>ULUC01004214.1_pt1 | contig 60317 bp, 54 predicted proteins | sample 1958151 | NCBI WGS metagenome assembly ULUC01 (sample SAMEA4835750, study PRJEB28245) | human gut metagenome | biome: gut microbiome; material: fecal sample | place: Denmark | collected 2008
GGATGGTATCTATGGCGGCTGCCCTTGCGGATTTATTTTTGAAATAGAGGGTAAAACAATTTACCATGCCGGTGATACAAGTCTTAATTCCGAAATGAAAATGATAGGCGAGATTTATCAGCCTGATGTTGCAATGCTTCCAATCGGCGGGAAATACACTATGGACATTGAACATGCGGTAAAAGCTGCAGGATGGCTTGGTGCAAGCGAGATTATACCTATGCATTACAATACTTTTGATGCAATAAGCGTAGATATTTCTGATTTTGAGCGCCAGATAAGAGAAATTGGCAAAATGCCATTAATTATGCAAATCAAAGCTTAACCTTTTGTTACATAAAAGTCAATTTTTTCCTGTTAATTGTTTTTATATATGTATAGGAATTAATAGGGATTAGGAGATTTAATTATGGCAGTCGGAGCAAGAGATTACATCGACAAGCTGCTTGTCAAAAAATATGCAGACGAAAAAGTTGATAACCATGAAGCAATGGAGTCAATGATTAATCCTGATAAGATGCTGGAGGCAATGAACGATGTTGCTGCAATTCAGAGAAACATGTTTATGCTCTCACAAAAACTGTCCTCTGCGTGTTATGCAATAAATGCAAAATCAGCGAGATATCAGAAAAAAGAAATAAGTGAAGGCTAAATATTCTTATCTACAACAACTTTATGAAGCCCTCGCGGATGGTCAACATTTTTTTTAAGTTTTAATGCTGTTTCAAGAGCAAGCTGCTGGCAGATTACGACATTTGCAAACATTTGCTGGATTTCGTTTTCTGAAACAATATTTATATTGCAGTCCGGCTTAACTTCTTCTCCGGCAGGGCCGATTATAACAAGTTTCGGTTTATAATCCTCTTTAATCTTGTTAAGATTAGATACTGAGCGCTTTGATATTTCATCCACCGCAATATAGATAAGCATAGAAGGATTATTCAAAACTGCAACATGCCCGTGCATAAATTCTCCCAGTATTGCGGCACTAATATTTTTATATGATGTTTCTTTAATTTTCAGGGCTGCCTCCTTTGCAAGGGAGTAAGAAATCCCGTCGGCAGTAATTACTATTGTATTTTCTTTTGCAAGAATAGCAGCAAGTTTCTTTATATCTTCGCGCTTTGCGAGAGCCTTATCTACTACGGCCGGAAGGCTGAATAATGATTTTTTATACCCGATAGTTGCGTTATCGCCGTGAATTTTCTCAACGAGCTTTAATGATATCAAAATCAGGCATAACATTTGCGAAGTAAACGATTTTGTTGCAGCAATTCCCTGTTCTGTACCGGCATAGCACGCAACTTTATAATCGCATAAATTCCAGATTGTAGACTCTTCGTTATTAGTTATGCAAAGTGTGGCGAGATTAGAAAGCTCTTTAACTTTTTGAGCAGACTTAATAGTATCACTCGTTTCACCAGACTGTGTAATAAAAATATAGAGTGTATTTTCATCATGCGGAATAACATTCTTCAAAAGGAATTCGCTTGAATAAATCGCACGTGATTCAATTTTGGAGAATTTTTCCAGCAAATCAACTGCAAATCTCGCACAATGGTATGAAGAACCGCTTGCTACAAGGATAATTTTTGTAATATTATCCGGCAAATCAATCTTAATTTCGCCTGTTTCAGGGTTAATATATTTCATCAAAATATACGGAATGATTTTTGTTTGTTCAATAATCTCTAATTCCATATTTGTTTTTACATTTTTTTTGAACATAAGCTCTCCAATCGTGATTTCAGCATTTTCATTTCTTCGCGCGTAAGAAAAGATGAAAATCTTATAAATTCATACATTGCATCATCATACGAGTACTGCCCTCGCTCAACTTTCTGCATCCACTCTCTAACTTCTTTTGTAATCATAATAGCGTAAACCTCAGTGCTACGCACGTAGACCTATTGTCGGCAGACAACTGCAAACCTCCAGTATTATCTTGCGACTCCTGGTCTGCCTCAGCGCTATTCTCCCTTAGCCCCTTGTGGGATAATGATTGCGGAATCACATCATTCCACATTGCTTTCGGCCTTACCCATACTTCGCCTGTTTCAACAGACTGGTAAACTACCATATCCTCAAGCGTTTCTGAATGCCTGCCCAATGCGATAATTTTATAAACATTACCTTTATAATGTCTATATGTTTTTCCTATTGTTATCTCTTGCATAAGTTGATTATAACATGTTTTTGTAGTTTAACATAAGAGTATAAATAAAAAGAAGGGTGAAAAATATGTACAAAATCGGATTTATAGGCTCTGGCAAAATGGCCGGCGCAATTATTAAAGGACTTATCAAGACAAGTTTTGCAAAGCCGGAAGAATTAATTGCAACACAGGCAGAAACAGAAGGGATTGATGAAAAATCCAGAGAGCTTGGAATAAAAATTATCTTAGATAACAAAGAGCTGGCCCAAAATTCCGAAGTCATATTTATAGCAACAAAGCCAAATCAGGCTGCTGATGTTCTTGAAGAAATAAAACCTTTTATAACTTCTGATAAACTTATTGCTTCTATTGCAGCAGGAGTTACAACAGAAAAACTGGAATCACACCTTCCTGAAAACACAAGGGTAATAAGAATTATGCCAAACACACCGGCACTTGTAGGAGAAGGCATGAGCGGAATGGTTGGCGGAAAACACGCAAAAAAAGAAGATTTAGACTATATTTATAAATTGCTTTCAACCATCGGAAAAGGCATTGTCGTTGATGATGAAGCCCAGATTGATATAGTAACAGCAATTTCAGGTTCAGGCCCTGCTTTTTATTACAAAGTGATTAATGAAATAGCAAGAGCCGGCGAAAAACTTGGATTGGATTACGAGAAAGCCTTGTTATTAAGTATTCAAACTGCAATCGGCTCTGCAAAAATGGCATTAAACCGCGAAATTTCTATGGAAGAACTTATCTCTAATGTTGCAACAAAAGGCGGCTGCACGCGTGTTGGAGTTGATTGTATGGATAAATATGATACAGAAAAACTCTTTTACGATGTAATAAAGAGTACAACAGAAAAAGCATGTGCTTTAGGGAAATAGCTAAGGCTTCATTTCTTCCAAAATATCATCAAAAACGCTCTGCCAGTTTCCTATTGAATGCTGGCGGAATAGTTTTACGCTGTTATACCAGTCGCAAACACTCAAATCTGTATGCCATCTCCAGTTAACTTCGTAAGGAAGAATAACCCAGCATGGAATGCCCATTGCACCTGCAAGATGCGCTAAGGAAGTGTCGTTACAGATAACAATATCAAGATTGCTGAGTGCAGCAGCAGTCTGCCCAAAATCAATTAAGTCTTTGCCAACATCAATAATTCCATCCAGTTCTTTTGCATCTTCAGAACCCTCAAAAGTCTGGAATGAATAGTATTGCGTATTTTCAACTGCCATAAGCGGTTTAAAAAACTTTGTCGGAATAACTCTATCCTGATCATAATAGGTATTTCCCTGCCATTTTATCCCGACTTTTATCTTATCATTATTAAAATATTTCTTCTTAAATTCCTCCGCAAGCTCTTTATTCGGACGAATATACCCTTCAGGATACGCAAAAAGCTTATCTCCCTTTAATCCCAGCAGATACGGAAGACTTAAAAGCGGAGCATGCACATCAAAATTCATATCACATTCAGGAATATACTTATCAATAACAACATCAATACCTAACGGATTATCTCTAAATAGCGGTACAAGCTGTTTTTGCGGTAAGAATAAAAGCTTCCCGCATCTGTTAGCAAGCAGCGGAAGGTATCTGCTGAACATTATTACATCTCCAAACCCGGCTTCGTAATAAACATAAATTGTTTTATTTTTTATATTTTCACCCTTCCAGAGAGTTTCTTTAGTAGCCTTATTCGGATAAGTTTTATTTTGAAGTGCCGTAGCAGTTTCCCTGCAAAGACGGGTTTCAAAGAGTTTCAATCCCTTGTCATAATTCTTTGTACGCATAAGCGCTAGACTCAAAAAGTAATCTGTATCAATATCATTAGGTCTTATTTTCTTACATATTTTTAAAGCAGAAACCGCGTTTTCTGTTTCTCCCTCAATACTGTAGAGGTGGGATAGATTAAACCATGCAAGATAAGAACCCGGATTGATTTTAAGAGCTTTATCGTAGAACTTTATTGCAGCTCTTATATTCTTAGTTTTTTTATTTGCAAGCGCAATATTGAACAGAAGCGAAAAATTATCCGGAAATTTCTCCAGCACTTCTTTTTCTCTTGCAACAATCTGTTTAAACAGACCGGCTCTTACATAAGCCTGAAAAAGAGTTTCATAAAAATAAACATCAGGCTTAATTTCAACAGCTTTTTCAATCCAGTTAATTGCTGAAATTACATCATTCTGCTGAAGTTTCAGCACCCCGAGCAGATTAAAAACTTCTGCATTTTTACCGTCAATAGTCAGAACTTCTTGATAAGCGTTTTCCGCCTCATCAAGACACCCGTCTTGATGATATGTAAAACCAATATTAATTAATTTTTCAACTTCTTGATTTACAACGGACATAAAATTCTCTCTTCCTAAATTGTACCTTTTAAATCAATTTATTTCAAGGAGGTTTCATAACTCGCCATCGCATGATACGAGCTTCTGACCAGAGGCCCTATCTGAAAGTTCTTGAATCCGATTTTGCGCGCAAGTTCTTTTAATTCCTCAAACTCTTCCAGTGTATAATACTTTGCAACAGGAAGGTGCTGTTTTGAAGGTTGAATATATTGCCCGATTGTTATAATATCAACCCCTGCATCATGCAAATCACAAAGAGTTTCTTCTATATCATTTACTCCCTCACCTAGACCTGCCATCAATCCGGATTTTGTCACAATATTTGAATTCTCTTTTACGTACCTTAGAACCTCAATCGAGCGGTCATAATCTCCCTGCGGACGAGCCGTTTTAAATATGGAACGAACTGTTTCAATGTTGTGGTTAAAAACATCCGGATGTGCTTTTATAACAGTATCAAGAGCCCGTTTATCATCTTTAAAATCCGGAGTTAAAATTTCGACTTTCGCATCACAAATTTTTCTTATCTCATCAATACAATTTTTGAAATGCTGTGCACCTCCGTCAGGCAAATCATCACGGGTTACAGAAGTTATAACTGCAAACTTGAGTCCGAGCTCCTTAACAGCCTCCGCAACGTGTTTAGGTTCTTCTAAATCAAGCGGTTCAGGACGAGCCGGAGAAATATTACAATACCTGCAATTTCTGGTACAAACTTTTCCCATTATCAAAAAGGTAGCAGTGTTATGAGAATAACACTCGCTCTTGTTCGGACATCTTGCACCTTCGCATACAGTATTAAGACACTTTGTTTTCAAAATTCTTCGCACAGTCTTTGTTGTTTCTGTGTCAATTATAGGTCGTTTTAAATAATCCGGCAGCATGCTTACCTCCTCCTCCAGAATAACAAAAAGACGGTTTTATTTAAACCGCCTCTGAAAGTAAAATGTATATTTTTGAGTCTTGCTTTATACTCTAACTTCTTCTTTAAAATAATCGACCACAGTTTCCATAACATTATCAAAGAAGAAATCCAATTCTTGTGATAATGACATTTCTAAGTTGTTTGATTGTGCTTCTGTGTTAAATCTTGATAACATTTCATTTTCGATACGCATATACTATTAATCCTTTCCTAACTATCGGAGTGTTTTGCTTACAATTTTTATATCGGCATTTTTTTATGAAACTTTAGAGTTCATTTGAATATTGTTACAAATGTTTACACTCAAGCATCAAAATATACGTCCATACAGTGTTTTTAATGCCTGTTACAATATTGTCAAGGATACTTGTAAAAATATGCTTTTTGTATTAGAATTACCTTGTAAAAAAGACTATTTAAGGGGTGTATAAATGAAATTTGTTGCAAATAAAGACGACTTACTAAACGGGATTAAAATTGTAGAAAGAGCAACAGTTGTTAAGGGTTTGCAGCCGGTTCTCGCCAATGTTTTGATAGAAACCGCAGGTACAAATCAAATTAAACTTACTGCAACTGATTTCGACTTGTCTATTATTACACTTATTAATGCTAATGTTGAAACCGAAGGTAAATTCACACTTCCTGCAAAGAAGCTTGTAGAAATTCTTTCAAGACTGAATGATGAACTTATAAACCTTGAATTAAACGGCTCAACTGCAACAATTACAAGTAAAAAATCCAAATTCGATATTATTGGTATTTCAGCAAATGAATTTCCTCAAGTAGAAGAAAACATTGCAGAAACAGACTGTATGGAAATTGAAACACGACCTTTCACAAAAGCTATAAGAGAAGTTGTTTCAGCTGCAGCAGGGTATGAAACAAATAACCTGCTCTCAGGCGTTGTATGCGAAGTTAACCAGAATATTCTGGAAATGGCTGCTACTGACGGTAACAGACTTGCAAGAGTTAGAGAAGTTGTAAAGAATAGCTCAAGCGATGCGGAAAAACCTTTTGAAATGCTTATCTCATCAAAGGTTTTATCTGAGCTCTCAAAAATTTCACTTCTTGCAGAATCTGATACTATAAAAATCTGCAAAGAAATGAAAAAAATCGTAATAACAATTGATAAGACTAAGATTGTTACAAGGTTAATGCAGGGTCAGTTCCCTAAATACAACCAGCTTATTCCGCAAACATTCCCTAAAGAAGCTGTTGTTAATAAAAGTGACTTAATAGCAGCACTCGAAAGAGTTGCAGTTATGGTTAACGAGAAGAATAGTATTGTAAAATTTGAATTTGCAGACAATACTCTAAAACTCTCCGGAGATTCCCCTGATGCAGGTAACTCGCAGGACGAAATTGATATTAAATATATGAGTGAACCGCTTGTTATCGCATTTAACTACAAATTTATTCTTGAATTTTTGAAAATAGCAGAATCCGAAGAAATCTATGTTAAACTCAACAGCAATCTGTCTGCTACAGTCTTTGCGCCGGTTTCTGATGAAGATTACCTGTATCTGGTAATGCCGGTACAGTTGAGAGGATAATAAAAACAGGCGGAATGAAACCCGCCGGAAGGGTGTAAAAGCTGACGATAAACTGGTAGTCTGGTCAAAAGGGTTTCCAGTAGGTAAAATACAAGTTAGTAGGCAGGCGGAATGAAACCCGCCAGAAGGGTGTAAAATGAAAGGGAAAGCTTTTAAGTTCGGTGATAATATTTCAACAGACCATATCGCACCGGGACGTTTGTTCCACCTGCGTTCTGATTTGCAGGAATTTGCAAAACATGTGCTTGAAGATGCTGATGAAAATTTTGCAAAGAATATGAATAAGGGAGATTTTGTTGTTGCCGGAAATAACTTCGGTCTGGGCTCTTCCAGAGAACACGCTCCTCAAATTATAAAAATTGCCGGCGTTGGAGCTGTTATTGCCAAGTCTTTTGCAAGAATTTTTTACCGCAATGCCATCAACATAGGACTTCTCGCTATAGAATGCGACACTGATGGAATTGATGCCGGAGATGAACTAGATCTGGATATAAAAGCAGGAACTCTCAAAAATCTGACAAAAGGCACAATAACTGCTATTGAACCGCTTCCTGACGTTATGATTAAGCTTCTTGAAGATGGAGGTTTGATTGAACACATAAAAAAACACGGCGATTTAGTTTTAGGATAAAAAGAAAGGTATAAAATGGCTGATAATAAAGAAATTATAAAATGCCCTGCTTGCGGCGAAGATATGGTAAAAGTTTTAATACCTGATTTAAATATTTATGTTGATATTTGTTTAAATGGGTGCGGCGGAATGCTTTTTGACAATAGAGAACTGGAAAAATTTGACGAACCGCATGAAAATATTGATGATATTTTAACTGCAATCAAAGAAAAAAGTTTCAAAGAAGTTGATATTAAAAAGACCAGAATTTGTCCTCTATGCGATATTCCTATGGTTAAATTAGGTGAACAAACTGATGTTGAGATTGATGTCTGCAATATGTGCGGTGCAAAATTTCTTGATAATGGAGAACTACAGAAACTAAGAGCTCTTGCTTCCAAACAGCCGAATGACAATATTATATGGGAAGAATATATGCCAATGCAGATTAAGCAATCTTTAGGTGTACGCGCTGCAACGTGGATTGCAACTAATATAATAAAATCTTAAAAGGGGGTAAATAAGGGGCGGGTTATTCAAACCCGCCCCTACTAACTTTATTTGTCCTTTACATATATCTTAAATTGATATACAGCGAACTAATTATTAGTGATATTGCAACCACAATAACCCCGTATTTCATAAATCTAAGAAAGAACATTGGATGTCCTTCTTTTGCCGCTGATTCAGAAACGATTACGTTTGCGGCAGCACCAATCATAGTCATGTTACCGCCCAGACATGCTCCGAGAGATAAACACCACCAGAGCGGGGTTGTGTAATCTGCCCCCATTGTTTTTTGAATTTCAACAAGCATAGGGGACATTGTTGCTGTGTAAGGAATATTATCAATAATACCGGATATTATTCCTGAAGCCCATAGGATAAGCATAGAAGCAGCTTCCTGAGAGCCCTGTGTAACACGCAGAATCCATTCTGCCATAAGCTTAATACCACCAGAAGCTTCAACACCGCCGATTATGATAAACAAACCGATAAAGAAGAATATTGTATTCCATTCAACATCTCTTAAAATATCAGTAGGTTTTTCAAAGAGAAGCAGGAAGCTTGCGCCAAGCATAGCTGCAACACAGGTTTCAATATGTGTAATATCATGAGTAACAAAACCAAGAATTACAAGAGCAAGAACAATCATTGAACGAACCATCAAAGGAACATCTGTAATTGTATGAGTATTATCAATATTTGCAGCTTCTTTCATTTTTTCTGCAGTAGTTGCTAATTTTTTTCTAAAGAAAAGTACCATAACAGCTAAAACTGCAATCAGAATAACAGCAACAACAAGTGTAAGGTTGCTTACAAAATCCATAAATGAAAATCCTGCTGCGCTTCCTATAATAATATTTGGCGGGTCACCAATCAATGTTGCAGTACCGCCGATGTTTGAAGCGAATACTTCGGTCAACAGGTAAGGAATCGGATCTATTTCTAATTTTCTTGCAATAGCAAAAGTTATCGGCATAATCAGAATAACTGTTGTTACGTTGTCTAAAAAGGCACTTACTACAGCAGTGAAAATACCCAGTGCAATTAAAATTAATACCGGATGACCTTTTGTCATTTTTAATAGTTCATTTGCCAGATAAGAAAATACTCCGCTTCGTGTTGTAATGTTAACTATAATCATCATAGACACAAGCAGGAATATTACGTTAAAGTCGATGTATTGAACAAAATAAGTAGGGTTAAGTACCCCGTCCAATACTCTTGTCTGGCTGACAAGCCCGAGGAAAATTGTAATACCTGCACCAAGAAGTGCAATAGTAACTTTCGGGATTTTTTCAGTAGCGATAAAGATATACGCTAAGATAAGTAATCCCGCAGATATCAGCACATTGTGCGCTGATACAAAACTGTGAATTAATTCCATATCTTTCTCCTTTTTTTTATACTAATCAACAATATACACCTGAAGGAGGTGCATTCGCGTTGATTTCCGTCTTAAATAAAAGAGCTATTATATATGTATTAAAAATATTTTGTTCTGTATCAACAAATAATAAATTATTACTGAATGCCGGCACTTTTCCACAGTGTAATCCGGAAGAAATGCCATTATCAGAATTAGTGGACGGCAATATAAAATATTCTTCTTTATCGGCACTTACATAAATATCCGGATAAGACATTTGAGGCTGTGCTGAAACACTATTTTGAGAGTATGAAGTATCAGCACTTATATAATTTGTAAGTGAAAATACTAAAAATAAAAAACAAAAAAATATTTTAGCCAGTACTCTCATACAAGAATTTTATCACAAATAAGTATTTAACTATCATAAATTATATATAACAATCCTATAGGTACACATTTGTTTTTATTAGCGGATTTTCTAACTTTAAATCTTTTTTGAATAGCATTAATAAATTTCTGTGACAATATAAGAATCCACAGAGAAGCTGCCGGCTTTACACAAGAACAACTCGCAGAAAAATTAGATATTAGTTGCGGGAGTTTGAGCCGTATTGAAACTGGAAGACAATTTGTTACACAAACTACCCTAGAGAATTTATCAAAGGCATTGAAAGTTTCGGTAAGTGATTTATTTTTATACTCTACACATTCATCAACAAATAATGAGAAAAAAATCGAATTATTACAATATATAGAAACAATGAATAATTATGAAATTGAATATTTTTTGAACCAAATTCAAGTTTATTATAAATTAAAACCACACTTCAAATCTTTTACCTAATCTTCATTTAGCATGTTAATAAATTTAAAAACAAGCTTTCTCTTCTCATAATCTAATTGCTCCAAAAGCTCAGCTGTGTAGTTAAATACTTCTGTATCTTTTACAGTAACATTTGCCTCATCATAGCAAAAAAGTTTTACAATAGGCACATTTAATGTTTCTATGATTTTTATAAGTATGGGATAAGAAGGAAACGTGATACCACGCTCTATACTGGAAAGAGTTTGAAAAGTAATATCAGCCTTTTCAGCAAATTTCATCTGGCTTAGCCCCATTGCCTTACGATATTGACGAACCCTTTTACCAAACTCTTTTTTTAAATTTATCATATTAAAACAATAAGTTAATTTGAAAAGCACGACAATCAATCTGGTTAGTAATTTCTATATAAAATTTATAATTATCTCAATTCTGATGTACAATTAGGACATCTCACAGCTTTTACAGGAATACAAGAATAGCAGTACGGGCATTCCTTTGTCGTTACCTCTTTTTCTGCCTCCTCTTGTTTACAGGCTGCAGCTCTAAGCGTGTTAATTGATTTAATAATTAAGAACACAGCACAGGCAACTATTATAAAGCTTATTACATTATTCAAAAATGTACCATAGTTAATCGTTACTGCTCCGGCGGCCTTTGCTGCATCAAGCGAAGGGTAATGAGTTCCATAAGGATAGATTTGCAGATACAAATTTGAAAAATCGACTTTTCCAAGAATTAAGCCGACAGGAGGCATTATAATATCCTTTACCAGAGAGTCCACAATCTTACCAAATGCCGCACCAATAATTATACCTACAGCCATGTCCAGAACATTGCCGTGTAATATAAATTCCTTTAATTCTTTTCCCCAATTTTTTAACATAAAACTCCTTTCCTAAAAAATAGCGGAAACACTTTTCGTATTTCCGCTATTTTTATCTTTAATTAATGTTTTTTATTATTCTTTAGTAAACTCTGCATCAATTACATCGTCATCTTTTTTATCTTCTGATGCTGCACCTTGAGAGTTTGCTTCACTCTGTGCATCTCCGCCTTCTTTTTGAACAGCTTCGTATGCTTTTTGTGAAATTGCAAACATTGTCTGCTGCAGCTCTTCTGATAATTTCTTTAACTCATCAGATGATTTATTTTCATCCAAAGCCTTTTGTAAAGCTTCTCTGTGTTCTGTTAATTTTTTAACATCTTCTTCAGAGATTTTACCTTCAAAGTCTTTTACAATTCTTTCAGAAGAAGAAATCAATGAGTTAGCATTATTTTTGATTTCAGCTTCTTCTTTTTTCTTCTTATCTTCAGAGGCGTTAGCTTCTGCTTCTTTAACCATCTTATCGATATCCTGTTCAGACAGGTTAGAAGAATTTGTAATTGTAATCTTTTGTTCTTTGTTAGTAGCTTTATCCTTAGCAGAAACATTAACAATACCGTTAGCATCGATATCAAATGTAACTTCAATTTGAGGAACTCCTCTCATCGCAGGAGCAATACCTTCAAGTCTAAACATACCTAAAGATTTGTTATCAGAAGCCATTGGTCTTTCACCTTGAAGTACATTTATATCAACAGCAGTCTGGTTATTTTCAGCCGTTGAGAAAACTTGAGATTTACTTACAGGAATTGTAGTGTTACGAGGAACAAGCGCAGTCATAACGCCGCCTAATGTTTCAATACCAAGTGTAAGCGGAGTTACATCAAGAAGAACGATATCTTTAACTTCACCTGCAAGTACACCTGCTTGAACCGCAGCACCAACCGCAACAACCTCATCAGGGTTTACTGACTGGTTAGGCTCTTTACCTGTGTATTCTTTTACTAACTGCTGAACAGCAGGAATACGGGTAGAACCGCCGACAAGAACTACTTCATTAATATCATTCTTGCTTAAACCTGCATCAGATAAAGCTTGTTCAACCGGTTTTTTGCATCTTTCAAGAAGGTCATGAGAAAGCTCTTCAAACTTGGCTCTTGTTAAAGATAATTCCAAGTGTTTAGGACCGTTAGCATCTGCTGTAATATACGGAAGGTTAATAGTTGTTTCAACTACTGATGATAATTCACATTTAGCTTTTTCAGCAGCTTCCTTAATACGCTGCATAGCCTGCTTATCATTAGTTAAGTCCATGCCTTCCTGTTTTTTGAATTCTGCACAAATCCAGTCAATAATCTTTTTATCAAAGTCGTCGCCGCCTAAGTGAGTATCACCGGAAGTTGAAAGAACTTCGTGAACACCATCACCGATTTCAAGTATAGATACATCAAAAGTACCGCCGCCTAAGTCGAATACAAGAACTTTTTCTGATTTATCTTTTTCCAAACCGTAAGCAAGAGCCGCAGCAGTTGGTTCGTTTACGATACGAAGAACATCTAAGCCTGCGATTTTGCCGGCATCTTTTGTTGCCTGTCTTTGAGCATCGTTAAAGTAAGCTGGAACTGTGATTACAGCTGATGTAACTTTTTCGCCAAGATATGCGCTTGCATCGTCTGCTAATTTTCTCAAAATCATTGCAGAAATTTCTTGAGGAGTGTAATCTTTTCCATCTATATTTTTTTTGTAATCTTCGCCCATGTGTCTTTTGATTGAAGCAATAGTTTTATCAGGGTTCAAAATAGCCTGTCTTTTTGCTAATTGACCGACTAATCTTTCACCTGTTTTAGAAAAACCAACGATAGAAGGAGTTGTTCTCATACCTTCTGCGTTTGCTATAACGGTTGGCTTACCGCCTTCCATAACGGCTACAACCGAGTTAGTTGTACCTAAGTCAATACCAATTGTCTTTGCCATAATTTATATCTCCTATAAAATTTTTCTTTCTACATTATTATTAAATCACTGTTTTTGACAAAACCTTAAAAAATAAACAATTTTTTAATATTTCAACCTGAAAGCTTGAATTTTTGATTTGTTTCTGGTTGAATAAAGAAAGATTGACAATTAAATATGCCGATGTGATGGAATTGGTAGACGTGCCAGACTCAAAATCTGGTGTAGGCAACTACGTGCCGGTTCGACCCCGGCCATCGGCATTTTTTACAACATTTACACTGGCGAGATATATATGAGAATACAAGCTGTTACACCAATAGTTAATTTCCGTGCGCAAAACTCCAGACGCACTATACAAAATAATAAATCAGGGACACCATTTCGTGACGGGCTAAGCACTGCCGGCGCATGGTTTAGCTTTGGAGTAGGCCTTGATTTTATCTCCAGAAAACTCCAATTTTCAAAATCTCCGCTTAAAAACTCGCTTGCCTTAAACGGAATTATAGGAACGGGAGCCGGAGTAGTAGCCGGGGTACAGCATATAAGAAAAAACACTAGCGCGGAATAACATATCCCCAGACAGGCTTACAATCATTTCCGATAAGTGTGATATAAGAAATTCTTTGCTTTTTGCATTTCGGAATTTTCATATAACCGTAGCCGTAAACAATAGAGGAAATATAATAATCTCCGACTTTTTGCTCATATTTATCAATAAATTCTTTCCTAGAAACAATCTTAACCTTGCTATTGTATGCGTTTGAGTAAATGTCACAGAGATATGCAGTACATTCTGATGCTGTAACCTGCAGTGCAGAGCATAAAATTATTAATAATAAAATAAGCTTTCTCATACATTTATGATATCACAAATCCTTTTGTGCTAGAATAACCATGTAAATTAGTTATAGGGGATCCACCCTAACAAGGGATAAATAGGCTAACGGATGTTACTGTGTGCCGGAATATTTACCCCGGAAAGGATAGAAAATGGAAAAGAACAAAGAAACATTGCATGTATTAAGACATTCATGCTCACACATTATGGCACAGGCTGTACAAAAGCTGTTTCCACAGGCAAAGTTGGCTATCGGACCAGCTACAGACGCAGGATTTTACTACGATTTTGACCTAACTGACGGTTATGCGTTCACACAGGATGATTTAGCCAAAATCGAAGAAGAAATGAAAAATATCATTAAGCAAAATCTTACGTTCGAAAAGTACATAATTCCTGATGTGGACAAGCAGATTGCGGAATTTAAGGCAGAAGGCGAAATCTACAAGGCTGAACTTCTTGAAGAACACAGAAACGACAATCCTACGTTGTATTTTACAAAAGACAAAGACGGGAATGTTTTGTTTAACGACCTTTGTGCAGGGCCTCATATTCCGAATACATCATATATAAAAGGAAATGCTATTAAGCTTTTGAAAGTTGCAGGAGCTTACTGGCGCGGTAACGAAAAGAACAAAATGCTCCAGAGAATTTACGCTACAGCTTACTGGAACAAAGAAGATTTGCAGGATTATTTGACATTTATTGAAGAAGCAGAAAAACGCGACCACAGAAAACTCGGAACCCAGCTGGATTTATTCTCTACAAGAGAAGAATTAGGCGGCGGACTTGTTTTGTGGCATCCGAACCTCGCAACTGTGAGAGAACAAATAGAAAATTACTGGAGAGAAGAACATAGAAAACGCGGTTATGTAATTGTTAACACTCCGCAAATCGCAAAATCTAAGCTCTGGGAAATTTCAGGTCACATGGATCACTACAAAGAAAACATGTTCTTTGTTCAAAAAGATGAAGATTCTGACGAACAATTCGTCGTAAAACCGATGAACTGTCCGTTCCATATCCTGATTTATCAGGCAAACAGATATTCTTACCGTTCATTACCTTTAAGAATGGCAGAACTTGGAACTGTTTACAGAAAAGAAAAATCAGGAGCACTTGCAGGTTTAACCCGTGTTCAAGGATTTACACAGGATGATGCTCATATTTTCTGTACTCCTGAACAGCTTGTTGATGAAATTAATGCAATCATTGACTTTGTAGCAGATACTATGGCTATCTTCAAGATGAGTTTCGAAGTTGAACTCTCTACCCGTCCTGAAAGCTTTGTAGGCGAAATTGAAAACTGGAACAAAGCAGAAGCCGGACTTAAAGAAGCTATGGACAGACGAGGCATGAAATACGAAATTAACGAAGGCGACGGTGCTTTCTACGGGCCGAAAATCGACTTTAAGGTTAAAGACGCTATCGGAAGAACCTGGCAGTGTGCAACAATTCAGCTCGATTTCAACCTGCCTGCAAGATTTGATATCAAATATCAGGACAAAGACGGCAGCATGAAAACTCCTATTATGCTTCACAGAGTAATTTTCGGCTCAATGGAGAGATTCCACGGAATCCTGATAGAACATTATGCAGGTGCATTCCCTACATGGCTTGCGCCTACACAGGTTTCCATTGTACCGATTTCAAACGAAAAACACGCAGACTTTGCAGAACAGGTTTACAAAAAAATGCGTGCTGCAGGCATAAGAGTAAAACTTGATGACCGCTCTGAATCAATGAATTACAAAATAAGAGAATCATTACAGGACAAAAAGATTCCTTATGTTTGCGTAATCGGCGACAAAGAAATTGAAGCCGGCGCTGTTGCGGTTAGAAAACGCGGTGTTGGTCAGGTTGGTACAAAATCTGTTGATGAATTTATTTCTGAAATAGAAAAAGAAATCAAAGATCGCGTTTAAGTATAATTACAAAAGGGAGGCGTTTAAAAACGCCTCCCTTTTGTCATGCTGAAAGCAATTTTTTCACACAAAAATACTTTATATAAATAGTAAGATGGATTTAGTAAATGAAACTATTTTTCGTAAAATCAATTGAACCGTTTATAAGCAAGCTGCCGGCTGCAGCGGAGGTTGGCGCAGGTATGCGTTACACACTGCGCGACGCAAAAATCGGTAATAGTCTTTACACAACAGGTATTAACACCTGTTCAGGTTTTGGGCTCCGTGCAGGAGAGCAAAACCTCCTCGGGCATATAAAGCCGGAGGATTTCAATCCTCGAAACTTTGCCGGAGCTTTTGAAAGGCTTGTCAAAGACTTCCAAAATAAATACGGAGAAGTTCGTGCACTCGTATTTGGCGGACGCGAAAGCTCTTTTATAGACCCGAACTGTCGCAGAGCAAGCAACGAAGTTTCTGCAACAATGTGCGATGTTTTGAGTACCAAATGCAATATTCCGGATGAAAACTTTGCCTCAATCATGGGAAAATTTACAAACATCAAAACCAACGACAACATGGCAGTTATTGGAGATAAAGTTTATCTTGCAAATAAAGAATTTGAAAAAGCCGGTCTGTTAAGCGCACCAAAAGACAAAATTGAATCACTCGCAGAAGATATCTATGAAGATGTTTTCATCCCGAAAAGCTTTTTAGTTTAAGACCTTTGGATAATTGTCATTAAAAAATTCTTCAAATCTATCTTCCAGAATTGCCAGTCTTGCTTTCTTCGCAAAATCAATAAGGAATTTGATATTGTGAATAGACATTAATGCCTGAGCAGTTCCTTCACCGCATTTGTATAAATGCCTTAAATAAGCTCTGGAATGATTTTTACAACAGTAACAATCGCAGTTTTCATCAAGAGGACGTGGATCATCCCAGAACTGTGCATTTTTAATCTGTTTTTTACCTTCTGAAGTAAAGAAAGAACCATGCCTTGCGTTTCTGGTAGGAAGTACGCAGTCAAACATGTCCACACCGCGTTTAATACCATCAAGCAAATCTTCAGGAGTTCCGACTCCCATTAAGTATCTTGGTTTGTTATGTGGTAAAAGAGGCGCAGTAAGCTCTACAAAATGGTTCATTGTTTCTTTATCTTCACCAACGCTCAAACCTCCGATTGCATACCCGACAGCGTCAATTGAAGAAACAAAAGCTGCACTTTCGCGTCTTAAATCATCATAGAAAGCTCCCTGACAAATCGGGAAAAGTGCCTGATTTGTTGAAGTTTTTGCTTTGATACATCTTTCAAGCCATCTGTGCGTACGCTCCATAGCTTCTTTTGCAGTATTGTAATCACATCCGAAAGGTGCGCACCAATCGAATGCCATAATTATATCAGCACCGATTGACTGCTGAATTTCCATAGAAATTTCAGGACTGATAAAGTGTTTTTTACCGTCTTTTGGATCTCTGAATTCGACACCTTCCTCGGAAATTTTGCGCAAATGTGCAAGCGAGAATACTTGAAATCCGCCTGAATCAGTTAATACAGGTTTTTGCCAGTTCATCCATCCGTGAATTCCGCCGAACTTTTCTATTAACTTATGTCCGGCGCGCAAATACAAATGATATGAATTTGCGAGAATAATTTGTGCTCCTGTATCATAAAGGTTATTATTCGTAACCAGTTTTACGGTTGAATTTGTTCCAACCGGCATAAATATAGGTGTTTCTATATCACCGTGAGGCGTATGCAAAACACCGGCACGTGCTCCGGTGTTTTTGTCTGTATGTATTAACTCATAACTGAAACCATTAACCATTGTATCTTTCTTCGTCATAAGTAATCATCTCCAGCATAGACTGCCAGTTATCATAAATTTCTTCCGGTTTGAAATATAATCCGATTTCTCTTGCAGCGCTTTCCGGTGAATCAGAAGCGTGTATAATATTATATTCCATAACCTGAGCAAAATCAGCTCTTATAGTTCCCACATCAGCTTTTTGCGGGTCGGTAGCGCCTACAATGTGGCGGACGCTCTGTATAGCTTCGTAACCTTCAATAACCATTGCAACAATAGGGCCGCTTGTAATGTAATGAACAAGCCTGTTGTAGAAAGGTTTGCCCTGATGCTCTGCATAATGTTTAGATGCAAGTTCCGGTGTTACTTGAAGCAGCTTCATTGCGACAATTTTAAAACCTTTGTTTTCAAATCTCTCAATAATTTTACCGATAAAACCTCTTTTTACGCCGTCCGGCTTAATCGCAACGAATGTTCTTTCTTCTGTTTTCATAACCTCTCCTACTTATTCTAACTGGGATTTGTTCCTATTCAATTTTATTAGAGCATAAACGGCGCGAAAATACAAGCCTGTGCCAAAATGCACAAATTATTAAGTTTTGTTACAAAAAGGCAATTTTCCTGCTTAAAAAAACTTCATGAATATATAAGATATAAGTTTTGGGAAATTTAATAGGTTAATAAGTTAATAGGAAAGGCGGTTATTATGGCTCCTGGTTATGGTATTTCAAGCATAGGCAATTATGCAAACGACCCTTATTTTATGTACGCTTACAATGGATACAACCCTAATTTTATGGGCGTTCAACAATATCCACAGGCAGCACAGGCAGTTTCTGATGTTCAGGTTCCTGATACAACTGTTGTAACAGACCCGGCATTTAAGGGTTCTGACAAATCAGAAGGAAGTTCAAGTAATACAGCATTACTTGTAGGCGGTACAGCAGTAAGTGCTGCGGCTTTAATCTATGCTGCTAAAAAAGGGAACGGAAAAGGTATAAAAGAAGGATTTAAAAATATTTATAACAGCTGGTTCAAAAAAGGAGCAGAAAAAGCTGCTGACAAAATTGACGATGCTGCTGCAAAAATTTCTAATATATTAAAAGACGGTGGAAAAAACCTCAAGGAATACACCATTCAGAAAGACGGCATGTCATTCATTATGAAGGACGGCAAGCCTGTTAAGATTATTACACAAGACAAGAAAGTTATTGACAAAGCAAAAGATGTAACCGACTGGCTGAGTAAAAATCCTTCTGTACGCAGAGAAGTCAACGGTTTAGCACTTTATGGCACAACCCTTCCAAAAGGAGTAAGTCTTGCATACACAAGAGAAATTACTGACGGCAAAAATGCTTACAGAATGCTTGTTGAAAATGGTAAAGTAGTTAAGGCATCAAGCAAAGACAGAGCCGGCAAATGGGTTGATGTTGCAGAAAACCAGTTTGAAGGATTTATCAAAAACCATGCAAAACAGGTTAAGGAAGCTGAAACATTACAGAAAACTCTGCACGGTAAAGATGTCCAAATCCTTAACAAAAAAGGCAAACTTGTTAAACAAAGAGGCAGCGTCCAGTTAAATGTAAGAAACGGCGAAGTTATTTCCGCTAAATTTAACGGCAGAGATTTAAAACCGGAAGAATTAAAGGCTCTTGGCAAAGACTTCAAGACTGAAATCGGACAATTCGGACACGAAGCAGGCTCAAGATACGGACTTTCAAATTACGAATATGTTTACAGACAAAAAGGCGGCCAGACAATAAGGTTTGACAACTCGAGAAGAATAACTAATGTTACTGCTGTGACTCAAAAAGACATTACAAAAAGCGATGCAATTAAAAATTTCTTAGAAAAGAATGACGGTATTAAATCAGAGCTTGAGAACATAGCTTCAACAGGGTCTATATCAAACGGCTACAGACTTGGAAATATGGTTTACAGAGATGATGCAGGGCGCACGTTTGAAATTGCAGGTGACAAGATTAAAGGGCTTAAGCTTAACAAAAAAATTACGCTTTGCGGAAAAACATTCAAAGCCGGCGACTTGATAGACGGCAAGTACCTCGGAGAATGGAGGAAAACAGCAGAAAACGGAAATGCATACGACGCAGTTGCAGCAATGCTATAATCAATAAAAAGGGTTCCAAAAATGGAGCCCTTTTTGTTATAATCCTTTTATGAAAAAGATTTTGCTTTCACTTCTTGATTTAATTTACAAGAAGAAATGTTATTTTTGTTCTTCTTCAAAATCATCTTTAAAGATGTGTCCAAAGTGTTACGAGGAACTTTCGTTTGCTAAATTTCAGCCTAACAGGATAGTAGAAGGCGTTAATGTATATTCCTGCGGAATTTACGAAAAAACATTACAAAAGCTGATTCGCGGTTTAAAATACCACAAACAAAAAGAGCTTGCCGGATATCTGGCACAATTTATGTACGAATACTGGTACGGCCTTGGCGACAAGAGAAGTTTTCAGGTGGTTCCTGTGCCTCTGCATAAAAACAGGATTAGAAAACGTAAGTATAACCATATGGAACTTACAGCAGAAGAATTCTGCAAATTGAGCGGTTATACGCCTAATTACGAATTGATTAAAAGGATTAAGGATACAAAACCCCAATATAAACTTACGCGTGCCGAACGTTTAAAAAACCTTGCCGGAGCTTTCGAGATTGACTTAACAAAAGATTTGAAAAAGCCCGTTCTTATTCTGGATGATATTTGCACAACCGGTACAACCTTTGAAGAGATGATTAAGACCCTAAAGGAAAACGGGATTACCGAAATTGTATGCCTGGCTTCTTCCAGCCCTTAGCCTGCCGGAGGAATAAATGAGTAAAGTGTTGTAAAAAATTGTTCCGGATTGTCTTTAAGATACTTGTATCTTGAATAAACCTCTTGAGTAGTACATTTTTTGTTATTTAATACGCTGTTATATAGTGAATCACCAATTTGTTTCCACATAAGTTTCATCTTTTCATTTTGTTCAAGTTCATTAAATTTAGAGTTTTTATCAATGTGCTTAAATATATCAGTAACGCTAGCCATGTTCATCAAATATGTAATTTCTGCTTTTACAAGATTTGTATTTCTGGAACTTAGTATAACTTTATGTTTTTTCATAAAATCAATACTTTCATTATTTATTGTTGAGAACGGATCAGAACAAATTCGATTTTTACCGGAGTAGAATGTTTCATCAAGATGTTTGGATAAGAGCTCAACTGCTTGTTTTTCGTTCATACCATCAGGAAGCAGCGCACCTTTTAACAAACGTTTTGCAATAGCATTAGAGTTACCTATCAGATAATCAATATGTGAAGTTACATTCTGTATAGCTTCTTCCGGAGTATATCTCATTACGTTTCCTGTATCAATGAATGTAAACGGCTTAGATTTATTTTTCAAATCTATGAATATATTACCTGCGTGAGGGTCTGCGTGCATAACTTTCTCACCCTTTTTAGGTACAGAAAGCAATTGTTCAAAGAAGACTTGAACATAGCTCCTCAAAAGGTCGCTTGCCTCATCTTTAGTTAATTTAACATTATTATCATTTAAATATTTAGTAAACTTATCAAACTGAACTCCGTTTGCTTTTTCCATTACAAAAATATTATTTTTGACAGCCACAGGAGAAACCGTATTGTAATTCACAGCGTACTTGCCGAGAGTTTTTGCGGCTTCTGCTTCAAGCTTCAAGTCAACTTCTTTTGACCAGGCAGCGTAGAGTTCATCCACAAGCTTTCTTTGATAATCGTATTCATCAGGCTTAATCTTATCTTTCACACGCTCAAGTGATTTAAGCATATTTTCTTTGTCTTTTTTTAACTTATCAAGACTTACCCATTTTTTAACCATCTTGATAACAACGTCATTACCTGTCTCATTGTCTTTTGCAAGGAAAGTTTCTGCAATCGTTCCAACACCTAGAGGTTTGTCGCCTTTTAGAGTAAATCGTTTTCCATACGTTTCTGAAACGTATTTCTGCGCCTCTTTTACTGTTCTGGAAGGCGGACAGCTGCTTTTGTATTTGTTTAGAAAATCATTAACCGTATTAATCCCTTTTTCTGCAATATAAGCGGAGCGTTTTTTCCAGAAACCGCCCATTTTACTTTCTTTCGAAGTTTTTTGAATAAGCTCCTCAAGCGGATTTTTGCCATCTCCGACGATATTAATCATTGAACTTATATTGCTCGGCATAGACTGAATCATTTTGGGATAGAAAATATTATACTGTTCAATCTCACGCATTATATTATTCATTTCTTTTTCTTTTATGAGTTCTTTGTTCATAAAAGTTATGCGTTTCAGAGGTTTTGGCGCAAGTTCAAGCGCCTCGGTCGCAGGATTAGGTTTTCTGCCGAATAATTTGCGAATAGGCCATGTAATAGTCAGGTAGGTTTTGCTGAAAAATCCGCGTTTTGTCGCCTGAATTAAATCAGACTGCGTTTGCTTATCCTTGAGATTTGATTTTGCCAAATCTGCAAGCTCACTTAACGGCATTTTTCCCTTAAATTTTTCAATATTTTTGACATTGTCTTTTGCTTTCACGATTGCTTTTTCAACAACATCAATACGTTTATGGAATTTAAACGCCGAGAAGGCGCCAAGCGCAAGCACAGGCGCCTTTACTAACCAGCTGTTAGAAAGGTGGTCTGCAAAATTGCTGTCTTTATCAGCCTTTTTATTAAATACATATCTTGAAGCAGAATTAATTCCCGCAGCACCTATGATACCCAGTTTGTAAGCATACGCAAGCGGAGCTGCTGCACCGTCAACAAAACCGCTTCCTATATCTCTGAAAACAGTACTTTCCTTTCTTCTTTCTTTCCGCGGTGTGCCGAGAGCGTTAATCCCTTTAAGCACAGGTTTTGTAACCATGCCGGCAAACGCAGAAATTCCAAGCCCTATAAGCGTGCTTATTGTTTCAAATTTTTTATTCTTTACATAAAGGTGCGAATATGCCTGAAGTTTTTTAGCAAACCTGAATGCACCCGCAGCAGACACACCTGTCATTAAATCAATCGCAATTTCTGTGCTGTTTTTCTGCTGGTCATAATATTTATCAAGTTTTTTGTCAATATCAACCGTGTCCTTGCTCAGCCCGAGTCCCGTAACATGGTAAGCCCGGTCAAAAAATTTACCGAGAATCCCCTGCGAACGGTAAATTTGTCCGGCATCACGCGTCTGTTTCATATTTAAAACAACATTATTCGACATAAAATAACCTTCTATATTATATATAAAGTATTTTTCCTGCAAAAAATTGCCTTTTCTGTTATAATTTTCCTATAAATAGAGGTGAGTTATGGAAAAATTTTATACAACAACGGCAATTGATTACGTAAACGGCGCACCGCATATCGGCCACGCCTATGAAAAAATTCTTACAGATGTAATATACAGACACTTTACGCAAAGATGCGATAATACATATTTCCTTACAGGAACAGACGAACACGGGATAAAAATCCAGAAGACTTCTGCTCAAAACGGGGTTTCTCCTAAAGAATTCTGCGATATGAATGCACAGAAGTTCAAAGATGCGTGGAAAGCACTTGATGTTGAGTATTCGCAGTTTATCAGAACAACAGATGAACAGCATGAAAAAGTTGTACAAAAAATATTTAAAAAACTCGTTGAAAAAGGCGACATCTATAAGCACGCTTACGAAGGATTATATTGTTCCGGCTGCGAAGCTTTCTTAAGCGAAAAAGACCTTACAGAAGACGGCCTTTGTCCTGACCACCTTAAAAAACCTGAAGTAGTAAAAGAAGAAAACTATTTCTTTAAGCTTACAAAATATAAAGACGCAATCATTAAGCACATAAAAACACACCCAGATTTTATTGTTCCGTCTTTCAGAGCAAACGAAGTTTTGAACCAGCTGGAAAACATTGAAGATATCTCTGTTTCACGTGTTAATTCAAACGTAAGCTGGGGTATTCCTGTTCTTGGTGACGATTCACAGGTAATTTATGTTTGGATAGATGCACTATCAAATTATATTACAGCAATCGGATACGATCCTGACGGAAGCAGTGAAAAATTTGAAAAATTATGGCCGGCAAATGTTCAGGTAATCGGTAAAGATATCCTGAAATTCCACAGCATTTACTGGCTTGCAATTCTTATGGCTCTGGAACTTCCGCTTCCGGAACATATTCTTGCACACGGCTGGATTACAATCGACCAGACAAAAATGTCAAAATCATTAGGCAACGTAATTTCACCGACAGGCGTACTTGAAGCGTTCAATTTAGAAATTCCTGACCCGCTCAGATATTACATGGCAGCTGCTGCACCGTGCGGAAAAGACGGAAACTATTCTGACGAAGATTTCAAAGAAAAAGTTAATGCACACCTTGCAAATTCAATGGGAAATCTGCTTAACAGAACTCTTTCAATGCTTGTTAAATATTTCGGAGGCGATATAAAACCTGAATTTTTAGGAAAAAATGAACTCAAAGAAAAAGCACTTGAAACCGTTAAGGCTGTAAAACACCACTTTGATTACTTTGAGGTTCAAGAAGCAGGACAAAAGATTATTGAACTGGTTGATATTACAAACAAATACGTAACTGATAACGCGCCTTGGACTCTTGCAAAAGAAGGGCAAATGGATAAATGCGGAGAAGTTTTGACCAATGTATTACAGGTAATGACAGTGATTTCTTCTCTAATTTACCCCTACTGTCCAAATATTGCAAAAGCCATGGCAGAGCAGTTATCATATGATTTGAATACAAAACTTGATGACATCACCTGCGAAAGCTTGCAAGCAGGACATTTGATAGACAAGGAAAATATTAAACCTGTGTTCTTGAGAATGGACAGCGAACTCGCTGATAAAAATAATAAAAAATAATGCGAATATTACCGATAAACTTTAATTTCTATAACCGGCCGGCGCGAAACGATTTGAAAACGTCAGGCTATATTAACACCGGTTTGGGAAAAGATGTGTTTATCTTTTTTCGCGCTAACACCTCGGCCGGAAATCCGCTTAGAAAGCTAAAGAAACTAAAGTGCCCGTACTTCGGCGCGGAAATGATTTCCGGAAAAGAGCTTGCCGGAATTGAAAAACGTCTTGACAGCTGCACCAACATAAAAGAAGTTGTCACTATTCTGAAAAAATACCGGAAATTTATGCTGAAAACAGAAAAAATGATTTTCAAGCGATTTGAAGAATTTTCAAAAACAAATCCGGACGCACAATTACAGGACTGCTTGAAACTCTGGTATGACGAAGCAATCACAAAACTTAAACTTGATGAATTTAATGTTCTGGATGATGTAGATAAAATTTCGTTAAAACTTTCACCGCAGAATGCACTCGCAGTACATGCAAAAACAACACGCTGCAGGCAGGTCATACTTGAAAACAAAAAGGAAGATACTTTCAAAAGACGCATTCTTCTTGACTCACTTGATGAAATCCAGCCCAAACGCGGCGAAAAGAAAGTTTTTGACGAGTTAAAAGACAGAGCAGTTTATCTTCCGACATCAGTGACAAGCGAAAATGCATTTATAGTAAAGTATGCAGACAGAACACAGCAGGAGATTGCCAAAAGACTTATACGTACATCGTTAGCAACAATAGAACACATAAAACCAAATTCGGAAGAAGGCGAAAACAATATCGCAAACTTTATGCTAACCTCTGCCGGTGCAAACAATCTGCGCTCAAACATGCCGCTTTATAAATTCATTAATATGTTCCCGAATATTCCAAAATATTGCCAGAAACATATCAACCAGATTATTGAATTAATCCATAAAGGACAGCTCAAGGGTAATGAAACCTACCCGTACAAAGTTAAAAATACTCTTGCAAGAGAGTCAAAAGGACGTATTATACTTGACCTCTCTGAATATAAATATACAAGAGAAGACGCTATGGCAGCGGAAAAAAGACATTACAAAAAACAGTTGACTTAGAGCTGCTATCAATTGTTATAATCTTCTAGAGAAGTAAACAAGGGAGATTTAATAAATGAAAAAAAGAATAGCAGTTACCACAGCTTTAATACTGGCTCTTACAGTACCTTCCGCATTTTCTGCCGGACAATATTCACCTGTATTTGATAAAGTAAACAGCCCTCAGGATGTTAAAAAACTCAATACATCTGAAATGAACATTCTTGCAAAAGATATAAGAACAGCAATATTAAATAAAGTTAATACCACAGGCGGCCATCTCGGGCCTGATTTGGGAATAGTTGAGGCAGCAATTGCCCTGCACTATGTCTTTAATTCCCCTCAGGACAAAATCGTATATGATGTTTCACACCAGATATACCCGCACAAAATCTTAACAGGACGTAAAGATGCTTTTGTTAATCCGCTTGCGCATCCTGAGATTACAGGATATTCTAATCCTAACGAGAGCCCGCATGACAATTTTATTTTAGGTCACACGTCAACCTCATTAAGCCTCGCTTCCGGCATGGCAAAAGCAAGAGATTTGAAAAAGGAAAAATATAATGTTGTTGCACTAATCGGAGATGGCTCATTATCAGGCGGAGAAGCGCTTGAAGGTTTGAGCAACGCTGCAGTACTTAATTCTAATATGATTATTATTGTAAACGATAATTCTATGGCCATTGCCCCTGTAGAAGGCGGAATATATAACAGCCTTGCAATCCTAAGAGAAACAAAAGGTCAGACAAAAGATAATATATTTAAGTCAATGGGCTATGATTATTATTATGTAGAAGATGGAAACAATGTAGAAAGCCTTATCAAAACCTTTACAAAGGTAAAAGACTCCAATAAGCCAGTAGTCGTACATATTCATACCCTTAAAGGCAAAGGATATGAACCAGCAGAACAGGATAAAGAAACTTATCACTGGCAGCTTCCGGGATTTATAGAAAGAGCAGGTAAAGTTCAGCCAAAAGTTGAAACCTATAACACAATTACAAATGATTTTATTTTGAGCAAAAAGAAAAAAGACTCGTCTGTAATTGCTGTATCTCCTGCAACACCGGGAGCAACAGGAATGACAAAAGAGTTTAGAAAACAAATGGGCGCAAATTACACAGATGTGGGAATTGCAGAACAACACGCTGTAGGATATGTGTCAGGACTAGCTTCAAACGGAGCAAAACCAATTCTGGAAGTCATGAGCTCATTCATCCAGAGAACTTATGACCAGCTTTCCCAAGATTTTGCTATCAACAAAGCAGCAGCAACCATTCTTGTTTTCGGAGGCGGAATCTCGGGTACTGATGTTACACACCTCGGAATTTTCGATATACCTTTAATTAGCAATATCCCTAATATTGTGTATCTTGCACCTACTAACAAAGAAGAATATTTAGGTATGCTTAACTGGGCGATTGAACAGAAAGATTACCCTGTTGCAATAAGAGTACCTTCTGGAAAAGTAATTAAAACCGGAAGGGCTGATAAAACAAATTATTCAGACCTGAATAAATTTAAAATTGAAAACAAAGGCGATACAATTGCAATTATTGCAGCTGGTAACTTTTATAAACTCGGAAAGGAAGTTCAGGAAAAACTTAAAAAAGAACAAAATATAAATGCGACTTTAATCAACCCAGTGTATCTTTCAGGCATAGATAAACAGGCATTGGAAGATTTAAAGAAAAATCACAGACTTGTAATAACACTTGAAGACGGCTGTCTTGCAGGAGGTTACGGAGAAAAAATCAGCAGATACTATGCAAATTCCGGCATGAAAGTCCTAAACTTCGGAGCTGATAAAGAGTTTACAGACCGTGTACCGCTTGAAGAGTTGTATAAGAAATACCATTTAACAAGTGATTTAATCGTTGAAGATATTATGAATACAAAATAATAAAAAAGACATCCTTTTGGATGTCTTTTTATTGACTTATTTATACTTTTTTCTTATATCATCAAAATATTTTATAACCCTGCAAGGATTACCCGCAGCAACGCAATTATCCGGAATAGAGCGATTTACAACACTGCCGGCACCGATTATACTATTTTTGCCAATTGTTACACCCGGAAGAATTATTGCGCCTCCGCCAATCCATGCCCCGTCTTTTATTTCCACTGAATCTGCACAGGTATTATAATAAATTGGATTATCAGCATCCCTTTCAATAATATACCTGTCTTCTGGAAGTATTGGATGATATGCAGTATAAATTTGAACATTCGGAGCAAACATAATACAGTTTCCTATTTTAATTTGTTCATTGTCAATAAAAATACAGTTCGGCCCTATAATAACATCACTGCCGATAGAAATCTTTTTACCGTATTCACAATGAAAGCGCTCGCCAACAAAAACATTACTGCCTATTGCATCAAATAATTGTTTAAGAATATGCTGTTTTCTCGTATTATCATTATAATCCGCAGCGTCATATTCTTTCATCAAAGCTCTTGCCTTTGTTCTCATCTCACATAATTCTTCAGATGCAGTTTCAATATATTTATACTTATTATGCATATTTTCCCCTCCCTGTTAAAAAATAGCATAAATTTCGAGTTTTGAACATTGACTTTTAGTGATAAAATATTTTACAATTTAACTCTGTTTGTACCGGCTGCATTTCAATTGTTTACGAAAGGAATAAAATATGGATAAAAATACAACGATAAGATTAATATATCCTCAGTGGCAGGGAGGAAATATTGCCGGTTTAATAAGCGAACTTGAACCAGATGACGCTTCTAGAGGTTATATGTTAGGTGCGTATATGTTAAATTTTTTAGCTCCTGAAACAAAAAATAAAACCCTTACCGTTCCAATATCCAATGATATAAATAGAGTAGAAGAAAATGGAATATTAAGCTATAGAGAAATTTTAAACCAAACAAAAGCTGCATTAAACTTAATAGAAAAAGAAAACCCCGGCAAAATCGTAACCCTTGGCGGTGACTGTTCTGTAAGCGTTGTTCCATTTACATATCTTGCACGTAAATACAATAATGATGTTGCAATGGTTTGGATTGATGCGCATCCTGATATTACCCTCCCTGATGATAAAACATACAACGGATATCATGCAATGGCAGTAACAGCCATTATGGGCAGAGGAAACAAAAAATTAGTTTCAGAACTCCCAGCCCAAATAAGTGCCGATAAAATTTTATTTGTTGGAATAAGAGATTGGGAAAGACAGGAGATTAAAGATAGACAGCAGGAATATGGTATAAAACATTTAACACCTGATGAAGTAAAAATAGACAGTACAAAAGTTATAGACTGGCTTAAATCTACAGGAGCAAAACATGTAGTAATACATTTTGATATGGATGTTTTAGACCCGAATGAAATAATTGCAGCTGTAGGAGTTGTACCAAACGGAATTAAAATGGATGAAGCGGCAAGAGTTATCAATGATATTTCAAAGGAATTTAATCTGATAGGATTAACCGTTGCTGAACCTGTGCCAAGAACTGCTATTAAATTAAAAAATATGCTGAATAAATTGCCGATTTAATTAAAATGAATTATAAATTCAAAAAAAAATAGACCTGAGTAAAACTCTGTCTATTTTTTATGGGCCCGGAGGGATTCGAACCCACGACCAAAGGATTATGAGTCCTCTGCGCTACCGCTGCGCCACAGGCCCGTGGCGTTACAAAACCTATACTACCAACTAAACACTAAAAAATCAAGTCGTTATTCTAACAATCCTTTTCATACAACAAATGGCATATAAAATTATTTTTGTGCTACAATATATATAGGGAACTTTTCCGTTTGGAGTTCGGGGATAGGTAGAAGAAAGGTATAAACGAGGTGCTCAAAAGGCTGGTAGCCTGTTCAAAAGGAACGCCAATAGGAATAAAATAGGTTAGTAGTTGGTCGGAATGCGTTCCGCCAGAAAGGTATAAAAGATGGCACAAGGGTATGACGCTAGTAATATACGTGTATTAGAGGGTTTGGAAGCTGTAAGAATGCGTCCCGGCATGTACATAGGTTCAACTTCACAAAGAGGTCTGCACCACTGTATTTATGAAATTGTTGATAACTCTATCGACGAATCTCTCGCCGGATATTGTACAGAAATACACGTTACAATACACAAGGACAATAGCGTAACCGTTGAAGATAACGGCCGCGGCATCCCTGTTGACATTAAACCTGAAACAGGAAAATCTGCTCTTGAAATTGTTCACACTGTACTTCACGCCGGCGGAAAATTCGGTGACGGCGGTTACAAAGTATCAGGCGGACTTCACGGCGTTGGAGCTTCTGTTGTTAACGCGCTTTCTGAAAAAATGGTTGTTGAAGTTTCACGTGCCGGATATGTTTGGCGTCAATCTTATTTAAGAGGAGAACCAACAGGCCCTGTTGAAAAAACTGTGCCGACTACAAAAACCGGAACTAAATCAACTTTCTGGTTAGACCCTGAAATATTTACAGAAACCACTGAAATCGATGTTGATATAGTAGCTACACGCTTCAGAGAAATGGCTTTCCTCAACAAAGGACTTAAAATTATCCTCCATGACGAAAAGGATACAGGCAAAGATGAAACTTTCCACTATGAAGGAGGTATCGCAAGTTATGTTGCTTTCTTGAATCACAACAGAACTGTAATGTTTGATGAACCTATATACATGGAAAAAATCATCGACAAAATTAAAGTTGAAGTTGCAATGCAGTACACAGATTCCTACAACGAATCTATCCTCTCATTCGCCAACAACATCAACACCCATCAGGGCGGAACTCACTTAACAGGTTTCCGTAACGCTATTACACGTGTTCTAAACGATTACGCAAGAACAAATAAAATTCTTAAAGACTCTGAACAAAATCTTTCCGGTGACGATGTAAGAGAAGGTTTGACCGCTATTGTTTCAGTAAAAATCGAAAACCCTGAATTTGAAGGCCAGACAAAAGAAAAACTCGGCAACTCGGAAGTTATGCCTGCTGTTCAGGATGTTGTTAAAGAAAAATTACAGGAATGGCTCGAATTTAACCCGAAACTTGCAAAGCTTATTATTGAAAAAACACTTCAAGCTCAGAGAGCGCGTGAAGCTGCACGTAAGGCAAGAGAACTTACAAGAAGAAAATCTGTTCTTGAAAACTCTACACTTCCGGGTAAGCTCGCCGACTGTTCTAACAGAGAGCCGGAAAAATGCGAAATTTACATCGTTGAGGGTGATTCTGCAGGCGGTTCTGCAAAACAAGGCAGAAACAGAATGTTTCAGGCAATTTTGCCTTTGAGAGGTAAAATTCTTAACGTTGAAAAAGCAAGATTAGATAAAATTTATGCAAATAATGAAATTCAATCAATGGTACAAGCTTTTGGTATTACAATTAGCAAAAACGAAGAAGAATTTAACCTTGAGAAACTGCGTTATCACAAGATTATCATCATGACCGATGCTGATGTTGACGGCGCACATATCAGAACTCTGTTATTAACATTCTTCTTTAGATATGCTAAACCGCTTATTGAAAACGGCTATGTTTATATTGCTCAGCCGCCGTTGTTCAAAGTTACTCAAGGCAAGACTTCTGAATACCTTTATGACGAACACGCACTTGATAAAATGTTAAAAGAACGCGGTATTAAATCTTTGAGCTTGTCTGACAAGACAAAAACAAAAGTTAAATCCGGTGATGAACTGCTGACACTTTTATCTAATATGTCAACATTCTACAAATCTTACAACAACCCGATTTTGAACATCATTCCGGCTGTTGTTTTAAGAGGCTTAATACGTTCTGATGTTAAGCCGGAAGATTTTGAAGATCAGGCTAAAATGAATGAAGTTATCGCATATCTTTCACATTATTTGAAAGATCATGCTGAAAACTACAACATTGAAGAGGCTAAGAATTATGAAGTTTCTCTAAAATATAACCCTGAGAATGCAAAATATTCTATCCAGCTTGATTTGTTTGAAAATGAGCATGAATTTATTACTTCAAACATAATTAAGAGTAATGAGTTCAAGAGATTAAAAAATTCTTATCCTCTGATTCGTGATTTCTTGATTGAAGAAGAAAAAATGCTTATTCTTGAAACTGAAAACGGCGAAGTTGAGATTACCTCGTTTGAACAGCTCCAGAAGCTTGTTGATGACAGAGGTCAAAAAGGCTTAACAATTCAGCGTTTTAAAGGTCTTGGAGAAATGATGCCGCAGCAGTTATGGGAAACTACTATGGATCCTGAAACAAGAACTTTACTAAAAGTTAATATCGAGGATGCTATGATGTGCGACCAGCTGTTTGATATTCTTATGGGCGATAAGGTTGAGCCTAGAAGAGATTTCATCGAGTCAAATGCTGTTTATGCAACCAATATTGATACATAGTGAGGTTTAAATGAGAACTGTTATAATAGGCGGAGGAGCATGCGGCGCAAGTACTGCTGCCAGAATCAGAAGGCTTGATGAATCTGCTGAAATTATTGTGCTGGAAAAAACCGGTGAAATTTCTATTGCAAATTGCGGGCTTCCATATTATACATCAGGTGTGATTAATGACAGAGAAAAAATGCTCGTTTCTTCACCTGAAAAATTTAGAGAATGGTTCAATATTAATGTTAAGTTAAATACAGAAGTTATAAATATTAATCCTGATGAAAAATTTGTAGAAACAGCAGATGGTGAAAAAATAAATTATGACAAGCTTGTACTTGCTCAGGGTGCAAAACCTTTTGTTCCGCCTATTGAGGGAATACCTGAGGAAAAAGTTTTTACTGTAAGAACATTATTTGATGCAGATAATATCAAAAGTTATATAAAGGAAAAAGGCGTTCGGAAAGCTATTGTAATTGGCGGTGGTTTTATTGGGGTCGAGATGGCAGAAAATCTCAATGAAATGGGATTAGAAACAACTCTAATTGAACAACAAAATCAAATTCTTGCACCTGTAGATTACGAAATCGCAGCATTTTTACACAATGAAATGCGTGATAGAGGTATTGAACTTGTATTATCTGATGGAGTTAAGAAGTTTAATGATAATAAAGTTATATTGAATTCTTCCAGAGAAATTGAATTCGATATTATCATTATGGCGATTGGCGTGCGTCCGGAGATTACACTTGCTAAAAACGCAGGTCTGGAAACGGCCAGAGGTATAATTGTTAATGAAAATTTACAGACTTCAAATCCTGACATTTACGCAGGCGGGGACGGGGTTGAAATCAAAGATTTTGTTACCGGAGAAAATACTCTAATACCGCTTGCAGGGCCTGCAAACAGACAGGGAAGAATTATTGCAGATAATATATGCGGAATAGAATCTGCATACAAAAATTCGCAGGGTACTTCAGTCCTAAAAGTTTTTGATTTAACTGCTGCAAGTGTTGGCAATAATGAAAAGCAGCTTAAATCTAAAAATATTCCTTATTGGAAGACCTTTGTATTCTCAAAAGACCATGCCGGCTATTATCCTGGAGCGGTAGAAGTTTTATATAAATTACTTTTTTCTCCCGATGGTAAAATTCTTGGTGCACAGGGAGTCGGCCTTGATGGTGTTGAAAAAAGAATTGATGTAATTTCCTCAATTATGAGAAATGGCGGTAAAATTCAGGAGCTTTTAGATAGCGAGCTCTGTTATGCACCTCCGTATTCTTCTGCGAAAGATGCAGTGAATATATTAGGTATGAATGCTGATAATATTTTGCGCGGACTTCTCAAACCTGCTTACTTTGAAGATTTGGAAAACAGCTATTTAATTGATGTCAGACAAAGAGAGATTTTTGAAATCAGCACAATTGAGGGTGCTGTAAATATTCCGATTGCTCAATTAAGAAATAGAATTAATGAAGTCCCGCGTGATAAGAAAGTAATATTGTTCTGTAATACAGGATATACCAGCTATAATGCTTCCCGAATTTTAATTCAGAATGGATTTAACAATGTTTATTCTTTATGCGGCGGAATTAGCTTGTACAAAGAACTTGTAAAAGATAAGAAAGGTATACTAACTATGCCGCAAAGAGTTGCAACACATGCAGCAGTGTCTAATTCTGCTGATGTAATTAAAGTTGATGCTTCTGGCCTGCAATGTCCGGGGCCGATTATGAAGGTTGCTTCTAAGATAGCAGAACTGAATGAAGGAAGCATTATTGAAGTTACTTCCACCGACAGAGGTTTTAAATCTGATATTGGTGCCTGGTGCAAAACGACAGGCAATTCTCTTTTGGATTTGAAAACAGAGAAAAAAGTTATTACAGCAGTCATTCGAAAAGACGGAAAGCCGGCTGTTATTGAGAAATCTTCGGGAAATGGACAGACTATTGTAGTATTTTCGAATGATTTAGACAAAGCGTTAGCAGCATTGATTATAGCAAACGGGGCTAAAGCTGCCGGCAAAGATGTCACATTATTTTTCACGTTCTGGGGGTTAAATATTTTAAGGAAACCTCAGAGCAGGGTTAAAAAAGGGATAATCGACAAAATGTTCGGGCTTATGATGCCGAAAGGCACTGAAAAACTTACCTTATCAAAAATGAATATGCTCGGAGCAGGTTCATTAATGATGAAGTGGGTTATGAAGCAGAAAAATGTTTCAACCTTAAATGAACTTTTAACTCAAGCTAGAGAAGCCGGCATTAAATTTATAGCTTGCAACATGTCAATGGATGTTATGGGAATAAAGCCGGAAGAACTTATTGACGGAGTTGAAATTGGCGGCGTTGCAAAATATATCGAAGAAAGCAGCTATTCTAACTCTAATTTGTTTATATAATTTGTGCTATAATTACTGGTATGAAAAGATTTGCAAAAAGAGCTTTTATCTGGAGCGGAGTAACCGTTTTAATACTTGCAGGAACAGCAGCAGCTTCCTATCTGTGGATTTTACCGGCCGTAGTATCAAGCAGCTGGGTCAACAATATTGTTACAAAAGAAACTAATAAATTTCTGGGAGCAGAATTAAAAATTACAAATCCTAAACTAAGCACAGGATTAAATCCAAAAATAGGATTCACACTCGCTGAACTTAGTTTATCTAAGAATAATAAAGAACTTTTAAATCTTAAAAACATCGACACAGCATTTTCTTTTCAGGATATTTTTGCCAAACGTCTGATTGTAGAGAGACTTCTTGCTGAAAATGTTTACGTAAACGCTTCCGGTCTGGTTGAGCTATTCCCGCAGCCAGAACAAAAAGAACAGAAAAAAAGCGACTTTAGAATTGATATTTTTTCAGCAGTTCTGGGTGTAAAAAATTGTCTAATAACATATGATACCTCTGATTTTGGAATAAAATTCGATGCAAAAAATGTTCTTCTTGACAGAACAAGAGCTGATGGTATTTACCCCCTGCATTTTGATTTTGACCTTGAGATGACAAAGGGCAAAGAAAAAATTACTGTTTCTGCTGATGACAAGGACAGAATTTATATGGGCAGCGGAGAGCTGCATGTTGATAAGTTCCCGATAGAAATCGACAGGTCTAATGTCATAATTGACGCTTTTGCCTCAAGAAAAACCGGAATGGAAATAAATATTGCATCAAAAAACTTCTCTGCGCGAGATATTTTTAACATAGTAACATCCAATATAATTATTCCAAACGGTAAGGAGCTTCTGGCGCCGATTCAAGATGTTAAGGGAAGTGTAGATTTTAATCTGCATTTAGCTAAAAACACTATACGCGGTGATGTTAACGTAAACGAATCCGAATTTAAGATTAAAGATCTTCTAGGCATGCCTGTAAAAGTTACGCAGGGGCTGGTTGAAATTGGAAATACAACCATTACACTGAAAGATTTCAAAGGATTTTACAATAACAAAAAAGAAAACAGCCTTGTTATGTCGGGCAGTGTAAAGGATTACTGGAAAACATGCGATACTGAAATTGTTTCGGATATTTTTGTAAATGATGATTTCTTCAAGAATTATATTTCAAAAATGCTGGGTGCTCCGATTTCGCTTGTCGGTGACGCCGGCTCAAGGCTAACACTCACATCGAAAAACGGTTCTTGTGATGTTGTATGGTATTTTCTTCTTAATGAGGGAGAAGGCTTCAAGTTAGGCGACCAATCAATGGTCTTGAAGGATTACAAAACATTGTTCAAGGTTGATTTGAGCGTTGTAAAAAACATTTTGAAAATTAATACTATTGATTATTACATTACTAACGAGCTAAAACAAGGACTCACACCTGTTCTTGCCATCAAGGGTAATCTTGATATGGCTGATAATATGAAAATGCTGGATATTCATCTTAATATTCCGCGTCCGCTTCCGAGTGAATTTTTGAACTTCCTCGCATGCCAGAAAATATTCAAGAAAGGTACGGTTTCAGGAGAAATCAGTATTGATAACTCCGGAGCATTCCCTAAAATGGATGGTGTAATAAGCTTTGACAAAGTATTTATTCCGGCACAGAGATTATATATCAAGTCAGCAAAAGTCGGCGCTAAAGGCGACAAGCTCGGAGCAATTGCAGAAGGCAGATATAAACGTACAAAATATGATTTTAACGGATATATTGTAAACGATTTACGCCTTCCTATTGTGGTCAAAAGCGTAAACCTCACATTAGATAATGTCGATATAGAAAAATTACTCGCAGTAAACAGTTCTCAAACGACTCAAAAAACAACCGAACAGGTGCTTGATGCAGATAAACAGACAACTGACAGTGATGATGTTCCAACATTTACAAAGGGATTAATCATTGTTGAAAAATGTATGCTTCATCTTGATAAGGGTAAATACAAGGAGGTCAATTTTGGCAATCTGCACGCCAATCTAACGCTTGATAAGGATGGTGTTTTACAGGTTCAGTCAAATAAATTTGATATTGCAGAAGGTATTTCTACTCTGAAAGTTAAAGCAGATTTAATCAAAAAACAATACTATTTGAGATTGGGAATAAAAGACGTTAATTCTGATGTAATGGCATCAGCAGTTTTAGGACTTCCGCGAGAAATTTCCGGCAAGGCCAGAGGTTTGATAGAAATCAGCTCTGATGAGAGTTTGAAACTTAACGGCGAAATTAAATTTGATATTCAGAATGGAACAATTGAAAAAGTCGGATATGTTGAATATATCCTGAAAGCAGCATCACTCTTTAGAAATCCGCTTGCAATGATTTCTCCGGCAACATTCGGTGATTTAGTAAATATTCCGAACGGGGATTTCGACGTAATTAAAGGTGAGATGAAGATTAAGGACAATGTCGTTCAGAGAATGATGATAAAATCTTCTGCAAAACAATTGAGTTCATTTATCATCGGGCGATATGATTTAATAACTAATGATGCATCTCTTAGAATTTATACCAAAATGTCTAACAAAGGCGAGGGTTTTGCAGGATTTTTGAGAAACATTTCATTAAACAGTATCGCAAACAGAATTTCTGCTAGCGGAAGAAATGACAGCAACTATTACGCGGCTGAGCTTTCACAGCTTCCGCCAATTAATGCTGACGAAAAGGATTGTCAGGTATTCTTGACAACGGTTGACGGTGATGTGATTAACTTTAACTTCCTCTCGTCTTTAAAGAGAATTAAATAAGAGTCGGATTCTTAATCCAATTTACTTCGCGCTTTAAAACACCTGCAGGATTGCCGGCAATAATACAATTTTCTTCTGTAAATTTCTTTGTTACTACAGAGTTTGTTCCAATAATACAATTGTTGGGAACAGTTACACCTTTAAGAACTTTACAGTCAGCTGAAATCCACACATGATTTCCAATTACAATATCTGCCGGTTTATTTAACATCTGTCGTGTTCTGGTATCATATATTGCGTGACCGTCAGATGTCCTCAAGAAAATTCCATAACTTAACATACAGTTCGAACCAATTGTAAGTTTAGTTTTGGAAGCATTTTTCAGGCTTATAATAACATCTTCTATTGAATTATTTTTACCTATTTCTAAATCTGTATTATTACCGGAGTATACTGCCAGGGATTTTATCAGATTATTTTCTCTTATCATAATCCTGCATCCGCTGTAACATGAAATATACATTTTTTCTGATATAGCAACAGGTTCATGTAATTCAACATAATTGTTTTTTCCATAAAATTTAACTTTAAGATTTTTGATTTTAGGATTGAAAACTTTTCTTCCGTCAGATTTTACATAAACAAATGTATTAGTTTTTCTGTATATAATCCGCTTAAGCCATGCCGGAAGATTTAAATCATTCTCCAGAGATATAATTTTTGCATTTAGTTCCGATTTTTTCAGCCTGTTTAAAACCGGCCGGTATTTTTGAACAGATATGAAAATGTAATCAGCTTTATAATTATTAAGATTGTCGTGGTTAATTATTCTGTAACCCTCACACTCAAGATTTTCATCTTCAGGCAGGTATTTATTATCGCATACTCCTACCACATCCCAGTCCGAAAAGACATTTTCACTTTTTAAAAATTGAAAAAGCTTACCTGTACCATAAATTATAACTTTTTTATTCTTAAGCTTTTTGCTTATCTTCTCTATTTTTGTTCTGTTTTCTTCAAAAAAATCTTTTGGCATGAGTATATTATATACTAAAGCTTTATTTGACACCAATCTGCATATTTGCTACGATATTTACAAGAGGAGAGGTGGTACTGTATGCCTGATGATATAAAAAATTTGTTTGCCGGCATTCCTGAGAATGCAAAAATTTGTATTTGGGGTGCTGCAAATGCAGGACGTTCAATAAAGGAAGAACTTGCTAAATATCGACAGGACACAACTGTTTGTGCGTTTATTGACTCTGTAAAACAGGGTGAGATTGATGGAGTTAAAATCTATAAGCCGGAAAACATGCCGGAGATAAAAAATAATTTTGATTACATGATAATCTCTACACGTTCAGACTGCACTGTTATTGACGCAATGTTATTCTACTATGATATTAAGAATTATGTTAGAATTTCTCCTTATTTGTTAAAAAAATATCAGTTTATTCCATCTAAAATATCTGAAATATTAAACTTTTTGGACTCAGAAAAAGATAAACAGCTTTATAAAGATTTAATAGAAGCAAGAATCACAGGCAATACAGACAAGCTCAAAGAATTTGTACAAAAAGAACACAATATTACTCCGGACAGGAAACGAACAATAAAACACTATACCTCCTACATTAATTACGATGCCATTGAAGTCGTACTTGAAGGCGGAATGTTTAACGGATTAAATACCATCGTTTTTAAAAAACTGTTTAAAAACCTAAAAAAGATTTATGCTTTTGAACTTATCTACGACAAGGTTAAAAATAAATCTATTGCTCACATAATTGATTCTTTGAAAGAATTAGAGATAATTCCTCTTGCCTTGTGGGATAGAAAAGAAAAGCTTGTTTTTACAGAAAATGTTGCAGCACCTTATTCATCAGGAATTAATCCTCCGTTAAATAAAAACGGCTCAGAACAAAACTTTACTGTTGATGCCATATCTATTGACGAGTATGTCAGTGAAAACAACATCGAAAAAGTAGATTTTATAAAAATGGATATTGAAGGTGCGGAAATGAAAGCTCTGAAAGGTGCTGAACAAACATTAATAAAATTCCGTCCTCAGCTTGCAATATCTATTTATCACAGCAACAATGATATGCAGGATATTCCTATCCTGCATAATATACTCAAAAATTACATTTTCAAAATTGGACAGTATTCGCCTGATAATGATGAAACAATTTTATACGCTATTCCGGAAGAATTATATGTAAAATAAGGTATACCTATGAGTTCAGTTTATGATAACTATTTAAAAGAACACAACTTTAGTTTACGTCTTGAACAGTGGGCTAAACAATACAAAAATAAAAAAGTTATATTATATGGCTGCGGCCTTTTGTTTGATAAAATTGTAGAACTTTATGATATCAAAAACAAACTTAATATTGTGGCGGTCTGTGATGTAAAATATGAAAAAAATAAGCCCGATACCTATCTGGGATTTAAAACAATAAAACCCTCGGATTTAAGCAAAACAGATTATGATGTCCTGATTTTTACTGTATTTGACCATCTGACCTGTTTAAACTACCTCAATGCATTTGACTTTTTTCACGAAAATAAAGAATTTCGCTATATTAACGAAATGGCATTAAAAGGAAAATTTATTTCATTTATACTTAAAGCAAAAACAGCTGCAAAATATTTAGCATTTACAAAAAATCCATTTAAAACAGCCAAGTATTTTTTTTCCTGCAACAATATAGAATTTAATTCAAAATTAAATTATCAAAAAGTTCTTAAACGTCTGAGAAAGAAAAAAGATAAAATAAAGGTAATTTTCATAGTAGAAAGCAATCAGAAGTGGGGCTGGCAGTCTGTTTATGACGAATTGAAAAAGGACAGCCGTTTTGAACTGCTGCTTGTAACATTACCTCTAACAACAAGATTTAAAGACAAAATTTATCCTCAAAAGGAAGACATTGAGTTTTTCTCCCAACGGAATATGCCTATTATTGATGGATATGATTACAAAAATGAAATATGTATAGATTTAAAAGAACTTGGTGCAGACATAATTTTTTACACACATCCGTGGTTTGTTGATGTGCACAAAATCCCGCCTTCAATCACCTCGGAATATGCCCTTACCTGCGCGGTATCGTACGGGTTTAATCTCGTTGAAAGCAAATGCTGGGGTACAACAACACCAAAAAATTTCTGTTCTAATTTGTGGACAATGTTTGCAGAAAGCAAATGGCACAAACCTTTCTACGAAAACGGTACAAATCTCAAAAACAAAGATATTTTATTTGTAACAGGTTATCCAAAAATGGATGCGTATAATCTTCCGGTTAATCCTGAATTTGAAAAAATCTGGAAAGATGAAAATCATACCAAACCTCGTATAATTTATGCTCCGCACCATTCAATCGAACGTGACGGCGGTTTTGGAATGTCAAATTTTGTTGAGCAGGCACAATTCTTCCTTGATTTTGCCAAAAACCACCCTCAATATGAATTTCTGATAAAACCGCATCCTGTTTTGAAATCTAAATGTGAAGCAACCGGTTTTATGACAGGAGAAGAGTACGAAAACTACATTGAGCAATGGAGAGAGCTTCCTAACGGGAATGCGTATACACTCGGAAACTATTATGACGTTTTCAAAACTTCTGACATCCTGATTACAGACAGTTCGTCTTTCTTAGGTGAATATTTTGTCAGCGGAAAACCTATTGTACTGCTCGAGAGCAAGAGCAGAATGCCTTTCAATGACTTTGGGCTGGAATTAAGAAAGGGCATGTATAAGCCTCAAAAAGTTGAAGAGATTGAAAATATTCTTGAAGAAATTTTTGAGCACGGAAACGACTCTCTAAAAGAAACAAGAGATAAAATAATCAAAAAACAATTTATTCTTCCCGAAGGCGGTGTTGCAAAACGAATCACTGATTACCTGAGGAAACAGCTTCGATTATAATTCAGCTTTTTTGCTTTTTCTTTTGAGAACCTTTGCCTGATATTTCGGGTCATACTGGAATTTGTATCCGTTAATAAAACTTTTCACAACAGCCTTAGAAAAAGTTCCTCTTGCAGACCAGTATGATGTATGAGCAAAAGCAAATAACCTTTTGCTCCAGACACTTGAATCATCATAAATAACACCGGAAGGATTTTCTATCTGCATATCCAGTCTGTCTTGAATTTCGTTAACTGTAAGGTTTCTGCTTGTCGGAAAACCAAGCGGGTCTTCTCTAAAATTAACTGTTATCCAGAAAATTCCGTTCTCAAAAATATACTTTGTCATTAATTTGTTATAATAATTAAGCTCATACTCCGAATCAGCGAGGTCTGAATAAAAAAGAACAAGCGGACTTGCAAAGTTCACAATACCTTTGAGCCTGTTATCAGGCGCACAGGCGAGCTCTGTCTGTTCATCAAGTTTTAAATAATTAGCCTTAAGCTTTTCCCTATCCTGATTTAAAATTATCTGACCTGTTTCAGAAACACTTCCAATACCTGCATAACTATAAGAAAGAGCAGAAATACAGGTGTTTTTCTTTGGATTTTCTCTTACATATGCAAGAAACTCATCATCCATTTTCAAGCTCTCAAATAATTTTTCCGGATTTATATATCTTAGTTTGTTGAATAAGTATTCATATGTAATAAAAGTGCCCGCTGAATATCCGTAAAGAATAACATCATTGCCTTCTGCACTCTGTTCTTTAACATAAGTATTCAGCTCCTCTAATATCGGAACCATATTATGCGATTTCTGAACCCATATTGCATCGTGCATATATTGAGCAATAAGACTTCTGGCAATATAAGCACCTGTAGAGCTTATTGCTTTTGAAACGTCAAGCTGGCTTTTTACAAAAGCTAAATCTTTTTCACTCTTATCTCCCCAGAAAAATATCACAGGCTCCGCTTCAACATTCAAACCGCCCAGTGATGAATAATATTTCTTAATAGCAGAATTTTTTTCAAACTTTTTCCTGAGAACCGGATGAAGTTTCCTGACACCTTCTTCATACCAGTTCTTCATCTTCTCATCATTGTTGTTAGAACCGTTTATATAAATAAAACTTACATCATTTACCGCAAATGCTGGTGCAAAAAATAACAAACATAAAAATACTATCAAAATCTTTTTCATAATGTTAGTTTATCATTATTACGACAATAATTCAAAATGATTTTTGTTGTACTCTATTAAACCTTCTTTTTGAAGCTTTGATAACTCAAAACTCATTGCGCTCCTGTCAACATTCAAATAATCCGCCAAATCCTGACGGTTAAAATGTATATCAAAACTGTTTGAATGTCTTTTCTGAGCTTCATTAGAAAGATAAGTCAAAAGCTTGTCACGGATAGTTTTTTGCGAAACATTCTCAATTTTTTGTATAAGTTCAATGTTCTCTTTAGACAAAATCTGAAACAGGTTATTAATTAAAACTTTATGTCTTGTACACGCATTCTGGCACATAGATGTACATTTTTCATAACTCAAAACTAACACAAGTGTATCTTTGATTGCGATTGCATCTACGCTTGATTCAACATCTTTTGAGCCGACAAAAGAGAGCGCAAGATTATCGTTGCGTGAAAGTCTGGAAATTATAATTCTTCTTCCCCAGTAAGAGTCTTTTTCAATATTAACTTCGCCGTCCAAAATCAGGTATATATTTGCAATCATATCACCCTGACGAATAATCATCTCATCCTTTTCGTAACGGCGTATTCTGGCATTAAAGCACTCCAGCAGACCGCGGAGTTCCTCGTCATTCATACCGTAAAAAACCGGAGAATTTTTTATTTGATTATAATACTTTTCCAAACGTTCCATATTCTTTATTGTAATACAAAAAGCTTATTTTGCTGCAGGAAAATACATTGATTATCACATATTTCTTTTGTACAATAAAGCCTGTAATTATGATTTACTTAGACGCCGGAACAACATACTCAAAAATAATATCAGATGAAAAGCTTTTTGAAGACGAAATATGTGAAAAAGACGGAAAGCATTATTTCATACTGCCTTCGAATATTATAAAATCCAAAAACCTTACTCCGGAACGTTCCTGCGGACACATGGCAAACGCAAGCGAGAACGAAATTATTGCACTGGCGCAAGGAGCCAAAAAAAATCCCGAAGTAAAAGAGGCAAAAGAAGCAACAATTCTTGATTTGGGAAGCAGAGATGCTAAGTGGATTAAATTCAGACACGGAAAATTTCACGATATGGACTGGAATACATCCTGCGCAAGCTCTACCGGCGCAACGGTTGAAATGCTATTAAAATTCTACAGTGTTAAACCCGATGAATTAAAATTTACACCGGAAAAATTTGCAGTAACCTGCGGAATTTTCGGGATGGAAAAAATTATGGACTCAATATCCTCAGGCGCAAAACCTTCAGAAGCAATCTCAAAATTCGTACACGGTATAGGTTTTAATGCGTGGAATTTCTGCAAAAAACCTGAAAAAATCTATTTATCCGGCGGTTTTTGCGAAAACAAATGTCTGGTTGATTCGCTGAAAAACTACTGCGAAGTGACTCCGCTCGGCAGGTTTGTCCTGTGCGAAGGTTTGATATGTTGATAATCCATAAGATTTACGCTATACTCTAGATGTATGAATAAGCGTGTGAAGAAACTCTCTCTTGCCATATACTGGCATATGCATCAACCGGTTTACGAACTCGAAGGCACGTATCTGATGCCGTGGGTCAGACTTCATGCAGTAAAAGATTATCTCGATATGGTTTTAATTCTGGAAAAGTTTCCAAAATTAAAACTTAATTTTAATATTGTTCCCGCACTTCTGGACGCTATTCTGGATTATACAGAAAACGGATACCACGATATTCATTCCGAACTCACCGTTTCTGATACAGAAAATTTAACAGACGAAGAAAAAGCGTTTATATTAAATAATTTTTTCAGTTCAAAATACGAAACAATGATTTACAGAAGCGAGAATTACAAAGAACTGTATCAAAAACGTTTTGCAAAAGATGTTGCTGCAATAGAAGATTTTTCTGCACAGGAATTTTCTGATTTAATGGCGCTTTTCAACCTTGTATGGATTGACCCTGTTCATTTTGAAAGATATCCAAGACTTCAAGAGCTATGGGAAAAACAAAATGGATATACACAGCAGGACAGAGTTGAAATTATTGATATACAGAAACAAATTATACGAGAAATTATACCAGCGTATAAAAAGTATATTCAGACAGGAAGAATTGAACTCACTACAAGCCCTTATTACCACTCAATCCTGCCGATTTTGATAGATGTAAAAAGTTCAACAAAAAATGTTATTACAATAGAAGGACTTCCTCAGTCATTAGGAATGCTTGATGATGCAAAATATCAGATAAAAAGCGGACTGGACAGAATTGAAGAAGTTTTTGGAGTGCGGCCGAAAGGTATGTGGCCGCCTGAACTGTGTCTGGGGCCTAAAACTCTTAACCTGCTTGCAAAAGAAGGTATTGAATGGACTATTTCGGACGAAGGAGTCCTTGCTAACTCAATAAACTTTGATTTTATCAGAGATTTTAAAGGAAATTTAAACGACCCGTACCACCTTTTAAAGGTTTACAGCTACGAAACAAAAGAAAAAGAAATTGATATCATTTTCCGCGACAGATCTATTCCTAATCTTATAAACTTTGAGTATGCAGGAATAAATTCTCAAATGGCTGCCGGTGATTTGTATGAAAAAATCAAAATGATACAAAACAAACTTCTTGTTTCGCCTGATGAAACACACCTGCTTACAATTGCGTCTGACTGCGAAAACTGCTGGGAAAATTACCAGAATGACGGAAGAGATTTTCTTGAAAATATTTATTCAATGATTGAAAACGATGAAACGCTTGAAACTGTTCTTATAAGCGATTATATTAGAGAAGACAAGCATAAAAAAAGCTTAAAGAAAATTTTTTCAGGTTCCTGGATAGACAAAACTTTCCAGTTCTGGATTGGAGAGCCGGAGAAAAATAAAGCTTGGGCTTATTTGAAAAAGACAAAGGATGATTTCGATAACTATGTTAAAGAAAACAGCTCCAATCCTAATATTAATAAGGCAAAACGCGAATTACTTATTGCAGAAGGCAGTGACTGGTTCTGGTGGTACGGAGAACCAAATAACTCAGGTCAGGACTTTGTTTTTGACTACATGTTCAGAGAACGTTTAAAAAATGTGTACATTATATTGGGCATTAATTATCCCGAATATCTGGATAAAACCCTGATAACTACTATAGAAGTACCTTTCAGACATCCTAAAAGAAATATTACTCCGAGGATGGATGGTTTAAACAGAAGTTCTGATGACTGGTATAATTCAGGTTCGCTCAGCATGCTTGACGGGCCGGTGTTTAGAGAAAATAAGAATGTTGATAAGATTAATTTCGGCTGTGACAAAGACAATATTTATTTCAGACTGCATGTAAATAAGGGGTCGGGCGAAATAAGTTTTGTTGACAGGATTAATCAGTTTTATATTTACACAAGAAATGCTTCAAGGGTTGGCGACAGAGCATATATAAGGCTTATCAGCAAAACAGACAATCCTTATCCGATTTTGCTGGAGAAGTTTGAACACGAACTTGCGCTTACGCTTGTGAAAGATACTTTGTATCCTCCAAGATTAACTGCGGTTCTGCATCCAAATATGTGGACTCTTGATAATCCTGAAGGAATAACAATTGTTTACGAAGATGTTATTGATGTTTGTATTCCTTTTGATAAATTGGGAATTGAACCGGGTGAAACTGTTGAATTTTTTATGGCAAATACTGATTCCGGAGTAAAGAATACTTATATTCCGCAGGAAATTCTGCTATCCATGACAAGAGTGCCAGGCACATAGACCAACTGTCAGGCGTCAAATGTATTCTGTCAAATGTATATTAATTTTCCAGCTACCTTCAATCGTACAAATTTATGCCAAACTATAAAATAAAAGAACGCCAAACTATAAAATGAAACGTTGCCAAACTATAAAATAAATGTTATAATTAAAACATGAAAAAATACAGAGCAAGAATTTCAGACAAAATTTTATCTAAAAAATTATCAAGCAAAGGGGCTGTATTAATAGAAGGAGCAAAGTGGTGCGGAAAAACTACTACTGCATCACAAGTCGCGAAAAGTATTTTAAAAATGCAGGATCCTGCAGAAAGAGAACAGAATATAAGAATGTCTGAAATTAATCCATCAAGACTGCTTGCAGGTAAAACCCCGCGCCTTATTGACGAATGGCAGCTTGCTCCAAAATTATGGGATGCAATAAGGTATGAAGTTGACGAACGCGACGAGTTTAATCAATTTATACTGACAGGTTCAGCAGTTCCTGCCGACTTTTCAGAAATTTCCCATACCGGCACCGGAAGAATATCCAGAATGTTAATGCGTCCGATGTCACTTTATGAATCAGGGGACAGTTCGGGTAGTATCTCTTTAGAAAAACTTTTCCAAGGCAGTGCAGAAATTGATTGTGAAAATAATCTTGATATAGAACAAATTGCTTATCTAATTTGCAGAGGCGGATGGCCTAAATCTATAGGACAAAAAAGGGAAATAGCATTGCAGCAGGCAATTGATTATTACGATTCTGTTATTAATAATGACATATCGCGCGTAGATAATGTTAAAAGAAATCCTGAAAAAACCAAAAGGTTATTGCGCTCATATGCTCGTTCAATCGGCACTCAAAGTAAAATTTCTTCTCTTTCACAAGACGTTAATCCTTCCGGTGACAGTGAAATAGCATCAAATCCTACGATAATGGATTATATAGAAGCATTAAAGAAAATTTTTGTATTGGAAGATTCAAGAGCGTGGAATCCGAACTTACGTTCTAAAACAGCAATCAGGACTTCTGATACAAGATATTTTACCGACCCGTCTATCGCAGCAGCAGCAATGGAATTAGGGCCGGATGATTTGATTAATGATTTAAATACAATGGGATTTTTCTTTGAAAATTTATGTATCAGAGATTTAAGAATATATGCAGACGCATTAGACGGCACTGTATATCATTACCGTGACAAAAACGGACTTGAATGCGATGCTGTGATACATTTAAGAGGAGGAGCTTACGGACTGGCAGAAATAAAACTTGGCGGAGAAAAGCTCATTCAAGAAGGTATTGCAACTCTTAATAAATTAGAATCAAATATAGATATATCAAACATGAAAGCTCCTGCTTTTAAAATGGTACTCACAGGAGTTGGAAAATATGCTTACAATCAAGATGGCGTTTTTATTATTCCTATTGGATGTTTGGGAGTGTAAAAGTTGATTTATTTGGTTTAATATGTATTATTGTAATAGATAGCGGGGGTTTATTGTGATAAATGTTTGTCTGGCTTGTGATGATAATTATGCAAAATATGCAGGTGTTGTAATTGCATCTATACTGGACAGTGCTAATCCTGATGATTCTTTGTGTTTTTATATACTTGACGGCGGAATCAAATCAAAAAATAAAGATAAAATCCTTGCTTTAAAAGATATAAAGGATTGTGAAATTAAGTTTGTTCCTATTGATAACAGCCTTTTTACAGATTATATGGATGTGAGAACACACGAGTATATTTCAATCCCAACATTTTACAGACTCAAGCTTCCGACCTTGCTTCCGAATGTTAAACGAGTAATCTATTTTGACTGTGACTTTGTTGTAACAAGCAGTCTTGCAAAGCTATTCAACGTTAACATGGGTGATTACCCGATTGCAGGCGTCAAAGACATTAGCAAAAAACTTACTAAAATTAATCCTAATTATGTTAATGCAGGAATGCTGGTTATGGATATCACTAACCTTAAAAAAGCAGGAGCAGAAGAAATTTTCCTCAACTGGACAAAAGAACATTTTGACACAATTAAATTAGGTGATCAGGAGATTATAAACGAAGCTTTAAAAGGTAAAATAATGCTTGTTGAAGATGAATGGAACGTTCAGTCCAGCAACTTTACAAACCGCTCAAGCTACACCAGAACTCCGAAAGCTATACATTTTGTAGCAAAGAAAAAACCATGGCATTATGCATCTTTTAGCGTTCACAGACCGCTCTATTTCAAGTATTTGCAGCTGACTCCTTGGAAATTAAGCGAAAAAGATTTAAAACACTGGACACACGATAACCAGATTGCATCGCTGATTGAGTATGTAAAATACAGACCTTTATTCTTATTCAGACCGAGATTTTACGAAGCTTTATTTGAAACCTATATTAAGCCTTGTTTTGAATACAAAAAACCTGTAATAAAGTCCAACACCTTTATTGTCTGGGAACCGTGTTCAAAGAGCCATTCAGAAGTTGTTCCGGGTTATGTCAAATATCTGCTTGATTTGGGTTATCACGTTTCTGTTATAGTTAACCCTCAGCACTACAAAAGCGGGTTGTTTTCAAGGTTTGAAGATAAAAACCTTACTTTAAACAAAATGTCACGCAAAGAGGTAAAAGAATTTTTCCGGAAAAATAATCTGAAAGATGTTTCCGGTGTTCTTGTCACCACATCCGGAAAACTATGTGACAGTATTCATTATGAACAATGCTATGAGAGTTTTAATCCTGAGGTTGACAAGTCAAAACTGTTTTTTGTAGAACATGAAGTTAAACACTCTGTTGATGCCGGAACTTGGAGAGAAGATATCATTACATTGAGAAAACTTAATTATAAAGAAGCAGACTCAGTTGTAGTTAATCCGCACTATTTCGGAGAAGTAAAACTAACGCCTAAAAACAGTGATATAGTTAACTTTGTCACTGTTGGCGCAATTCAGGGCAAAAAGAAAAATAACGACCTTATTATAAATTCTGTAAAAGAATTGCATGAAAAAGGAATACATAATTTCAAGATAACTGTAATCGGAAAAGGACATTTGAAAAAGCTTCCAAAAGAATTACAGCAATATTTTGATATCAAAGGCAGGCTTCCATTTGATAAAATGTATGACGAGATAGAAAAAGCCGATTTTCTTATAACATCTTATGACGAAACAAAACCAGGCCATATAAGATATAACACAACCGGAACAAGCGGAAATTTTCAGCTTGTATACGGATTTGCAAAACCTTGTATTATTATTGAAAGTTTCGGGCCGATTAACGGGTTTGATAGTTCAAATTCTATTTTGTACAAAACAGACAGTGAATTTGCAAATGCTCTTCAAAAAGGAATTGAGATGAGTTCTGAAAAATATTCCGAACTGCAAAAGAATTTAAAAGCTTATGCTGACAAACTTTATGAAAATTCTAAAGAAAATTTACGTAAACTTATAACCACGAAGGGCGGAATAAATGAATAAAATTCCTGTTGTATTTACTTTTGATAAAAGAATAATTTTAGGTGCAGCAGTTACAATAAAAAGTCTTATTGACACAGCAAAGCCTGAAACTGAATACGATATTTATGTTTATCATCCTGATATTGATGATAAAACTGCTCAGGAATTTGCGAAAATGTGCGAAGGTACTAAACACTCTATAACTTTTGAATATATTTCAAAAGAAAAATTTAAAGACGCGCCGATTAATAAAAACGGAAGCTGGACAGAAATTGTATATTACAGGCTTCTTATACCGGAACTTCTGCCTCAATATGATAAAGTAATTTATGCTGACACGGATGTTTTATTCAAAGGCGATCTGACAGAAGCTTATAATATTGATCTTAAAGATTACGAATGCGCAGCAGTGGCTATGGAGCCGAACAACGAAAATATGCTCTGTCACAAGTATTTTCCGGAAAATAAAAATGAATTGACTTATATTTCAAGTTTTATTATTTTCAATTCAAAGAAAATGCGCGAGGAAAATTTCGTATCACGTGTATTTGATATTATAAAAACCTTTAACACAAGATTGAAGTTCTTTGACTTGGATACTCTAAATCTTGCCTGTGATAAGATTTACAGCCTTCCTTACCGCTACGGAGTATTCCAGAGCCTGTATTATACTGATGACTGGTCTACGTCTGAAGAGTATAAATTCTTAAAAAATGTTTATTCAGATGATACTTTAAAACATGAGGTTAAAAACGTAATAATGCTGCATTATGCAGGAAATCCGGGTAAACCATGGAGAAGAAAGTATATTCCGGAGGATTATAAGGCATTCATTGAAAGAATTCCGAAAACTCTCAAAAAATATACGTTTAGAGATTTGAGAAAAAGATTATTCAGCAAAGTATGAACAAATTAAAAAACAGCATTTTTAAAATATTAATTGAACTTTTTATCTTTGATAAAGTCAAGCGCTCAAAAATCAAAGCACGCTGGGCTAAACGGTATTTGGAAAAATATATTGAGGTTCAGGCAGAGGGACAATTGCCTGCAGATGAAAGTCATTTACCCATTTGGCAGTACTGGCATCAGGGTAAAGAAAACGCGCCTGAATTAATTCATAGATGCTTTGAAAGTGTCCAAAAATATGAGGGCGATAGAAAAATCAATATTCTTTCTTTTGACACAATCAAAGATTATGTAGAACTCCCTCAGAGATACTATGACCTTGTAAGCTCCGGCAAAATGCCTGTTGCACTGTTTAGTGATATCTTGAGGATGTATCTTCTCACTCAATACGGCGGCGTTTGGATAGATTCAACTATTCTTTTAACAGATAAAATACCGCAGGAAATTATCGACTCGAGTTTTTGCGTGGTCAGAAAAGACCCTGAAAAAGACAATCAGGAAAACAAAATGTCCTGTTATTTTATCCGTGCAGATAAGAACAGCCCTAATTTAAACGCTATAAAAAGGACATTAGAAAATTACTGGGCCGAAAACGATTTCATGATTAATTATTTTATGTTTGAACATATTTCAACAATGCTTTCTGACAAAACTCCTGAACTTAAAGCAGAATGGGATAAAATGCCTTATCTTGACGGAGAAATTTGCGGAAAACTTCAAACAATTATGGATAAAAATTTTAGTCAGGAAGAGTTTAATGAATTAAAATCCGAAACTTTCATGCATAAACTTACGTACAAAAAACAGCCGTCTAAAGAGTTTTTAGATAATATGTCAGTATGAATACCAATTACCTAAAAAACAAATCAGGCGTTCTTTCCTTCGTCTTCTATAAATAAACCGTCTGTAAGTTTTGAAACCGTATTTTATATGTTCCATAAGAGTAATATATCTTGCATTTTTCTTAACATCATTTCGTATAAGATTGTAATCGTATTTTGTATATCTTTTTATTAAATACTTTGTCAAAATAGGATAAAAAACTTCTGCATTTCTGTATAATGTTATCTCTCTTTTTAGAAATGGAGATTTATCATGCCGTATTAAATTTATGTATGCAGCGGTATGCGCTGATGGAACTTCTTTACTGAGCTTGCTGTAAGAATCATACTTAAATCCGTTTTCTTCAAGCAGATGAGTCATACCCATTTCGTATTTTATAACTATTTCTTCTTTTTTATTTTCCTTTTTGATAGAAGTAATAAATTTATTAAAAATATCTGAATTAAAAACAGCAGGTTTGAAGACTACAAAATATGACTGTATATGATTAAATCTGCAATAAACATTTTCATCCTCTTTTTTTATTCCCGAGTCAGAAGAAGTAGCACCCCAGAAATCAAGAGGTTTTTTTGACATAGCAGAAAACATTTCCTCGAACGGAAACAAAGGTGCATAACAGCTGTCATTTGCCAAAATTAATTCTTCGCAGGCGGTAAGCAGATTATTTTCTTTTGCATACAAAAATCCCCTCTTGTATGAGCCAAAATCATATTCACCATGTCTGCCAATAATCGATTGTTCAACAATACCCTCTATCTTTTTTAATTCCTCCGGCAGCACATCTGAATCAGAAACAAAAATTATTTTTTCTGCACACTTTTTCAATTCTGACAAATAATATACAACATAATCCTGTATTAAATTATTTTTATCATAATGGGCAAATACTGCTGTTCTTTTCATACACTATTCCTTCTTTAAAGCATCATTAAAATCCATTTTCAGATAATCTTTGAAGCGCTTATATAAATCATCACCGCATTTGTCTAATAAATTCTGCTTTTTATAATATTCAAAAATTATCGGAATTAAATTTATATATTTAAAAGGTTCTTTGTCTGTATAAATAATAGAACCGGCCCTTTGAAAGTAGTTATAAAACGGCTTATCTATGTAGTATCCGGTTTTAACCCAGGGAGAATACATCATCCAAAAAACATTATCCTCATAATTGTATCCTTTTGGAAAAATACATTCTTTATCTTTTATAATTGATGCTTTAAAAATCTTAGACCAGACTGTTACAGGAGTTTTTCTGATTTTTTTGTAATTCATTTTCTGAAATCCCTTCAGAGGCAGTTTCTGAATCTCAGTTTTTCCATCCTCATAAACTTTTTGCGAGCCAAAACAGACAAAATCAGTCTTATACTTTTCAATTGCGCTATACGCTTCTTCAAAAGCAGTTTCCTCTATCCAATCATCGCTGTCAACAAAAGCTATATATGGTGCGGAAGCGTAATCTAAACCTTTGTTCCTAGCATCTGAAAGACCTCCGTTTTCTTTGTTAACAATTATAATCTGAGAAGAATATTCCTTTAATATATTTATAGAATTATCAGTAGAACCATCGTTAACACAAATAATTTCAACATCCTTAAGAGTCTGGTTTATTATACTATCCAAGCATCGTTCCAAATATTTTTCAACATTATAAACAGGTACAATAACAGATATTACAGGCATTTGAATACCTTCTTTATTTTATAAATTCTATGCTGCCACATTGCTCTGGAAAACGAAACCTGATTCTTATTATTTATATTTTCTTTGTACTTTTCAATATTCGCTATAAAATATTGCGGAAAAATATTAGACATCTCCAGATTAGCAAAAATATCACCGCGCTCTAAGATATCTTCATTATTCCGGATCTTTTCAAGCAATAGTTTATTATTATTTTTATTAACCGTATTTACCTGCTGCTCTACTATAGAATGCATTTTATACTTAATATTCTCCAAATTTCCAATATAACTAAAATGCCACCCGCCGTTTTTTATCTTTTTTCCCTTAACAAATCTCAAATAAGTAGGCAGTCCGTATTTTGAATACAAACAATATTTTTTATCTTTTTCTTTTATCTTTTTTTGAGGATTGATTAACTCTTTGTACCTGCAAATTTTCGGACTTCTGCAAAACGGAATAGTAACATAAATAGAATTATAGCTAAATCCGAATCTTAGCTGCATTAGAGAACATATCCCTTTTTTATATTTTTTGACGGCTTCAGGATTTGGTATCTCATCACAGTCAGAAATTATGATTACATCATCAGGTTTACAATCTTTCAAACCACGCATTATTGCATCTCTCTGATAATTCTCATAGAGCCATTTGTTTCCGTCAGAACTTGTTTCAGAATTCTCTAAATCTGGAAAATCATTTACTTTTATATAAATAATTTTATCCAAAAATTTGGCAAATCTATCCTTGTTTTGCTCAAAAATATATTCTTTATGCCTCCCTGTATGGGTTTTATCAGCTTCTGTTATAACAAAATAATCAACGGTGTCGTATAAAACATTCAGCCTTATTTCAAGAACATCTAATTCATTAAAAAATGGAAAGCAATCGTATATCATAACACTCATTTATATAAAAAGTAATACATGTAATTACCCAAAATAATAACATAAGTTTATCATTTTGTTAATACATCTGACGAATAAATAATTATTATTCGTTACATATATTGTTTATAGATAGTCATATGTATTTTATTTTAATTAAAGGTAATAGGTTTATTGATTATGTCAAATGTTGATAAATTATATGTAGGCAGAGTTATCCGTCAAAAGAGAAAAGATTTAGGCTTAAAACAGTCTGAATTAGCAGAAATGGTTGGGATTTCAGAAAAACATTTGAGTAAAATCGAAACCGGTAAAAATTATCCTGCTTTAGATAATTTTTTCAAAATGACAGAAATATTGAAGCTGTCACTAAAAGATTTTGTATCTGAAGGTATTGATATGGCAGATATTTCATCAAACAAAAATAAATTGAAAATGATTGTTAATATTGCAACAGAACAGCAAGTCAATATGTATTTAGACATGATTGAAGTTATCAATCATCACATCAAGTAGTCATAGAAAGAGCACTTTTTAATAATGAATAAAACTGTAATTATAACACCTGCATTTAATAAATTTGAGATGGCTACAAAACCATTTCTTCAATCTTTATACCAATATACTGACGAAAATTCTTTTGATTTGATTATCATTGATAACGGCTCAACAGACGGAACTGTTGAATATCTGGAAAATTTTGCAAAAGAACATTCAAATATCAGACTTATACTCAACAAAGAAAATTTAGGTTATTCAAAAGCAAACAATCAAGGAATTAATCTTGCGTTGGAAGGTAATTACAAATACATAGGTCTTTTAAATAATGATATTTTGTTTACTCCGGATTGGCTTAAAAATACTCTTGAAGTTTTTGAACTTGATAAACAGCTTGGTATGGTTTCACCTCGCGATGCAGGCAGACCAAAAATATTTAAAAAGAAATTAACTTCTGATAATTATATTAGTCACTATGAGAATTATTTGAAACGTTTTAAAAAGCCATTTAAATATATGCTTGAGCCTCTTTTCAGCTGTGTTATTGTAAAGCGCGAAGTTATTGAAAAAATCGGCTTGATGGATGAAAATTTCACACCTGCATTCTGGGAAGACCAGGATTATTGTCTGAGAGCATTGTATGCAGGATTTAGTCTTGCAGCTTCAAATATTTCTTTTGTATTCCATAACCACAGTACAACAAGTTCTGGTGTTAACTCAGAGGTATATAAACGCAATGAACAGTATTTCTACCAAAAGCATCCGCTTGGTAAATGGATTTGGGAACATAAGCGTTCTAATGTTATAAAAGATTTAAAAAGATATTTTGTAGAAAGTATGGAGTAATCTCTTGTTCAAAAAACAATATACTGCACGTTGGATTGAATATAATATTTTAGGGATAAAGTTTAAAATTAAATCAAAACCTGAGCATATAGACACGGTTAATCTTGTTCTCGAAAGTAATTACGGCATAGGAAACCGTATTTTTGCAATCATCAATGCTCTTGAATATTATTCTCCAAAAAGAATTAATTTTTTCTGGGATAATCAAGGCTGGGTAAATGAATCTTTTTATTCTTTATTCAAACAAAATTTTCCGTGTGAGATAGTTGAATACAATTCTATAGAAGAATGCAAAGGCTGGACAAATTCAAAAAACGAAAGAACTATCCATTTTCCTCAGGCAAGTCTTATAACAGAAGATTTGGTTGAAAGAACTTTAGCAAAAAATAATATATCCTCAGATGTTGTTAATAAATTTAAGAAATATTTTCAAATGCTTGAGCCTTCAGACAAGGTTAAAGAACGCATAAATAGTTTATCATTACCTGAAAATTACACAGCGCTGCAAGTGAGAAATGCGCCTGATTGGGATGATTACGGACGAAATGAAAATTTACAATTATTTCTTGATGAAATTAAAACTTTTCCAAAAGATACAATATTTTATTTATCTGCAATGAATAAAGACATATCGGATTTTATAAAAAATAATTCTGATTATAAAATATGTGAACTCATTGAGAAAAACTATAAATCAATGTATGATGCTATTACAGATTTGTACATAATGTCAAAAGCAGTCAGTGGAATTTATTCTTACGGTTCAACATTTGGCGAGCTGGCGTGGTGGCTGGCAGATAAAGAACAAAAATTTACAATTGTAGGCTCTTCTGAAAGATGGAAGTCGTTTTAGTTACAGAATACGGGGTAAAATGAATAAGATAAAAAATATAATAGTAGGTGCTGGTTTTTCTGGAGCAGTAATTGCAAATCTTCTTGCAGAACAACTGAATGAAGAAGTTCTTATAATAGACAAAAAAGAACATATTGCAGGCAATTGCTATGATTATCGTGATAAAAACGGTATTATGATACATAAGTACGGCTCTCATATTTTTCATACAAACAATGAAAAAGTTTGGAATTTTATCCGCAAGTTTGCTGATTTTAACCAATATATGCACAAAGTTGTAGCAGTCATTGACGGAATACAAACTACAATACCGTTTAATTTTAATACTCTTTATAATGTTTTTCCTCATACACTGGCTAAAAGATTGGAAGAAAAACTACTAGAAAAATTTGAATATAACAAAAAAGTTCCTATTCTTGAATTTCAGAAGCAGGATGATGATGATTTAAAATTTTTGGCAAATTATGTTTATGAAAAAGTTTTTCTCCATTACACCACTAAACAATGGGGTGTAAGTCCAAATGAGGTAGATGGCGCTGTAACTGCAAGAGTTCCGGTTTACTTAAGCAAAGATAACAGATATTTCCAAGACAAATATCAAGGAATACCGCTGGAAGGATATACAAAACTTATTGAAAATATGCTCAATCACCCGAATATCAAAGTCAAATTAAATACAGATTATAAAGACATCAATGAGGTTTCAGACAGAGTATTTTACACAGGTGCGATTGATGAATATTTTGATTATGAATTTGGACAGCTGGAGTATAGGAGTGTAAATTTCAAGTTTGAAACATATGATAGAGAGTTTTATCAAACAAACTCTGTAGTTAATTACCCTTGCAACTATGATTTTACAAGAATACACGAATACAAATATTATCTGAATGATAAATCAGAAAAAACAGTTATTGCAAAAGAATATTCCGAGTTTTTTGAACCGGGTAAAAATGAAAGATATTACCCGATTCCAAACGATAGAAATACTGAACTTTATAACAGGTATTTAGAAAAATCAAAAGAATTACGCAATGTATATTTTTTAGGTCGCCTTGGTGATTACAAATATTACGATATGGATAAAGCCGTTTTAAGAGCTATAGAGCTTTTTGAAGCTATAAAAGGAGGAAATATTAATTATGCTAAAGACAACTAAAACAACTAAAATATATATTCTATGTCCTGCAAATGCAGAAACAGGAGGGCCTGAAGCACTATATACTCTCGGGTATGAACTAAGAAAACTCGGCTTTGATTCTTATATGTTTCACAATAATTCTAAATTTAATGAAAATCTTATTGTAGAAAAATATAAAAAGTTTAATATGCCTTTTGTTACAAAAATTGAAGATGATAGTAATAACATTTTGATAATACCGGAAACTTCTCCTAGATTTTTATACAAATATAAAAAAATTCAAAAAGCATTCTGGTGGCTTTCTGTTGATAACTATTTAAAAACGATAAATACACATAAAGAATACTCATTTTTAAAAAAAATTTTTAGAAAAATATTCCCTAAGCAAAAATTCAAAGTTAAATTCAAAAATAATAAAATTGTCCATCTTGCGCAATCTTATTATGCAATGGATTTTATTAAACAAAATAATGCAGCTAACTCAGAATTTTTAATGGATTATTTGAGCGATGAAATCTGGGAATATGAAAACAAATGTGATTATACCAAAAAAGAAAATATTATATTATACAATCCTAAAAAAGGATATGAGTTTACAAAGCAAATTATAGAGAAAGCACCTGACTTAACTTTTGTTCCTTTAATAAATTTACAATATAAAGAAGTTATAGACCTGCTATTGAGAAGTAAAGTTTATATAGATTTTGGCAATCATCCCGGCAAAGACCGTTTTCCGCGTGAAGCTGCAATCTTAGGAAACATTGTTATTACTAACAAAAAAGGCGCAGCAAAATATTTTGAAGATGTTCCTATTCCTGAAAAATATAAATTTGATGATGATAGTTCAAACATAGATAATATAGTGAAAATGCTTCGTGAATGTTTGGAAACATATGATTCAAAAATAAATGATTTTTCATCATATCGTGATTTTATTCATAAAGATAAAGAAAATTTTATTAATGATATAAAAAAGATTTTTGGTAGGAGTAATTAATAAATGCAAAATAATTTTATATGCGATAGAAATTTATGTACAGGATGCACAGCATGTTTCAATAAATGTCCTGTTTCTGCTATTAAAATGGAAGAAAATGAGGAAGGTTTCTTATATCCTGTGATAGATGAAAACTTGTGTATAAATTGCGGTTTATGTAAAAAAGTATGCCCTGTCAACAATGTCAATGCTTGTGTAAACACAGAAGAATCATTACAATACATAGCAGCAGCGCCTGATAATGTAAGAAAAATAAGTTCTTCCGGCGGTATGTTTAATATAGTTGCAACATATGTATTAAATTCAGGCGGATATGTTTGTGGTGTTGTATATGATGATAATATGAATGCAGTACATATTCTAACAAATAATAAACAAGATGTTCTGCGTATGAGCGGTTCTAAATATGTGCAAAGTTATACGGGTAATTGTTTTCAGCAAATTAAAGAAAAGCTTGATAACAATATAAAAGTGCTGTTTACAGGATGCCCATGTCAGGTTGCAGGTCTTAAACAATATTTAAATAAAGAATATGAAAACTTAATAACAATGGACTTGATATGCCATGGTACTCCATCGCCGGAACTTTTTATAAAATTTTTAAAAGAAGAATATCCAAATGAGAAGGTTTTAGATGTTAATTTCAGGTATAAAAAAGACAATTGGGGTACTGAATACAATATAGTCACAAAAACTGATTCAGGAATATATTCAAATAAAATTAATGACCATATATATACAAAAGCTTTTGCTCATAATATGTGCCTTAGAATTTCTTGTACTGAATGTCAATTTGCACAGAAACAAAGAACAGGAGATTTTACTATAGGAGATGCCTGGGGAGCAAATAAAATATTTAAAGCAAAAAAACTTTACAAAGATAAAAAGGGTGCTTCTATTTTACTGGTAAATAACAGTAAGGCAAAAAATATTTTCGATGAATTAAAAAAAGAATTTAAACAAGTAATACCTGTTAAAAACTATTCGCAGCCAAACATGCAGTACCCTTCTACAAAACATCCTTCACGTGATGATTTTTTTGAAAAGAATAAAACAATGACATTTAAAAAGGCTTTTGAAGAAACTTTTTGCTCAAAGAAAAATGTTGCAATATTAAACCACTGTTGGGAAAATTGCAATTTTGGCGCTGTACTCACAGGATATGCGTTAAATAAGGTATGTAAATTACTTGGATATAATGCACAAACTATAAATTATAATTTTGGTAATGAAATGTCAGAAAATTATATCCAAAATAGTTTATTTGATGATTTTAAACGAAAATACATAGACTTTACTATGCCTGTAAGAAACTACGTAGAGTTTGAATATTTAAATAATTACTTTGATAATTTTATTGTTGGTTCTGATCAGGTGTGGAGATATCAAATTATAACTAAAGATAATTTGGAATATTTTTTCCTGAACTTTGCAAAACCTGAAAAAAATATTATTTCCTGTGCAGCAAGCTTTGGTATTTATGATATAGATAGTGAGCTTAATGTTAAATATACTAAAAATGCTACAATAAAAGATTTATATATAAAATACTTAAAAAACTTTGATTCTATAAGTATAAGAGAAGAAAACGGCGTTGAATATTGTAAAAAACTTGGACTAAATGCTTCTTTAATATTAGACCCTGTATTCTTGATTACAAAAAAGGATTGGGAAAAGTTAACAGATGAAGATAAATCGCCAAAAGAATTTCATAAAGTAGCACATTACATTATAAACAGTAATCAAACTGAAAGTACTGTGAATTTAGCAAAACAAATTATTACTGACATCCAGATTGATGATTTTATAAAACTTAACAGCAAAGATATGAGTATACAAAACTGGTTATGGCAGCTAAATAATTGTGAATTTTTTGTAACTGATTCTTTCCATGGCTGCTGCTTTGCAATAATATTTAACAAGCAGTTCGTCTGTGTTAACTCCAACACCAAAATATTAGCAAGAATGGAGTCTTTGTTCAAAATGCTTGGTATAGAAAACAGGCTGTATAAAAATTTTGATGAAATAGATTATGAAATTATCAAACAAAAAATAAATTATGAAAAAGTTAATAAAAAAATTGAAGAATATAGTTTATTCTCTAAAGAGTGGCTTGTTAATGCTTTAAATAAAAATATTACAGATGATGTTATTAAATCAAAAATTAAAATAAAAAATGAAATTAGAAACATTAATAAAGAATATGCTAAAAAACATAGATTTAAGTATTTTATAAAATACTTGTCTTACACTTCTAAGTACTTATTATCTGTAAGCAAAAAACAAAAACAACACAATAAATTTAAGAAAGATTTATTTAAATTAAGACATAAACATTTAAAATATATACAATAAAAATGTTC
>ULUC01021526.1_pt1 | contig 59159 bp, 68 predicted proteins | sample 1958151 | NCBI WGS metagenome assembly ULUC01 (sample SAMEA4835750, study PRJEB28245) | human gut metagenome | biome: gut microbiome; material: fecal sample | place: Denmark | collected 2008
AAAGAACGGGGAATCGTCGTTACTAATATTCCTTCATACAGCACCGCTTCCGTTGCTCAAATGGTATTTTCGCATATCCTGAACATCACTCAACAAGTGCAACACCACTCCGAAGAAGTGCACAAAGGCCGTTGGACAAACAACAAGGATTTCTGTTTTTGGGACACTCCGTTGATGGAACTGCGCGAGAAGAAAATCGGTCTGGTAGGATTGGGAAACACCGGATATACCACAGCGCGTGTTGCTATCGGATTCGGTATGCAAGTGTACGCATTGACTTCTAAATCTCACTTCCAGTTGCCACCGGAAATCAAAAAGATGGATTTGGATCAATTGTTCAGCGAGTGTGATATTATCAGTTTGCACTGCCCGCTTACGCCGGAAACACGCGAAATGGTGAATGCACGCCGTCTTGCCATGATGAAGCCGACAGCCATCTTAATCAATACCGGTCGCGGACCGCTTATCAACGAACAAGATCTTGCAGATGCTTTGAACAGCGGTAAGATTTATGCAGCCGGCGTAGACGTGCTTTCTACCGAACCGCCTTGTGCCGACAATCCATTGCTGACAGCAAAGAACTGCTACATCACTCCGCACATTGCCTGGGCAACCATAGAGGCTCGCGAACGTCTGATGAATATTGCAATCAGCAATCTTCAGGCTTACATTTCTGGCAAACCGGAGAATGTAGTCAATAAATAATTAGCATTAGTGTAATTCATAACGAGGGTGTCATAATGCCCGAAGTGTTTAGGCACACACGTTAAGTATAAAATATATAAAAAGCTCCCTTTATTTTATCTCTCTACCATGACTTAGAGTGATGTTAAATAAGGGGAGTTTATTTGTTCCGACTAGAATCTCTATTCCGAAATTCTATATGGACAATGTATGAGTGTATGGACAAAATTATTAGTACACAGACACAAGACTAATATACAAATGATATATTAGTATGAGTGTCCTCCTTCATCCATTTCTTTCTCGGTAATCTTATGCCGGTCGATACTACGCCAAGCGTAGAAAATATAAGCAATCACGAACGGAACAAGAATGGAAACATAAGCCATTGTCTTCAGTGTAAATTCACTGGAGCAGCTATTGGCTAATGTCAATGAGCTTTGCAGGTCGGTATATGACGGATAATAGGCAGTATTGTTGTACCCTGCTACCAGTAGCAAAGACAAAACAGTCAGCACCGTACCGATTCCTGCAAACCAGATACCTTTATCAAAAGTCTTTTTAAGCAATGTCTTTCCGATACCGAAAAGAACCAATACCACCCCAATCAAGAATAAAGCCAGCACTACCGGCATTTCGATAAAGTTTGTGAGATACTTGTATGGCTGCATATAAATTTCCTGCGTTTCCGGGTTAACGGCAAAGCCTTCGGACACCAATGTACGAATGACAAACGACAAAAAGAATACAAGGAACAAGACTGTGTTATTGCGTACTGCGCGACGACATTTGTCGGTCAGTTCTTTGTCATCAATATTATTAATGAAATAGAGTGATCCCAATACACGGGCAAGAAAGAAGACAGCCAATCCGAGAATTACATTCCAGATATTCGTCAACGCATCCAATCCGTGCCAGCCATTTCCCCAATGACTGATTACCGGCATAATGGTATCTGTCATGTTGGCCTTATTAATATAGAAATCAGAACCGGTGAAGAAAGTAGCCACCGCCCCGCCAAGTAACACAGGACCCACTACCCCATTAATCACCAAGAAAGTCTGATATGTCTTTTTACCTAACAGATTTCCTGCCTTACTCTGAAACTCATAACTGACAGCCTGCAATACAAAACTGAAAAGTATAATCATCCAAAGCCAATAAGCACCACCGAAACTGGTACTGTAGAACAACGGGAAAGAAGCAAAGAAAGCTCCTCCAAACGTCACCAACGTAGTAAACGTAAACTCCCACTTACGCCCGGTAGAATTCACCATCATCTTACGATGCTCTTCGGTTTTACCCAGACAGAACAATAATGAATTACCTCCCTGCACAAACAATAAGAACACGAGTATGGCCCCCAGCAAGGAAACGACAAGCCACCAATATTGTTGCAAAAATATATACATAAGTTTCAAGTATTAAGTTATTCTTCTAATATACTGATTCTCAAGGAGATTAAAAAACTAATTAATGAAGTAATTAACTGAATAATAACATTTTAACAAGCGAAAAGGCAGATGATTATCAACTACTGATTCGCATTAATAAGTATTAAGTATTATGCGTCCGGTCCTTTCTTGATAGCTTTCACCATAATTCCGACACCTGCAATCAGCATCACTGTAAACAGGAGCAGGAAGATAAAGAACGTAGTTTGCACGGAGCTTACATCCAGTTTGGAAATAGCAGCCATCGTAGGCAACATATCGCGGATAGCCCACGGCTGACGACCACATTCGGCAACCACCCATCCGGCTTGTCCGGCGATGTAACCCAAAGGAATTGTCAGCAGAGCAATCCAGTGCATCCAGCGCATCTTACTCAAATCCTTTTTATAGATAAAGAAAAGAACGACTATAAAGAACAAGATGAAATATCCGCCCAAGATTACCATTATACGGAATGCGTAGAAGTTAAGAGGAACATTCGGAACCAGTTGGTTCACATCTTTGATATATCCGTAGCCAAAATAGGGAATATTTTCCTGCAATACATTATATGCAATCTTCGCATCCTCCTCGTGTCCGGCACTCTTTGCAGCACGATAGGCAGCTAATGCGCCGATAGCCGTTTTACCACGTTCTATCTTCTCGGCAGCAGAGAGAGCCTTCGATCCGTCTTTCAACTGATACCCACCTTCGATGATATTCGTAATGCCCGGAACGTAACCGTCCACATTACGCTCGGCAAGGAAAGAAAGCATACTTGGGATTTCAAAACGGAAGAGGAAAGGATCTTTTCCATCATTGTAAGTCTTCTTTTCAGGGTTCAATACTCCTATTCCGACCAGACCGACATTCGTTCCGCCTTCATACAGACCTTCCACTGCTGCCAGTTTCATCGGTTGTGTTTGGGCAATCTGATAACCGGAACCGTCACCCGTCCAAACAGAAAGCAACGATGCTACCAATCCGAAGATTGCACCAATCTTGATGCTGGCCAGTGCAAACTCACGATTACGTTTCTTCAACAAGTACCAACAACTGATACCGACTACAAAAATAGCACCCAACACCCAGCCGGACAGTACCGTGTGGAAGAACTTATTGACTGCTACAGGCGAGGTAGCCACCGCCCAAAAATCAACCATCTCATTACGGACAGTGTCAGGATTGAATTCCATGCCTACCGGATGCTGCATCCATGCGTTGGCAACGAGAATCCACCAGGCAGAAATCGTAGCTCCCAGTCCCGTCAGCCAAGTGGAAGCCAAGTGGAAACGTTTACTTACTTTTCCCCATCCGAAGAACATAACCGCGATAAACGTAGCTTCCATAAAGAATGCCAGAATACCTTCAATAGCCAACGGAGCACCGAAGATATCCCCTACAAACCACGAATAATTGCTCCAGTTCGTACCGAATTCAAACTCCAGAATCAAACCCGTTGCCACACCGATGGCAAAGTTAATACCGAAAAGTTTCATCCAAAACTGGGCAGTCTTTTTCCAAAATTCGTTGCCTGTTTTATAATACAGCGTCTCCATGATTCCCATCACCACTGCCAGTCCGAGTGTGAGGGGAACAAAAATCCAGTGGTACATGGCTGTCATCGCAAATTGGGCTCTCGACCAATCGATCAGCGAGGTGTCAATACTTTCAATCATAATCCTATGTAGTTTAAGAGTTAAAAATCAGTAGATTTATCGGGGATGGCACGTTCTATCAGTTCGTTTCCCACGTATGTACCTTTGTCGGCATCCGTTGGGTGGTCGCCGAGGAAATCAGGGAAAAAGAACATTTTGAGGATGAAGAACATGACGAATAATTTCAGCAAAATAATAACCCATAGGGTACGTCCTAAGGTCATACTACGGAAACCATCCAAATAGAAGTTCCAGATCGTAAGCAGTGTATTCTTCATATGTTTACGTTATAATTTGTAATGAGTACAAATATACATTTTTTATAATTAAAACAAACAAGTAGTCAAAAAAGTTGCAAGATTTGTCGTGTTTTTCTTCAAAAACCTACCTATCGACAGAAAAAAATCATTTAACGGCGAAATAACGTCATCCGTCTATCGTTTTTGCGGCATATATAATATGTACGTACCTTCGCTAACAGTAAATCAATAGAAGTATGAATATGATAAATGTAAGAAGATTGACAGTGATGACATTTCTTGGAGCAAGTATGCTGTCCGGCATATCTGCCCAGGTTTCTCCGCTGCAAGTCGATACGCTGAAAGAAACGAAAATCCCGGATCAATGGGACTTGCAGTCATGCATCGACTATGCAAAGGAGCAGAACATTACAATTCGCAAAAACCGGATCACTGCGGCCAGCACGCAGATTGATGTGAAGACAGCTAAAGCTGCCTTGTTCCCCAGTCTTTCGTTTTCTACCGGCCATCAGGTGGTGAATCGTCCGTACCAAGAGACAAGTAGCCGGGTGAGCGGTAGCGAGATTATCAGTAGCAACAGCAAAACGAGCTACAACGGTAATTATGGACTGAATGCTTCGTGGACTCTATATAATGGTAATAAACGGTTGAAAACCATCCAACAGGAGAAGTTGAATAATCAGATGGCCGAGCTGGATGTGGCGACTTCCGAAAATAATATTCAGGAGTCCATCGCCCAAGTATATATCCAGATTCTTTATGCAGCCGAATCTGTGAAAGTAAACGAAAACACCCTGCAAGTTTCCATTGCACAGCGCGACCGAGGACAGGAACTTCTGAATGCCGGAAGTATTGCCAAAAGCGACCTCGCACAACTGGAAGCACAGGTGAGCACCGACCGATACCAACTTGTCACAGCGCAAGCCACTCTTGAAGATTACAAATTGCAACTGAAACAACTGCTCGAACTGGATGGGGAGAATGAAATGAACATCTACCTCCCTGCCCTGTCCGACGAAAATGTACTGGCTCCGCTGCCTACCAAAAGAGATGTGTACATCAGCGCATTGAGCCTTCGTCCGGAGATTGAAGCGAGCAAACTGAATGTAGAGGCTTCTGAACTGGGTATCAATATCGCTAAATCGAGCTATTTCCCTACCATCAGCCTTAGCGCAGGAATCGGGACCAACCATACCAGCGGTAGCGACTTTACCTTCGGAGAACAAGTGAAGAACGGATGGAACAACTCTATCGGATTGTCTGTCAGTGTGCCTATCTTCAATAACCGTCAAACGAAAAGTGCCGTACAAAAAGCTAAATTGCAGTACGAAACGAGCATGTTATCCTTGCTTGACGAACAAAAGGCACTGTACAAAACCATTGAAAGCCTTTGGTTGGATGCCAATAGCGCACAACAGCGTTATGCTGCCGCAAACGAAAAGCTGAAAAGTACACAAATCAGCTATGAGTTGATTAGCGAACAGTTTAATCTGGGAATGAAGAATACCGTAGAACTCCTTACTGAAAAGAATAATTTGCTGCAAGCACAGCAGGAACAGCTTCAGGCTAAATATATGGCTATACTGAATACGCAGTTGCTGAAGTTCTATCAGGGAGATCAATTAGCTTTATAAAGAGTATAAAATCAGCATTATAAATAAGTAAAAGCATAATAAACGAATGAAAACGAAAAAGATTATTCTAATCGCCGTAGTAGTCGTTGTGGTTGTAGGAGCAGGAATATGGCTCTTTGCCGGTTCACCCGCCAAACACAAAGTGACGTACGCCACCGCTACTGTCAGTAAAGGCGATATTTCAAATTCGGTGACTGCTACCGGAACGATCGAACCGGTGACGGAAGTAGAAGTCGGTACGCAGGTGTCCGGTATCATCGACAAAATTTACGTAGATTACAACTCGGAAGTAACCAAAGGACAGCTGATTGCTGAGATGGACCGCGTCACATTGCAAAGTGAACTGGCCTCACAGCAGGCAACTTACGATGGTGCGAAAGCTGAATATGAATATCAGAAAAAGAATTATGAACGCAGCAAAGGCTTGCACGAAAAGTCACTGATTAGTGATACGGACTTCGAACAGGCACTCTACAATTATCAGAAAGCGAAAAGCAGCTATGACAGCAGTAAGGCATCGCTCGCGAAAGCGGAACGTAACCTATCTTACGCTACCATTACTTCACCGATTGACGGAGTAGTCATCAGCCGTGATGTAGAAGCAGGACAAACCGTTGCTTCCGGATTCGAAACTCCGACACTATTCACCATTGCTGCCGACCTGACACAGATGCAAGTAGTAGCCGACGTAGATGAAGCTGATATAGGTGGTATCATAGAAGGCCAACGTGCCAGCTTCACGGTAGATGCTTATCCGAATGATGTATTCGAAGGGATCGTTACCCAAATTCGTTTGGGCGACGCAAGCAGTACGAGCAACACGAGCAGCACTTCAACAGTAGTCACTTACGAAGTAGTCATCTCTGCCCCTAACCCCGACTTGAAACTGAAGCCGCGTTTGACGGCTAATGTCACGATCTATATCCTTGACAAAAAAGACGTATTGTCCGTTCCAAACAAAGCCTTACGATTCACACCGGAAAAACCGTTAATCGGCAATAATGACATCGTAAAAGATTGCGAAGGCGAACATAAACTTTGGACGCGCGAAGGAACTACATTCACCGCTCATCCGGTAGAAGTGGGAATCAGCAACGGTATATCCACCGAAATTATCAGTGGTATTCCCGAAGGGACAAAGGTGGTAACCGAAGCTACTATAGGTGTAATGCCCGGTGAAAACATGGGACCTGAAGGAAATATGGAAAATAGCGGAGAAAGAAGTCCGTTCATGCCGGGCCCTCCGGGAAGTAAGAAGAAAAAATAATTATTCAATGTGCCAATAACGAATTGGCGCATTAGCACATTATTGACGATGAAAAAAGTAATTGAAATACAAAATATCAAACGTAACTTTCAGGTAGGCGACGAGACCGTTCACGCATTGCGGGGCGTTTCGTTCAATATCAATGAAGGGGAGTTTGTCACCATCATGGGTACTTCCGGTTCGGGAAAATCCACGCTGCTTAATATATTAGGCTGCCTGGACACCCCGACAAGCGGAGAGTATCTGCTCGACGATATTCCAGTACGTACGATGAGCAAGCCTCAACGTGCGGTACTAAGAAACCGGAAGATTGGATTCGTGTTCCAAAGCTACAACCTGTTGCCTAAAACAACGGCTGTGGAAAATGTGGAACTACCGCTGATGTATAACTCTGCCGTCAGTGCTTCCGAACGTCGTCGCCGCGCTATCGAGTCTTTACAGGCCGTAGGATTGGGGGATCGTCTGGAACACAAATCCAACCAGATGTCCGGCGGACAGATGCAACGGGTAGCCATTGCACGTGCCTTGGTCAACAATCCGGCAGTAATTCTTGCCGACGAAGCGACCGGAAACCTCGATAGCCGTACTTCCTTCGAGATACTTGTACTGTTTCAGAAACTTCATGCAGAGGGACGTACGATTATCTTTGTGACACATAATCCCGAACTTTCGCAATATAGCAGCCGGAATATCCGTCTGCGTGACGGGCAGGTTATCGAGGATACTGCTAATCCGAAAATTCTGTCTGCCGCCGAAGCACTGGCGGCATTGCCAAAGAATGACGAGGATTAATTAATGTGATAAGGAGTAATGAAGTTATAAGAAGCAATTCATGTGATAAGGAACAATGAAGTTATAAGATGATATGCTTAGAGCATCACGCCAACATTTTACAGTCTCATAACTTTATAACCTTATAATAGCCTTATACCTTCAGAACTTCATTAATAACTCCATAACTTTATAAACATGAATGGAACTAATTTATTTAAGATAGCTCTCCGGGCATTGGCGAACAATAAGCTGCGTGCTTTTCTAACCATGCTCGGTATCATTATCGGTGTTGCTTCCGTCATCACGATGCTGGCTATCGGACAAGGTTCGAAGAAAAGCATCCAGCAGCAGATTTCCGAGATGGGATCGAACATGATTATGATTCATCCGGGAGCCGATATGCGGGGAGGTGTCCGGCAGGACCCGTCTGCGATGCAGACTTTGAAGCTTGCCGACTACGAGGCCTTGCGCGATGAGACCAGTTTCCTATCTGCCATCAGTCCCAATGTTTCGTCATCGGGACAGCTTATTGCCGGTAACAACAACTATCCGGCTTCGGTGAACGGTGTCGGAACAGAATATCTCAATATTCGCCAACTGACTGTTGAGAACGGAGATATGTTTACAGAAGCTGACATACAGAGCTCGGCCAAAGTGTGCGTGATTGGAAAGACCATAGTCGACAATCTGTTTCCGGACGGAAGTGATCCGGTTGGTAAGATTATCCGTTTCAACAAAATACCTTTCCGTGTAGTAGGAGTGCTCAAAGCAAAAGGATACAACTCTATGGGACAAGACCAGGATGCCGTAGTGCTTGCACCATATACCACCGTGATGAAACGTCTGCTTGCCGTTACGTATTTGCAGGGAGTGTTTGCCTCTGCCCTCACCGAAGATATGACGGACTATGCAACTGACGAAATCAGTACAATCCTCCGCCGCAACCATAAACTGAAGGCTTCAGATAACGATGATTTCACCATCCGCACCCAACAGGAATTGAGCACGATGCTCAACTCAACCACCGATTTGATGACTACCCTGCTTGCTTGCATCGCAGGTATTTCGCTGGTAGTGGGTGGTATCGGGATTATGAATATCATGTATGTATCCGTTACGGAGCGTACCCGTGAAATCGGTCTGCGTATGTCTGTCGGCGCACGCGGGGTCGACATTCTAAGTCAATTCCTCATCGAAGCCATCATGATTAGTATCACGGGAGGTATCATCGGAGTGATTATCGGCTGCGGAGCCAGTTGGATTGTCAAGAGCGTAGCGCATTGGCCTATCTATATCCAGCCGTGGAGCGTATTCCTCTCCTTCGCAGTATGTACAGTTACAGGAGTCTTCTTCGGATGGTATCCGGCTAAAAAAGCAGCAGATTTAGATCCGATAGAAGCCATCAGATACGAATAAAATGGATAATTACCAATAAAAGAATTATCTTTGTCTTTATGAAACAAACCTTTACATCCGCACGTCGTCCCCTGGAAGTACTGATACACATTATCAGCTGGGGGATTATGTTCGGTTTCCCGTTCTTCTTCGTCGAACGTGGGAACGGGAACATCAACTGGATGGCTTATACACGCCACCTTGCCGTACCACTCTCTTTCATGATTGTGTTCTACGTGAATTATTTCATTCTTGTGCCGCGCTATCTTTTCCAGAGTCAGGCCAAAAGATATGTGGTCTACAATATTATCTTTTTATGTGCCATCGGTGTGTTGCTTCATCTCTGGCAAAGTCTGACGTTCGATCCGTCATTCGCTCCCAAATCAAAAAGACCGGGGATGCCTCCGGGATGGTTGTTTTTCCTTAGGGATATGTTGAGTCTCGTATTCACTATCGGACTAAGTGCCGCTATCCGCATGAGTGCCCGATGGACACAGAATGAAGCTGCCCGAAAAGAGGCGGAACGGAACCGTGCGGAAGCGGAACTGAAGAACCTGCGGAACCAACTGAACCCTCACTTTCTGCTGAATACGCTGAATAACATCTATGCATTGATTGCATTTGATTCGGACAAGGCGCAACAGGCAGTTCAGGAGTTGAGCAAACTGCTTCGTTATGTGTTATATGATAACCAGCAGACATACGTTCCTCTCTGTAAGGAGGTCGATTTTATCCGCAATTACATCGAACTGATGCGCATCCGTCTGTCCGCCAACGTGCAGATGATTACTAAATTCGATATTCAGCCCGACAGTCAGACGCTCATTGCCCCGCTTATCTTTATCTCTTTGATAGAGAACGCTTTCAAGCATGGCATCTCCCCTACTGAATCGAGTTTCATCAGTATTCATATTTTGGAGAATGACAACGAAGTGGTGTGTAAAATCCGCAATAGTAATCATCCTAAGACAGTGGAGGATAAGAGTGGATCGGGCGTGGGATTGGAACAAGTCAGCCGCCGGTTGGAGATACTTTATCCCGGAGCTTATACGTGGTTGAAAGGCGTCTCAAAAGATGAAAAGGTATACGAATCGAGATTAAGTATCAAGATTAGAGAGTAGAAAGAAAGACGTTCAGTATAAAACGTCAAGTACCAATGTTTAGTATAAAGCGTCAAGTACAAGATTTTGGATATAAAACTTTAGATATAAAACAGTATGATGTTACGTTGCGCAATCGTTGACGATGAGCCTTTAGCTCTTAGCTTGTTAGAGAGTTATGTGAATAAGACTCCGTTCCTGCAACTTGCAGGAAAGTATTCCAGTGCGGTTCAGGCGATGAAAGAATTGCCGGGCGAAGAGGTCGACCTCCTGTTTCTGGACATTCAGATGCCGGAGCTTAACGGTCTGGAGTTCTCGAAGATGGTAGATCCGCATACGCGCATTGTATTTACCACCGCTTTCGGACAGTATGCCATCGACGGTTATCGTGTCAATGCACTCGATTATCTGCTGAAACCAATCTCATACGTTGATTTCCTGCAAGCTGCCAACAAAGCTCTCCAATGGTTCGAACTCGTACAGAAACCGGAAGAGATAGACAGTATCTTTGTGAAAAGTGACTACAAACTGGTACAAGTGGACTTGAAGAAAATCATGTATATCGAAGGACTGAAAGATTACATCAAAATATATACGGAAGACGCTCCCAAACCTATCCTGTCACTGATGAGTATGAAAGCCATGGAAGAGCTCTTGCCATCCAGTCGATTCATACGTGTGCACCGCTCCTTCATCGTACAGAAAGATAAAATACGTGTGATTGACCGCGGACGTATCGTGTTTGACAAGACATATATTCCTATCAGCGATAGTTACAAGCAAGTTTTTCAGACTTTTCTTGACGAAAGGAGCTGATTATTCATTATTTTATCGGTAAAAAAGTGATTTTTGTCGATTATAGTTTGCCAAAATCCGTTTTATATCTACCTTTGCAAAGAACAGAAAGGGATTGTGAAATTCCAAGAATAGAATAGTTTAGTTAAGTCTAGTTTAGTTTTTGTGTTGAGTGCTTCCTCGTCGGCGGACGAACAAGGAAGCACTTTTTATTAGTAATCAAACACTTATAAATTCGTTAGTTATAACTTGTTGGTCCAAATTTGGCACAAAATGATTGTCGGAAGATTGTCGAACATACATTTTTACCCAAAACATTGCTGAAAAATTGTCGGAGAAATAACACTAAAACTAACAAGATTATGCCAACATTAAAATTAGTAATCGTTCCCGCCAAAATTTTATCTAACGGGAAACATAAAGTGAGAATTTCAGTATCACACAATTCTCAAACAAGATACATTCCAACTGATTGTATCATTGATGATCTTTCACAATTTAAAGAAGGTCAAGTAGTAAATCGTAGTGATGCTTCATACATGAATATGAAGCTACGAAAAAAACTCATCTTCTATCAGGAAACACTTGATAAGATTTATGATCCAGATTTATACACATGTACCGATTTAGTTACCCTACTTCTACAAAAGAAAGATTATAGGGGCATCACATTCTCTCAAAAAGCAGATGAATATATTTCTGAGCTCATTGATAATGGGCAAATAAGGTCCTCTAAATTATATCGTAATGCTGTTAATGCCTTTCTTAGATCACAGAAGGATATTACTCTAGCGGCTATGAATCCAAAGAATATAAAAGCATTTGAACTGTATATGAAAGGAAAACAATTATCCTGTACTACAATAAATATCTACCTTACCCTAATACAGTGTATTATAAACTCAGCAAAGAAACATAAAGAAGTTACATTCGAAACTGAACCTTTTGAATTTTGTAATAAGCCTGAAGTAAATTCTAGGGAATTAGACTTATCAGTAGAAGAGCTGAAAATTATTAGAGATATGGAGATTGACAAATACAATGTAAGAGTAGTAAGAGATATTTTTATGCTTTCATACTATCTAGGGGGAATTAACCTAGTAGACCTGTTAGTTATCAATTTTAAAAACACCTTAATAGTAGAGTTTAGCAGAAAAAAAACAGTAGAGCGCAAAAAAGGTAATAGCAAGACTTCTTTTACGATCCAGCCTGAAGCAAAAGTTATCATAGATAAGTATATGAGTAAAAATGGAAAATTGGTTTTCGGCAAATACAATACATTTGGTAAATGTTACTCCGTTATCTCCCGAAAAATGGAAGAATTAGCCCATAGAGCTGGAATAGAAAGAAGAGTAGTCTATTATTCGGCAAGAAAGTCATTTGTTCAACATGGGTACGATCTAGGCATATCACTAGAAGTCTTAGAATACTGCGTAGGACATTCTATGAAAAATAATAGACCAATCTTCAACTATCTAAAAATCATGCGTAAACATGCAGACAAAGCCATGAGAGAGATATTTGATAATTTGAAATAAAATAGTAAAGGGCATCCTCCTTGGGATGCCCACATATTTCATTACCATCATCGCTTAATTACTTCAATAAGCTTTCTAACCTCTCGCAATATCCAGATTATAGACCATAAAATGAAAAATATCTTCATACTTTTTAAATTTTTAATTATTAGAAGCAAAAGTATAAAGCAAATTACCCCCTTTTACAAAACAGCAAAATCTTGAAAAGAGAAAAGCGTATAAAATATTAAATATCAAGCAAATACAGAAAACGCTATTTTTTTCGAACAAATAAAAAAGCCCCGGCTATTCAGTCAGGGCATGATTTCCACCGTCGCGGATTTGGAATTTATGGGAATTCCGATGCAAAAGTACTACTTATTCTTATACCTATATACTATTCGTCCTATTATTATCAAAACAAAAGCAATAACTAGCCCGAACGCCCATCCGCCCAATTCCATTTTAATAGATTGCCACCGGCTTAACTGCTTTTCGACTGGATAAGGCACCTGCACTGAATCAATCTTAATCACCGTATCAGTCCTGTTTAGGTATTGATACTTGTACAGGTACTTATATCTATACTGATATACGGTATCTCCTTTGACAAGTACATACACACTGTCTTGCTGATATACGCTGTCATGCCGGATACTGTCACGAACCCGGTACTCCGTCCTTACCGTCTCAACCGGGATATATTGAGTTCGGCAAGATACAAAGCATATTGCTAACGTCAGCAATATGATATAAATTAGCGCTTTCATGGCCGGATCACTGTATTACGAAGAAAATTAGGGAACTCGGAGCGTACATCAAAACAGGGACAAGCCTTGATAAATTCTGCCGGCTCTACCTCTCCGCTCCCGTCCAGATCCGGCGAAGTATCACGATGTCCGAGTACTTCAATTATAGGATATTCCTTACAGAGCTTCGCGACCAATTCACGTAGTGCTGCCCTTTGAGCCGGAGTACGAGTATCAGCAGGCTTTCCGTTTGCATCTAAGCCACCGATATAACACACACCAACAGAATGTTTATTATACGAAGATTCGCTAAAACCTTTCGTATTGCAATGTGCCCCGTCGATGGAAAGCGGGCGACCGTTCTCTATCATTCCGTCCAGGTCAATGACGAAGTTATAACCGATCTGATTGAATCCCCGAGCCCGGTGCATCCGGTCAATATCTTTGGCTCGTAGAGCCTGTCCAGCACGCGTGGCCGAACAATGGATGATAATTGCATCAATAGTTTTCATTTCTTCTCCTCCCATTTTAATTAATAATCACTTGGCGGTTGCCGGTTGTTACAACCACGCACATCACACTTCTTTATCTCGGCTTCTTTAAGTTTCAATTCAAGTTCATGCTTATCATAGATAAATTGTAACTTCTCTGCCTGTTCCTGCCGAAGTTCAACGTAGATAGCATCAATCTTCGCATCACGTTCGGCAAGACGTTTCTCCAACCAATCAACCTGTTTACGTTCATTCTCATCTTCCATACTATCTGCCGTCGCATCTTCTTTGCGGGCATTCGTCTTCCGGTTAACATAGAAGTTAACTATCCACTTGATTGCTTCCAAACCTCCCAAGGCACCAATCAGCGCTAGCCATTCATTTAGTTCCATTTCATCTACTTTTATTTTAATAGTTAACACTTCCAGCTATATACGCTGCAAAATCCCTCCATTCCTGCATTTTCTGATAATACATAGCATCTTCTTCGCTTGCATCCTTATTCAGCATGATAGCGATCTGATCGTCATTCGAATACCGGGAATGTATGATACTTGTTTTGACTCCTTCCTTTGTCAGATATTCCAGACGATTAGCAAATCTTCGGTTATTCCAGAATAGCATCTTTCCGGAGACTTCGACATCGAGCGGATCATTCATTGACAACTCTTCATAATCATCTGCACTACCCTTAACGGATAGTGCGATGATATTTTTCTCTTTATGTTTCAGATACTTGAAAGCATCTGCATAGACTGTATTTCCTTTTATAAACATGATATTGATTTTAGAGGGTGTAACTGATTGTAAAGCCGCATTTCTCTGCATTACATAAAGGGTCGAGCCAATAGCCGGTGTCGTAGCCGGTGGCTTCAACTGGAATGTAGAGAATGTTTGTTCCTTGGTCGTAGGTATTTCTACCTGTATAAGAAGAAGTAGAAGAACCAAAAGTATTCGAAACTATTTCAGGTGATTTGCTTGGTTTGGAGATTATTGAGGTCAATTTAGAGCAACCACTGAAAGCATAGCTACCTATACTTGTTACACCATCAGGGATAGTAATAGAGGGCAATTTAGAGCAACCACTGAAAGCATAGCTACCTATATTTGTTACACCATCAGGGATAGTAATAGAGGGCAAGCTAGAGCAACCACTGAAAGCATAGCTACCTATACTTGTTACACTATTTGGGATAGTGATAGAGGTCAAGCTAGGGCAAACACTAAAAGCAGAGCTACCTATACTTGTTACACTATTTGGGATAGTGATGGAGGTTAATTTAGAGCAACTCTGAAAAGCATTAGAACCTATACTTGTTACACCATCAGGGATTACATATTCATTTGATTTTCCACTAGGATATGAGATAATGGTAGTTTTATTTTTATTAAATAAGACACCTTCAATATCTAAGTAATGATTGTTTTTGGAATCTACATTAATTGAAACCAACGAAAGACACTGATAGAGAAATTCAGGATCTATGTCAACTACACTCTCGGGTATATTAATTGAAGCCAATGCTCCACATCCATAAAATGTTTGAAAACGCAGGTTTTTTAATTTTTTTGGCAACTTTACGAATACCAATGAATAACAGTCCCTTAAAAAGCCATTTCCTAAATCTGTTATATTGTCAGGAATAGCTATGGAAGTCAATGCATAACATCCTTCGAAACAATTACTACCCATACTTGTTACACTATCAGGGATAGTGATGGAGGTCAATTTAGAACAACTCCGAAAAGCACAAGAACCTATACTTGTTACACTGTCAGGGATAGTGATAGAGGTTAGAATAGGACAGCTTTGGAAACAGTAAAGACCCATACTAGTTACGCCATCAGGAATAACTATAGAAGTTAGCTTGTTACAATTAGCGAAACAATAATCACCTATACTAGTTAATCCTGTAAAATACCTCAACTCTTCAAAATGAGTAATTGATTTACCCCGAAAAGCAGTTTCCAATGAAAATACTCCTTGTGCTTCGATCTCCGTCATATATTCCTGACTGGCACACCAACCGGCATTATAGCATATCTCCAGCACATTAGGATTTGACTTTTTCGTCAAGATAACACCCGGAATAAACAGGTCAACAGAATAAGTCGCAGTAGCTGTTACCTGATTATTATAGTTCTTCTTTACCGTAGCTTTAAGTTCAAATGTAGTCAAGTCGGACGGGGTAGACAATACGTTCAAGATACAATCATTTTTGTGCTGGGCGCCTACGGCAACTAATCCTTGTTCAAAAGCATCCCCGGAAAGTGACCATTCTGTAGTATATTCACCATTTACATTTTGAGTGTTTATTACCAGGTCGTATTCAGCGTTTCCGACAGTATTTAGTAGTTGTTGACCGGAAATAGTAGCACTTGTAGGGAAAATCAATCGGCTAACTTTAACCTGCATCCCTCCACGTACTATCGCACCCTGTGTCGGTGTATGCTTTGCCCGTACAGTGACAGTACGATCGCTTCCGCTGATCGTGGTAGTCACCAACCCGGTAATCTTGTCGATGGTAACACCGTTGTAGGAAGAGACTTCACTACTTCCGTTATAGATGTAATACTCAACACTGCCTACGTTTTCAGAAAAGACGGATGCACTGTATTGAGCGGAATTCCCTTCTAATATTTCAGTCGGTCCGGTGACAAACACACCGTCAGGAGCCTTGATATATAATTCACTGCCCAATGTGGTACAATCGTCACCAAATATTCTTTTGATGCTATTTAATTGCTCCTGATTAACAGAGGATAGTGCAATTAACCCTTTCAAAGAAAGAGAGCCACCTGCATCTTTTATACTGCCCAAAGAAATTAAATCATCTGCATTCACGCCCGCCCATGATATTCCTTCTAAAGTAACCATACATGAAGCAGCATCCGTCAACCGGTTGGTGTTCCAGTTAAAGATAAAGTCCTTCGTATTCAGGCGGCTGCAATTACGAATAAAGATATTATATACATTTCTACCGAAATTCTTGATATTAAATCCGCTACTGTTCAGATTCGGAAGGCTGTCAAAGGAAATGGCCTGCATGGTGTCCGGAAATTCCAAAGTAGTAACAGAAGCTCCGGAAGCAAAGGTAACAGACGTTAGGCCACTCTCATAAGCCTTCAGCGTCTTGAAGTATGCGAGTGAAGATAAATCTAAGTTAGTTATATTCTGATAGCCGGATATGTCAAGATGTTCAAGCCGTTTTGCCTGCAATAGTCCTGATATATCAGACAATGAAGTATTTCTCCGGTTATCAGTTGCCGTATCCACACCCATAACAAGCTTTTTGAACTTAGTCCCAACTGTGGTATTATATACCTCTGCGATATTTAGCGTAGACAGATATTCTATGAAGTTGTGAATATCCAGCTCCTGAACATTGACAGCAGAATAGACGCGAACCGGATCACCCACATTAATGACTTGTTTAGAGATGAATGTATGCGACTTACCAACATCAAGTCGAACACCTGATTCAACGACTTCATTATTCAAGCCATATCCGTAGAAAATATTGTTTCCGGATACAATGCTAAATTCAAGTCCGGCCGGAGCATTAGCAGCCTTAAATTCAATTGACTTCGCTTTATATGCTCCGGATACAAATTTACTGTCGAGCAAATCGAAACGGTGACTCAACCACCACCGACGATGGGCGGATCGTGCACCCTGAAGCATATATAAGTTATTGATGCCGGAGTCTGTATACGGCCCGATATATTTGCATTGGGCGTCTTGGTTGTAGACTCTTTCACACCACTTCCCTGATTGCTGATTGTCGAACATATCAATCGTCTTTTCATAGCTCAATCCGGCCATATAAAGTGCATTGTCTACTTCTGATACAATGCGCATGAACTCGTCGTCAGCTTCAAGGTTATTCCACAAAGTAGATTCATGCCCAGCATAGGCGTATACAAGTGCAGAGAAAGAAGTATCGATCGTCTGACGGTCAATGTCATAATTATAAATCAAAAGACCGTCATTACGCTCACCGTTTATTGTGTCATTATCGTAATTGATAAAGAAGAATTTCACACCGTCTTCAGACATGAGCATAGCATTTTTAATCACCTGATCGACGGCTCCGAATCGCATCAGATAGATATAATAGGCTGCTACCTTGTACACGTCCAAATGTTCCCATTTCTCTGCTCTGAATTTATCCGGATCATTCTTTGTCGAAACCACCCATTCCGAGAAGTTCTTTAAATCTGAAACGTTCGTGGATTTATCAGGATAACGTGCCTCGAATGCCTGATCCCATTCTGTATCAAAGTTCTCCATGTCCTGAAAGAGTGCAAGGTGATTACCATTGTTCAGCAACTCCCAACATTGTACCTTTGAATTGTCGAATCCAGGTATATCTTTAAACCCGAACACGGACTCCGTAGACTTATCGTTATTAAAGTTATACTTACCCATGTAGACAAGATCACTATCAGCAGTCAGACGATAGAACACATTTACAGGGAAGCCATCTACCGTTGTGCGAACGTCGTATTTATAGCCTGCCGCCAAAGCTGCTTTCTGCGCTTCAGTACGTAACTTGTATTCACCGTCGATCTGTGCGTTAGACATTACCTGATTCCATAGCCGGGCAATACCTGTATTATGTGTACCGGAACTCTCCGCATAATCAGCCTTCAAGCACCACACATTAACAGGTTGTGCACGATCGGCAAATGAATACAGTCCATCAACGATGACATTCCCCATGTTATCCCACAACGTACCATATCCGGTATAGGGACGTAAGTTCTTCTTAGGATAGCCCATGGAGGACGTACCTTGAGGACGTAATCTGATCCTTTTCCCTGTGAAAGACCTGGACGGGTCCTGCATATTGATATACTCAACATCCACATAGATAGTCTTATTCTTGTCCGTGGTATTTTCAAGAGCAGGAATATCACCTGTAAAAATGAAAACCGGGCACTGGGCGGCCAGTTTATCAATGGAGAAATTTTGCGTGCCTTCTTCATAGATATTATTCCTGTCATACACAGACAGCATTTCAACTGTATCATCACGGTACAACATAAAGTTGTTTAGTATCTGGTCAGAAGTTAATGCCACATTATATATCCGGATTGCTTTCAAGGAAACATCAGCCTGCACTGTATTACCAATTCTCAAAGTCTTGCTGCTTGTAAAGTTGTCACTCCCGGAATAATTAACCGCACCGGAAAACTTACCGTTTACATAGATAAAGACAAGCCCCTTGTTGGCAACACCAGTCTTTCTGTTGATTACAAAGGAGATACGGTAATTTTCTTCAGACTTGAATTTAGTGCTCAAAACTGCACCGCCGGCTGATTTCAAAAGAACTTCTGACGCTGTAATCAGCAACCCGGTACCCGCATTATTTCGAAGGTCACAGATCACGGCATTATCATCGGACACGTTCGCTGTCGAGAACTCAAATTCGAGTGTTTTGCCTGTTGCGGTCGGATCAGGAGACAAGGGTGCCAGATTGACATCAACATAAGCCCCTGAAGTAATCAACAGGCGGTTATTGTTCCAGCCTGAAGTCTTATTCCAGTTGAAACCGGAGAAAGTGGCAGAATACAGTCCGTACACCCACTCCTCCCTGTTGACGTCATTGTTTGACTTGCCAAGTGCCGTCATATCCAATTGTAACCCGTCCGTAATCGGTTCTAATGAAGTGGATGACTTGGTGATATTCAATCCAATCGTGTATATTGTCGTACCTGCTGTTATGGTCATATTCTTTACTCCATATTCAGTGGGACGAACGGAATAAGTACCGACTTCTCCGTTATGAGTCTGTATTGTCGTTTCCGTCTTACCGTCAATCGCTATCACGTCAATCGCTATCACGGCATCCGTAGAAGCTGCATTGGAAGGATTATAGACAGCAAAAGTAAGATCGTACGGAATATACTGTGTAATACCATAGAGTTGCAAGTTTCCCGACGTAATGATGTCATTACCTACCGGAATAGTAGCAGCTAACGCAATGATAGGATTCTTATTAGCTCCAGTATATACTATCAAATCACGATAGAGAATATTCGAATAAAACCTCTCACCATCGAGCATGGTATACGCACGGTACTGAAGGTTATGAATACCTTGTGAAAGATTAGCCAGGGATATGTATTTTGTACGTGTCGTCGATACGTCTACGATTTCATCTTCTACTTTCACATAATCAAGCAGCACCCCATCCAAATACCATTCCATAATTTTTGTACCATACCCCGAAACAGAATAAGGAATAGCCGCGGCCTCATTTGGGTTCGTCACGACATTGTATGATTGAGATACATCATAGGTATCGGACAATTGAAGGTCTACAACCTGATAGGTGATACCTATTGTAGTCGCTGCAAGCGTAGTCTGACCGACAATGCCGACAGTAATAGTGTTAGTTCCGATTGAAAGATAGTCATCAATATTGAAGTGTGCAGCCTGACCATAGCGATACTTCTCCGTTATCGTCTTCTTGACACCCCCTTTGATTATAGTATACGTGCAGATTACATCTTCACCGACTGACTGCCCCGATTTGTTCATCGTATCGAAGGTGAAACCTATGTAGTTGTTTTTCGTACCTGACAGGATAGCATTATAGGTAGGGGTACTCAATGTTATCTGCGCTGAATAATTGAAAGGAGCATCGAATGTACCGATTATCAAATCAGTTCTGGTCGGATCATCAAAATATGCGTCCTGACTTTCTTCATCAGCAAAGACAATGTATCTGTTATTAGTGTTGTCGTAGTGGAATACGCCAGCTTTACTATCTAGAGACTCTTTTATGAATTCTTGTATCCGATTTCCAGAAACAGGTAATCCTGCTGTCTCATCACTGCCTCCCCAATCTTGATGCTTATTTATCTTTTCATCATATACTTTCTTTGCCATAATAATCTTTATTTATTTTTCCAACCTTCATTATTTAACCACGGTTTTGCATTTACCCAGAAACCGGAACCAAAGCAACTACGGATTGCCTGCCATACCAGCTTGGAGCCTTTGTAAACTGCCGAAATTGTACGGCTATTCTTGATGATAGAAACTATCTCCTTGCCATCCTTGTAGATCATAATTCCTCCTCATAGATCATATAAATCGTATCTGGGTTCTTAATCGGTAAATTCTCATATTCAGATTCAGATAAGAATATTGGAGTTATTTTTGTAATATTATTCTTTATATTATCTAGTTGTTCAGAAGTCAAAAAACCTTCATTCTGCATCTGATTTAAGATGTCAACAAACAGCCCACCTACCCTTTCAGAAGTATTTGCCCCATCCTGAATCTCATCCCTAATAAGCTTCGCCTTACTTTTCAAGTAATCTATTTGTCCCATCTTAGTCTCCTATTATTCGAAAAACAGTTCTATTTGCTTTCAATTTACCCCTACCTTTATACAAAGGGAAATCACTTTTGCAATCATTCAAATACTGTACACACTCTTTTAAATATCTGTCAGCTACGCTAAAAGTGTCATTATAAGCCATGACTTTCTCTTTTATATCCGAACGGGAAGAATATTCAGATTCTTTATTTACAAATCCAAAACGGGTGACATTTCCATCCCCATTTTTCACAATACGAGCAAATGTGTAATAAGCAAGTGCGGATTTAAGTCCAGTAAAGACCTTTCTACCCCCGCATTCAGTCTCATAAATACCTCCATTAAGCAATATGGAATATTTTTCTGGAAACTTCTTCACATCAAGAAATAGATCATCCCCCAATGCACTTTTTATATCAATATTTTCAGATTCACGAATGTATGTTTCTATTTTAGATTTATCCAAGTAGGTAGACATATCACGGGAGAGTTCAGATACCTCCTCCGTTGTTATTAGGTACTGCTGCATTTCTCACATATTTAAGCGGTTGAACACTAAAGTCATTTGAAGGATTAACCTCTTCATACCAATTTTCGAAAATCTTCTGAAAGGCACGTTCAATCATACGTTGTTGTTTGGATACGATGGAATTATAATATTCAAAAGCATCCTCTAAAATATCACCAGAAAAACCGACTTTACCAATACGGATACAGTACCACGGCTCTTGCCCATAAGAGGAGTATATACGCTCGACCGTACTTGCATCAGTAACGGTAAACTCCTTATCGTAATTATTGGATTTCAAAGGAATAAATTCAGGCTTTTCTTCTTCTGTCGTGATCTCAACCTCCAGTATTTTCACAGAATTTGTATCACCTTGAAGTTGAACTAGTGTATCTGAAAAACCTGTGTCTTCATTTTTATTACTTTTGTCGTCGTCAGTATCAATACTAGCTCCTTTTTTAGTTATCATCATACCTGAAGGAAGAAAATTACAACAAACGTTACGATACTTAACATTAGATAATCCTTCATCAGTACACATTTCTGTGACTACACTATCAGCCTTTCCGGTTGGATAGACATAATTTCCATCCATTGACAGCCATAATATCTGTCCTTTATAATATTCAATTCCTCCAGCCGCCTCAATCTGAGCTAAAACTACTTCTTCACGAGGATTAAATACATCAATAAAGTCTATATTTTCTTTTTTTACAAGGATAGCTTTACCCTTACGTATCTTCTTACCTGTCCAATCTGGATGAACCGCAATTTTAGAGATGTATCCGTTTTCATCTTCTCCAAATAAGCGACAATTTTCAAATGGAACAAAATTCAATTCACAAATTTCACCGAACATATTATAATTAAGATGTAAAGACAGACCTTTATAATCTGCAACATCCTTGCATACTAATGCATGAATATCATCGGTTGTATCTCCACGTCTATTAACAACGTATTCTGAAAAATTAACCTCACGAAATCCATTGCCTTCAATGAAATCGGCCAAACGATTAGCGCATTCAGTACCAGTGGGACTTGCAGCAATGATATTACGTAATACTTGAGGATATAAGTTGTCATCACCATAGCTTTGTATGCCTAATGTATGAATATAGCTTATATCAACACGTTTTTTGCTCCTTTTCCTAAGTTCTTTCGCTCTCATAATCCCGTGAGGTTATTAGTTACTCTTCCGTTTGATTTTTCTCCGAATCGTCTTTCAATTCATTTGCAGCCACAATGTCTTTTGCGGCCTTCAAATGCATGTCAAGTACTTTAGCCGTTACTTTCTTTCCGTCGATAGTATAACTTTTGAAAGTTCCTTTGATAGAAGTAAGAGTAGCACCTGATTTCAATGTATCAACAAGGATATTTGTCAACTCCTCGTTCAACTCAATTTCCGAACTAAAGCGTTTTTTCACACGTTCCTCCCAATCTGTAGGCATAGAGGCAAAGAAGATTTCCCCTTTAGGACTTTTGGCAAGATAATTTTCAGCGACTTCGTCTGTAAGATTAGCATTCGTGTACATTGTGTTACTACCGAATTCTATTTGTAGAAGCACACCATTTTTCAGGGTGTAGTTTGATTTTTCTTTCATATTTCCCGTACGTTTTAGATATAAATACATTTCGATTACTGCATCGTGATAACAGTCATTACACGATGTTTTCACAAAGTCCTTTCCTAAGACTTCCCGATACATCAGTTCAATATCTGATTTATCAAAAGCAGAGAGGGCCGTCTGCCCTCTCAATACTTCCAACTTATTAACCACTTCTAAAAGATTCATCACGCTTCCGGTTGTACCGTTAATGTTCCAAACTGAGCATCCGTTGTTTTCTTATCAGTATTAAAGAAAAACATTGCAGCTTTAGGCGATCCGGTTTCTTTCAAAGCTACTGACCAACCACCATCAGTATCTTCCGAGTATTTATCATTTTCAATTGTTTCCGCACGAAGTCCTTGATAATAACCATAAACCTGATATTCAGCATTCCCTTCACCACCTTTATGCTTGTTACGGAGAATAACTACGTATTCACCATTTGCCAGACCCTCAATGATGTCTTCGCAAACTTCCGGCCCATTATCCAACACAACCAAGGGAAGGTCGTGGGTCCACTTGTTTTTATAGGTGCCTTTTTCTAAAGAAGTCTTTGTTCCTGTAAAAGGAGTAGAACCAGGACAATACACCTCATAACCTTTTTTACCTGTTTTCAAAGCAAGTGTTTTGATTATATTTTTCCGTGTAGCATCAAATACTGTTGCAGCAAAATCAACATCTTGTCTGTTAATGATTACTCCATTGGATTCCAAGCCTTTTGTAATAGGGTTATCACAATCAATAGAGATACCTTTTTTTAAAATTTCGTCACATAATCCCATAGATACCCCCTTTCCTAATATGCTAACTGAAACAAATTGTCCTCACCAACCAAACATCCGAGTTTACCACAAGAATAGGCCTTATTTACACGTTCATCTTCATTGAACCAAACACGTAAATCAGAAATAATTTGGTTTGCAGGTGAGCCTACAAATAACTGTTTCGGAGAACCGAATACAGCACGGTGAGGCATGTTCAGTTTAGTACCATTGTTCTGATACTTTTGGATGAAACGATCCCAAATAGACACGCGATAAATTGTATTACCGTCATATTCAGTGACATCCAAACCGTCAAAGACCTGATTCCATTCAAGGATCAATTTATATTCGCGCTTCAAATCTTTTGCCAACGCGTCAGTAAGAGACTTAGTACAGAAGACACCTGCTCCATCCATAGCAGCAATACGAGGATCGGCATTATCAAACATTGAATCAAAAATACCTATAGCCACACCTGATTCACGAATCTTACTACGCTGTAAAGCAAAAGAAGATTCGTTATTAGCCGCAATAGTCGTATGTTGCCCTTCATTTGCTGCACCGATTGTAAACAACTGTTTCCAGAATCCATTACACGGTTTGAAGAGCTCTACATCTACTCCATCGGTTATTTGGCCTGTACCTATATTCTGAGCATCTTTATCACCGAACCAAATGAAACGCCAGAACATGCGTTTGATAGCCAAGTCTAATGCTGGCATAACTATATCATCCAGGTACTCTGTAGAAGTCAGATCGGCAATATCTGTACCTGTTTTCAAACAGTATTCTGCAATTGTGCCTTCTAGTTCTTCATAGCACCACTTTAAAGGAATGGACCAATCGCCAATCTCCCATGTCTTTTCTGCTGCTGCAATAGCTGCGTTGCGATATGTAGGATTACAACTAGCACCTGCCCATCCCACATCTTCCATCTCACCGGTCCATCCTAGTTTTTGGCCTTGTACCACATTCTGCCGAAAAGTAAAGAATTTCTCCAAATCTTCATCTAAGAAGTTTGTCATAATCATGAGATCCTTTAAACTCATGATAGCCCCATTGCTGGGGGTTAAGTTTTTAATCTGTTCCCAAATCATAATTCGTATTTTTTAATTGAATCTCTTTTTGTTTTTTTCTCTAGCTTCTGCAAGTTTTTTATCAATCTTACTCACAGGATTTGTTTCTTCGTGCTTCTTAGCCTGTGGAGTTGCCGAACGTCCTGCAGGAACATAAGAGCCCGTAACCTTTCTAAGCCAATTTTCACCACCTGCCTTGGTTACTGCAGCGATAATACGAGTGTCAGTTTCACTCTTTGCATTGGCTTTCAAAGAAGCATTTTCTTCTTCTAACTCAGCTATGCGATCCTGCAAGGCCTGAGTATCTTCTTCACTAGAAGAAGGCTCCTTGATTTCAGTGATAACGCCATCAATAACGACCACCGTACGTCCATCTTCAAGTACATACTCGCCATCAGGAGAAGCCGGATCACCAACTTGGATTTCTCCTTCTTCACGCTCTACCGTCAACTCATCTCCAGTTGATGTAGTAATAACCATTCCGACAGCCGCCGGAACATCTTCAATTTTCGCGTAACCGCATTTAGCGAGCAAACGATCCAATAAGGATTTGCTCACTGTTGTTTGACTTTCTTTCGCCATACTTTCACTATTAGAATTATTATTAATGATTGGTTCTTTTGTAGATGCAGAAATAGCAGGCACAATGGAAGAAATAAAACCTAGTTCAATTGCCTTATTTACATCAAACCAACTATCAGCTATCATTTGCGCATCTAATATCTCTCTTGTTTGCCCAGTACGTTCGACATATACATTGAGCATCTTTTCTTTCTCAGTCTGTAAATCTGCTTTCAGTTCATCCAACTTTGCAAGTGTTAGTTCGCCAACTTTTGCACTGGAAGGATAATATGGAGAATGAATAAGAAACTCTGCATGTTGATATGCGCTTCTTTTTTCAATAGGTGCAGCAAGAAGAATGACAGTAGCCATTGATGCAGCCTTTCCAACTACCTTACAACTTATCTCCTTCCCTGATGCACGTAAAGCGTCGTAAATAGCATACGCCTCTGTGCAATCACCTCCACAGGAATGCAGTTCAATATCTATATGATTATCATCTCCTGGCATCCAGTCGATATACCCTTGTATGTCCGAGAAAGAAACACAATCATCACCTGTGAGCCAATACTTCATTTTATCAGCATCAGCGGCAATATCTTTGTTAATGTATAATTTAGCCATAGCCCTATAATTGTTTGTAACAAAGGTAGGAAACGAGATACTGCTATAAGAATATTAGAAAGGAATAGCACTGACATGAAGTGACAGTAAAAAAACAGGGTGAGCAAACGCCCACCCTAACTTCACATTTCAACCTCAGTTGATAGCCTATCTATTATTCGATATGTAGTTCTTTCCGCTACTCCATATTCGTCTGAAAGATATTGCATGACATATGTCTTTTTATGCCCCTCATTTATCAAACGCAAATACTCTTTATACATTGCCAAATATTTTATATCTGACACTTCAACCGACACCTCTGCCATCATTTCAAGTGCAGTCCTATTAGCATATAATAATTCATAAGCATTCATAAGCTACCAAGTCCCTCCAAGACCTCTACACGATTACTTACTGTATTTATTTCCTCTACTGATACAACAGGTCTAGGCATCATCTGTACTCCCTTTGCAACCGCCCTTGCTAACATATCCTCTCCCATAGTTTGATTGCTTGATGCTGCTACATTAATAGGAACACCACCTCCCATCATATTGAATGAAGAAAGTATAGGAGCAAATAGCCCTGTGGTTCTTGCAGTCATTACAGATTCTCCGTTGCTTAGTTTTGCTGGGATGCTATCACTCGTTCCGGTTCCAGGTCCATCAACATATCCACCTGATGCAAATTTGGCACTTTTTACCGTTTTGATTGCAGTGGTTATATTAGCCATAACAGTAGCTATAGTTGTTACTATTGCAGCGATATTCCCGGGAAAAGGGACTGATTGCGCTTGTGCAACCCCAGCAGCTATCGCTTTACCTGTATTGACAGCAATCTCCCCAAGAGCGAGCATTTTAGACATCTGGGCAAATGCTTTATTGTGTTCTCCCAAAGCATCTATCGCACCTCTGAAATCATCATACAATGCTTTTTGGCTTTCAACTTTTGTAGTATCAATCTGAACCTCAGTTTCAGCGACCTTCTGTTCTTGCTCAACCTTTCTCTGATTAAATGCTTCATTAGTCTCTCCTTCAAGTTGTTTCATATTTGCAAGGACTTCATTTTGTTGAGTCAACGATGTTTGAAGTTCTTGTAATTCAAAAGCGTATTGAGCTTGTTTCAATTGTGAATCGGAAGCACCTTCATTCTGCATCCTTTGTAACTTGACTTCATTCTGAGATTCCAAGATACCTAACTCACTAGCAAAACGTTTATTCAATATATCAGCCTGTTTCTTTAAGGTATCATTCTCCCTCTGAAGTACTAAATCATCCATCTGCTTGTCATACTTCGCTTTGATGGCAAGTTTCATTTGCTCAGTTAACTCCGTATTGGATAATTCCGTATCACGTTGAGCCATCAACTGCTGCATTCTTAACTGAAACTCCTGTTCGCTTCCTGATTTTACGGAAGCTAACTGAGTATCTATCAACTTCTGACGGTTGGCAATATCTTTCTGTAGTTGTTCATCTGACAGCTTTTGCAACTCCACTTGTAACTGTTGCTCTTTAAATTTAATCGTCTGCCTGATGGCATCCTTAGCCTTGGCAGTGAGATTCTTATCTTCAGCAAGTTTCCGTTTCAAATCAGCAATCTCACGACTATATGATAGATTGATTTCATTACGTCGTTTCTCTCTCTCATCTTTTATTAAAGATAACAGAGCATCTTCGGCCTGCCGGATGGCATCTCGTTCTTTATCACGTTGCTCTTTAACGGTTTTAACAGCTTCCTCTGCAGCTTTTTTCTTTGCATCAGCTTCTGCCTTTGTGCTAGCTATACCTTCTTGTATTATGGTATTTTCTTGTTCTTTTAGTTCACGAGTCTTATCATATTGCTCCTTACGGGCACGATATACATCTGCTTCCAGTTTTGCGAGCTCCTTATTTGTCTCTGCATTATTTTCCGCCCATTCGGATTCAGTCTGCAATGTTTTTAGCTTACGTTCTGCTAGCTTCACATTTCGATCTGCCTGTTGTTCTTCCAGCTTATTAGCTTCGCGGACGAACTTCAATCTTTCTTCTGCAGTGTACTTCTCTTTGTCTTTAGCAAGAGTACGTAGCTTCGAAACTTCTAGGGCATCCTTAGCGTTCTGCACTTCATCTGTCCGTGACTGCTGTTCAATAGCAATCTTTTCCTTTGCTAACTCAATGGCTTCACGGTTAGATTCATTGATTTCTTTGATTATTCCACCCACTAGAGGAAGCTTCTCCATGAGTTTCATTTGCCAATCGTATAACTTTGCCCAAGCTTCTGCAACAGAAAGGATTACAGCAGCAAATATTTGCAACAAATTTAATAATCCATCCAACATCTTTTTGAATGGAGCCAGCAATACACTAACTCGGTTAGTTGCTTCCTCGCTGGAATTTATAGCCTTTACAAGCCCCATTATTGCCAATGCAATCCCTGCAATTATTGCTACAATAGGATTCATCAACAGAGCTAGTAATTGCTTTCCGAAAGCAGATACAGCTGCCTTACCTGCCATGAATGCCTGTGACATAGATTCCATTCCACCAACAGAATTGGCTATACTTCCCAAGAATCCACCCTGAATACCAACAAGTGAAAGAAGCTCATTTTGGAATTTACCTCCGGCTTCGGACGTAGCATTTAATTGCTCCTCAATATTTTTAATATGAGTACGCATTTCATCACCTGCGGCCCCTTTTCTTTCCTCCTCAGACATTTGCATATATGTTGTGCGCAAATCATCTAGCTGCTTCTTTAAAGGGGAAAGCGCCTTTTCAAATGCTTGCTGATAACTACCTACATTCCGATAGAATCTCTGTGTCTTTTCCTCAGCTTCCTTTATTTTATCAGTAATAGCATTAATATGTATTTCCAAATCTTGACCGGATGCGGACTCACGTTCAGCCTCGGACATCTCATCATATTGGCGTGTCAAATTTGACAATGAGGCACGAAGAGCTATCAAACTATCCTGCTGCTGTTTTTCAGCCTTGATATTATTTTGGATTTCTTTATTTAGAATTCGGATAGCTTCATTATTCTCAGAGATAACTAGCTTACTAGCTGCTATCTCCATGTTATACTCATCTATCGTCATTTGACCGCTATCCAGCTCTTTTCTAAGCTCTTTCTGCTTATCTTTAGTCTGATCTATAACCTGCTGATATTTGGCTATTCCACGTATAGCATCTTCATAACGAACTTGAATATCAAGTATCTTTGTTTTTATATTATCATCTCCCATAATATCACATCTTTAAAAGTTTGCACTCACATATATTATTCTCCCTAGTTTTTATCTCAATGATGGCCAGATAACAACCATATTGAGCCAAATAAACCGGAACATCCATCTCTAAGTCTCGCAACTCAATACTGTTAAGACTGATATACTCGGTAACTACCTTTGCATCATTGATTAGTCCTTTGTACGTTTGATAGTTATTTTCAATTAAGGTAGTCCATTCCAATCCTTTGAATATTCCTTTTGTACCGTCAATAAGTAATATTCGGGGATTGACTTTATTATACTGTAGTTCTCCTTTATCATTATAGGAATACAAAGGGATATAAGCCACACCGTTCTTTGTGTCGCAAGCGGAAAAAGGCAATTTAATAGCATCACGTTCATAATCTATCGTAGCATCCTCAACCTGTATATTACCGTCATAACTTCCTGTTACTTTATCGTCCTCTTTGTACTGAAACCGGTTGTTTTGAGCTATGTTATCAAGGGTATATTTAAGGCTCCGTGGTGTTACACTTCTATAAGCCATTATCACACGATCCGTCCAATCTACAGCCTTAGCTTTATTTGCTGATAGATTATCAAATGGTATAAACTTTATCCCGTTTGTGCCATCCGGCAAAGCAAACAAACCGATCATTGATGCAACGGCTTTGATAAAGTCAATTTGCTTGATGTCCGGAAGATTGGGTACTAAGGGGAATTTCTCACCAAAAGATATTTCACCTCTGGCAGATAATGTTATATTCAAATTAATATTGGATCCTGCATCTGACAGCGAACTAAAATATCCTTTTCCACTCAATAATCCTAAAGATATAATTTGCCCTGCACTGATATCAAAAGTACAATCAATATTAAACCCAACTGTCCACAAATTATTATTGACTTGGTGTGATATAGGACGAAACGTCGCTATACTAGTTCTGTCTATCCATAATTCTACTGTTAAATAATCTATACTAATGGTAGTAGACCTGAATACGGTCATAACCGTTCCTTTTATATGTGATTTATCCGAATCATAAGAAGGTTTATATGCTTTTACTGTTGAATTTTGTTGCTGATAATCTATAGTTTCTCCATATTTTCTTTGAGTATCATCACCGTTAAAGTTAATATTAAGCCCAAAATAATTCGCTACTCTGTTATTACTACCAATACCAGTCCCAACTAAATTGATAGGATATTTGCTATATAGTTCTTCACTATCATTCCTCGTTAAAAGAGGAATAATCATTTTATTTATAACAGTAAGTTTGTCAGACGGGAAATTAAATGTTACTCCGCTTTGCTCCTGAATCTTATCAAGTATCCATTTAACAGTAACTACTGGCCGATACCACGCATTAGATTCACCGGAACTAAATCCATAGTCAATTAGAGGAAATTGCGTGGTATTGCTCCCCTTATTACTCCACACTACCCAGTCTACTCCCTCGACTGTTCCGTATGAAATATCCGTCAACTTCTTACCATCGTTCACCACACTGGCAAAGTTTATAACATTTCCCCAGGTTAGAGCTATCTCTATAAATTCTCCGGTTTCAAGCAATACGACATTTGCATCCTTGATTATTTTAATACCATTCCGTAACACCGTACCCTTATGCTTTAGGTACGGATAACGACTTGAAGAACTAGGAATATGGGAACACTCAATCAAAGCCATATTCTTTGCCGTTTTAGGAAGCTTGATTGTGTAGCTGTTATTGCTTACTATTTTGCTAATATCAGTAAGTAGGTTGCTTTTATAATTCAAGCTAATATCGGTTTTACCTAGGTCAGCTTTTACGCCATTTATGTATAATTCATCCCTTGTCATAGCATCTGTGTTATAGTTTTCGGCATGGTTATTTGAATTTCGAAGTCTTGAAGGTCCGTTCCGTTATCGGTAAATGTTCCGGCCACAATATTAACTGGTACCCAGTTCTCACCAATGTACATATCAACAATAGGTGAAGAATGGATGGTAGATAACATCTTAAATATTTTTCGATCCACGAATGTCGCACAAGCCTTCCTAGTAGTTTGATATGTTTTTCCTTGATAACGATTCATACCACTATAAGCATATTTTATATCACTATAATCAACGTTCAACAGTTCTCCCTCATTGGAAGACTGTCCTGTCAAATCTCCCTCTTGAAATAGCCAATACTGAAAGAATCCGTGGCGATCTAGCCAACGCAGGTAGATTCCCTTATCACAATCATTAAAAAGAACCTTGATAAATACTGCATCGTCAGGAATTGGTTTAAATGTTCTATCAAAAGTATATTGAAATATACTAGGAGCTTCAGGAGTATTTAGTATCTTAATCATCCCAAACTCCTTTGCATCCTTGAATAATTCGGAGAAATCCTTGTGTAATAATCCTGAATTTTCTACTTCAACGGAAGTGTATTTCTCCCCATCATATCTAACGTTTATTTCGCCATTACTGTATATAGAAATACGAGAGGGAAAGTTCCTAAACATTGTAACTGTTCTTGATGGATTAAACACTTCTCCCACATTTATAGCTCCCCAGATACATAATAAAGTAAACTCAAATAAGCCTCCTATATTATGCATAACCGTAACCTTTACTTTTTTTGATTGAGGCAGTGAACTTTTAGCGTCAAATAATGATTGTAGATAAGTAGATAAATCTAAAGAAATGTTATCACCGGCAGATACTCTATTATCAGTATATTTAAATGATGTATCATTATCAACAAGCTCATATATATACGTTTCCAAGCTCATTCCTCCTGCGAGAAGTCCACCGCTTAATTGTACTATTTGTGGATTAAATACAAAACATATATTATCAGGATACTTAATCGTAACATGATAATTCATCTCTGCAGTTCTCATTGATTATTTAAATTTATATGTTCAACATCCTTTTCAAATATTCCAAAAATCCGTTCCATTATTACCTTAGTTGTGTGCTCAATTTCTTTTGAGTAAATATCATCTCTCCCACCATTCCGGTATAATTGAGTCCCTTCCCTTGCGATCTTTCTAGCAACAAAGTATGAGAATGTCTTTGGTTTATCTACCTGTATTCCTTTATCTTTTACCCACTGCTGGATAATCTGATAAAAACCTTTAGGAACTTTTCCTCCTTTACGTCCTGATTCCAAAACTTCAAAAGCTTGACGGCCCCAAAGTATCCCTTCATTTTCAGACAACTCGACATGTAAACTAGCGATAGTTTTACCACTTGCTTTTTGTCCTACCCTGAGATGATTTTCAATGATTCTAAGTCTAAGAGCGTCTAACTCACTACGTACAACTCCTAATGCTTTATCCTTTCCTGCCATGTACCAGTTCTCCTATATCTTTACCCGGGCATAATACAAGCCCTTTTGCCTCCTTTAGCTGCATCTCAATGACTATACCTGTTACATTAACATCTAGCTTATCATATACTATAGAGTATGGTATATCACCTTCTACTTGTTCAAACAGCCCACTTGCATTTAAACGAAGAACAAACTCTTTAGCAAAGTCCTTACATCTCTCAATAATCGCATCATTCTCCGCTCCATCGAAATCCAAATCAGCCTTATCAAGAAAAGCTAGCATGCAATTAGGAAAATCCTTCAGATGCATCTTTCCAAGATTGAAACGCCCTGATACTGGAAGCACATTTAATATAGCCGGCATTACACCACTATCAAGTCTAACATTTGCTGTAGCCCAATTTTCAAAGATGTAGGTAACTCCCTCCATCTGTTCAACGATACTTTTAATTTTCGATTCTACTGTTGTCATTTCTCTTCTGATAATATTTTCCGTAACCTTCTTTGAAATACATATCTTTTCGTATCAATATCCAGACACTTGTATATACGCACCCACGGCACCGACTCCACCTGTTCATGATCGGTTATCCCCATACGGGTAGCGAAGTAATCTATGAGCCCGAACATTCCGAACTGCATCTGCTCGATTCCTGCCCGTGCCTCTTCCTGAGTAGGCGGTACGCTTGTGGATGCAAACAGGTTATTAATCTTCTCAACCTGTTTTGCTGCCCACATAGAGAAGCCCATCACCTGTTCGGCATCACACATCATAATCTCTTCATCCGTCAGCCCCAGCAGCTCCCGGCAAGGAAGTAAAATCACGTCCATTGTGTTGGCTATTGATTGTAGCTTGATTAGCTGCCCGAATGTTAGGTCGTTCAGCGTATCAGGCGTTGCCACATCCCCAACTTTTACCGGTCTAGGGAGTTTCTCCATCTGGCTAGAAATATCCTCCTTACTAGAGGAAACATCGCTTAGTATCAAAAATTCTTTCACTGTCATATTGCAGTCATTTACATTGTAGCTAATTTGGCTTTTGCTTTTTGTGGTATTGGCTTTATGCGGAAGTACATCGACATAATCAACATATCCAGATAGTCAGGAGAATGCCCTAGCAGCTCCTTCATCTTCTCTTTGCTTATTATGCCTTTCTTCTTTGTATCCGCATCTACGTGGTCTTGCTTCAACACCCCTAATTCTTTCTTTATACGCTCCCTTTGAGCGTCTGTGCATATAATCCTTATCTTACGGGCATTAATCAACTCAGCAAGCTTGAAAGCGCATTCAGACTTAAGATTATCATACTCAACACTTATCGGCCTACTTCCTCCGTGAAATTCCTTTATCCCTGTTAGATAACTTTCCAGATATGCACCTAATCCGTCAGAGTCAACGATAGTCATGCTGCGGGGGATGCCGTAATCAATCATCAGATTCTTAAGGTCTGTTTCTATCACCTTACCAGGACTGAATTCTTTGTCAATCCGGATAGTACATACATTTCCCAGCCAATGACCTACTACGAATCTATCACGTCCTTTCATTGCAAGGTCGGCAGATGCAGAAGGTAACCCAGACGCCTTGACGTGCTCATTGGCGAACAAGTCACATATAGCGTCGTAATCACAAAGTACCGACGGGTCATCGTCATACTCCCAATTCCCATAGTAAAGACGCTCCTTTGTTACCTTGTCTTTAGTGTTTTTAAGGGCGTTGATATAATCCTCCGTTGCAAACGGATTATCCTGTACTAGAGCCGGAACAAAGGCGTATTCCTCATATAAGGTCCCCTCTTTCCATCTTTTGTAGAATAAGTCATATAACCAGTTCTTTTTTGGATTACAGGTTATCAAAATCTTACCCGGTATATTATACACATCATTCAGATGTCGCCCTATACGAGTTATCAGAATCTCAAATGCAAGTTTATGAACCTGCCCTGCTTCTTCTATCCATCCTCCGGTAAACTCTTTAGAGCCTAATCTTTCATACATCGGGTCCTTTACAGGATAATAGGTCAAATCCAAAAAGATGATTTCCGATCCATTATCGAAAGACACACCGTCATTGGTTAGCCGGTACTCGGTGAAGTGATGCCATGCGGCCACCTTCACGAATGTTACCGCAATGGATTCACGGCTATCCTTCAAGCTATCACGGCCAGCAAACCAACGAGTACCAGAAAGATGGTAAGCGCATTGCATAAGCCACTCACAACCCAGCCATGACTTACCACCCCCACCGGCACCGCCATAACACAAGAACTTCGTAGTCGAATCACGAAGATAGTTATATGCTAACCGTTGCTTTATGTTGACCTTTTGTTCTTCCATTATTTCACCTCATCAGCTTCCGGAGTATATGGTAAGAAATTGAACCCCTTGAACTCTTTGCCCCCAGTGGTATGGTCTACCTCCTGCTTTTCTGCTAACCCTAACGTTCTAGAAATGATATTTGCATTGAAAGCTCCAACACATGCACCCTCGAACTGCTGCGTTCTGATAATTTCCTCCACGCGCGCGATGACCTCTAAAAAACCTTCATCATTTTTAATTATACACGTCTCACGAAAGTTATTCCACCATCTAGGTGAAGCTCCCACGTATATACGAAATCCGGAGAGTGAATAAGGTCTGGCGGTCGGTGTTACTTCACGCTGTGTCTGCTCCTCATTAACGATCTCCACCTTCTTACCCCTCTTTTGTTTTACGGGCACTACTTTCTGAATAGCCTTTTTGGTAGTCCACGGAGAATCATCGCACCACTGGAAATACTCGCATGCTGCTTCCCACAATAATTCAGGAGTTGAAAAGAGCTTATCCCTTCCGTGAACGCTCCTCAATTTCCAAAACTGATTTTCTTTCGGTGCAGCCATTACTTCATTGATTTTAAGTATGCAGGTATCAAATCTTTGTCAAGGTTCCAATGCTTCCCACGTGGCAATGGCAAGGAGAATTCATATCTTAACGCTTCTTCCATCTCCTCCAAAGATGCCGGTTTATCGTTGATTGATACCACTTGAAAAGAGGAAGCTTTCACTTCTCCCTCTTCCGGTATCAGTCGCCCATTCTCGTAAACCTTGAAATTACTTCCGATGTATTTCGTGTTCAGTTCACGAATGTTTGCCATGCTGTGGTACTTCTGAAAATACCATTCTCCATAACGAAGATTCGCGGTAAAACCATTCTTGTCGAGAAAGACAGATACAGTACGATAATCCATTGAGTTTTTACGATCCGATGTCTTTTGCCGGAACTGAAGAGGTATGCCGCTCCAGAATATCAATCCTCCCTTTTTGCATAAAGCGGCCAGAGATAACAGAACATTTTTTTCATCTTGCAGTGAGTTCACAGAGTTAAGCACGCTATCACAGACAACTACATCATACTGACCGTATGTATCAAGTGTTCGGCATATACGGGCATTATCATCCCTAATTTCCTTCTCATCAATAGCATCCACGTTGTCCTGTCGATGGAAGAACTCAATTGCATCAATCTTATAGCCCTTCTTCCGTAAATAGAGCGCATAATCTTTTTGCCCGGCACCGAAATCGAGAATACGCATGCTTTTGTCGATAATTGGAATCACCTGTGTTTCATACAGAACTGAGTGGGTCCTATTAGCCATCACTCCGTTTTTAGAGCGCAAACGCGGTTTCTGGGCAAAAGATTGGATATACGTTTTCTTCTCTATATGGGAATACTCAAATACTCCGTATTGCTTACCAAAAAAGTATCTGGCACGTTCTTCCATTCCTTTCGGAAGAACATATACCAGCAAATCCATGCCAAGCAACTTTATAGCCTTCGCGTACACACATGACACGAGAATATTACCTGCAAAATCACAGATAGCATTTGCAAACTGACCGTAACGGATTATCATCTTTGTCAGTTCAACAACAAACGTATTTTTAGTTCCTTTGTTATACAAATGAATATCACTATTCTTGATTACCTGAAAGCCAGTACCCTGAATCGCCTCCGGAGTGATAGTTAGTATAGGCTGCGCATCATGTACTTCACATTCCACGAAGTTGTGAAGCTGATTGAAACGTACTTCATCAGTTGAGTTAACTCCATCCAGGATGAATGCAGGAACCTGAGTGTAGCCTAGCAGTTTCATCGTTTTCGTTCTCTGGTGACCCGCCATGATACGAAAATCCGAACGACGGATGATGATTGGCTTTATCACACCTAGCTCCGTGATGGAATTCTTCAATTCTTCCAGAGCATCATCCGACAAGCATCTAGGGTTATAGTCTGCCGGATTCAGTTTGTCTATATCGATATACTCAATCATGTAAAATGCTGTTTATGAATCCTACTATCACTCCATTCTCTTCCATATACTTGTCAAGTGCAACCTGAAACTTTGATTCTTCATCGGCTGATAAAGGTATTTTTATACCCCCAAATTTCAGATAGCTAAGGCTTTCTACTGCCTCATAATGTTCGTTCTTCAACTCGTCCCCATTCAAAGCCGGACGCCCCTTCTCCTTGAAAAACTCTTCATTGCTGTCGTCAATGAATAATCCCCAATCGAGTAAGGCTGTACAGTCCCATTCTTTAATAATCTTCAATAAGTCCCACTCACCGTTGTTGACATTATCGCGTATGACTATTTCGCGCTCTCGTTCTTCCGTCAACCCTTCAATAAGAACGGTAGGTACTTCTTTGAACCCTAACTGAACGGATGCGTCATAGCGCTGATTTCCAGCTATGATAACAAATTCACCAGTTCGATTTGAAAGAATGATAGGTCTAGCTTGGAAGTAATCCTGATTATTGATAAGTGATTCCTTTAACTTATCCATTTGTTCCTCGGATATTGTGCGAGGGTTATTTTCAAGTTTCTTTATATCCTCTATTTTGCGAAAAATAATCTCCATAGTTCAATTTTTATATTACACAATAAAGATACCGAATAACCCTCTAACGGGATTACTCGGTATGTCATAAGTCACTGACATGACGTGTCAGTAGATAATTACTTTCTAAAAAACATATCTCCTGAAATAGATCGGGCTGTATCATCACCTGTCAGCCGGATGTACCGGAAGAAGTTTTGCTCGGTCCGATGTCCAGTGAGTTTCATAATTTCAAATGTCTTCATACGCCCCGTGAGGTACATATTCGTCGCTGCACTTCTTCTCGCTGTGTGACTACTTATCAGTTCCCATTTTTCACGAGTGACAGTTTTAAGTTCTCCACCTTCTGTATAAGAAAAAGTGATTTTATCATTTAGTCCGATTTCCCGCATAATTAACTTCAGGTACTTATTGAAGTACTGGATACATAAGCCGCAGGGAACCTGACCGCCATACTTTGCGAATATCTCTTTTACATAGTCGTGTGCTGGGACTTTGACATCAACGTTGGTTTTCTTTGTTCGGATCATAATATACCCGTTTATCAGATTTTGACTTGTCAATCTTGAATAATCAGAGTAACGTAAAGCCGTCAAACAACCCAATACAAACATATCCCTGATTCGCTCCTTGGCTTTCCGTTTATCCTGCTTCTCAAACTTGTAGTAGTATATACGGGTAATCTCATTCATTGAAAGAAATACTGCATTCGTAGGCTCATATTTCAAATCAATCTCATCATAGGTAACATCTACTGCATAATTGTATTGCGAAGCTCTACGAATAAGAGTCTGTATTTTTAGAATATATCCTACAATGGTATTATGTCGTAGCCCTTGGTCTTCCAGATAGATAATGAAATCGTCTAGAAATTCAGCCGTTATCGAGTTGGTGAATATGTCACAATCAAACTCTAATGAGAAGTTATCTATGTGTTTTATGATCGCATCATAAACGGCTGCATAGTGTTCAGACTTGCGTCTGCTTCTCTTTTCAAGAACATCCCGGATGAAGTCGGTGAAGAATATTCCCTCAAGGGGCTTCTCTTGCCGGAAGTGGTTTATGTAGTCCTTTCTCGCTGTGCGGGTCGGGACCGGTTGTGATAATTGTAATGCTTTGGTCGTATCATTTTAAAAGGTTATTATTGTCATTATCCGTATCAGGAGAAGATTTTCCTACTTTTATTTCTACCCCATCTTCACAGGCTCCGTTTTCGCAGAACGTTTCCTTCTGATGAAATTCACACCATCCGTTACCAAATGAATCTTCATTGATAAACAGCTTACATTCACTACAAACTTGCTCTTTATTCATATTTGATTTGTTATTAGTTAATTCTGTCAAGCCAATCACGAACGCATTTTTCTGCTTCTGAATAACTAGAAAATATCTTTTCTTCAACAGTTAAACGCCATCGCGACAATTCGCCACGAATTATTCCTGCATCATCCTTCCAAATATTTAACGCTCCATTGTTTCCGGCAGCAGTACATGCGAATCCGAGTTCAAGGGTCGGTTTAATATTACTTGTATCATTAATCCAGTATGAATCAATATCTCGATTAACCCCTGGCAATCCTACTAACTGGCAGAACGGTTCTTCTGTTTTAACACTTATATTTTTACTCATTACTGATTTATTTTACGTTAGTTTATAATGCTAATTTTGGTTCTCGCATAGCCTGTAATACACGTTCACAGGCTGTATAATAATGCTTTCCCAAATTCTCAAATCCGATAAAATGTCTATTAGTGTTTATACAGGCTACTGCAGTGGTACCACTTCCAATACAATTATCCAGGACGGTTTCACCATCATTGGTGTAAGTCATAATTAGGTACTCCAAAAGCTTCACCGGCTTTTGGTTAGGATGAAGCGAAGAGTTCTGTGTGTCTGTTTTGAAGACTTGTATACTACGCGGATACCTTTCTGTTGAATCATAATGGTAATCCTGATTCATTGCTCCGTACACTTCTGTTTGGCAGTTTTTTGATCTGAAAGTTTTTTTTCTTTCATGACTAGATGTTTTTTGAGGATTATAGGTACATTGCTTTTTGTAGAATACACTAATCAATTCATGATTACGGAGAGGTTGCCTCTTGGCATTAAGAAAACCAACCCCTTTCACTTTATCCCATACCCAGTCGTATTTGTACCACTCAATATTACTTAGTCTTAAATAGCTGGAAAAGGGTTCCGCACCAAACAATACAATAGCCCCATTGTCTTTAATGATGCGTTTGTATTGTTCCCATAGAGGTTCAAACGGAATTATTATATCCCATTTACTTTGAGTGGTACCGTATGGAAGATCGCATATTATAGCATCGACACTTTTATCTGGAATACGTTTCATCCCTTCGATACAATCTTCATTGTATATTTTATCTAATTCAATCTCGCACATATCCTGTCTATTGAAATAATGTCTGTTGGACTTGCGACAACACTAGCTTATTCGCATCAGCAAAGAACTTTTTCTTTATCTCGAATCCGTATGCTTTGCGTCCTAGTTGGGCGGCTGCTAGTAAAGTAGAACCGCTTCCGGCACATGGATCGATAACTACATCACCTTTATCAGTGAATATCTCTATTAACCTACGAAGTAATGGTACTGGCTTTTGGGTATTGTGAACCTTCGGTGTTTCATTATCCTGTACCCAATCAAAGCAATTGAATATCATCCGTCCGTCGTTGTTAAACTTTGGAAGCTTGTCACGATACAACAAAAGACCATATTCACAGTTACCAACCACTTTCATGTTTGCTTTTAAAACCTGCGATGAAAAGTTTTTTCTAAATACAAGATTTATGTATTTACCCAAACCGTATCTCTTACCAAGTTCGATATATCGGAACTGGTCTTCAAATTCACAAAAGATTATCATACATGGTGCACTTTTTTTAGTCTTAGGTTCTTTTACAAGCATTTGGCTACAGAAGTGCATAAACTCTGCCGGGCGAAAGTCTTTATCGGTATCAAAGAATTGTTTGCCCGCCTTATCACTTTCTCCGTTCTTATTATCACCATCCACATACCATGAGGGATTAGAGGCATAAGCATTATTTCCTAAATTGTAAGGGACATCAGCTATAATTAGTTGAGCTTTGGGGATTCCATAAACTTTGTAGTTCTGGAAATGATCGTTATACAATTCTACATTTTTCATTGTATTATATTAAAGTTCGTAAACAATACTCAGCTATCCAGTAGATAGCAAAATAAAAAGCCGTATAGATCAATATGATAAATACGGCTGCAAACAGGTATTTTAAAGTTTTCATCGTCTGCTTTTCCCTTTCAGTTCAATAACGTTAAACATTTCATTGATTCGATCTGCGATATACGCCCCATAGGTACTTTGTACATCCTTCAGTGATAGATTGGTCGTCACATGGGTTATTACTTCATGCCTTAACTCGTATCTGCACTGGAATAGATATTGCATCACATTCAATTCTGTACCGAAATACTTTGCTGGAATAGGTTCCCTTCCTAGTTCATCGAAGGAAATAGTATGCGGATTCCCTTTGTTATATGTGTATGCTTCTAAAGCTTCAGGACCTTTCGTAGAATATACAGTTGCAGCAGTAGAAGCTGATTCTATACGAAATCCACCAATCGGGTATCCCCCTATACTTAACCCTTTAGAGAGTTTATCGTACATGTTCATTATCTGAATGATAGTTGATTTTCCGGTCCCAATATCACCCCACAGCCATACGCCTTTACTAGTGTCATACTTCCCAGATTTATTTTCCATGTACTTGAAAATATCATTCATGAGATTTCGGTTAAGATCGTTAATCACAAATGAAGGACATACAAGTGTGCAGCACTTTTTAAAGAGTGCTGCACGCTCTTCAGGAGGCGTAGGTTTATCCCGTAGTAGACCGGATGATAATATCTGCATCAGTGACATCGTTTGCCTGTTTCGCGCTTCCATTGCTTTGTTTTTTTTCGATTATCCAAAGATTCGCACGGCTATCCCATCGTTCCACCTTTGCTCCGGATGCCGTGCGCCACCCTAAACTTGTGAAATGATTATAGAAAGTTTCCGCCTGTTGCTCCCAGTCAGGAAGCTTACCCTCAAAATAAGCTGTAATATCTTCCAGTGTAGGAGGTATAAACTCAGGCTTAGTTTTTCTTGGCAATTTTGGTGGTGGAGGATCAGGAGGAAATAACTCGTTAGAGTTATTATTCTTTGTCTTATTCTTAGTCTTATATATAGGGTTACCATTTACGTTACCATTTATGTTACCATTTATGTTACCACTTATGTTACCTACGGAAACATAAAGTATATGATAAACAGCTCCATTTGCACGTTTATTACCCTCTTTAAAAGAAATCAAACCTTTTTGCTGAAGTTTATTGCGCAGGTCACAAATTGTTTTGCGTGAAATACAAAGCTCATACTCTATATTCCTCGACGGCAATTCGAACGGATTAGTCCAGTTTCTCGAGTTACATTCTTTCAGCAGATAAAAATAGAAATCAGCCTCGTAACTTGTCATCGGTCTAATACGCCTTACAGCCCAAAAGTTATTGATTAGTTCTATATAAGTCATTGAAGATAAGATTTAACCTCGTCTATAAATTCTTGAAGAGAATGGCAGATAACATACTTGTTTCGTGCATTTTCTGCCGCTTTCTGCCATTTTAGCTGATATTCACTCTGGATTCCTTTTGGAGTTTTCATCTCTATGCAAAGGGAAGCGAATCCCTTTTTAGGAATGAGCAGTATTAAATCTGCTACACCTCGAATACTACCCTCATATTTCATACGTGCTCCTGTCTTTGCATCTCGTTTGCCACCATTGGGAACCGCAAACATAAGAAGAGATAAACTAGGATATTGGAGCCTGAACCAAGTCAAACAACTATGCTGAATCTGACTTTCTGATTGTGGTGTAGTCTGTTTTTTCATAACCTTCCACTAAATAAGTTCATAGCCATATCCACCATATTCTCCTTAACAACATCATCCGTACCCGTTACACCGTTAGCAATGCTTTTCTTAGTTTGAATCACATCATACATATACCTGTCGATAGTATCCTTTCCTAGGTAATAGTAACAGTTTACGTTATTCTTTTGTCCGTTACGGTGTGCCCGGTCCTCTGCTTGCTCACAATCACTGAACGTCCAGGGGAATTCAATAAAAGCTACCCGGCTAGATGCAGTTAGTGTTAAGCCCGTACCTCCTGACTTATAATTCAGAATTATAAGTTTGCAGCTAGGATCGTTCTGAAACCTATCAACCGATATCTGCTTTTGAGTCGGATTTTCATCACCAGTTACTAAAACAGCATCAGGAAATAACTTCTTCAATTCATGAACTACATCTTTTAGATAAGCAAAGACTATTAGTTTTTCCCCTCCATCAATGACATCATGAATAAATTCCGAGAACACCTTTATTTTACCTCTAGCTGATATTGATTTAAGAATACCCATTCTCACCATTACTTCTCCTCTCATAGCTTTTGTAATCTTTTCATCGGAAGCGTTTTTGTAATCCCGGAGATATTGTATCAAATCATTTTCAGCCTTTTCATACTCCCGACGAGTAGATATATCAACCTCAATGTACTGTCTCGATTTATCTGGCAACTGAGTAAGTACCTTCGATTTCTCCCTACGGAAAAAACAGGTATTCCATAATCTCCAATTCAGTTCCCTCAAGTTACTTGACTTTCTTAAGCCATCACAATAACGGTCAACAAAGAATTTATACCCCCCAAAGTCTTCTAAGCGGCCCATGATTTTAAGCTGTTGTATCAAGTCTGTATTATCATTGACAACCGGAGTACCTGTAAGTTCAAGAATATATTCCTTTCCCTTACAGATACCCTCAACAAATTTACTTTGCTGGGTCTTAGTTGACTTACATTTGTGGCTCTCATCAATTATGACAGATCGGAAAAGTGAGATTCTAGGATCAAACTCTATGCTCTTCATCGTGAATCTAGCATCATCCTTTACTCTAAGAACGAAGTACTTTTTCAAAGATTCATAGTTAGTTATAAATATGTCGCAGCATTTAGTCTCAATATATCTTTGCCAACTGCCCTTATTCCTGTCATCTAATATAAGCGCTTGCTTTCCAGCAAACTTCTTAAATTCACGCTGCCAGTTGATTTTCAAAGCAGCCGGACAAATGACAAGGCACGGATATGATTTTGCAATCGTAACCGTGCCTATGGCCTGTAATGTCTTACCTAATCCCGGCTGGTCTCCAAAAATACACCGCTTATACTTCAATGCATAGGCTATCCCTTCTTTCTGATAATCATAAGGTTCCAGCAATAACCCGTGAGGGATTTCCAATTTAGGCATCTCAGGTATGGAATAGTCATTCAGGTTTCTTGTGCTTTCTCTCCACTGCTTTCTGTTGCAATATCCATAATGAATTGCCCAATCTGCCATAATCTTCACATAAGATTCATCCTGCGGTTCTATCTTCCAAGCTTTTTCATCGGATAAATAAGCTTTCTTTATATCCTTTGCTACAGATGGAATACGCTTCACACATGTAACCAACATCGGATGATATGGAAAGGAAATAGTATAGCAGTTAGGGTATTTAGTTATGCAGATTGTCCCTGGTATCATGCGGCAGTAGTTGCTTTATCCTTCTTTACTTTACGGTGCCTACCTTTGACCTTCTGTTCGCCCATAATAGTAATATTGGAATCAGCGGTCAACTTCTCCAGGTCTGCCTGAAATTCATCCAAGTTTACTTCCGGTGCTTCATCAGAAGTTATTTCGGATACTGGTTCTTCATCTTTAAACGGCAATTCCTGCTGAACAACAGCCCATTTCTTTTCAAATAAGTATTGTTCAACCTCGTAATTACAAGCCTCTATGGCTTGTTCCAGTTCAAATGCGTAGGTATATTCTTCATTCTCATTGTTGAACATGGTAAAAGGAGCACAAAGGTTCAATACCTTCTTACTTTTCAGGAACCTTTTTCCTATCAGCGTCACTCCTAACGAATCATCAGAACCACCTACGGTATATCCGCTGACTTCTAGGGTAGAGTAAATATCATCCGGTAATTCGTCCATTCTTTCCAAATGTGCGGCCTCCTTCTGTTCGCATAAGAATGTAAGGTGAGGAACAAGGTCACGGAATGAATTTGTTAGGTCCTTCGTAACCAGGTTCTTTCCTTCGATGGTAACAGTGTCGCCATTCTCATTTTTGTAACTAGCAACCAAAGTATTATCTTTAGTTACCTTTGCTTTTAATATTTCCATATTACCTCCTAAGTTGGTATTCGTTAATAAATTCTTGATAAAAACGGTCAGCCGGAAGAGGGAGTACTATCCCCAATTCGGCAGCAGCATCAGCCTGTATCTTATTCATGAAATCAGTCATTTGCACTGTATTTAGTTTCGATGTGCTTCCGGCTATTACCGTTTCTTTTCCCTTTATGAATGCAGTTCTACGCAGAAAACGGTTACAGTAGTAGTCGTGAACATCCTGTTTGTCTGTTCCTGTCTCCTGCTCTATACAAGCAAACCATAACCACATCAAAGCATTTTGATTCAACGTCCTAGGCTCCGTGTAACGCTCAATTTTCAAACGATACCTACCGTTCCTTAATTGGGAACACATAAATTCAAAAGACTTGCTGATATTTACTTCACCGTTTATCTTTGTGAGAATTGCTTCTTGTGCCATTAATTACCTCCAAATATCTTTGTATCGGTTATTAATTCCTTGTTCGCTTCCAAGAACTCGATAAACCGTTCAACATGTGCTGTCAATAGTTTAATCGTCTGTTCATGGTTATATGTGTAATATTCCGGATAACAAACACCTGATATAAGTGGTGTGCGACTAGTTCCACCCTTTAGATGATAAGCAGTGTACTCAAACGCCTTTATACTATCCATCTGGCCCGATGCAATCAAGCAATACGGATAAACATGGCGTTGCCATCCATGTTCATATTTACCGAACTGATAACTTGATGTTGACTTTATATCATACACAACATCGCGTAACAGTTCATCAATAAATCCGTAAAGCTCCACATTACCGTATCTAGTCGGGAGAATAGCCGAAACAAACAACTGACTCACTGCACCTTGGAAGTATTTAGACTGTTCAATACACCACGCCCTGTCAAAAAGAAAGTTTCTTGCAAGCGCAATATTAGTTGCAGGAAAAGACACCTGAATAGTATTGGTTTCTTCATCACCTATAATACTGTATGGAGCTCGTTCAGTAGGTACGTGCTTTTCTTTATGCAGATAACAGTCAATAATAGCATTAAACGCTGTACCTTTGTCGGCTGCTTCACTTTCGAATGGCTTGCGGTTGATAGCATCCAAAAGTTTCTGTTTTAGTTCTGTCTCTATTTCTTCTGGAGATCGTTTATATTCTCCAGTTTCATTATCGACATTCCAAAAACTTTCAACCTCTTCATCAGACCTCAAGAACTTATCAAAGTTATCAAGGAGTGAAGGGTAAATTCTGTAGTTAGGCTGCATATTTCTTTAAATTACGGTCAAACTTTAATCCTAGTGCCTTGCACTTCTTATCAAGCATTTGAGAAGCCTGTAGCTTACTGTCAAAGATGTGATCCATGGAAAGGATACCTGACATTATTTCATTTGCTGAATCCGCATCAGTTATCTGCTCAATACTATCTTTGATACTTTCTAGGAGAAGCTCGTATTCAGAAGACAATTCAGTCTGTTTGGTTTGATACTTTTTGTAGGTATCAATGATTCCAGTCATGAAGTTGTTTCCTCCAGTAATTACACCCGAAGCATCAATTATCACAGGAATCTTTATACGGGATGGTAAGTTACAGGTATTTTTCCCGTAAAACTTTTCACATGGATCGAAAGATATGGTTCTATCTTTTCCAATAGCTTCCATATACCCAACCAAATCAAGTTCTTTAATTAGGTCACCGGCAGATGATCCACCAATCTCTGGGCGTATCTGTTTATCTTCTCCATTTTTCTCCTCACGCTCATGGGCCACAAATATCACTGATTTGCCCATTAATGACACCTGATTTACAAAGTTGATAAACATGTTCTTTCGCACTCCATAACCTTGTAGAGATAACGTACCGTCATTCTTGCGCATCTTAGGATTAGTCTGCATAATATACTTATCCATAAAAGAAAGCATTTTCCCCGCTGTATCAATCACAATGGTATCGAATCTTTTTATCTCCTCGGAAGATAACACCTCATTGGTTTCTTCCCAACTAGTTATTTGAACCGTTGGTACGCGGTGTGCAGCATTAACGCGGTGAATACCTCCATCATAATCAAACAAAACCGGATTAGGAGCACTTAATGCAAGTGTCGTTTTACCCATACCTGGTTGACCATAAATCAGTGCTGACAATGTAGTCTTAACGGTCAGCTCGTTAGGTTTCTTAATAAGTCCCATAAAAATTAAAATTAAAGTGGTTAATAAAAAAGTTGTTCCCGGATATGCGGTCAAGCAACACCGGGAGATAGAACATTGTAAAAACTCAAATATAGGGACTCGCACCCTACGACATCCTGAGGTATCGGCATTATTGGTTAATAATAAAAAAAGCAACCGTTCACTATCACTAGCTACGGTTGCAAACATGTCTAGTATAATTTTAATATTGAGTGCTTCCTCCGCTGAGGTCTAGTGGATAAGCCCAGATTCGAACTGGGAATGTAAATTCAAGAGCCTCACTGAATGGTTACAGAATGTCTGGCTTACAATCTTACTCTACTAAGCGTTACCAATTCCGCCACTTATCCGTTTTTGCCTGCATCACGCTTGACACAGGACTTTGAAACCAAAAAATTAAGCATGAAATACACAACCTACCGTGATTCACATCATGGGTTTAAAAATTGGTTTGAGAATATTATTATAAAACCAGATGGAATATAAAATGCCAATCAGGTTCCAGTGCCAATTCCATTCACCTGTTATCGGGTTCACATCATTGAATGTCAGCAAACACGGTGCAGCTATCAAATTAAGAAGCAACACGTTTATTATTATCTTTTTCATTAGTCTTTCTTTTAGATCGTCCTTTAACTCTAACCATAGCATGCCGCAATACATCAGAAGCATTGCAGTAGCATTTTGCATTTTGCACATTCAAAGGTTTGTCACAACGTACCTTTCCCGCAATAATCAACCTTGTTAATCTGCCACGCCCACCAACTATTGAAGCTGACTTTCTGAAACCAAACGTTTCATCTTCCATGACATACAAGATATCTGCTAGCCTTGATTCAGCAGTACCATCATAAAGGATATTCATTCTACTTTCTGTCAGCATCCCATTATTGATAATTGTAAATCACTATTTTTTCTACCTAGTCCCACTCTACAACTCATTGTAGTACGTACACGAGATGAAGACTTCATACGTCTCATATCAATGCTATTGCAAGTAACCTGCATAAGAACAAAGAGTATTGAGAATAAAATCTCAATTCCATGTTTCCGAATCTCCTTCAAATCAAAATTGACTTTCAGCCTGTCGCAAAGCATATAGAGTACTAGCTCAGTGTCTTTATTGATACCTAGTTTCTTGTAAATATCCCGCTTCTGGGCTTTAATAGTCCAAACAGAACGTTTAAGATTATCAGCTACTTCTTTATCTGCTAGCCCTTTGCAATACTCTACAGCTACTTGACGTTCGCGTTCGGAAAGCGGTTTCATTACGCCGTTCGTTTGATTCGAAATGTGCCCTTTTTCCGATCTATATCTCCGTCACGTTTCCAATCTGCACCCTCTACACACATTTCCAATCGCAAACGGGAAATCGTTGTATTCACTGACGAAATCGCCTTAACTGGAAATTCTACAATATCACCCACCTGCATCTCTCGCAAGGAAGGAGACCAATTTTCTGTTACTTTCTTTACCATGATATATAATTTTATTGATTAATTTCTAAAATTAAAAAGGTGCACTATTCTCACGAACCGTACACCCAACAACACAAACACAAAATAAAACACGACAAACTACTATACTAAATATATACTATCAATATTATCAGGGAACCAATAATTTTCCTTATCCAAGAATACGTAAACTCCCCACTTTTCAGTCCCTATGCAAAATCCGAGAATCTCAAAAGGACCAAACTTTTGCCCGAATCCATTAATGTACATAACCATGTCTCCTACTTTTAAAGACCGGTTAGTAACTCCTGAAAGGTCGTCAAACACATTAATAAGTGTTTCCTTTTTCCATTTCTGAAAATCTGATTTGTAACTCATATTCTTGATTTTTTAATGTAGTGCCCCGATAACCTCTCTCTGATCTTCTCACCGGAGTTATCAGTTACTATTATTCGCTGCATAACCGTTCGGGACATTTCAACCTTATTTTGCCCGGCTGCTTGCATCGACCCTGTTACAGGCTGCTTGCTTCGACCGTTATTTGTTTCGCGTCCTCTATATTGAGGGTATGCGCCTAGTATCGCTTTCTGGAACGGATTACTTAGGGTAATCAATCCATTTGTTCCCGCCAACCTTTTAAGCAGTTGTACCCGGAATCGAGACCGGACGGAATACCGACTTATCGCTGTCGTGCGGGTTATATAGGAAACTCCACCTCGTAACCTCTTTCAGATTCTCCGTTACCGGATGGCACATTCTCAAAGGGTTTGCATCGAAAACTAAGCCGTGCGCAATATCTTTTAAATCTCCTGGAATGAATAACTATCGCTGTCAACTCCTCCCCTTTCCAGTTGATCTTCTATGCCATCACATAACCGCGTTATTTCTTCTTCGTTTCCTTCAGGAAGTGTCCATACGTTCGTATCAGTGTGTTCTAATCTATTGTAGAGGTATCTACTATCTTTTAATACTTCTTCGGCTTTCTCTGCCATTTCAAGGGTTATTGTCAATTGAACTTTCATTGCTATATTATTTAATCGGTTAGTATTTTTAAAACCCTCCCGGCTGGTTTCCCTTACTATCAGCGCTGAACATTGCAGGAACCTTATGCCGGATTATCGGTCTACCTTTTAGAGGGTTTCAATATCTTAATCTCCTACGTAACGAGCACCGTATTGAGTGCTATTTGGATTGTAGTAAGCTGATGAAGAAATATTCAGATTATTATACTCTTTGCTTGGAGTAGCAACAGCAGCTTTACTCATGACTTCTTCTTTTTCAGTTAAGAACTTGTTAGTTCTCTCTTTTACTGCTTCATCAGTGAACTGATTCTGCATCTTAGCAAGTTTCCAAGTAGATTTCAAAACCTCACCGAATGTCTTCCCTTGTTTCTTACCTGAATACTTGTAAGTTCTATGGGCGGACTTCATAATCTGGGATAAATCATACTTTTTCATCGTCTTACCTATTTTTAGTTATGTAATAAATTTGGTTTTCTCGCTCAAACTTCGTTTCTTTGTTTATTATTAATTGTTTGATGTTGCAAAGATACACACACTATGTGTGTTTGCAAATTTTATATCAAGAAAATCACACTTTTTGTGTGTTAAATATTATAAATATGCCAAAGAAGGATTCTACATTACGGACAATTGAACTAATAAAGGAGAAAGGTATTTCCCCCAAAGAAATACAACAAGCTACTGGTATTAAATACAATACCATAACAAACGCCTTGGGAGACAATAACAGAAACTTTACAATAGAACAGATTTCAGGAATTTGCGAAGCTTTCAATTTCAATCAAACATATTGTGTGTTTGGGAAAGGAGAGAAATATGGATATAAGGCATCCGATAAAATTGAGATTAAAGAAAATTTAAATTTGGATGATATAAAAGAGATTGCAAAAGAAATACATAATAAAGATAGAACCATTTCCTATCTGCAATCTCAAATGGAAGTACTTAATTCAACGCACAACGAAGCCACACCCATACAACAAGACGTAGTATATATCCCGTTAGTAAATCAATTTGCCTACGCAGGATATTTAGATGGATACACAGACACAACTTATATGGAGCAATTACCTAAGATACCTTTTATAGTAGATAAAGAAGGGCATGGAAATTATATCGCTTTTGAAGTAAAAGGCGACAGTATGAACAATGGAACGGAAGAAAGCTACCTAGAAGGTGATAGACTTTATTGCCGTGAAATACAACCGCATCTATGGGTGAGTTCCAAGCTCCACCTTCGCAAATGGGATTTCGTCATTGTTCATACCAATGGAATTATAGTGAAGCGTATTATAAATCATGACGTGAAAAATCACACTATCACTATACATTCACTTAATGATATGTATCCAGATCGAGTAATTGACCTATGTGAAGTAAAACAGATTTTTAATGTTATAGAATCAGTCAGACCTAGAAGAAGATAAAAAATAAATATTATGAAAATAATCTCTCTTTTTAATAATAAGGGTGGAGTTGGAAAAACAACTTTAGCTTTTCATTTATCCCATATATTAGCAGATATGGGACACAATGTTCTAATGATTGACTTAGACCCACAATGCAATCTTACAATTTGTGGTATGGATGAAGAAAAACTACATGAAATGTGGACTAAAGAAGATTCGTATATTGAGGATTATGATGCGACCTTAAAAAAAACATCTAAAGAAGATTACGAAAAACTTATAAAAGAAACGCGAACCATACACTTTTTATTAAAACCCTCAGAAGATGGTATCAGCGAATTCACAGATCTTCCACCAGCTCTGAAAATTAGGAATAACTTATCATTGATCCCAGGAAGATTAACCATCCATCAATTTGAATCTAAAATAGCAGAGAGATGGAGCGGAGCATATATGGGAGATCCATTAGCCATTAGAACAATAACAAATATTCGCAATATTGCAGAAGAATATAGTCAATTATATAATTTTGATTTTGTAATCATAGATACTTCCCCTAGTCTCGGTATTTTAAACAAAGTTATTATTTCAACCGTAGATGGTTTTTTAATACCTGCTCTTCCTGATATGTTTTCACAATATGGAATCAGAAACATAGGTAATTCACTTAAGCAATGGAGAAAAGAATTTGATACCATATACAGGCTTATATCAGAAGAAAAAAGAGAAAAATTTCCACAAAACTTTGTACGTTTTTTAGGATATACAATATATAATGCAAAAAAATACTCAGGACAAACAGAGTGGGATTTAGCCCGTGCTCACTATAATTATGCGCAACAAATCCCTGAAACTATTGAGAATTTCATCAGTGAAGATGTTAGAAGTCATCTCACACCTAATTTTGTTCACCAACCTATTGGTGGTACATCTGTTATGCATAGTCATAACACATTACCAAATATGGCACAAAAGTATAAATGTCCTATATGGCAGGTTCCTGATTCTGCAAAACTATCACCAGAAGACGCAAGTACAATCAAAGGCAATGCGAATACTTTTTATCGACCTACTAAAGAAAAATATAAAGACTTCGCAAATAGCTTTTTAGAAAGAATAGCAACTCTAGATTAAAAATAGTCTTATGAATCAAATCGATACAATAATTAATATGTATCAAGAAAAACTATTTGAATACGAGCAATTTCTTGCTAGTATACGTGTTTTTTTTGAGAAACACCCCCAATTAAGTAAAGGTAATCTACCTATCATTCATTCATTAAAATATAGAACTAAAGACCCTGAACATTTAAGGGACAAACTTTTACGAAAGCAGAGACAAGGAAAAGAGATAAATGTTGAAAACATATTCGAACAAATCACAGACCTAGCAGGAATTCGAATCTTGCATCTCTATCAAGATCAATTTATCGAAATCCATAAAGCTATAAAACAAAAAATAGATTCTGGAGATTGGATATTGAAAGAAGAGCCTAAGGCATATACTTGGGATCCTGAATCTAAAAACTTTTATGAAAGTTTATCACTAGCTACAGAATTAAGAGAAACGTTCTATACTAGTATTCATTACGTAGTCAAGCCTAATGAGAAAAACACAGTATGCTGCGAGATTCAAGTAAGAACACTATTTGAAGAAATATGGGGAGAAATAGACCACACTATTAATTATCCGCATAAAACTGAAAGTATAGCTTGTAAAGAACAGTTAAGAGTTTTATCCAAACTTGTTTCAACAGGCACAAGACTTGCTGATTCTATCTTTAGATCTCATGAAGATTATAGACAAAGTAAAAACAAGGAACAAAACATACTTCCAGATTAAAATTAGAGAATTAAATTAAAACAAGACATAATGAAAAAAGCACTTTTACTAATTTCTATTTTCCTGCTCCCCATGTTCTTGCAATCGTGCGGTGGCGGTGATGATGAATATGAAGGTTCAGGTTCTGGAAGCCCTGGACAATGTCAGGCGAAAACAAAAGATGGAACACAATGCAAACGCAATGCCGAAGAAGGAAGTATTTATTGTTGGCAACATAAAAAATAGAATACCATGAAAAAAATTATATTTATTCTCTCCATTCTAATTACACTAGTATCCGGGTGTTCAACAAGCAATTATTTTGTATATCAGACAGATGCCAATGTTGATTTGCAACCGACAAAATACAATGTAGTACCCTATATGAAAATTCCTCAAGGAAAACATATAGTTATTAAAGAAAGCAGCAATACATTCAAGAAAGCACGATATGGAAGCAACAAAGGGTACATTTGCGGAACTTCTAATTTATCAAATCCGATACGAATATCCTCTAAAGATATAAAATATCTAACTTTTAATTCCATAGATTCCACTTATTACTTCAAAGGCAAAAAGTTAGACCTTACAGAATCGCTTAATACAAAATCTTCATATTCACCTTCGTACTCCACTGGTACAGGTCGAGTACAAGTAAAAGGATATTATAGAAAAGATGGAACTTACGTACGCCCTCATACAAGAAAAGCACCAACCAAGAGAAGGTAATAACTATGGGAAACTTTATATCAGATTTAGGAAAAGGATTTGTTCGTTCAGCCGTCAATCAAGTAGGCCGTGATGGAGGTAGAGTTATAAGTAACGCAGTATATGGTGATGCGCATGCCATACCTATTCGTGGAATCTACCAAAATAAGAGCAATCAATATTTTGATGATGCAACAAACGAAGTCATTTCTCCTGAAGAATTAAGAAAAAGAGCAGAGGAGGAAGGTTTCAATGTATCTATATGCAAGTACAAGACAAGCACAAAAGTTGTGTGGTACATTATATCCTTATTTTTCTCATTTATTTTACTGTCATCTATTATTCTCTTTGTATTTGGGATAAAGAAAGTCTGTCAGAAATACGTATTTATGCGCAAAAAAATAACCATGGCCCAATATGTATCAGATAAAAGATATAAAACAGGCAACAGATTAAGTGGCTATTCAGAGGAAGAGATTAATATAAAAGTCCCCTGTAACCAATCAGAAAGAGGGTCATTAATTAAAGTCGGGCTTCTATATATAATATTATCACTCATATCTTTCTATCTCGGAACTACTATAATAAAATTGTCACAAGAAGACAGTGCTATGAGAAAGTACACTCAATTTGTAGAAAGAGCTCAGAATGAGAAAAACGCTATAGAGATAATATCCAATGGAGACAGCGTAGAATATCAAAAAAGAATGGATGAATTCAACAAGAAATATCAAGAAGCAATAGAATACATCGAAAAACATAAAAAATGATATTATGAAAAAAAACTGGATTTCATGGCTTGCTTTAGCATTATCTATTGCAGCCATTTGCTTTTCTGGCTTTAGAATGGAGCCTGTTACTTTTGGAATTGATAGATATAATTTCAGTATTGATGTATTGAGCCTACTTGTTACTTTATTAATAGGATGGCAAGTAATCAATGTTATTTCTTTTGAGAAAAGGATAAAAAAAATAATATCTAATGAAATTGAAAAAGTTGAGAACCAAATTGAAAATCGACAAGCAAACGCTGAAGGAGGAATCTTTCTCGCAACAGGTATAGGATTTTATTATACTTTTCCATTAAGAGCTTATAAATGTTTCATTTACGGAATTGGACGATACCTCGATTGCGAAGACTTCGTTAATTGTAACATATGTTTAAAGAATATGGAACTAGTTCTTAAAGAAAACGAGCAGTTTCTAATTAAAAACTACCCCATCGAAAAGGACTTAGAGGAAACTATTCAGTATATTAAAAACCATCCTAAATACGAAATAATACGAATTAGCTTAGAAAATGTAGAGGCGCATAGAAAAGAAATATACAATAAAAGTAAACGAGCATGATTTCACTTATATACGATTGTTTTTATAAACGAGTCAACAGTTCTCACTGTTCTCTCACTCGTACCTGCAAAGGTTGGGGATGCCGATTCCTTAGCACTCCTATCAACGAGATACCTACCACTGAAAAGGAGAAAGCAAAGTTATTCTCTGCAGTCTACCGGGAAGCGAAGCAAAAAGGAGTACTTCAGTGCCCTTACTATCGTTCACTTTTCATTGACGAAGTTTTGGAAAACATAAATAAGCAATAAAAATATGAGAAAAATTATTTTATTTATCTTATTACTATTATCTTTTAATTCTGTTGACGCATCTATTAAAAGATATATGGATGTTCAATATGAGACAGAAAATGGGTGGTCTAAAAAGTACCGCATGGAAGTTTCTTTTATGAGTGCAAGCGAACTCAACAAAGCAACTAAAACATACTCATACGGCTTATATAAGTATTATGCAATAATTTGGTTTAAAGATGGAGGATGTGCTATAATAGATATGAAAGTAACTATTGCATCCGATAATATTATAACTGATAACACTATACGTAATATTTTCATTATAAACAGCCACAAAGATGGAGTACAAATAAATGATGAATATGAAACGAAATGGAGAATTACCGCAAAAGCACTAGGCCAATTCATTGATCCTAGAATCAAATAATAGACAAAGATAGCAGTAATTTTGCCAATCCATTGTCGGACAACATTTCAAATTGAGCCATAAAAGTTTGAAGTACAGCCAATAAAGATAGAAACAAATTTATAAGTCTAGTTTAGTTTTTGTGTTGATAGCTCCCTCGTCGGCGGACGAACTAGGGAGCTATTTTTATATACTGAAAAATCAGCATCTTATACCAAAAGTTGATCTTAGTAGTCTTTATATCAAACTCATCTTCTATCAAGAATTACATTGCGACAATCTAACTTACTTCGCCATGGTTTAGAATAATCGCGCCTCAAATATTTCTCCTGTTATACCATCAACCCCATAAGGTGATTTTTGATTCGTTTTATATTGAACTGATTTCTTTATCAGTTCTATCATTTCAACGGCTTCACTATCAACAGATTCTTGAGAACTAAACAGCATATCCTTTGCCACAAATGTCTTGGCTGTTAAACGAGTACGATCATCGTTGTAATCTCCTAGAATGAGTCCTTGAGCGATATGAATAACAAATTTATCTTTTGCTGATGTAAAGTCATAAGTAGGTATGGAACTATGAATAAACATATCATTTATTATTTCGTCGGTAGTCAAACCATTTCCCGATTCACCTAAATATCTTTCACGATAGCGATGAAAGAGATGAGGAGTATAAGTGATAGTCAGTATTCTCTCGTCAACAGGACGCATATACACAACGCCAACTCCATAAGACTGATATTTTACGTAGGGAATAAAAGCCGGATGTGGTGTTTCCTTTTTATCTCTTGCCAATATAATAATGTTCCATTCATTGTTAGTTATCCGAGAGGTCCATTTAAATGTTTTATATGCAGGAAACTTTGTAGATTTAATATAAAAACGCCTGTTTTCTTCGCCTAAATGTCGTATTTTAGCATAAAGAGCATTAGAATCCTTTTCAACCTCTGTCTGCATTTCCTCAATGCTCATTGTATTTATTATCATAACCTGTTTTTATCGACAAAGATATGAAAAAGAAGTGGTGAACCAGTCAAAGAACGATTTTTTTGATCGATTACAGGAATATTATTGCACAAAATATACATATTTTCCATAACTTTGCAGCGATAAAGTTTCACACAAATGGAATATAGCGTAGAAGAACTAAAAAGTGCATTAATTGAGAGATGCAAGAATGAAGGTATTCTATATGCAACGGTGGCAATGGATAGACATACCAAAGAGATGATTCTTCCTGACACTTTAGAAGGAGCCCTGAAACATCCGGAATACTTTGTATGTACCTGCAAGAGAGTGAAAGAGCAATATATAGTGGAGGAGATTACTAAAGTGTAATCCTCCTCCAATCTTTTATTCTTTTTCTGTTAGTTTCGTCAACGAAACAATTCTAATTCATTTTTTTATTACTATCGTCAATATATGCGGCAGCCGCTTTATCCACAAATAGCTCTACATTCTGCGCGTGATGAGCTATATAGGCTGCGGGACCAGTGTCTCCCGAATGACAGATTTCTTCTACTACGTCGACTTTATTTTTTCCGGTAATCAGGAAAATGACATAGCGGGCATTCTGAATGGGGTATCCCGTCATTGCGATGCGCTTCTGCCCGTTACGGGGATGGGCGCTGACTACATAAATAGAGTTTGAAGTCAGCAAATCTTCTTGTCCGGGAAAGATGGAAGACGTGTGTCCGTCGTCTCCGGCCCCCAACAGTACAATATCAAATTCGGGCCAGCCACGCTTCAGCGGCACTTGCTGCCGGACTAACTCCGAATAACGGACCGCTTCTTTCGCAGGCTTCGCCTCTCCACGAATACGGAATACATTTTCATACAAAATAGGAGTCAAACCCAAAAGGAGGTTACGCATCATTCCGTAATTACTGTCCGAATCATCGGGAGGCACACAACGTTCATCCACCCAATAAATCCGCATACGATCCCACGGGGTAATTTCCATGTATTCATTCGCCCATAAATCGAACATCAGAGCAGGTGTGTTGCCACCGCTGACTGCGATATTGAACACTCTGTCCGGCTCTTCATTCATGATTTCCACCAAGCGGAGTATCAATGCTCGTGAAGTTTCAATAGATGAGGGAAAAACTGATAGTTTCATAATTCACAATATTGATCTGTATTCGTCAAATTCTTACAAGGATTCGTCCAGTCGGCCCCATGTTCGTGCATCATCGCTTCGCTTTCCAAAGGTCCCCACGTACCTGCGGGATAACCGTAGAGAGGTGCATCGGGGTTGTCTTTCCAATAACGGAGTACCGGATCGAAAAATTTCCATGAGGCTTCTACTGCGTCACTTCGAGTAAATAAAGTCGGATCACCCTGGATGCAGTCGTCTATCAGACGGGCATAAGCGTCTCCACTGGGTACGCCGCCCAACTGCGCGTAACTGAAATCCATCGTCACCTGACGCACTTCAAAACCTGCACCGGGGACTTTCATTCCGATTTTGAGCACTATTCCTTCATTCGGTTGCAAACGAAGAATCAATTTATTAGCCCGCGGACAGTTGCCACCGATACAATGAAACATCTGATGAGGTGTCTCACGGAAATGAACGACGATTTCCGTTACTTTCGTCGGCATTTGTTTACCTGTACGAATGTAGAACGGAACGCCACTCCAGCGCCAGTTGCTAATGCCCAGTTTCATGGCAATATAAGTATCCGTGCGCGAATCGGAAGCCACTCCTTTTTCTTCACGGTAGCCTTTCTTATTGCCGGAGGCTGTATATTGTCCACGAACGATATGTTCGTTCAAATCCACTTCATTCAACGGGGTGAGAGATTCGTAGACTTTCACCACTTCGTTGCGGAAATTGTCCGCGTTGAAAACAGCGGGCGGTTCCATAGCTGTAAGGGCTACGAGCTGTATCAGGTGATTCTGCACCATATCGCGCAGCGCACCTGCCGTTTCATAGAATCCGCCGCGTTGTTCGATACCCAGATTTTCTACGGCTGTGATTTCTACGTAGTCGATATAGTTACGGTTCCAGAGAGGTTCGAAGATGCCGTTGGCAAAACGGAAAGCCAGTACATTCTGGGCTGTTTCCTTACCGAGAAAATGGTCGATACGGTAAATCTGATGCTCATTGAATACAGAGGCATACGTTTTATTCAGTTCACGTGCCGATTCGAGATCATAACCGAAAGGTTTCTCGACGATGATACGTGAATGGGGGGTGTTGAGTCCGGCAGCTTTCAGGTACAAGGGCACTACTCCGTACAATGACGGCGGAGTGGCTAGGTAGAACAGCAGGTTGTCCGGGTCTACCTCACCGGTCAAGTCGACCAGACGTTGGTGAAGTTGCGGGTAACCTTCTTCTTTTGCCGGGTCCATCGGTAAATAGTAGAGATGGGAGACAAACGAAGCCATCAGAGCTGTGTCCTGTTCTTCGGACTTTACGAACTGTTGCAGTTCTTCTAAGATATAGGAACGGTAGTTATCGTCAGAGTAGACCGTACGCCCGATACCCAATATAGAATAGTCTCCGGTCAACCGCTTTTCACGGTAGAGGGAGTAAAGGGCGGGCATCAGCTTACGCTTGGTCAGATCACCCGACGCACCGAAAATTATCATTGCAAATTTATCCATTTTTCAAGAGTTGTTTTAATTTCTGTTTTGAGATGGTAAATGATTATTTTGCGGGGTGCCCTGAAAGGGCTTAATTATATAGCGTA
>ULUC01008692.1_pt1 | contig 54179 bp, 65 predicted proteins | sample 1958151 | NCBI WGS metagenome assembly ULUC01 (sample SAMEA4835750, study PRJEB28245) | human gut metagenome | biome: gut microbiome; material: fecal sample | place: Denmark | collected 2008
CCGCTGGAGCAGCAGCCCGGAATCAGTCTGCGTTATGCAGGGGATGTAAAAACGCTCGGACAGCCGGATATGGTGATTGTACCCGGAAGTAAAAATACGATGGGCGATTTGAAATGGATGCGCCAGAATGGTATGGAAGCCGCCATTTTGAAGCTTGCGGCAGCAAACGTGCCGGTGCTGGGAATCTGCGGGGGCTATCAGATGCTGGGCGAAAGCATCGAAGACCCGGACGGGGAAGAAGAGGGCGGAAGCATGCATGGAATGGGGCTTTTGCCGGTTCGAACCGTTTTTGAAAAAGAAAAGGTGCAGACGCGGGTGACAGGAGAAATTCTTCAAAACCCGGGCGCAGGAGACGGACTGTTCGCTGCGCTTTGCGGCAGTGTATTTTCCGGTTATGAAATTCATATGGGACATACAACAGGAAACGGAAAAAACTCGTTCTCCAGAATCCGGACGCTGACAAACGGAAGCACAGAAGCAGAGGAGGACTGGCAGGCAGACGGCGCAGTCTGCGGCAATGTTGCCGGTACTTATGTGCACGGACTTTTTGAAGACGGGTCGCTGACAAAAAATCTGTGCGGCGCGCTGCTTTCCAAAAAGGGAATCTGTGCAGAGGCGCTGACACAGGATTATGCGGCATTTAAGGAAAGTCAGTATGATCTTCTGGCAGCTGAAGTCAGAAAAGCACTGGATATGGAACAGATTTACCGGATGATGGAGAAGCAGGAGGGCGACAGATGAGCTATCAATATGTACTGCCGGGTGAAATTGAAAAACGTAGTTTTGAGATCCTTACGAAGGAGCTGGGTGACCGGAAGCTTTTACCGGAAAACGAGCCGGTTATTAAACGGGTGATTCATACGACGGCGGATTTTGACTATGTAGACAACCTTGTTTTTTCGGACGGCGCGGTAACAAAAGCTGTGGAAGCATTCAAAGCCGGGGCTGGAATTGTGACAGATACGCAGATGGCCCTTTCCGGCATCCATAAAAGCACCCTGGAGAGCTTTGGCGGGACCGCACGTTGTTTTATGAGCGATCCGGAAGTGGCAAGGCTTGCGAAAGAAAGACAGACGACCCGCGCGTGGGTGAGTATGGAGGAAGCGGCCAGGCTTCCGGGCAGATGGGTTTTTGCGATCGGGAATGCGCCGACCGCGCTGATTCGCCTGCATGAGCTGATCCTGGAGAAAAAAGTGGATCCTGTGCTGGTCATCGGGGTTCCGGTGGGCTTTGTCAATGTAGTGGAAAGCAAGGAAGAAATTCTGAAGGATCCGGTGCCGTATATTGTGGCGCGTGGACGAAAGGGTGGTTCGAACGTAGCGGCGGCAATCTGTAATGCCCTGTTATATACCGCCGCCGGAAGGACGCTATAGGCAGATACGGACTGTATTTGGCGGCTGTAGGCATCCCGGCAGCCAAAGCTGCGTCAGTGAAAAAAGGAATCGGAACGGCACACGCCTGGGCGCTTTTGCCAACCGGAGCAAAACCGGTTGCTTTGGCATTTCATAAGCCCGAGCTTCCATAGAAGCAGGCGTTCGATGTCCTGTCTGGATATGCAGGAAGCGCCGGGACGGCAGGCGGTTGGCAGCGTGCAGGCCGGACGGCCGGAAGCAGGGCAGGCGGTTTGCGTACAACAGCCCGGAGAATCACCGCTGCAGCGGCTGGAAACGTTGTCTGCACGGCAGCAGGAAGAACAGAAAGCCATCATGGAAGTCTCCTTACAAAAGACGGGGAAGACACTGCCTTTTTTCTTATCTTATGAAGAGGAAAAGCAGGGGGTGACAAAGCGGGAAGCAGTTTCACCTGCCGTTTACATGAGAGCTGTTTTTGTGTTATACTAAAAAAAAAAACGGATGGTATAGTCCGTCTGTAAAATACGAGTGATGAGGGGAGAAAATTGCCATGAAAGACAGGCAATATACAACAAAAGAACTATTCCGGCGCTTTCAGCCATATTTTAAACCATACTGGAAAACACTGGTGCTGGATTTATTCTGCGCCGGGCTGACGACACTGTGCGAGCTGGTGCTGCCGATGATTATGCGTTACATTACCAATCAGGGATTGTATCATCTGGCAGAGCTTTCGGTTCAGACAATTCTGGGCGTGGTTGCGATTTATCTGGCGCTGCGCATAGTGGACTGCGTTGCCACTTATTATATGGCGGGCGTCGGACATATCATGGGCGCGAAAATCGAAACAGACATGCGCCGGGACGCGTATCAGCATCTGCATCAGCTGTCGAATACCTATTATAATAATACCAAGGTCGGACAGATCATGGGACGGATTACGAACGACCTGTTTGATGTGACCGAATTTGCGCATCACTGCCCGGAAGAATTTTTTATTGCCGGGGTTAAGCTCGTGATCGCATTTATCATCCTGATGCGGATCAATGTGCTTCTGACGCTGATTATTTTCCTGATTGTTCCGATCATGGTTGCAGTGTGTATGCATCTGAATTTTAAAATGCGCGATGTATTCCGCAGACAGAGAAACCAGATTGGCGAATTAAACGCCCGCATTGAGGACAGCCTGCTGGGGCAGAAGGTTGTAAAGGCATTTACAAATGAACAGATGGAGACGAACAAGTTTGAGACAGACAACAGACAGTTCTTTGACATCAAACGAGATTCCTATCACCTGATGGCGGTCTTTAATGCGACAACCCACGCTTTTGATGGCGCAATGTATGTGTCTGTTTTGCTTTTCGGCAGCATATTTATGATAAAGGGATGGGTCGCGGCAGGCGACCTGGTGGCGTTTCTTTTGTATGTGACGACGCTGATTGCGACGATCCGCAGGATTATCGAGTTTGCGGAACAGTTCCAGCGCGGCATGACAGGAATTGAACGGTTTTTACAGATCATGGATGCGGACATCGAAATTTTCGATGAGGCAGACGCTGTGGAAATGGGAGAGCCGAAGGGCGAAATCGCATTCCACAATGTGAGCTTTGAATATCCGGATGATCACAATCAGGTGTTCAAAAACTTAAACCTGACAATTCATCCGGGAGAAAAGGTAGCGCTGGTAGGACCTTCCGGCGGCGGAAAAACAACGCTGTGCAACCTGATTCCGCGTTTTTATGATGTGACGGGTGGCGAGATCACAATCGACGGAAAATCGATCAAACATTTCACGTTAAAGAGCCTGCGCCATAATATCGGTATCGTGCAGCAGGATGTTTATCTGTTCTCGGGCACGATCTATGACAATATCGTTTACGGAAGACCGGATGCGACACGTGAAGAAGTGATGGAAGCTGCAAAACGTGCGGGCGCGCATGAGTTTATCACAGAGTTGAAGGATGGCTACGACACCTACGTGGGCGAGCGGGGCGTAAAGCTTTCCGGCGGACAGAAGCAGAGAATCAGCATCGCCCGTGTCTTTTTAAAGAACCCGCCGATTATTATTTTGGATGAGGCGACCAGTGCGCTGGATAACGAGAGCGAATACGAGGTAGCAAAATCCCTTGGCAGGCTGTCTGAAGGGCGCACGACGCTGACCATCGCACACAGGCTTTCTTCTATCCGAAATTCCGATCGTATTTTGGTGCTGACCCATGACGGCATCGTGGAAGAAGGCAATCACGAAGAGCTTCTGGAAAAGCATGGCATATATGACCAATTCTACCGGATGGCGAACGAATTGAAATAAAAAAAAGGGGGCAATGGTGTATGAAGCTGCAGTTTATCGGTGCGAATCATGAAGTGACAGGAAGCTGTCATTACCTGCAGGCAGGAGACAGTTATATGCTGGTCGATTACGGAATGGAACAGGGCGTCAACCGGTTTGAAAACTGCCCGTTGCCGGTTCCGGAATCCCAGATCAATTTTGTGTTTTTAACGCATGCCCATATCGATCATTCCGGCATGCTGCCGCTTTTGTACGCACACGGCTTCCGCGGCAAGATTTATACAACGGAAGCGACCGCGGACTTATGCAGCATTATGCTCCGGGACTGCGCCCACATTCAGCAGCAGGAGGCGGAGTGGAAAAGCAGGAAGGCAAAACGCCATGCCGGAATCGAAGTGGAGGAGCCGTTGTATACGATGGAGGATGCGATCGGCACCATCAACTGTATCGTACCATGCCCGTATGGGAAAGAATTGGAAATAAACGATAACGTGACGATCCGGTTTACAGACGTCGGGCATCTGCTTGGATCCGCCAGCATCGAGGTATGGCTCAAAGAAGAGGGCTGCAGCAGAAAACTTGTTTTTTCAGGGGATATCGGTAACAAAAACCAACCGCTGATAAAAGATCCGGAATATACAAAAACGGCAGATTATGTCGTGATGGAGTCGACCTATGGCGACCGCTTGCACGGCAGTACGCGCCCGGATTATGTCAGAGAGCTGACTCAGATCATCCAGGAGACGCTGGATAAGGGTGGAAATGTGGTCATTCCGTCGTTTGCGGTTGGGCGCACACAGGAAATGCTGTATTTTATCCGCAAAATCAAGGCGGATGGACTGGTTTCCAATCATGCGGATTTTCCGGTCTATGTGGACAGTCCGCTTGCGGTGGAGGCAACCGGTATTTTCAAACAAAACGAGCGGACCTGCTTTGACGAAGAGGCGATGGAGCTTGTCAGACAGGGCATCAATCCCATCACGTTTCCGGGGCTGCGCCTTGCGATCACGAGCGACGAATCCAAGGCGATCAATTTCGATGAAACGCCGAAGGTCATCATTTCCGCTTCCGGCATGTGCGATGCCGGGCGCGTGCGCCATCATTTAAAGCACAACCTCTGGAGACCGGAATGTACGATTCTGTTTGTTGGCTATCAGTCGATTGGCACGCCGGGACGGGCACTGGTAGACGGAGTGAAAGAAATGAGGCTGTTCGGAGAGACGGTGGATGTAAACGCACAGATCAGGGTGTTAACCGGAATATCCGGACATGCGGACAAAAACGGTTTAATCGACTGGATCGAGGGCTTTGAAACAAAGCCGAAAAAAGTGTTTATTGTGCACGGTGAGGATCTCGTTACGATGTCGTTTGCGGACTGCTTAAAGGATGAACACGGGATCGATGCGTTTGCACCCTACAGCGGAACGGTCTTTAATCTGACGACGGAGACGTTTGAAAAGATTACAGAGCCTGTCGCTGTGAAAAAGAAGACCGCTGCAGCATCCGGCGGGCAGAGCAGCGCATACAACCGTCTTGTGGCTGCAGGACAGCGCCTGATGGCGTTGATTGGGCACTGCAAAGGAATGGCAAATAAGGATCTGGCGAAATTTGCAGACCAGATCAATTCGCTTTGCGATAAATGGAATTAAAATCAGGAGGAATCAAGGATAAGCATATGAGCATGGCAGATGAAATCTTTATCAATATGTGCCGGGATATTCTGGAAAATGGAACGAGCACGGAGGGAGAAAAGGTACGCCCGCACTGGCCGGATGGAACCAGCGCCTATACGATCAAAAAGTTCGGCGTAGTCAACCGCTACGACTTATCGAAGGAATTTCCGCTCCTGACGCTTCGCCGCACCGCTTTAAAGAGCGCGACGGACGAGATTTTGTGGATCTGGCAGCAGAAATCCAATAATATCCATGACTTACACAGCCATATCTGGGACGAATGGGCGGATGAAGACGGCAGTATCGGCAAGGCTTACGGCTATCAGCTTGGTGTAAAGCATCTGTATAAAGAGGGCTTGTTTGATCAGGTGGACCGCGTGATTTACGATCTGAAAAACAATCCGTTTTCGAGAAGAATCCTGACGAATATTTATGTGCATCAGGATTTGCATGAAATGAATCTGTATCCCTGTGCCTACAGCATGACCTTTAATGTGACGCAGAAGATAGGACACGATAAACTGACTTTAAATGCAGTTTTAAACCAGCGTTCCCAGGACGTTCTGGCGGCGAATAACTGGAATGTGGTGCAGTATTCTGTGCTTTTGCATATGCTGGCACAGGTGTGCGATATGGAGGTCGGCGAGCTGGTGCATGTCATTGCGGATGCGCATATCTATGACCGCCATGTGCCGATTATCAAAGAACTGATTTCGCGGACGCCCTATCCGGCACCGAAATTCTGGTTAAATCCGGAGATCAAGGATTTTTATCAGTTCACAAGAAACGACGTGCGCGCAGACGATTATGTGACCGGGGAGCAGATCAAGGACATCCCGATCGCAATTTGACGATAAAAGGAGAATACGCATGAATCTGATTGTAGCAGTGGATAAAAATTGGGCGATTGGCAATAAAGGGGAGCTGCTGGTGCGGATTCCGGCAGATCATAAGATGTTCCGACAGGAGACGACCGGAAAGGTTGTCGTGCTCGGAAGAAAGACGATGGATACATTTCCGGGCGGGCAGCCGCTCAAAAACCGGGATAATATTATCCTGTCCCGCAACGAGGCATATCAGCAGAAGGATGCGCAGGTTGTGCATTCCGTCGAAGAGCTTCTGGAGGCGGTCAAGGGATATGACACGAAGGAGGTTTATGTCATCGGCGGAAGCAGCGTATACGAGCAGCTGCTGCCATACTGTGATACCGCGCATGTGACTAAAATTGACCATGCCTATGAAGCGGATTCGTGGTTCCCGAATCTGGACGAGGATCCGGACTGGGAGATCACAGCCGACAGTGACGAGCAGTATTACTTCGACCTGACCTATCATTTCCTTAAGTATGAGCGCAAAAAGGGCTGAGCACAGACGGAAAGCTATGGCAGCCACGACAGCTTTGGCAGCCGCGGCTGCTGTGGATGCAAACGATCCGGCCTTCGGTGCAGTTTTTTTGTGTCATAGGAAACTTCGTCCTATGACACAAAAACGCTCCGCGCGGATCGCACTGCGGCGGAATGGTAGAATGTCGCTTACGCGATCCGCCGCAGGCGGAGAATCCTGCTTCGCAGGATTCTTTTTTGCTGCAACAGCTGCCGGTGTCCGCAGAGGTATGAAACCGCCCTGTGCTGTCACGTCCGCGAATCGTTTGCAGCGACCGCTTTTTCAAACAGTAGTCCGATTAAAAACCACGCCGGCGCGAAGTCGAGGCGAATCACATGGCTGATGTTCCAGGGGCTTTTCTGGTAGCTCCAGGGGCATTGGCCTTTTTTATCCAGAAAACGCCCGGTGGCGTACTCGACGGAAAAGATGCCGGTCATATAGATCAGTCCGCGCACGGTTTTTGGCAAATGCTTTAAAATCCGGTAGACGGGGCCGATCAGACAGGCGCAACCGTAGATCGGAAACATCCATAAAGAAGTATGGCAGGTCAGCGTTTTGTCCTGACGGCGCAGCGCTTCCGCGCCAGATACAAGGATTTCGAGGCACCAGCCGAGGGTGCCGCATTTTAAAAAATCTTTACACAATTTTTTCATGGAAATAGTATGTGCAAAACTTCAAATTCCATGCAAACTGTGCTAAGATTAAGAGTAAAAAATACAGATGGAGGAAGCGTTCATGGATTTGTCTACGCTCAGGAATGAAATAGACCGGATTGACAGCCAGCTGGTGCAGCTGTATGAGCAGCGCATGGAAATCTGCAGTCAGGTGGCAGAATATAAGATCGAAAATGGAAAAAAAGTATTTGACAAAACCAGAGAGGAAGAAAAGCTGGCGCGGGTACGCTCCCTGACCCATAATGATTTTAACAGTCAGGGTGTGACGGAGCTGTTTGAACAGATCATGGCGATGAGCCGAAAGCTCCAGTATCAGATGCTGGAAAGCCATGGACGCACCAGCAGGCTGCCCTTTATCCCGGTCGAAAATCTGGATACCAAAAAGGCGAGAGTCGTATTTCAGGGCGCAGAGGGCGCATATTCCCAGGCTGCGATGATGCGCTTTTTCGGGGAACGCATCGACAGCATCCATGTGGACAGCTTCCGGGACGCAATGAGCGCGATCGAAGAGGGAAGCGCGGAGTTTGCGGTGCTTCCAATTGAAAATTCGACGGCAGGGATCGTCAGCGAGATTTACGATCTTCTGGTAGAATTTGAAAACTATATCGTCGGTGAGCAGATTTTAAAAATCGAGCATTGCCTGCTGGGTGTTCCGGGGACGAAGATTTCCGACATTCAGACCGTATATTCCCATCCGCAGTCGCTGATGCAGAGCTCGCGCTTTTTAGGCGGGCATTCCTGGCAGCAGATTTCCATGCCGAATAATGCGTTTGCAGCGCGGAAGGTTGCAGAAGATCGTTTAAAAACCCAGGCAGCAATCGCCAGTGAGTATGCCGGGAAGGTTTACGGGCTGGAGGTATTACAGAAGCCGGTCAACAACGTTTCCAACAATTCAACCCGGTTTATCATCGTGACGAACCAGAAGATTTTTAAGAAGAATGCAAAGAAAATCAGCATCTGCTTTGAAGTACCGCACGAGAGCGGCTCGCTGTACCATATGCTGTCGCATTTTATTTACAATCATTTAAATCTGACAAAGATCGAGAGCCGTCCGATCGAGGGACGGACGTGGGAATACCGGTTCTTCCTGGATTTTGAGGGAAATCTGGAAGACAGCGCCGTGAAGAACGCGCTGCGGGGACTTCGGGAAGAGGCCTCGAACATGAAGATTCTGGGAAATTACTAAACGGTTGAAAACAGCCGGATAAGCGGAAAGGGAGAATACAACAAGATGAAAACGGAACAGCTGATCCTTTACCGGGATTTTGAAGAAGGGGATTTGCTGACAGACATGGTCTGGCTGGCAGAAAACTATGCGGACGATTTTTACAATCTGTCGGATAAGGCGGGGCTCTTATACGACTGCATGCATCGGTTGTTAGACATGGCGGGCAGATACGGCTTTTATGGAAATCTCTGGCACTGCTATCTTGCAAATCTTCTGGTAAATAAGGAAAACAGCTATAGCTGCAGCGCGGAAATCCGTGGCAGCGTGGAAGGCAGCGTGAATTTGGCGGCGCTTCACGATATCCGGATTTTCAAGGAATTTTATGATTATGATCTGCAAACGGTTGCAAAAACGCTTGGAGCAGAGGAGTTTTCTATCGTGCTTTTCTACGAGGGCAATCCGCAGGAGAGCAAAGTGTACAATACCCGTATCCGCGACCGGATTTGCGATCTTGCGCAGCGGTTCTGTCTGGATCATACGCCGGAAGAAATGAAGCAGACTCTTACAGAATTTTATCAGGAATACGGCGTGGGACGGTTCGGTCTGCATAAGGCATTCCGGATTGAAAAGAGAGACGGGCGCGCTGAAATCGTTCCGATCACCAATATCGCGCATGTGAAGCTGTCCGATCTGGTTGGCTATGAGATCCAGAAAAAGAAGCTGACGGACAATACCGAAGCGTTTGTCAACGGCAAAAAGGCGAATAACTGCCTGCTCTATGGCGACGCTGGAACCGGAAAGTCCTCCTGTATCAAGGCGATTGCCAACGAATATTACGGCAGCGGGCTGCGCATCATCGAGGTGTACAAACACCAGTTCCAGGATTTAAACGATGTAATCGCGCAGATCAAAAACCGGAACTACAAATTCATCATTTACATGGATGATTTAAGTTTTGAAGAATTCGAGATCGAATATAAATATCTGAAGGCGGTCATCGAGGGCGGTCTGGAAAAGAAGCCGGAAAACGTCCTGATCTATGCAACCTCCAACAGACGGCATCTGATCCGGGAGACCTTTAAGGACAAACAGGACAGGGAGGAAGAGCTGCATGTCAACGATACCGTGCAGGAGAAGCTTTCCCTCGTGTCGCGCTTCGGCGTCAGCATTTATTTCGGCTCTCCGGACAAAAAGCAGTTCCAGCAGATCGTTCAGACGCTGGCAGACCGTTATGGTGTAGCGATGAGCGAAGACGAGCTTTTGTTAAAGGCGAACCAGTGGGAGCTGTCCCACGGCGGACTTTCCGGACGGACGGCACAGCAGTTTATCGATTATCTGTTAGGACAGTAAGCGTGCATTCTGTTGTATACGGCAGGAAAAGCGGCAGAAAGGATCATTCTGGTATATGAAAACGTTTGCGGCAATCAACGTGGGCTCTTATGAGCAGTCCCTGAAAATTTATACTATCACCAAAAACAGCGGCATCCGGGAGGTGGACTGGATTCGGAACCGTCTGGATCTTGGCGGTACCTTTGCGACCGGCAAGCTGAGCCATGAGGTGATGGACGAACTGTGCGCGGTACTGCGCAATTTTGTTTCGATTATGGAAGGCTATCGGGTGGATGACTACCGTGCCTGCGCGACGAGCGCCATCCGGGAAACAAAAAATACGGCGATCGTTCTGGATCAGATCATGCAGCGTACCGGAGTCAAGCTGGATGTGCTGAGCAACTCGGAACAGCGTTTCCTCGATTATAAATCGATCGCCAGCCGCGGCGGCTTCGAAAAAATCATTGAAAAAGGAACGCTTGTTCTGGATATCGGCGGCGGCAGCATTCAGATGTCACTGTTTGATAAGGATAAGCTTTCCGCGACGCAGAACATGCGCCTTGGCGTTTTGCGGCTGCAGGAAAAAATGAGCCGCTTAAATGTGCGTCCCTCTGAGAACGGTCCGCTTCTGGAGGAACTTCTGGAAGCACAGCTTTCTGTCTTCCGCAAGATGTATTTAAAGGATCGCGTGATCGAAAATATCATCGTAGTGGATGACTATATTTCCGCGCTGATTTTGGGAAAGCTCGGCAAAGTAGCCGGAAGCGGATATCTGGACCGGGATTCGATGGCATCTTATATGAATTATCTGCACGATCATACGGATATGGAAATCGTGCGCTATTTTGATACACCGGAAGAAAATGTGCCTTTGCTTCGAATTTCATCCGCAATTGTCCGTCAGGTCGCACTGATGACGGATGCAAAGATGATTTGGGCACCGGGCGTGTCGCTATGCGACGGCATGGTATACGAATATGCGGAAGAATATAAACTTCTGGCACAGGTGCATGATTTCGAACAGGATATCGTGACCTGTGCGCGCGGCATCAGCAAGCGTTATATGGGCAGCAAGCGCCGTGCGGAGACGCTGGAGCAGATCGCACTGACGATTTTTGACAGCATGAAGCGCGTGCATGGCATGGGCAGACGGGAACGGCTGTTGCTTCGGATCGCAACGCTTTTGCACGACTGCGGCAAATATATCAGCATGGTCAATCTCGGAGAGTGCTCCTATGCGATCATCATGGCGACGGAGATCATCGGGCTGTCGCACCGGGAGCGGGAAATCGTCGCCAATATTGTGCGCTATAATCACCTGGAATTCGACTACAGCATGGAAAACAGCGAGGGGATCGACCGGGAGGAATACTTAACGATCGTCAAGCTGACTGCGATTTTGCAGATCGCGAACGCGCTTGATCGCAGCCACAAGCAGAAATGCAGGGATATCAAGGCGGTGCGCAAGGACGACAAGCTGATTTTGACAATCACTACCAACGAGGATATTACATTGGAAAGAGGTCTGTTCGGTTCTCGGGCAGAGTTTTTCCGGGAGGTTTACAGCATCGAGCCGGTGATCCGGCAGAAACGGATTTTGTAAAACTGTGCCTGCACATGCTTTGACTGCAGCGGGAACTATCGCAGTAAAGAACAATAGAATGCACGCTCTGCGAGCATTCTATTGTCATGAATAAAAAGAAAGGGTCAGAAAATATGGATAAGAAAGAACTTCAGAATCCCGCGTTGTATACAAACCGGGAGCTGAGCTGGCTTTTATTTAATAAAAGAGTGCTATCGGAAGCGCGCGACAAACAGCTTCTGTTATTTGAACGACTGAAATTTTTGAGCATTACCGCTTCCAATCTGGATGAATTTTTCATGGTGCGGATCGGTTCCCTTGTGGATATGATCCATGCCGAATATACCAAAAAGGACATCGCCGGAATGTCTGCAAAAGAGCAGCTGGACGCGCTGATGGAGGAAACCCATAAGTTTGCGGCGCTGCAGTATTCCACCTACAACCGGATGCTTCTGCCGCAGCTTCGGGCAAATGGGTTAAATTTTGTGGAGCATCACGAGCAACTGACAGAGCGTCAGGCACAGTATGTGGATGAATATTTCGAAGAAAATGTGTATCCGGTTCTGACACCGATGGCGGTGGATTCTTCCAGACCGTTCCCACTGATCCGCAACAAGACGCTGAATATCGGCGCGCTGGTTGCCAAAAAGGGAGAAAAGGATACGGAAATCGAGTTCGCAACCGTACAGGTTCCGTCTGTTTTACCGAGAGTTGTGCGGATTCCGGCGGCGAAGGAGGGGGACACAGAGGTTGCGGTGCTGCTTCTGGAAGAGATCATTGAGCGCAACATCAGCAAGCTGTTTTTAAATTATAACGTTCTGTGCGCACATCCGTTTCGAATTACACGAAATGCCGATCTTGCAATTGATGAGGATGAGGCGGAAGATCTGCTTTTGGAAATTGAAAAGCAGATCAAAAAGAGAACCTGGGGACAGGCAATCCGCCTGGAAATCGAGGCAGCTGCGGACAGACGGCTGTTAAAGATTCTGTGCCGCGAGCTTTCCGTGCGTAAGGAGGACGTTTTTGAAATCGACGGACCTCTTGACCTGACTTTTTTGATGAAGGTATACGGATTGGAGGGCTTTGACGAGCTGCGTGCGCCGAAATATACGCCTGCGCCCGTGCCGGAGTTCGACGGTACCGATAATATTTTCGATGTAATCAAAAAAGGCGACGTGCTGATGCACCATCCGTACCAGAGCTTCATGCCGGTCGTGGACTTTATCCGGCAGGCGAGCAAAGACCCGGATGTGCTTGCGATCAAACAGACACTGTATCGTGTCAGCGGAAATTCGCCGATCATCGCGGCGCTCGCGCAGGCTGCGGAGAACGGTAAGCAGGTTTCCGTTCTGGTAGAATTAAAGGCGCGTTTCGATGAGGAAAACAACATCGTCTGGGCGAGAAAGCTGGAAAAAGCGGGCTGTCATGTTATCTATGGTTTGGTCGGCTTGAAGACCCACAGCAAGATTACACTGGTTGTCAGAAAAGAGGAGGATGGCATCCGCCGTTATGTACATCTGGGAACCGGAAACTATAACGATGCGACTGCAAAGCTCTACACCGATATCGGCATGATGACGGCAAGCGAAGCGATCGGTGAGGATGCGACGGCGGTATTCAATATGTTGTCCGGTTATTCAGAGCCGCGTTCCTGGAACCGTTTGAGCCTTGCACCGTTGTGGTTAAAAGATCGTTTCCTGTATCTGATCGAGCGGGAAAAGAAAAACGCGGAAGCTGGGCGTGAGGGACATATCATTGCAAAGATGAACTCCCTGTGCGATCGGGATATTATCGTGGCGCTGTATGAGGCGAGCCGCGCGGGTGTAAGGATTGAGCTGATCGTGCGCGGTATCTGCTGCTTAAAAGTCGGAATTCCGGGAGTGAGCGAAAATATTTCCGTGCGTTCGATCGTCGGAAACTTCCTGGAGCATGCGCGCGTATTTTACTTTGAAAATAATGGCAATCCGGAATTTTACTGTAGCAGCGCAGACTGGATGCCGAGAAATCTGGAGCGCCGAGTGGAGATTTTGTTCCCGGTCGAAGCACCTGCTTTGAAAGAAAAGCTCTGGCACATTCTGGAGGGACAGCTGCGCGACAACAAGAAAGCACATATCTTAAAGCCGGACGGCAGCTATGAAAAGGCGGACGGCCGCGGCAAGGAACCCTACTGCGCACAGGAGGTGTTCTGCAAAGAGGCACAGGAGATGAGCGTCAAAAAAGAATATCGGGACACACGGGTATTCATTCCGGAAACCCATGTGGAAATGGAGTAAGGACATGCAAAAAGAGCAAAACGTTCGGCTGGTACTGGCATCCGCATCCCCGCGGCGCCGGGAGCTGCTTTCGCAGATCGGACTGGAATTTACCGTTATGCCGAGCACAAAAGAAGAAAATGCAAAAACGACGGAGGCAGGTGCGCTGGTGCAGGAGCTGTCCCGTCAGAAAGCGGTGGATATCTGGGAGCAGCTTTCTGGCGGGCAGGGGCAGAATCCTGACGCAGATCAGGAGCAAATCTCTGAGGAAACACAGGAGCCGAATCTTAACGGAAAACGGCAGCCAGAGCTGCTGGTGATCGGCGCGGACACGGTGGTATGCTGTGAGGGAAAGATCCTCGGAAAGCCGCATAGCAGGGAAGCGGCAGCAGAAATGCTGACAGCTCTGCAGGGGCGCAGCCATGAAGTCTATACCGGCGTAACGCTTTACAGTCAAAGCGAGACGGTCACATTTTTCGAGTGCACGCAGGTGGAATTTTATCCGATGACGGAAGTGGAAATTTCCGAATACATTGACAGTAAAGAGCCGATGGACAAGGCGGGCGCTTATGGCATTCAGGGACTGGGCGCGCGGTTTGTCAAAGGCATTCGTGGTGACTATAACAATGTGGTAGGACTGCCGGTTGGGCGTCTGTACCAGGAGTTGAAAAGCCACGGATGGATGTAGAAGCAAGTTTGAAACAAAGAAGTAGAGGTTACCCGAGAAAATGCATATGAAAAAAGCAGTGATTTTTGATCTGGACGGGACGCTTGCGAATACGCTGACTTCCCTCGCCTATTGCACGAACCGGGCGCTGGAGGATTTTGGTCTACAGGCGATCCCACAGGAATGTTATAAAAAATTCGTAGGAAACGGCGCGCGTATGCAGATTACGCGGGCGTTGCGTTATGTGGGGGCAAAAGAGCAGCCCTCCCCCGTCCGGGACGATGATGGCTTTGCGGCGGTTCCGTGCCTTTTGGACGAGGTTTATGACCGATACATGGAATATTTCGCAAAGGACTGCCTGTATGAGGTCAAGCCCTATCCCGGCATTCCAGAGCTTTTAGATACATTGAAAGAGAAGAAGATTAAGATCGCCGTGTTCAGCAATAAGCCGCATGCCAACACGGTTGATGTGGTAGAAACGCTGTTCGGCAAAGGCTTTTTTGATGCTGTGCAGGGACAGAAAACGAATGTCCCCAAAAAGCCCGCGCCGGACGGCGTATATGCGATTATGGAACGGCTCGACGTTTCGCCGGAGGAAACGATTTACGTCGGCGACAGCTGGGTGGATATCGAAACAGGCAGAGCCGCAGGCAACTTCGCCGTTGGCGTGCTGTGGGGATTTCGGGATGAGGAAGAGCTGCGGGCACATCATGCGGACGCGGTGATTACAGCTCCGGGCGAGCTGCTGGAATTGCTGTGAAAGATATCAGCGGATTACTCTACAATCCGCTAACATTCGGAATTTAAAAATTTTATTTTTTCTGTAACGTTTTACCGCTTTGGCAGGATATAGAAGTATAGGCTGCCGGTGCAAACTCCGATTCTGGGACGTTGAAGCAATAGAATGCACGCTCTGCGAACATGCTATTGTCTGAACAAATAAAACGGCAGCTGGAAAAGGAGAGCTTCATGGCGGAAAACAACCCAAAACAAAAACGGCGCACGCCATCGTGGTGTGCGCAGCTGCCCAATCGGCTCGGCAGGCGGATGACAGAGTATTGCCTGAGAAAAGGCTGGTCGCTGTATGTGCTTTCAGCCGCATCCGGTGTGCCGCTGACAACGATCGCGCACATCGCGGACGGGTCGACAAAAAATCCGGGAATTTATACGATCATGCGGATCTGCAGGGCGCTGGACGTCCCGCTTGCCGTGTTCCTGGACGGACTGGAAGATGAGTGTGGAAATGAATGAAAACAAAAAAGAAAAATAAGGAGGATTCTATGGGTTACGAGTATGATGAGGCGGTACTGAAGTGTTTTTTGAAGCAGCAGGACAGGCTGTTTCCGGAGCCGGTAGCAGAGGGAATGGAAGAGGCGGAAGCCTTCCTGGAGGACTGCATGGCGGTTGTTGTGGATTCCAAAGCTGCGGTGATGGAGTATTTTGAAGAAGCGGGAATCGACGTTGAGAACCCGGATCAGGTGTTGGACGAAGCAGAGGTTTTCGATGTCGGAGATGGGCGCTACCTGATCGTAGAAGGATAAAAGCGAATTAAAAAGCTCAGGGAATTTGTCACAAAGGTGACGTTCCCTGAGCTTTTTATTCATGATACTTTTTACATCTCAAACAGCTGTAAAATCGCTTCCGAGAGTCCATCGTGGTCGTTATCCTGCTGCGTGATAAAATCGGCGCAGGCTTTGACCTCGGGCGTAGCGTTTGCCATCGCAACGGCAGTTCCGGCAGCCTGCAGCATGGAAATATCGTTTTCGGCGTCTCCGGCAGCGACACTGTTGGAAAGCGGAATCTGAAAATGCTCGCAGACGAAACGGACAGCGTTTCCCTTCCCGGCGGTCTTATCGAAAATTTCAAGATAAATCGGATTGGAAAAAATTGCGGAGATCTTGTCGCCGTATTTTTCCTGAATTCTGCTGCGAAACGCTTCCAGACGTCCGTGGTTTTCCATATCGATCGCCAGAAGCTTGCAGGGTGCGTGTCCGATCGTCTTTAAAAGATCGTCGCTGACCTGATATTCCATTCCGGTGCGGGAGCAGTAGTGTTTTACTTCGACGCCGTCTTTGGGGGCAACAACGCAGGTATCGCTGTAGGAATGTAGGTACAGGCTTTCTTCCTGCGCCATCGAAATGATATCCTCGGCGATTTCGATTGGGACACTTTTACGCATCAGAAAGGTTTTGGTGTCGCAGTCATAGACCTCGTTTCCGTTCGCAGCGATGATAACCGTATCGGGAAAGAGCAGACCGGCATTTTTCGCAACCTTTAAAACACTTGGCAGGGCACGGCCGGAGGTGAGTACCAGACGGTTGCCTGCGAGCACCATTTTGGAAAGCAGCAGCTGCATACCGGGCGAAACTTTTTTCGCGGAATTGAGCAGCGTGCCGTCTAAGTCGGTAAACAGTATTTTTTCAGACATCGAACAGTTCCTTTCTTTTTTTCTTGAGGGCAATCAGAATATCTTCCGGGATAAAAAGCTTGCCATAGCCGGTTCCAAGCTCCAGTCCGGGTTTGCTTTTTCCGTGAAAATCGGAGCCGCCGGAAATCAACAGCCCATAGCGGGCAGCCAGCTGGCGCATCTGACGCTCCTCCCCGGCGGAATAGGTCGAATAAACCGCTTCCAGCGCGACCAGTCCGGCTTCTTTTAAGTGGCGGACGAGGGAGGAAAGGTTATCTTTTCCCATATGGTAGAGCGTCGGATGGGCGAGAACCGGGATGCCCTTGACGGCGAGAATTAGGGAAACCGCCTGGGCGGGCGTGATTTTTTCCCGGGGAACAAAATATTTGGTATGGTCCCCGAGATAGCGGTCGAACGCTTCCGGCAGGCTTTTGACATAGCCGTGGTCGAGCAGATATCTGGAGTAATGCCCTCTTGTAATGACGCAGTCCGGAAAGGCTTCCAGCAGCTTTTCATAGCTGATATCGATGCCGTCTGCAGCGAGGCGGGCGCACATTTTTTCATTTCGCTCTTCGCGCGCACGAACAAAGCTTCCGATCTGCTCCTGAAAAGCGGGGGCATTCTCATCGATAAAAAGACCGACGATGTGGACGTCCTTTCCATAGTATTCTGTGGAAAATTCGATTCCGGGGATGACTTCGATGCCTTTTTCCTGTCCGTATGCGACGGCCTCCTTAACACCGGCAGTCGTATCGTGGTCGGTCAGGGCAAAAGCGGTCAGCCCCTTTGCAATCGCCATATCGACAAGCTCGGAGGGCGTAAAGCTTCCATCGGATTTGTTGGAATGCACATGAAGGTCTACGGTGTTCAATCTTCGTCACCCTCTCTGTCAGCGGTATAAACGGTACGTTTTCTCGCCATTTCATCGCTTTCCAGGTATTCGTCATAAGTGGTGATCTTGTCGATTAAGGAGCCGTCGGGCAGGATTTCCATAATGCGGTTTGCGGTCGTCTGTACGAACTGATGGTCGTGGCAGGCAAACAGCGCAACGCCCGGGAACTTGATCAGACCGTTATTCAGTGCGGTGATGGATTCCATGTCCAGATGGTTGGTCGGCTCGTCTAAAATCAGGCAGTTTGCACCGGAAATCATCATTTTGGAAAGCAGGCAGCGCACCTTTTCACCACCGGAAAGGACTTTTACCTTTTTCACGCCATCTTCTCCTGCAAACAGCATACGTCCGAGGAAGCCGCGGACATAGGTTGCGTCCTTGACAGGAGAGTATCCGGTGAGCCAGTCTGCGATCGTATCGTCGTTGTCGAATTCTGCGGCAGGATCCTTCGGGAAGTACGCCTGGGAGGTTGTAATGCCCCATTTGTAGGTTCCTTCGTCGGGTTCAAGCTCGCCTGCAAGGATTTGGAACAGCGTGGTCTTTGCCAGCTCGTTGCTGCCGACAAATGCGATCTTGTCGTTGTGACCGACGATAAAGGAGATATTGTTTAATACTTTTACGCCATTTACGGTCTTGGAGATGCCGTCTACGGTGAGGACTTCATTGCCGATCTCGCGGTCGGGGCGGAAGTCAATATAAGGGTATTTCCGGCTGGAGGGCTTGATGTCGTCCAGCTGAATCTTTTCGAGGGCGCGCTTTCTGGAAGTCGCCTGCTTGGATTTGGAAGCATTTGCGGAGAAACGGGAGATAAATTCCTGCAGCTCCTTGATTTTTTCTTCTTTCTTACGGTTTGCTTCCTTCATTTGCTTGATGAGCAGCTGGCTGGATTCATACCAGAAATCGTAGTTGCCGGCATAGAGGGTGATCTTGCCGTAGTCGATGTCTGCGATATGGGTGCAGACTTTATTTAAGAAATAACGGTCATGGGATACGACGATGACGGTATTTTCGAAATTGATCAAAAATTCTTCCAGCCATGCGATTGCATCCAGATCCAGATGGTTGGTAGGCTCATCGAGCAGCAGGATGTCCGGGTTGCCGAACAGTGCGCGCGCCAGCAGGACTTTGACCTTTTCGCTGCCGTTTAAGTCGCGCATCATGCTGTAGTGGAGGTCGGTGTCGATGCCAAGACCGTTTAATAAAGTAGCAGCGTCAGATTCTGCGTTCCAGCCGTCCATTTCTGCAAATTCTGCTTCCAGCTCGGAAGCGCGGATGCCATCTTCATCGGTAAAATCTTCCTTTGCATAGATGGCGTCCTTTTCCTTCATAATTTCATACAGGCGTGAGTTACCCATGATGACGGTGTCCATAACGGTGTATTCGTCATATTTAAAATGATCCTGCTCCAGCACGGAAAGACGCTGTCCGGGAGTGATGACAATATCGCCATTGGTGGTCTCAAGCTGTCCGGAAAGAATCTTTAAAAAGGTGGATTTGCCGGCGCCGTTGGCACCGATGAGGCCGTAGCAGTTGCCCTCTGTAAATTTGATGTTTACGTCTTCAAACAGCGCCTTTTTGCCGAGGCGCAGCGTCACGTTGTTTGCACTGATCATGTTGAATTACCTTTCTTTTCCTGAAAAACATAAAAAACTACAATATGATATCAATCCTTTCCTATTTTACAGAAAATCATGAATATTTCAAGTGAAAAATGACCGTCGGGCAAGCTTTTTACTGGACAAAAGGTTTTCTGGATACTATAATTTAAAGAGCGTATCATGATCAGAAAGAACAACCGGTCAAAAAGGAAAGAACAGGATGGATCAGATTCAGGAAGGAGAGCATTTATGGCATACGGTTCAATGACAATGGAGGAACGGTTAAAAGAGCACATCAAAGAATACAGCCTGGAGAATCTGCTGGATCTTTCTTTGGTAAAGGCATGTTTTGAGGATATTTCCAAAGTGCTCGGGATCGAGCTTTTGCTGACGCAGCGCCACGGGGAAACCGCAGTGGAGGTCGGCAATTTTGCAGGCTTTGAGCCGGATGTTGTAAACGATCCGGGCAGAAAGCTTCGCGTATTCAATCGGACGATTGGTCATCTCTATGTAAAAATGGATCATGCTTCAGATCAGGAGCTTGCAGAGCGCATTGTTGAACATATGATGCTGCAGTATGAAGCACTGGCGTGTGACCATTATCGTTACCGTGAGACAGCGATCTATGCAGACGAGCTGGAAGAGGCGATGGAGCAGGAGGCTTACCGCATCAAGCGCGGCGAACACGAAGACGCCCTGACTGGTTTGCTGAATAAGACCTATATGAAAGGACGCCTTCTGGAAATGCAGGAGACCGCTCCGGCTGCAGTGATCTGCGCCAATATTAATGACTGGAAATTTGTCTATGACCATTTCGGCAACGAGGAGAGTGACCGCCTGATCAAGACCGTTGCAGGTCTGATCCGCAAGGAAGCGAAGGAAGAGTACCTGATCGGCCGTGTGGACGGAGATGTATTCGAAATCGTAATTCCGACGCCGGAGGACGGAGAAGCGGAAGCGTTCTGTGACAGAATCCAGCAGGCGTGTACGAACTATGAAGATCCGTATCTCGCACCTTCCCTTGCGATTGGTCTGGTTTACCGTACGAATGTGGAAGAGTCCTTCGACAAATGTTATTCCGACGCGGAATATGAGATGTGTTACAACAAGCTGGATGTCAAGCATGCAGATGGCTATAAGGAGCGCCTGGAGCATGGACTGAAATAGTTACAGTTCACTCGCACCATTCGCAAAAGCGCATTCTGCGGACATTTTGTTATCGGGAACGAAAGAATCGCCGGGGGTGCAGCTGTGACTGTGCGCCTGGCGTTTTTACCGCATGGGAAACGGATGCCTCATGCGAAACCTGTATAGTCGGAATTGTTACAGTTCCCACAAGCCATTCGTGAAAACCCTGTGAAATTCAAAAAAGTGCTGGACAATCCGGCATGCCTGTGATAAGATACAAAATAGTGATGCGTAATACATTTGTAATATATTCGTATATTGCAGTTTTGCAACCGTAGTCTAACGGATAGAACGGAGGCCTCCGACGCCTTTAATGCAGGTTCGATTCCTGTCGGTTGCATTTTATTCGCATCACTTTTTTTATTTTGACAATAGAACAGAAACCCGTAAATCAAACAGAATAGACAAAAAGGTTGTGATAGAAGATTGAAAAATAACATTTTTCAATCGCGAGATTTGTGTCTGCGCGCACTTGACACAAACTCGATATGCGCAAAAAGCGTGCGCAGAAATGAGCGGAAAGTATGAAGAACGAAAAGATGAAAGAAATTCTGGATTTTTTTCGGAATAACAAGAAAAAGACCTGTATTGGTGCAGGCGCAGGTGTTGCAGTAATTGCGGTATGTGTTGCGGTCGGTATCACGCTCGGAAACGGTGCAAAGATGACAGCTTCGAACACCGGAACACAGACGCAGACGGAAACGACGACAGAGACAGCGGAAACGGAGACAACGCTGCAGATGCCGCTGGAAGAAAATACCGTGCCGGAAGTAACGCAGCTGATTACCGAATATTATAATGCGGCTGCGGCCGGCGACATGGATACGATCAATTCCATCGTCAATACCTACGATCAGGAGACGCAGATCTATCTGCAGAAGATGAGCGAGCATATCGAAGCGTACCAGAACGTGGTCTGCTATACAAAGACAGGCCCGGTAGACGGTTCTTATTTGGTCTATGCTTATTATGAAATCAAGTTTAACGACCTGGAAACTGCAGTGCCCGGCATCAGCCCGTATTTGGTTTATCCCAGAGAGGACGGAAGCCTGTATATTTATGAAGGCGATGTGGAGGATTCTGTCAATCAGTATCTGGAAGATATTTCCGCGCAGGACGACGTCATTGACCTGATGAATCGGGTACAGGTTGTCTTTAATGAAGCGGTTATGCAGGACGATACACTCAACAATTATCTGGCGCAGCTAAAAGAAGATCTGCAGGTAGAGGTCGGTGAAGCTTTGGCAGAGGCTGAGACGGCTTCAGAAGAGGAGACGCAGCCTGCAGAGGAGACAGCAGAAGCTCAGACCACTGTAACAAAGGTAGAAGCGACAGACGTTGTAAATGTGCGTTCCTCCGACAGTGAGCAGGCAGAGCGCCTTGGCAAGGTGGCGGTCGGCGAAGTGCTGAAATTGCTGGAGAAGAAGGAAAATGGCTGGTCTAAGGTTGAATATAACGGCAAAGAAGGCTATATCAAATCGGAGTATTTAAAGGACGTGGAAGAAACACAGGAGGCTCAGGCAGAGTCTTCCGCTTCCGAAGCTGCACAGACGGCAGAGTCTTCTGCAGCTACAACATCGACGTCCTCAGATTTGCCTGCATCCGGCAAGATCAAGATCGCACAGACAATCAACATCCGGAAGGCCTGCAGCGAAACTGCGGACAAGATCGGAACCGCATTTCCTGGCGAAACGTTGGAAATCGTGATGCAGCAGGCGGACGGCTGGACAAGAGTCAAATATAACGGCGAAACCGGCTATGTAAAGACCGAAGTTTTAAAAGTTTTAAAATAATAGAATGCACGCTCTGCGAGCATTCTATTATCATGAATAAAAAAAACGGTATTCTTTCCCGATTTTTGGGAACGCTAAGACCGGAAGTGTTTCTGACAGTGAGATACACTTCCGGTTTTTTATCGTATAGGAAACTTCGTTTCCATACGATAAAAACGCTCCGCGGGGATGCGCACTCGGCGCAAGGGAAGATGGTTGCCAAGGCAACCGCGCCTCGGCGCGAGAATGTGCCAAGGCACATTCTTTTTTCCATCACAGGAAATGATGCTATCCTGTTTTCGGGACAGAAAAAGGGAGGAATGCCGGATATGAAAAATGACGATATTGAACTGCTTCGGGAGGTTCAGAGGAATGCGGAAATGGGGATGCATGCTCTGGAGGTCATTAACCCGAAGGTGTACGACGATTCGATGGCGCTGATGCTGGCGCGGGAATCCTTTAAATATGGGGAACTTCACGACCGCGCGAGGGCGGTGCTGCTTTCGAAAAACCAGACGCCGGATCCAGTCAACAAGGTAAAGCAGCTGATGCTGACTGCGTCCATTCAGGGGAACACGCTGTTGAATGCCACTACGAGCCATATGGCGGAAATGCTGATCCGCGGCAGCAGCATGGGGATGACCAGTCTCTGGAAAGCGATGAACCGGAATGAAAAAGCGGATGGACAAGCGCTGGAGCTTGCCGGGGAGCTGCTGGATTTTGAGGAAAACAATATCCGAGAGCTGAAAAGGTATCTTTAACGCAAAAGCAGTTCAAAAAAATTCGGAAATTTTTTAGTTTAATGCGATAAAGTGCTTGCATTGAAAAAACAATAAGTATATAATAGCTTCGAAACTGAACAACTGGACAAGGAGGAAAGATTTATGTCATATGTTGATGAGGTGATTGCGCAGGTTGTTGAGAAAAACCCTGTTCAGCCCGAATTCCATCAGGCAGTAAAAGAAGTACTGGAGTCTCTGCGCGTCGTTGTAGAGGCAAACGAAGAAGAATTTCGTAAAAACGCGCTCCTGGAGAGACTGACGAATCCGGAAAGACAGATTATGTTCCGCGTTCCCTGGGTAGACGATAAGGGACAGGTTCAGGTAAACACTGGTTTTCGCGTACAGTTTAACAGTGCAATCGGACCCTACAAGGGCGGACTGCGTTTCCATCCTTCCGTAAATCTTGGTATTATCAAATTCCTGGGCTTTGAACAGGTATTTAAAAATTCTCTGACAGGTCTTCCGATCGGCGGCGGTAAGGGCGGCAGCGATTTTGATCCGAAAGGCAAATCAGACCGTGAGATCATGGCGTTTTGTCAGAGCTTCATGACAGAGCTGTATCGTCATATCGGTGCAGATACAGACGTTCCTGCCGGTGATATCGGTGTGGGCGGTCGTGAGATCGGATATTTATATGGACAGTACAAGAGAATTCGTGGTGTATATGAAGGCGTGCTGACTGGTAAAGGCCTTACCTACGGCGGCTCTCTTGCAAGAAAAGAAGCAACAGGCTATGGTTTGCTGTACATGACCCGCGAAATGCTGAAGGAAAATGGCATTGAACTCGCAGGAAAGACTGCAATTGTTTCCGGTGCCGGAAACGTTGCGATCTATGCAATTGAAAAAGCATATCAGCTGGGTGCAAAGCCTGTTACTGCCACAGATTCCACCGGCTGGATCTATGATCCGGAAGGTGTTGATCTGGAAGCATTAAAAGAGATCAAGGAAGTGAAACGTGCAAGACTTTCTGAGTACACCAAGTATCGTCCGAACGCGGAATATCATGAGGGCAAGGGCGTATGGAGTGTGAAAGCTGATATCGCACTTCCCTGTGCGACTCAGAATGAGCTGCAGTTAGAGGATGCGAAGGCACTGGTTGCAAATGGTGTGATCGCTGTCTGCGAGGGTGCTAACATGCCTACCACTCTGGAAGCTACCCAGTATCTGCAGGAAAATGGCGTTTTATTCGTTCCCGGCAAGGCAGCAAACGCAGGCGGCGTAGCTACCAGTGCACTGGAGATGAGCCAGAACAGCGAACGTTTGAGCTGGACATTCGAGGAAGTAGATGCAAAGCTGCAGCAGATCATGATCAACATCTTCCACAACATGGATGATGCAGCCAAGAAATATGGCAAAGCAGGAAATTATGTTGCAGGCGCAAACATTGCAGGCTTCGAGAAAGTCGTAGATGCGATGACCGCACAAGGAATTGTATAAACAGAAACACAGAGCCCCGGAATGTCGATATTCCGGGGCTTTTCTTATTGTCTGAATATTCACTAATCGGGAGATAAAAGAAGCTCACAGACGGTCGTTTGCGACAAGTGTGCTACAGGTGAGCGACAGGTGAGCAACACTAAAAAGCAGTAGGCAATTTGTTAATCTCAGCCACTAATTCAGGGATAGTTTTCTCTGTATAAACATCTTGAGTCACATCTGAGGTGCCGCCAGTCTTATAGGTAGTACCGTCTTTATTCGGGAGAGCATGTCCCATGATGATTTTTCGACAGGTTTCATTCATGCTACACTTATCAGCGAGAGCAGCGAAGGTATATCTGCAGTCATGCGGAGCATGATTCATGCCGATTTTTAACATGAGAGTATTCCAGTTAGAATTTTGATAAACCGCCCTGGTGTAATGATTGCCGTATTTGTTGGTGATGAGGTACGGGCGATTCTGGCCGAGGCGGTACTCAACAAGCGGGACAATAGCCTCGTGAATCGGAATAATTCTGTCCTTGCCTGCTTCTGTCTTCATGCCGCCAATCATATACCGGTCGGAAAGGTGCACATTCTTTGATTCGATTTCCAGGAGTTCCGATGGCCGGAGACCGGTATAAATGTATATGAGGACAATATCCACGTTGTTGATAGTCCAGAGAGCTTCCCAGAGTTTTTTTATTTCGCTATCCGTAAAGCGTGTGTGAATCGGAACTCCGGATTCCGTAAAGTCAAAAACAAGATGCTGAGTGATATCCTTTTCTGTGTACTCATTGGCGATAGCATACTGCCACATACCACGGAGCACAGCTCGCATATTGCCGATAGTAGTCCGAGACTTAGAACTTTGTGCAGTGAGACAGTCCTGCAGTTCCTGTGCACGGATGGCCGGAATGCGTTCGTGATGAACAGGAGCAAACATGGAAAAAGCAATTTTGTAGTTTTTCCATGTAGATTCAGAGGGAGCACTCTTCAGAGAACGTCGATATTTCTCCCATTTGTCGAACATTTCCGCAAAAGTAGGAACATCAGTATATTTTTGATGTTCCTTCACGACAGCTCCGTTATTATATTCTGCAAGATATGTGAGAGCGTGTTTTTGTTCTGCAAAATAAGCGAGGTATTTTTGTTTACGCTTTACGGTACCGTCTTTCTGTTCCTCCAGATAGGAGACACGGACAGCCCACGGTTTTCTCCTGGTACCGGAGAGCTTGACAACACTTCCGTATCCATTCGGCATTTTCATATGCAACTCCTTTCTAACTGGTGACAAATTGTCACCGGTTCAATCTATGTATATTTCCAGCCGTCGTAGGTGATAATATTTCCCTGGCAATTTATGCCATTTTTTCGGCGTCCCCTTTTTCCTCAATTTTAAGAATGCGGAGCACCATTTGACGGTCCAGTTCATCGGCACGACGAAAAGAATCAATCAGCTTATGCTCTAATGATGAAAGCTGAGCTTCAGGGTATCCCATTCCAGGATATGCAACGCCGAGAGATTGACACAAATTGATAACGGGGATGTTTGTGGCCGTCGAAATTCGAGTAATAATACCAAGAGACGGAACAATCGGCTCTTTCGTTTTTGGATGTTCGTTTTTCTCGAGCGCATAAACATAGGATTTACTGAATCCGCATTTTTTAGCAAACTCTTCATAACTCATATTGTGCTCAGTACGATAATCTTTAATAATTTCACCTATTGTCATGTAAAAGACCTCCTTCTGTTTAACTTATTATACATTTATAAAGAAAAATATTCAACAAATTAAACAAAAATACGTTGACAACAAATAGAACGGTGTGCTATATATAAAACATGTTCTATAAATAGAACACGAAAGGAGAGAACCGATGAAGTACAGAGTAAAAGAAATAAGAAAAGAAAAAGGTATGACACAGGTAGAATTGGCAGAAAAATCAAAGGTTGCACGTGGAATAATAGTAAGATTGGAAAGTGGGAAAGAGTACAGAACATCATCAAGTACGCTTGAAAAACTTGCAGATGCGCTGAACTGCACAATAGGAGAAATTTTTTTGTCATAACCGTACTACAAATAGTACGAAAGGAGGATAATATGAATACAACAGATGCAATGGAAAGAGTGACAACGAAGCAGGCGGCATCGGAGCTGAACATGGATCTGGAAACACTTCAGTACCTTATGAGGCAGGAAAGGCTTCCGATTGGATATGCAGTCAAGAGGGAAGGCGCAAAGAGAGGAGCGTACATCATATATCGCGGACTGTTGGACCAGTACAAGAAGACGGTGCGAGGAGGCGAATAATGAACAGAAGAACGAAGAGGAAACTCCAGAGGATCATCTGGACAGCATGGGAATATTTGAAACTGGCAGCAGTCGTGATGTTCGCCATGGCAGCAGGTGCTGCATGTTATCACCAGTATCTCGTACAACACAGGCTCCCAGTAGAGCAGAGATGGGAGCCGGAGATAAGAGTGGAAACACTGCAGATGCTTCAGAAGGTAAGCGCGGAAGCTCCGGAGCAGACCGTATACACCATGACACCGGATGATATCGAGGAAGAAATGAAGATGGACGAGCTGGAGCTGATGGCGATATGCGTGGAAGCAGAGGCAGGGAATCAAGATCTGATCGGAAAGAGAATGGTTGCGGATGTGATTCTGAACAGAGTCGATGATCCGGACTTTCCGGACAGCATCACAGAGGTCATATCCCAGAAATACGCTTTTTCCTCATTTTGGGATGGAGGAATGGACAGAGCAGAGCCGTCAGAGGAGACATTCCTGGCGGTGAAGATGGAACTGGAGGAAAGAGGATGGCCGGGACTGCTATATTTCACAGCCGGTGAATGGCCGAAGTATGGAACCCCACGGAAGAAAGTCGGAGATCATTATTTCTCAACAAAATAAAGAAATGCCGAAACGGGGCAGCAATCCCCGTCAGCGGACGGGTGGCACCCTCCGCTCTGATGATGGCAAGCCGAAAGCCAGTATCAGCGTACCGTGTGAAACATGGCGGCGGTCACACCGGCCAGAGAGTGTGTGGTAGGTTAACAGGTTTTCAGTGAGTTTTTAATGTGAAAAGTCACAAACACGGTATAGAACAGCCGGAAAAGAGGAGACGGTTACGAAGAGACCACGGGAGCTGCCGAGAAAGGAGCAGAAAATGAAGCATAAGATGCCGAAGAGACCGACGAGAGAACAGAAGGAGATGATCCAGAAAGCAGGATACGTGCCGGAGAACTGGCTGGTAGTCGGAAAAGACAACATCAGTCTCACGATCATGAATAAGGAATCAAAGAAGAAAAGAGTGATCCTGTGCTGAAAAATGAACAAAAAAATAGCCGGCAGCGGGAACTGCCGACCGGGTTCGTAGTACACATAAAAACCTACAAATAGTGTACTGCAACAGCCCGGAAAAGTCAAGAAAAACGGGAGCGCAAAAGCTCCCTGAGTATCTCGCTAAAAATATTATCCATAGGACAAGGAGGAGCTATGCCATACATAAAGGAGACATGTGTGGCAGGAGATACCATCGAAGTCTGTAAGTATTACACATACCGGGTGAATGTCAAAGGAGAGAAGAGAGCCAAGAAGGAAAAGCAGACCTCAGAGGCACAGAAAAAAGTAAACCAGAGGAAAGCTGAGAAGGAACTCCGGAGACTCATGGCAGCAAATTATAAAAACGGAGATGTGGTGGTGAGGTTGGACTTCTTTCGGAGACCGGGAGGGAGCGAAGAGATGCAGCCACTGATTGAGAAAGCTATCAGAAAGCTCCGGAGCGCATACCGCAGAGCAGGAAAACAGCTCAAATATATCTATGTCAAGGAAGTAGGACCAAGAGGCAGCAGGCATATCCACATGATTCTGAACAGAGAAGAGATGGATGTCCTCTCTCTGCTAGCGAAGTGCTGGCCACACGGAGGTATTCATGTGGATCCATGGACAACAGGGCCAAACTTCCAAAAGCTGGCAGCATATTTCATCAAGTATGCATTGAAGACAGAGGAAACAGAGGGAAAGCTGATCGGGAAAAGGTGGTACCCGTCAAGAAATCTCAAAAAGCCGTCTGTCCGGAAAGAGGTAATCAGATCAAACCGGTTTCGGGAGCAGGTGGCAGAGAAAGAAGGGTACACGCTGGAGAAGGACAGCGTACATTCGGGAGTTTCTGATCTTACAGGATACAGGTATTTCTCATACACACTCATCAGGGAGGGGAGCGGATAAATGGACAAGGTCAACATTTACATATACACAACGGTCAGAGGACCGGGAACAAAGTCCGGGAGCTACACCTACCTGCTGGAATATATCACAGATAGAGGTCCGGCCACTCTGACAAAACAGGGCGAACTGGAACAGGTAACAGAGAACCAGGCAAACCTCCAGGTGCTCATCGAGGCACTGCAAAGGCTGAAAAAGCAGTGCGAGGTAACAATCTGGACAGAGAGCCGGTATTTGCAACAGGGAGCGGAACACTGGATCCACGAATGGCAGCAGTCAGGATGGATGACAGCAAGAAAAAAACCGGTGGCAAACAGGGAAGAATGGGAAAAGGTCGCAGAACTACTGGGGCGACACGAGACCAGCTTCCGGGTGGAGCAGGATCATTCATACAGAAACTGGATCCAGACGGAGACAGAGAAAAAAGAAAAGGAGAGACGAAAATGTTTGATAGATTCGGAGAATTTGACAGTGCAGCAGAAATCAACGAAACAGCAGTGAACCTCAGGAGAGAGGGAGACATAGAGAGCCTGAAAGTACTGGCAACGGAGAACGGCATTGATCCGGATATTCTGGAGGTGTTCGTGAGCGGAGATTTGATTTATTTGTGCGACGATATGACAGCAGCTCTCGGAAAGCTGGATGTAGAAGTTAAAAATGTGAAATGCGCAGAAATCATGGAGGACTGGGTGGAATACATCCGGAGTCAGTGTTTTGAGCACCCGGAAATGGCCAGAGCAGTCAGAAAGAAAGGAAAGAGCCTGGCGGGATGTATTGCCGCTCTGCTTCACTGGTCATTCAAAAATCAAAACCCGGTAGACAAGGAAATCATGAAGGCAGCAGGCGTGACAGCTGGAAGATGCACACTCGGTATTCCGGGAATGGCAACAGCAAAGAAGATCATCACGACCTACTATCTGGGAAAGTAGGTGGAGCAGGATGAAAAAGAAAGCCATTGAAAAAATCCCGTATCTGACACTGCCGGAGATAAGCAGGAGCCGGAAAGTAAAATTCATAGCAGTAACAGCATTCAAGAACGTAGGACACGAGAGACACTTGTTTGTGGAAGTGTACAGGAACAAGAAGAAAGATAAAGCCATTCCGGTCGTGCGGATCGTGCTCACGAAGAAAGATTTCGGAAATTACTTCCCAGAGACGGATTCCTGGACACGAGAGAAAATTGAGACCGACCACTATTATTACAGCAATCACTTCCTGTGGAATGCTAAAAGAGAAGACCAAGCATCCTCGTGGGATGACGCCATAAAAGAAAACATCCTGTTGAGCACAAACGACTTTGACCGCATCAAAAAGATGTGCAACGTGAACATCTGGAACAAAGACCGCTGGCAGGAATACATCTATGAGCACGAGGACGACATCACCATAAAAGCCAGAAGGCAGGCAGAGAATCGGAGATACGAGAGACGGATGCAGGCGTTGAAGAACAGAGAAGCAAATACTCCGGAGCTCCCGGAGCAGTCAATCCTGGACAGAGCAGACCGGATATATTTATCGGAAAAACATTTTCTGTATTACAAAAAGAGAGGATGCTGGGCGGATGTAACCTGCAGCAAGTGCGGAGGAGTTTCGGATGGCCGATGGAAAGCCGGGATATCTTACGAGTCCGAGTTTCAAAGATGGATTGAAGAACCGAGAGAAGGACAGACGGGAACATGTCCGTTGTGTGGAGCAAAAGGAGAATATAAATGCCAGGGAAAGGTCAAAGGCGAGCACAGCAAAAGTATCCACCTATTTCTTGGCCAGAAATACAAAGAGAATGGTTTTGTTATGAGGTACATAGAGGTCAGTAAGATATGGGTGCTTGATCTGATGTGTGGAACAAAAGGACCGGAGATGAGCGGAGCACTGGAGAAACTGTCAGGCGTAGAAATAGCAAGAGCCTACTTTTTACCGGGTGAGAAGGTACAGATTGACTACCACAAGCACAATCCATATACAGGAACCGACTTCTGGGATGACTGCAATTTGCCCGGATCGAGCAATATCTCGATAGGCGAGGCAGCAGTGCTGTCGGAAACCTACGAGAACATGAAAGGCACCATGTTCCAGTATTCGGCAATGAAGGAATATAGCCGGACAACCTACAGATACAATCCGGTTGACTACTTGAGCAGGTACAAAGAGACGCCGCAGATTGAAATACTTGTGAAGATGGGACTGACAGGAGTGGTGACCAGCCTACTCAAATGCAGATATGGGATAGTGGCAGACCTTAACGCAAAGAGACCGGATCAGTTCCTGGGAATCCGGAAGTGCCGTGTTCACCAGTTGATCGAGAAGAATGGAGACCTGAATGTACTGGAGACGATGCAGATGGAGCACAAGATGGGAGCAGAGTGGTCGGATGAGCAGATCGACCACATTGCAGAGGCTCATCTGAGAAGAGACCAGCTTGAAGTGGCGACAGCGTACATGAGTGTGCAGCAGTTGCTGAATCGAATCGAAAAGTATGCGAGGGCAGAATGGGGAACCGGATGCGGAAGCGCAGAGCAGAGACTTCAAAACGTTGCAAATACATACATCGACTATCTGAATATGAGGATTGCCCTAGGATATGACCTGCACAATAGCGTATACCAGCAACCGAGAGACCTGACAGCTGCACACACAAAGATGGTGACGGAGAGCAGCAAGAAAGAGGCAGACAAGCGTCTCGCCGAAGTCAAAACAAGGTTTTCAAACATCCGGAAGCAGTACAGAAAGCTCCGGAACCGGTATTTCTGGGAAGATGAGAACCTGCTCATCCGCCCGGCCAGATCTGCAGAGGAAATCGTCATGGAGGGAAGAATCCTCCATCATTGCGTAGGAGGCGACGGATATCTGGGAAAACACAACCGAGGCGAGACCTATATCCTGATGGTACGGCAGCAGGCGGATCCAGAGATTCCATACATCACGGTAGAAATAGATGCAAAGAGAGACAGCATCATTCAGTGGTATGGAGCGCATGACAAAAAGCCGGACGAGAAGAATATGCAGAGATGGCTTGACAGTTACATCGTGCGGTTGAAATGTGGCCAGCTGGCAGCAGGAGCGGCGCAGGAAGCAAGCCAGCAGGTTCTTATGATGGCAATATAGGAGCAGGATATGAGCCAGGATGAACGGTATAAGAAAGCAGCACATGAGTTTTATGGAGCATATAGGGAACTGCAAAAACGCATGAACCTCCGGATGGCGAGTCACTTTTCTATGTACACAGATAACTACATAGAAATCTGGGAATACAGGGGAGAAGTCAAAGGGAGACTTGTGCTGAAGGTAAAGATACAAAAGGGCGAGGAAGATCCAGATGCTGAATGCTACGAAAAGGCAGCAGACCTCATCAAAAACATATTAAGAGAGAAGAAAGGAGAACAGCATGGAAGAGTATACGCAGATCACGCTGGATGAGTGGACAAGTTGGAAGGAGGACATCCGGAGAAAACTGGCGGAAACAGCTGGAAATTTCGTGTATATCGGATACCGGCTAAAGCAGATCAGAGATTCCGGTATGTATGACGGAGCAAGCGACATCTTTGAATTTGCACAGAAGGAATACGGACTCGGTAAGAGCACCGTTTCCAGATTTATCGCAATCAATGAGAAATACTCCGAGGGAGGGAACTCCCTGGAGCTGAAAGAGGAGTTCAAAGCATTCTCGTCATCGAAGCTGTCAGAGATGCTCACACTTCCGGATTCAGAGATTGAGCTTATAACAGAAAAGACCACAATCCGGGAGATTCGAGAGCTGAAGAACTTCAACCAGCAGGATCCGGAGCCGGAGCAGGAGGCAGAGACCACATGGTCAGCACTTGACAAATGCCTGATTGACTTCTTTGAGCCGAGGAGAGAAATGCTGAACAAAGTCATGGAATGCATGGATGCAGATCCACCGGAGTACAAAGAAGCGGCGGAGACCATGGCACCATCCGGACAGTCTTCACACAAGAAAGGAATCATGTTCCTGTTCATGTATGACTGGAACACAGGAATCAAATACAAGCTGATGACGCAACCAGAGCCGGTGAGTATGACATGGCAGGAATTTCTGAATGAGATTTATGGGATATATGCACTGTGTTCACAGGAAGATGTATGGACCGATTTTTACAAGAAGGAAAAAGTCGGCGAGCCCCAGTCAAATCAAGGGATTGAGCCTCCTGTTGCGACGTCGCAACAGACAGAAGAAAAGGGAGAAGAAAACGAACCGGAAGATGCGGAAAATGCACCGGATAATGTGGAAAACGCTCCGGAATTAGGTGAAAACGAGACGGAATCCAAAGAAAATGCATCAGAAGAGGAGGAAAACAAGAACGATGAAGAGGCAGCAGTCGTGCAAAATGAAGAATCTGAAGAGGGAAGCACGAAAAACGATGCGGAGCCCGTCGCTGACGATAGCGATGAACTCACTTCTGGGGATGCTGGAAGCGAGAAAGGAACTTCCGGCGATATTCGGGGAGTGGACGGAGACGGATCAGAAGAAACTGGAATATGTGAGACAGCTGAATCAGGAAGTGAAGAGGCGGCAGTCGACACTGAGATGGAAGCTGGAAAGTACGATCAGGCGATTCGTGAGCTAATTGATACGATAGCCTACAAATCCGAAAAAATAGCGGACGCCATGAAAGAAAAAGATAGAAAAGAACTGTCAGAGTATAGAAAGCTCCGGGCAGCAGTCTATAACATGGCATCTGACATCGAGCAGCTGATGAAGTTCATAGATTTGTCTGAGGACGGAGAAGAAGAGGAAGAATAATGGCGTATCTGAGAAAAGACAGCGTTTTGGAAGCATTGCAGGAGGACATGAGCTCCTCCCTCATGTGCTATGACGACGAGGAAAGCCGTGACATCGTTAGATTTTGCTATGAATCAGCTATAAACGAGATAGACAGGCTCAATCAGTATAGACCGAGCAATGTGGAAGAGGAAAGGAGTTAAGAGGATGGAAACAAAGAAAGGAGCCTGCAGATTTTGCGGGCAGAACAAGATGATTGAGGTGCCGAACGGGTACACACAGGAAGAAATCGACGAGGAAGTCACATGTGAATGCAAATGTGACGAGGCGAAAGCCTATCAGGAGAAGAAAGAAAGAGAGGAAAGGCTGGAAGCGCAGAAGCTCTCAGCACAAGGTACCACATTCGAGCTTTTTCATAACGACTTTCCGGAAGTGGAGCAGATTCTGAACAAAACAATTCCGCTCCTGGTAACAAAAAAAGTAAAGAAGTTGACCGTAAACACAGGGACAAAGGTGACAGCAACAATCGGAATATCAAAAGGAACCATCAAAGTCGAGAGAACGGAAACCAGCAAGTACTCAAGAGAGACGGAGCTTGAATGAAAAGCATAATACAGGAAAAGGATGGAAGATGCTTCCTGTGCATGATGCTGCATGATGACTATTCCATGAAGCCAGTCCAGGAGCACCATGTAATATTCGGGAGGGCAAACCGGAAACTGTCAGAAAAGTACGGGCTGAAGGTTTACCTCTGCATCTACCATCACACAGAAGGTCCGGAAGCGGTACATAAAAATGCAGAGATAGCCAAGATGCTAAAAGCATCAGCACAGAGGATATTCAGGAAGGTATTCCCGGAGCTGGACTGGATGAGCATATTCGGGAAAAACTACGATACAGAACCAGAAGAGGAGCCTGCTGATCGGGAGCAGGATGCCTCTCCTGGGTTTATGTTTCTGAAGGAGGGGCTGAAGGATGATGGAATTTTATGAAGATGCAACAATGATTCTGAAAACCGTGTTAAAGCTGGCACTGATGGGAACGGAAGCAGTAGGAGCACTGATTCTGCTCGTACTGGCGTTGTATGTATTGATGTTGATTGTGAGAGAGGCAATGAAGGGAGAAAAAGATGGGAAGCAGAGCAAGGAAGGACAAGAAGACACTGGAAGCAGTGACAAGGCATGAAGCGATCAGGCGGCAGCAGTTGAGAAAGAAACAGCCATATAAGAGCCTGATATACAGTGGGAAGAAAGCTCTGGGAGCAGGAAGGGAGAACAAATGAACAAGGTGATACTGGTGGGACGCCTGACACGGGATCCGGATGTGAGATACAGTCAAGGGCAGAACCAGATAGCGATAGCAAGGTTCACGCTGGCAGTGGACAGGAGAAGAGCGGCCGAAGGGCAGCAGTCAGCAGACTATATACCGTGTGTGGCGTTAGGAAAGAATGGAGAGTTTGCTGAGAAGTACCTGAAAAAAGGCACGAAAATCGTAGTCGAGGGAAGAATACAGACGGGAAGCTACACAAACAGAGAAGGGCAGAAAGTATACACAACAGAGGTCATGGTAGAGAGTCAGGAGTTTGCAGAAAGTAAAAGAGAAGGCGGCAGCAGTCCACAACCGGAATATGATGAGAATGGATTCATGAATATCCCAGACGGAATCAATGAGGAGCTTCCGTTCTCATAGGGAGGTAGGAAAACGTGAGAGCAAAGGCATTGCTAAAATCAATTAGATCATTACGAAAAGAAATTGAACTCCTGCAGCAGGAGGAGAGGTTGATGCTCTCACCGAAGGGAATCGCATACGACGGAATAAAAGTACAGACATCGACGAAGGACAGGATGCTGAAAACGGTAGAGATGATTCAGGAGCTGGAGGATACCATCGCAGAGAAAAAGCAAGAGCTGTCAATGAACTACCTGCAGGCGTTCACACTCATATACAGTCTGGACAATTCGGACTACAGAAGACTGCTCATCTTGTACTACATAGATGGCGACAGGTCGAAGGAATGGAACGAAGTGGCGGATATCATGGGATATTCAGAGAGCCGAGTGAAGCACTTTCACGGATGGGCGCTGACGGAGATTGAGAAGAGGATGGACAAGTCAGCACACGACAGCACTCACATCGATGGTAAATTGTAAAGTAAGAACAACGGAGAGGAGAGGGAAAACATGCCCCCCACAAAAAGAAACCGCCCGGACCACGATGGTACCCACCGCATGGCATTCGAGAGGAACAAGAAGAGAATCATGGCGACACAGGACACATGTGGAATATGCGGAAAGCCGGTCGATAAAACGATACCATACCCGAACCCACTGAGCCCATGCATCGACCACATTGTGCCGATTGACCGGGGAGGGCATCCGTCGGACATCTCAAACCTGCAGCTGGCTCACTGGATTTGCAACCGGCAGAAATCAAACAAGCTGATAGAGTCAAAGAAAAGTAGCAAGGACGAGGTTGTAACGAACCGGATGCTCCCCCAGTCGCGTGACTGGAAGAAATATCGAGCGGGGCAGCAGTGATGAAAGAGGGGGGGCATACCTCCCTCCCCGGGGTGCACTCTGTAGTTCACGCCGTCACTGGGAACATTTTCTCACGAAAATTGAAAGGAGCAAAAACAGACATGGATAATCTGAGAGGTATCGGATACCTTCAAACAAAATTAGAACAGAAAAGGCCGAGAGTGCTGCTCAGATACGAGTATTATGAAATGAAAAATGCGGTGAAAGACTTTCAGATCAGCGTTCCTCCGGAATTTGCATTCCTGAAGGAGACACTTGGATGGTGTGGGAAAGCAGCGGATTCACTGGCAGACAGGCTCGTGTTCCGGGAATTTAAAGACGATAACTTTGCAATCAATGAAATTTATGAAATGAACAGCAAGGATGTCCTGTTCGATTCAGCGGTCTTGTCGGCGTCAATCAGCTCATGCTGCTTTATTTACATATCAGCAGACGAAACAGGGTATCCAAGGCTGCAGGTGATTGACGGAGGCAATGCGACGGGAATAATCGATCCTATCACAATGATGCTAAAAGAAGGATATGCCGTTTTGCAGAGAGACGACAATGGATCGGCTATAAAAGAGGCATATTTCACTCCGGGAAACACGAAAATCATAGAAAAAGGCAAACAGACGTATGACATCGAGAACATGGCGCCGTATCCTCTTCTGGTACCGGTTATTCTACGGCCGGATGCGGTTAGACCATTCGGGCATTCCAGGATATCAAGGGCATGCATGGGGATCATGCAGCAAGCTCTAAGAACATTGAGGCGGGTGGAAGTGAGCGCAGAATTTTATTCGTTTCCACAAAAATACGTGACAGGACTGAGCCAGGATGCGGAAAGAATGGACAAGTGGAAAGCAACATACTCCTCATTCATGCAATTTGACAAGGACGAGGATGGAACTATTCCACAAGTCGGACAGTTCACACAGCAGTCAATGAGCCCTTACGTGGATCAGATCAGGATGCTGGCCGGACTCTTCTCCGGAGAAACAGGATTGACACTGGATGATCTGGGATTTCCATCAGAAAATCCATCATCTGCAGAGGCAATCAAAGCAACGCATGAAACATTAAGGCTGACAGCGAGAAAAGCACAGAGAACATTCGGAGTCGGATTTCTGAATGCAGGATATCTCGCAGCATGTATCAGAGATGATTACGGATATCAACGGCAGCAGGTATATCTGACAAGACCGAAGTGGGAGCCGGTATTCGAGCCGGACGCAGCAATGCTCTCATCAATCGGAGACGGAGCTATAAAAATAAACCAGGCAATAGAGGGATATTTCGGAAAGAGCAACCTGAGAGACCTGACGGGAATAGAGGCGGAGGAATAAGATGGCACAGGACATTGTACCGGAGCTCTTGCAGAAGATACAGGACGATTTCCGGAAAGCAGTATCAGCTGATGAGAACATCCGGAAGTTTTTGAAAAAAATAAGAGACGGCACCGCAACCATGGACGAGACCTCACTGTTCGCAAGAAATCTCGGAGACATCCTGGCGGAAATCCTGAAGAAAGACATCACGCAGGATGTACTGCCAGATGGCCGGATGTATTACAACATCGCAGAACGAACCATCAAGCCGGTGCTTATGAAAAATTATGAGCTGACCAATGAGGCGGCGAAGGTGGTGCAGAAAGCCATAGACCAGGAGAACGGAATCGGATTGAATGCAATGAGCGGAACATTTCCGGATGAGCGAGTAGAAACACTTGTCAGTGCAATCAGCGAGGAAGGGATCGAGTGGGAGGAAGTGGAGAGAAGAATGGACGAGCCGGTCCGAAACATTTCTCAGAGTTTTTTGGATGATTTTATAGCCATGAATGCGAAATTCAGATACAGAGAAGGAATGGATGTGGTGATCGTCAGAAAGCTGCAGGGAGGAGCATGTGCGTGGTGCAGAAACCTGGCTGGAGCGTATGGATACGAAGATGTGCCAGCTGATGTGTACAGGCGGCATGATAACTGCAGATGCACAGTCACATACAAGTCCGGTAAATATCGGGAAAACGTGTGGACAAAAAAGAACTGGACGGCGGACGACAAAGAACTTGAAAAGCGGAGAAATTTAAGGCTCGGGCTAACAAGGAGAACAAGGGAGCAGGCGAGGCAGAAAGAAAAAGAATTAAAAGAACGTAAATAGCACAGAGAAGAGTGGAGGATGGACATGGCAGAGTTAGGCCGACAGACTCCCACTCAATCGGTGGTTATCCACTACGAGAAAACAAGGGGACAAGAAGCTATTGATCTTTACAATTCCACCAGCCGACAGGCGCAGGAATGGCAGCAGTTGCTTCTGTACGACATCCTGGCAATCAATGAGGATGGACTGTGGACACATTCAAAATTCGGATACTCGATACCGAGACGAAACGGAAAGAACGAGATTGTAGCCATCAGGGAAATGTTCGGGCTGAAGGATGACGAGCACATCCTGCACACGGCACACCGAACAACAACGAGCAGAGCTGCATGGGAGCGCTTGAAGAAATTATTGGAAGATGCAGGAATACCATACAAGGCAACCGGCGCTATCGGAATGGAGAGCATCCGACTGATTGACGGAAAAGGAAGGATTGACTTCCGCACACGTTCATCAAAGGGAGGCCTCGGAGAAGGATTCGATCTCCTGATTATCGATGAGGCTCAGGAGTATCAGGACGACCAGGAGACGGCGCTGAAGTATGTAGTATCGGATAGCAAAAACCCACAGACGATTTTTTGCGGAACGCCTCCGACTCCGGTATCATCAGGCACCGTGTTCATGAAACTCAGGGACACAGTACTGCAAGGCACATCGGTAGACACCGGATGGGCCGAGTGGTCTGTAGAACAGCAGACAGATCCACATGACAAAGCCGCATGGTACGAAACGAATCCATCGCTCGGAACCATTCTGACAGAGAGGAAAATCATGGCGGAAATCGGCTCAGATGACCTGGATTTCAACATCCAGCGTCTGGGGTACTGGATTCGCTACAACTTGCAGTCAGCGATAAGCAGAGCAGAGTGGGAAGAGCTGGCAGCGAAAAAGCTGCCGAAGCTGGAGAGCAAGCTATATGTAGGAATCAAATACGGACACGACGGAACAAACGTATCTCTCGCCATTGCTGCAAAGGCAGCAGGCGGAAAGATATTCGTGGAAGTGGTAGATTGCAGACCGACACGGGCCGGAAATGACTGGATTCTGGAATTTTTATCACAGGCTGATGTGGGAAAGGTCGTCATAGATGGAGCAAACGGTCAACAGTTGCTGGCCGGAGAAATGAAGGAGGAAAAACTAAAAGCTCCAATTTTGCCGACGGTAAAAGAGATCATAGTGGCAAATGCAGCATTTGAACAGAGGCTATATGCAAAAACGCTCTGTCACATGAACCAGCCATCACTCACAAGGTCTGTGAGCAACTGTGAGAAGAGAGCAATCGGATCAAATGGAGGATTCGGGTATAGGTCCATCAACGATACGATAGATGTGTCATTGATGGACAGCGTGATTCTGGCGAGCTGGATATGTGGGGAAAGTAAAGAAAAGAAAAAGCAAAAAATCAGCTACTAATCGCCTAAGGCGTTAGTAAATAAATTACCGATACCACCGGGTTAAGTGGGGAAAGGAGCTCGAAATGAGTGAATTTAATGTAATTGAAACACAGGAGCAGTTTGATAAAGCAATCGGCGAAAGAATCAAGAGAGAGCAGGAGACCATAAGAAAGCAGTATGAGGGATACCTCTCACCTGACGAGGCAGCAAAGAAGTATGAGGGATACCTCTCACCTGACGAGGTGAAAAAGCAGTACGAAGGATTCCTCTCTCCGGATGAGGTTGCAAAGAAGGACGCAGCGCTGAAAAAATACGAGACCGACTCGGTAAAAACGAGAGTAGCGCTGGAAGCAGGACTCCCTTTCGAGATGGCAGCGAGACTGTCGGGAGAAGATGAGGAGAGTATCAAGAAAGACGCCGAAGCAATGGCGAAACTGTTCGCAGGAAGACGACAGCCGACACCGCCACTGGCAGATCCAGAGGCAGGAGCGGCAAGTAAAAACGCAGCAATGAAAAAATTGCTGACAGGATTAACAGGAAAAGGAGAGTAAACAATGGCCGAAGTATTAAGCAAGGGAACATTATTCCCAGAGGAACTGGTAAGTGATTTATACAACAAGGTAAAAGGAAAGTCATCCATCGCCGCCCTGCACGCACAGGAGCCGATTTCATTCAACGGAAACGAGATCATGACATTTTCCATGGATGCAGAGGTGGATCTCGTGGCTGAAAATGGAAAGAGAAGCGCAGGAGGAGTGACGGTTGAACCAGTGAAGGTAGCACCACTCCTGATCGAATACGGTGCAAGAGTATCCAATGAATTTATGTATGCATCCGAGGAGAAAAAGCTGGAAATCCTCAAAGCGTTCAACGATGGATTTGCTATGAAGGCAGCAAGAGGCCTTGATATCATGGCAATGCACGGAGTAAATCCGAGAACCGGAGTGGCCTCTTCACTGATTGGAACAAACAGCTTTGACACAATCGGCGTCACAGAAATTGACTACAATGCAGCAGCTCCTGACGGATGTATCGAGGATGCAGTATCTGCACTCGATACGGTAGACTCTGATATGTCCGGAATGGTAATCTCTAAAGATATGAGAAGCGCACTGGCAAAGCAGACAGACAAGGCGGGAGCGAAGCTCTATCCTCAGCTTGCATGGGGATCCAATCCGGGAACTATCAACGGATGCCAGGTGGAAGTAAACTCCACAGTATCATTCGGGACATCGAAGGATAAGGCAATTCTGGGAGACTTTCAGAGAGCATTTAAGTGGGGCTATGCGAAGCAGGTAACACTGGAGGTTATTCCTTACGGCGATCCGGATAACAGCGGAAAAGATCTGCAGGGATACGGCCAGGTATATCTGAGAGCACAGACATACATCGGATTCGGAATCCTTGACAAGACAGCCTTTTCCATCATCAAGTCTGCAACGTAAGGAAGAGCCCGTGAAAAGATATCGAAATATTGACACCGGAGCAATGATCGAAACACATAACACTATCCGGGGAGAAAAATGGCGGGAGGAAAAAACTCCCGCCGTCTCGCCGGTTAAGAACCAGGCAAAGAAAAAGGCGGTGAAAAAGGAATGAACGTATACGCCACAACCGACGACATGACTATGTTATGGAGAGCGATGACTCCGGAGGAAACCCAGAGGGCAGAGGCGCTGCTTCCAATCGTGTCAGCGTCTTTACGGACGGAAGCGAAAAAGGTAGGAAAGAATCTGGACGAAATGATAAACGCAGATGAAGACCTTGCCATGGTGGCAAAATCCGTGACCGTGGATGTGACAGCGAGGACGCTGATGACATCAACAGACCAGGAACCAATGACGCAAGCATCAGAGTCGGCACTGGGATACACGGCAAGCGCCACATTCCTGATTCCGGGAGGCGGACTCTTCATCAAGCGGTCAGAACTGGCCAGACTCGGGCTGAGAAGACAAAAATATGGAGCAGTGGAAATGTATGGGATTGATAAAAGGAATAACAATCAAACTGTATGAAAAGACGCAGACGGGGACGGACGGATTCAACCGTCCGATATACAAAGAGACTCCGGTTGACATCGAGAATGTGCTCGTAGCCCCTGCATCCACAGATGACATCCTGGCGCAGAACAACCTTTCAGGAAAAGAAACAGTGTATTCGCTGGCAATCCCGAAGGGAGACACACATGACTGGGAAAACAGAACAGTGGAGTTTTTCGGGAAAAAGTGGGAGACGATAGGAGCACCACTTGAAGGAATTGAAAAGCTGATTCCACTGGGGTGGAATAAGAAAGTGACGGTGAAGAGGTACGGCCAAAAAAGTGAAAGTTAAGCTGAACCGGGCAGGAGTCAGAAACTTATTAAAGTCAGAAGAAATGATGCAGATATGTAAAGACCATGCATACGCCACGCAGGCAGCCCTGGGAGCAGGCTATGAGGTTACATACCGAAGTGGAAAGAATAGAGCAAATGCTGAGGTGGCAGCAGTATCAAGAAAAGCGAGAAAAGAAAACTCGAAGGACAACATCATATTGAAAGCGTTGAGGTGACAGGATGATTGAAAAAGTAGTTCTGAAATTTTTGAACGAGAATATGAGTGTACCTGCCTACATGGAAGAACCGGAAGAACAGCCGGAGAGATACCTGCTCATCGAAAAAACATCCGGAGGAAAAAGAGACGGACTACAGACGGCAACTCTGACGATACAGTCCTATGCTCCAACTCTGGAGCAGGCAGCAGAACTGAACGAGGAAATGAAGAGCGTTATGGAGGAAATCGAAAACCAGAATCCGGTAAGCAGGGCAGCACTCAACACAGATTACAATTACACGGACACAACCACAAAAAGGTACAGATACCAGGCTGTGTATGATTTTATTTATTATTAACAGGAGGAAAAAGATGTCAGATACAAAAAATGTAACGACAGGCAAGCCTAAAAAAGGTGGGGCAATCTTCAGAGCACCACTCGGTACTACGTTACCGGTAGATGCAAAGTCGGCTCTGGATCCGGCATTCAAGAGCCTGGGATACTGCTCCGAGGACGGGCTTGTGAATAGCAATTCGCCGGAGAATGACCAGGTGAAAGCATGGGGCGGAGACACCGTGCTCGACACACAGACCGACAAGCCGGACACTTTCCAGTTTACACTCATCGAAGCGATGAATGTGGAAGTCCTGAAAGCTGTCTACGGTAATGCTAATGTGACAGGAGAGCTGGACAAAGGAATAGCAATCAAGGCAAACAGCGACGAACAGGACTATTGTGCATGGGTTGTCGATATGATCCTGAAGGGCGGAGTCCTGAAAAGAATCTGCATCCCGAGCGCAAAGGTCACAGAAGTAGGAGATATTACCTATACAGACGGTGATCCGGTAGGATACGAGACCACAATCAGCGCCGTACCGGATACGGACGGACAGACACACTATGAATACATTGTGAAAGGATCAGGTGAATAGCATGAAGACGATAGAATTGAAAAACGGACTGAAGCTCGAGATGGATGAGAATACCATGGATAACATGGAGCTTGTGGATACCTTGGCAGAGGCGGCAGACGACGATCCTCTTGCAGTGTCCAGAATGGTAAAGCTGGTACTTGGAACGAAAGGACGCAAAAAGTTATATGATTCTTTGCGGACCGAAGACGGCAGAGTGCCCGTCGCAGCAGTGAGCGATGCGATAAAAGAGATTTTTGAAGCGTTCGGAGAAAAAGGAAAAAACTGATAACCCTCGCCGGCATGATGGCGACAGACAGAACAGCCCTGATCTGTGATTTGGCTGAAACATACGGAGTATTAAATTACAGAGAGCTGCCAGTGGAAACACTGGCGGCTCTTTCTGCTGGGTTGAGGGAAAATTCAAGGATAAAGATGAAGCTGGCAGGGATAAAGGTGGAATCAGACATCATGCTCCTGGCGGCAGCAGTAGACCGGCTCACATGGATTGCATGGACAAAGACAAAAGACGCAGAAAAGGGATTGAATAGGCCGAAGTCAATCCTGGCATCGATTACAGGAGAAAAAGCGGAAAGCAATATCATGGCATTCGACACGGCTGAAGAATTTGAGGCGGAGCGAGAAAAAATCATAGGAAAGGGGTAAAAAATGGCAAGCGGCACAGAATTAGCGAAAGCCTATGTCCAGATTATCCCATCCGCAGAGGGCATCAAGGGAAAAATCACAGAAGCGCTCGGAGGCGAGGCAGCATCGGCTGGACAATCTGCAGGAAAGAGCATCGGAGGAAACCTGGTCGGGACGCTAAAGAAGGCTCTTGTGGCAGCAGGAATCGGCACAGCAATCAAGGAAAGCATTGAAGAGGGAGCCGCCCTGGAGCAGAGCATCGGCGGTATAGAAACTCTGTTCAAGGACAGTGCAGATACGATGAAGCAGTACGCCTCTGATGCGTACAAGACAGCTGGAATGTCTGCAAATGAGTACATGGAGACAGCCACCGGGTTCGCTGCATCATTACTGCAGGGGCTCGGAGGAGACACGGCGAAAGCGGCGGACATTGCAAATATGTCCATCACGGACATGTCAGACAATGCGAACAAGATGGGTACCGATATGGAGTCCATCAAAAACGCATACGCAGGATTCTCAAAGCAGAATTACACAATGCTGGACAACCTGAAACTCGGGTACGGAGGAACGAAGTCCGAGATGGAGAGATTGCTGGCAGACGCTCAGAAGCTCTCCGGAGTCGAGTATAACATCGACAACCTGTCGGATGTGTACAGTGCAATCCATGTGATACAGGAAGACCTTGATATTACAGGAACGACAGCGAAAGAGGCGGCGAGCACATTGTCAGGCTCACTGTCCTCAATGAAAGCGGCATTCACGAATGTACTCGGAAACCTTGCACTCGGCGAGGATATAGGCCCATCACTGGAAGCTCTGACGGATACAGTATTTACATTCCTGACAGGGAATCTGATTCCGATGGTGGCAAATGTCATCAGAGGAGCTCCACAGCTGCTGTCTGGAGTACTGACCGGAGCAATCCGGATGCTGAATATAGCATCAAACAATGCGGATGAAATCGTACAAAGCGGCATAGAAATCATATCGGAGCTGGCGAATGGGATACTGGCAGCAGCCCCGTATTTGATAGAGGCGGCAATCAGGCTTGTAGCATCACTCGGAAACGCACTCATCAATGCTGACTGGGTGACAATAGCAAACAACTTCATAACCACGTTGCGAGACAATATGGACATCGCAGCGGGTGAAATTTTAGGGACAGACGGGAATATAATCCAGTCTGTTTTTTCGTCCATAACAGAAAAACTGCCGGAAGTGCTGAACAAGGGAGTGGAAATCATCAGCAATCTGGCGATGGGAATCTTGCAGAACCTGCCCACTATCATCTCATCCATGGGAACGATACTGACACAGCTGGTGGCGTTTATTCTGCAAAATCTGCCTACTATCTTAGAGGCTGGAGTTACGCTCATCAGCAATCTGGCACTCGGAATCTTGCAGAATCTGCCTGAAATCATAGCGTCCATTTACAAGGTACTGATCAACCTGGTAGCGACTATCATGGAGTACCTGCCTACTATTTTGCAGACAGGAATCAAACTGATCGCACAGCTGGCCGCAGGACTGATACAGGCAATTCCTCAGCTTGTGGCGAAAATCCCGAGCATAATAGCAGAGGTAAGGTCAGCATTCCTGTCGTATGACTGGCTGAGTCTTGGATCAAATATCATCGCCGGAATAGCAGACGGAATCAAGGCAGGGGTCTCTACTATTGTAGATGCAGCGAAGAATGCAGCGAAAGCAGCTCTCGATGCGGCAAAGGACTTCCTGGGAATAGCGAGCCCGTCAAAGGTAATGAAGAAAGAAGTGGGACGATGGATCCCGGCCGGAATGGCAGAGGGAATCGTCGAGAACACGAAGCCAGTGACCGATGCAATGAAACAGCTGACTAAAGAAACAGCAGGAACACTGCAGACAGACCTCGCAGTCAGTTTGAACCAGGGACAGAGAAAGCTGAACCAGGAAACAGAACAGGGACAAGATACGGCAGCAGGCGGTTACAACCAGACAGTAAACATCTACAGCCCACAGGAGCTGTCACCGTCAGAAGTGGCACGGCAGACGAGAAACGCCACGAAGAATATGGTGCTGGCTTTGAGAAAGGGGTAACGCATGGCAAGATCAATCATATGCAAAAATGAGGATGGTATGGAGGTGTCTTTTTCAGACACATTCAGTCCGTTCTTACTGGAGGATTGCGATGGCATCTATACAGTAAAAAATACAGTCACCACATCGGAGAACACAATGACGGACGGTTCCACTTATCAAGGCTCGACAACACAGATGAGGAACATCGTGCTGACATTGCGAGACCATCCGAAAGCAGATCACCAGGAGAACAGGTCGCTCTTATATAACTTATTCAAACCGAAGTCTCCGGGGACGCTGGTATATCTCGAAAATGACAAGGCAGAGAGCAGGTCCATTGAGTACTATGTGGAGTCTATCGACATCGATGGAGCGAACAGGGCGAGACAGGCGACGATAAGTCTGTTATGTCCGGATCCGTTCTTTGTGGCTCCGAGCGATATCACAGTAACGATGGCCGGATGGATATCATACTTTGAATTTGCACACGAATTTCCGCCAGAAGGAGAGGAGTTCGAGGCGAGAGTAGAGGAGAAGCTGAAGACCATCGACAACACATCAGCGGCTGACAACATCGGCATGACGATAGTGATTCGGGCAGCAGGAGCAGTGACGAACCCGTCCATCTACCATGTAGAGCAGGGGGAGCAGATTACGGTGGGAACATCCGGGAAGCCCCTGCAGCTGGTAGCGGGCGATGAGGTGACTATCACAACGGGAACAAACAACAAACACGTTTACCTGAAGCATGAGGGCGTGCAGAGCGAGATCAATGAGTATCTGTCAGAAGACTCGGAGTTTATCCAGCTGGAACATGGAAAGAATACGATAGGATACTCGGCAACGGTGGGAGAGAACTACATGACGGTTCAGATTTCATACCGGTATAGATATCTGGGGGTGTGATATGGAAATACGATTTTACAACAAAGAAATGGATTTCCTGGGAGTGATGGAGAACCAGACATCACTCCTCTGGCGCCGCCGGTATAACGAGCCGGGAGAATTTGAATTGTACGCTCCGATAACAGACGACAACCTGAAACTCACAGAAAAGACGAATCTGATCTGGATGAGAGGATGCGACGAGGCGGGCGTGATAGAGGACAGGAAGCTGGAAGAAAGCGACACAAAGAACGAAATCACGGCAAAAGGCCGGTTCATTTCGTCATATATGGACAGGCGGCTCATCAAGGATACAGTAAACTTCACAGGAAAGGTGGAGGTAGCTATGAGGCAGCTCCTGAGCGGCGCTGTGCAGATCCCACGAGTGCAACTCGGAGAACTGCAGGGATTCGAGGAACTGGTCGATTTTCAGGCCACATACAAGAATCTGCTGGACTACGAGGAGAAGTTGGCAAAGAGCGCCGGACTTGGATTCCGCTTCCGGCCAGATTTCGACGAAAAGGTCATATACTTTGAAGTTTACAAAGGGTTAGACAGGACAACATCCCAGGGAGTGAACAACAGAGTCACGTTCTCGGAGAGCTACAACAACCTGAATAATACCATATACCGGGAGAATGACCAGCTGCTGAAAACAGTGGCGTATGTAGGAGGCGAAGGAGAAGGAAGCACAAGAACCATCATAAAAGTCGGAGATGCGACAGGATTGGACCTCAGAGAGGTTTTTGTGGACGCAAAGGACATCAGACAGGATGAACTGAGCGCAGACCAGTATAAGGCGGCTCTGGCCACGAGAGGCCAGGAGAAACTGGCAGAGGACATCGTATCGAGGTCGTTTGAGTGCGACACCGGAGCAGATGTGAATTATAAGTACAAAGAAAATTATGACCTGGGCGACATTGTGACTGTAAAGAAAAAAGCCTGGGGAATCACACAGGACCAACGGATGACAGAGGTTCAGGAAATTTATGAATATGGAGGAAGGAGGATCCAGCCGACTTTCGGAGACAGTCTGCCGGAGTCAATAGACTGGAGCGACACATAACATGGCAAGTGGATTTGAGCATGCTTTTTTCTATGCCAGCGAGAACCATGACCGCATATATAATGCGGCAAGTTTTGAATACTGGTTGAAAAAATTTTTTACTACGGGAGTGTTCACCGGAGACCTGCAGGTCACAGCAAACGATGACATGACGGTATCTCTGGCCGGAGGATATGCGAACGTAGACGGAAAGGTGAAATTTTTCGAGCAGAGTCAGAAGCTGCAGCTGGAGACAGCACATGCAACTTATGACAGGATTGACAGCATCGTGATTGAAAGAAACGACTCCGACCGGGATGTGAATGCAAAAGTAGTCACGGGAGGATATTCCAGCAATCCGACACCGCTGGTACCGGTGCGGGAGAATGGAGTGTATCAGCTCGTGGTGGCACAGATCAGCGTGGTACATGGAGCCGTCAAGATTACACAGGCGGACATTACAGACACGAGAACAGACACGGAGCTGTGTGGAGTGGTGGCCGGAACAGTTCAGGAAATGGATTTCAGTCAGTTCTCTGCTCAGTTTGACAGCTATTTTGAGAACTACAAAAAAGCAGTATATGAGGAATTTGTAGCGTTTCAGAACGATGTGGCAAGGCTGGAAAGCGAAGGACAGACAGCATACGAGGCATTCGTAGCGGCACTGAACGAAAAGGATACGGAGTTTTCCGGACTATTTACAACGTGGTTTGACAGCATGAAAGGGCAGCTCTCGAAGGATGCGGCGGGAAATCTGCAAAATGAGGTAGATGACATCAACGATGGAGTTGCATCGAAGACGCAGACAAAGACCACGACATTTCCGGCAGATGGGAGCATCGTGGAAACACTTGCAGATGGACGGATAAAGACCACGACCTTCCCGGCAGATGGGAGCATCGTGGAGACCTTATCGAAAGCATCGGGAGAGGTGGTCTGGAAGAATATCACGACATTTGGAACGGATGGAAGTATAAAGGAGGAAAAAGTAAATGGCTGATTTGGTATATAAAGCGCACAGAGACGAAGGAGGCTGGGGTATCGCACCACCAGATCCGTCGTTTCTGGTAATCAACGGAGACGAAGAGGTCACTTTGCAGTGGGAAGTGGACGAGAAAACCTCAGTGAACGGACAGACCATCTGCCACAGCAAGGGCGTCATGATTCGGAAATCGACGGAAAAGACTCCGGAGACAGAACTGGATGGAGAGCTTGTCATCAACTCGGCAGAGCTGAAAGGAAGCTATACAGACACAGGGTTGTCAAACGGAACAACGTACTACTATAAGGCTTTTCCGTATTCTGACCATTATGTCTACAACAGAGGAGCATCAAATATCGGGCAAGCTACACCGTCACACACAGCAAAGGTCATCATCATCTACAAAGCACAGGAAGCCGTTAGGGGAAGCGTTGAAGCAAAAAAAGGAAGCCTGACACATACGGCGACAGTAAACAGCCAGGGCATGGCATCCTTTGAGCTGGAGGAGGTTGGAACGTGGAGAGTCGGAGGCCAGAAGGTCACAGTGAGCCATCTTGGCGAGATGATAACACTCAACGAGATGCTTTTCGGATACGACTGGACACTGGCAGAGGCAAACACAGAAAGCAATATCACATATCCGGCAGGAGTAGACAATGCAGAGTATGAAGGTGTGCCGGTGCGTGGAGCAGATGCGTCTATCGATATCGGTGACTGGCAGCAGTTCCACGACTGGCTCGGAATCAGACCGGTTATGCTGCAGTTTGACGGAGAAGTGCTTCAGGAACTGAACGCAAAGAACCAGACACTCACAGCGACAGGAGCATCTTCCAGTGTGGCAGATCAGAGCGTGAATGCGAACGCCATGGTAGAATTTCCGAAAAGATACTTCAAACGGTGGACAGACGAGGAAGGAGTCGCACATTTCAGAGTATCAAGGCTGAAGCTGGGAGCAGACTGGAAGTGTTATCCGTGGATGTACGGAGACACGGAAGCGACAGCGTTTGAGAATGATGTGATATATCTGCCGATGTTTGAAGGATCCTCCATTTCGTCAAAGGTGAGGTCGGTGTCAGGAAAAACGCCGATGAATACACAGACAGGAGCCGCAGAGTGGACGCAGATACAGGCTCTCGGAAGCGGATGGATATTCGATGATTATTGCGACGCCGCAATGATTATCGACTACATGTTTATGATGGGAAAATCCACGGATGTACAGGCGCACTGGGGAAACGGTCACTATACAGGAGGAAGCCAGGCATCACATCTGCACACAACAGGCTCGCTGGTAACTTATGGACCATATTATGGCGGAAATGGGAACACGAACATGAAATTCATGTGGTTAGAAAACTGGATCGGTGATAGGTGGGAGAGAACATTCGGAGTCTGGTTCATTAACAGCATTCTTTATGTGAAAGATTTTGCCCCTTATACGGTGAACGGTGATGTGACGAACTACAAGAACCTGGGGAGAGGAATCGGAGGAACATCTGGAGGATACATTTCAGAAGTGACTTATGATGAGCACGGTATGATTCCAAAGACGGCAGCAGGCGCACAGAACAAGTACGTGCCGGATGAATGCTGGTTCGCTAACGGAACGAATTTTCTGCTCCGGGGTGCGTCTTGCGGCGACTCGTTTCGTGTCGGCGCAGCCTTTGGCGTGGCCACTCCGTTCTCGGGCTCGGCTTGGCACGTCGGCCCGTCGCCTGCTTATAAAAATACCCAGGCAGGAGCGTAGCGACAGGGGGGACCGGGGGATCGCCCCCGCTCAACCTGGAACAAATACAAAAGTAAATAGTTAAGGAGGAAAATCTAAGGGGCTTGTCGGAGCGGTGCCTTTCGTCCTGATCCGGGGTGCGTCTTGCAACAACTCGTTTCTTGTCGGCGCAGCCTTTAACGTGAACAATCCGTTCTCGAACTCGAATTGGAACATCGGCCCGTCGCCTACTTATCGAATAACGGAACATCAATCAAATGCTCTGACAGGTCCTACCCCACAGGAGATTGAAACATCTATACCCGGAAGGGATCGAGGGAAAATCAAGTCGGCTGGAAACAGTAACAAGGGAAGGGGTTAGTAGGCAACGAAAGCTCCTTAGACGATAAGCAGAACCAATGAAAACATACAGAAACCTTTATGATGAGATGCTGGATATAAACAACATTATTACAGCAATCGAAAAAGCCTCGGAGAACAAGCTGAAGCGGAGAGATGTAAGAGAAGTGCTTGCTGATAAAGTAAAGTATGCAAATATCATTCAGGGAATGCTCCGGGAGCATTCTTATCAGCAGCCAAAATACAAAACATACACCATCGTAGAGGGAAGCAAGAAGAAAAAGCGGCAGATAGAAAAGCCACATTTCAAGTATGACCAGCTGATTCAGAATGTGCTTATAACACAGCTTAAAAAGATAATACTCCACAGTTTATATGAACATGCACATGGCTCTCTGGATAACAGAGGGCCATATCAGTCTGCACGGGTGATATCAAAGTGGATTCGGAAGGATAAGAAAGGAACGAAGTACTGCCTGCAGATGGATCTGCACCATTGCTATCCGTCAGTAGACCAGGAGGTATTGATTCGGATGTATCACAGAATCATCAAGGACGATGATTTCAATATCGAAAATGATAAGGTGATACGTGCGACAGACGAGGGGCTTGCCATAGGAGCTCCGACATCGTTCTGGCATCTGCATTTCCTACTCACTCCATTCGACCACTGGTTAGTGACACAGGACGGAGTAGAGCACTATCTGAGACACGCAGACGATATCATTGTGTTCGGCTCAAATAAGAAAAAGCTGCACAAGGTCGAGCGTGATGCGATGGAATACATCCGAGAAAACCTGCACATGGAAGTGAACCATAGCCACCAGGTTTTTCCGCTGGAATGGAAGGACAAGAAAGGCAAAAAGCACGGACGACCGCTCGATGTATGCGGATATCTGTTTTATAAAGACAGGACCATACTCAGAGAGGCGAGAATGCTGGGGATAACCAGGAAGGCAGCGAGAATCGGAAAGAAGGAAAAGCCAACCGTTAAGGACGCAAGACAGATGACCTCACAGATGGGATGGCTGAATCACAGCGATACATACAACATGTATCTCGAAAAAGTAAAGCCGTCCGTATCAAAAAGGCGCATGAGGAAAATCATCAGCAAGCACCAGCGCCGAGAAAATGAAAGGAGAAGACAATGCAGTACAAAACAATCGAGAGCTACCAGGCGGAGAGACCGTCAGAGGTAGACACTACATCCAGCAAGACGACAGTCTACATCCGGAAGAATATCCGGAGCGTAAAAAACGCAGAGGATGATGGTACCCACTGGAAGATGGAAGAGGCGGAGCTGACGCAGGAAGAATATTCCGTTATGAAATCAGCGGTATATGAAGACCTTAGAGCTCGGCTGGACGCACAGGACGAGACACAGGCAGATATCCTCCTGGGACAGGCAGAGATTCAGGAGGCACAGAACAGCCAGGACGAAACACTTGCAAACATTTTGCTGAATCAGATGGAGGGAGTAAACAATGAGCAGACTTTATAAAACGGTGAAAAGATACTATGACAAAGGAATCTATGACAAGGAGAATGTAGCCACATTCGTCCGGGCAGGAAAGCTCACGCCGGAAGAATATGAAATGATTACAGGAGAGGTATACGAGGAGTAAACAGTGACATGGCTAATCTGGAGATTATTGACATGCTATGCGAGATCAATTCGAGGCTCGCCTCTCTTGTAAGCAGGATGGCAACGGAGATCGAGCAGGCAAACATAGCGGACGAGGTGCAGAAAAGCATATTCCAAGAAAAAGAGCACTGTGAGGAGATGATGGATCTGGCCGAATACAAAATGAGGAGGATCATCGGTCATGAATGAGGTAGAACTGGCTGAGAAGCTATCGGACCATAAGCACCGGATCGGATCACTGGAGCACCGGATGGAAAAAGCAGAGAATCTGATTGAAGAAATCAGGAGCATGTCCTCATCCATCCAGCTACTGGCTCAGGAGGTCCAGAAGCAAGGGGAAAAAGTTGACAACCTTGTGGAAAAGGTGGAAAAGACAGAGGAAGCTCCGGCAAAAGCGTGGAGCAACCTGAAAACCGTAATTATCACAGCCATCGCTACAGGAATTATATCTGCAGCGATGACTGCAATTTTATCAATTATTTAAGGAGGATACGGAGATGAAAGGTATTAACTGGAAGAGAAAACTGACAAGCAGAAAGTTATGGACAGCAGTTGCGTCCTTTGTGTCCATGATGATTGTAGCAACGGGAGGAGCTGAGAACACCGCAACACAGGTCACAGCCCTCATCATGGCCGGAGCATCCGTGGTGGCATACATCATCGGAGAGGGGCTGACAGATTATGCAAACACCGGCACAGATGATCAGGAAGATCAGGAGTAACAGAAGGGAGGCATCAGCCTCCCTTTTTGGGTATGAAAGGAGAAAAATATGAAAAAGCAACTTTTATATGACGGACCGGATATCTCGAAACATAACGGCCAGGTTAATATGAAGAAAGTCAGAGATGCAGGAGCAAAGAGAGTCGGCATCAGAGCGGGATACGGAAAGGGAAACGTAGATCAGAAGTATATCGCAAACGCTGAGGCATGTTTCAACCTGGATGTGGCACCACTTCTGTATTGGTTCAGCTATGCATACACAAAGGAAATGGCGAGAAATGAGGCACTGGAAGCGATTAAACAGGTGTCAAAATTCTGGAAGTCCTGCCCGATTGCGTTCGATTTTGAATATGATTCAGTAAATTATGCAAGAAAGAGCGGGGTAACAATCACAAAGGAGACAGCGACAGCTATGGCCATCGCATTTCTGAAAGAGGTGAAGGATGCAGGATATATCCCTGTTCTTTATACAAATAAAGACTATACAGACCGATATTTCAGCGTCTCGGAGATTGCAACACAGCTGGGGACGGTTTTTGTGTGGTATGCGAGATATACGAGTCAGCTGACAGGAGCAGAGACTGGGCTGGCCGATGTATGGCAGTACACATCATCCGGATCATGGCCGGGAATCAGCGGAGACGTAGATCTGAATCATTTTTACACTGATTTCAAAGTGGAGAAGGCAGACAGAAAGCCGACGGTCAATCTTAACATTCTGAACTTTCAGAAAGCATGCAACAAGGACGGAATCAGGGGAGCGGACGGAAAAGCTCTCAAAGAGGACGGAATTGATGGAGCGAATACACAGTATGCAAGAAAAAGCATCAACCTGAAGGCGAAGAGAGCCGGATTCTCCTGGAAGACAGGGAGCACAGGACAAGTGGTGAAGTGGTGGCAGACACGCTGCAATGAAATCCTCGGACACAGCAACGACATTGATGGAAAATTCGGCAAGAAAACGCGAAAAGATACCATCCAGCTTCAGAAGCTGCTGAACCTTACACAGGACGGCGTGGCAGGATACAATTCTATTCAGGAAGTATTCTACAAATAGGAATACGAGGAAGAAAAAAGAAATAGTCAGACAATTATTTGATACGGGTGAGCGACAAAAATGCAGATACACATAGAAAAATAAGCAGACCTTACGCTATTGCGATGAACGCCCAGGGTATTGTTTAATAAGTACGAAAAAGGGGGCTGCCGCACTAACGTGCGGCAG
>ULUC01008375.1_pt1 | contig 50839 bp, 34 predicted proteins | sample 1958151 | NCBI WGS metagenome assembly ULUC01 (sample SAMEA4835750, study PRJEB28245) | human gut metagenome | biome: gut microbiome; material: fecal sample | place: Denmark | collected 2008
GCCGGAGCCGCTCCCCCGCCGCGCAGTCCGCCGACCGACGAGACGACGACCAGATGTCCGCCGCCCTGCCGCTCGAAACGGTTGTAGGCCCAGTCCGCGGCCGCCGTCCAGCCCAGCACATTGGTAAGGATGGCCGTCTCTTCCAGCGCGAAATCCAGCGAGGGATTCAGATCGCCCGTCCCGGCGCTGACGACGCACAAATCCATGCCGCCCAGTTCTTGGGTCAGATGCTCCAGCGCCGCAACGGTCTCGGCGGGACGCGTCACGTCGGCGACGGCAAAGCGGTATGCAGCAGGATCGGACTGCGCGATCTCCTTCAACAGATTTTCCCGGCGGCCGACCAGCCCCACGGCATATCCCTGCGCCGCAAAGCACTCCGCAAGGCCGCGGCCGATGCCGGAAGTGGCACCGATGACAATAGCTCGTTTCATATGCGCAAAGATAGGACGCGGAAAACGGAAAACACTTGATCCGAATCAAGAAATCACCGCACCCGGCGGCGAATGCGGCTCAGCGTTTCGGGACGCACGCCGAGAAACGAGGCCAGCTCCCGGAGCGGGACCAGTTCGAGCAGGCCGGGACAGCGCGCCAGCAGCGATTCGTAACGCTCCTGCGGAGTCGAGACGTACGATTGCAGCAGCCGTTCGTAAATCTCGGCCAGCATATGCTCGGCGACGGTGCGGCCCAAGCGCTCGTGTGCAGCGTCGGTCCGGTAGAATTTTTCGAGCCGTTCGCCCGTCAGCGTCAGCACTCGGCTGTCGCACATCGCTTCGATACTCACCCACGCGGGGGCGTCGTTGCGCATCGAGATATAGTCGCCGACGAACTCCCCGGCGAAAGCGTACCCGACGACATGCCGCTCGCCCGCTTCCGTGGCGTGCACATAGCGGAAAGCGCCCTCCTCGACCAATCCGCTACGGCGGTTGCGGACCTGCTGGAACGAAAAACAGCCGTCCTTGGGGACGAAGAGGCTTTCACCCTCCCTGCGGAACAGCTCGGCAAGCGGCGCGAATTCGGCGGCCGATATGTAACGGTTGAAATCCATCGTCGGCAAAGATAAGTTTTTTTGCGGATTTTGCCGATCCGGACGAATTCGCTACCTTTGCCGCCGCGAACGGTGAAATCACCGGCTCGTCAAAACGCAACGCAAGATGAAAAAGCAAAAGATCACCCAGCAGGATTACCTCAAGGCCCACCGCAAGGCGAGCCGCGAAGAGGAAATCGCACGGCACGGCCGTCCGGCAAGGTTCCGGGCCGTGCACAAGTCGAAAAAAGCATACGATCGCAAACGCGAAAAGGCAGGTCTGAGAAACCTGCCTTTTTCATTTCATATTAAAATATATTCCCACTCCAGTCCCCCGGCATGCTTACGCTTTGGAAGATTGGTGCAACATATGCAAACAGACGATGGACTCACATTGTACTTTTCAGCGGCTTCTCTTAATGTATTGAATATCTCTCCGGTCGTAATGCACCTTATCTTCCGATTCCTTTGTCGTATTGCCTGCTTCGATTTGCAAACTTTACAACCGCCGCCCTTCAATAAACTCCCCGGCCATGCGTGCCAAATCCTATTACATTCGGCACATTGCACCAATATAGGTTTATTTCTACCAACAAACGTTCCAATGATTTTAATTGCAGGTGACAAATTTGCGATCTCCGCAACAAATTCATCCGGAGTTCTCCGGCCCCTACCCGAACATTTCGGACATCCCGTTCTTTGTCTTGGAGATGTTGCAGTAAGATGATAAGGTTGAGTAGACCATACATATCCGCATACTTTACATTTTACAACAACCTTTTCCTTCGTGTTGATATATTCTGTCAGTGGAATCAGATCGGGCTGCAATACGCGTAATCTTGCCACAAACTGGTCATGTGTAAGTTGTAAAACGCCGGCACACTTAGGGCATCCGACACCCAAACGCAAAGAAGCCGGTATTGCGTTCCATGTATGGTTACAGGTTTTACATTGAACTTTAATCCTGTCATTAGCTTTCGTATATTCGCCGACGACCCTGATTTTATAATTGATTCCGAAGAGTTCTTCTTTGAATTCTTCCGTAGTCATTCGTCTTGAATCCATTTTGGCTCTCTTTCTAATTTTTACCCATTCATCTGTATCAAGAATTGAATCCAAGCCAAATTCCGAAAAGAGTCTTTTTGTCATATCGATCAGTTTATTTCTATTGCTGACATGAGCAAGGTCACAATCAGTCACAAAGCAATTATCAAAAGGAAGAGTCTCATTATCATAATGATCATATATGGTTACAAGCTTGATTCCTTTTTCATTACATATCCGATGTTTCTTCCTATCCCTTGCCACCAGATTTTTATGCCAATACCACGAACCGGGTTCTATAGCCGCTTTCAATTCAGGTATGTATATGTCTAACTCAGCCCCTATTGCGGTTTTATCTCTAGACAGGACCTTGGATTCCCCAAGAACACGAACAAAAGAATGATATATGAACTGCTCTAAAAAAGAGGTACATGCTCTGTGACAATTCGGACAGCCCCGGCTATGCAGAACATCATGAGGTGTTATTTCATATTCATATCCACAAGCCTTACAGCGTAGTGGCATACGTGTACGATTGTTACGATACTCCACGCCTTTCCTGACGACAAGATTCGGATCGATTTCATGAAGACGCTCTAAAAACAGTTCCATTGTCAGACGCTGGGATGCTCCTCGACGAGAGAGTGCACACGCCGGACATCCCCTGCCACTAAGGATATGCGCAGGAGTGACATTCCACTCATGTCCGCATTTCAAACATCTGAATTTGGCTTTTTCGAGCGCTTTTACATACCTACCGATCAGCACGACGTCGTCTCTTTGAGATTGCAATTCCTCAACAAACTCGGCATGGGTTTTCTGCTTGACTCTCGCACACTTGGGGCATCCATGCCCTTTTAACAGACTATATGGAATCGGAGTCCACTCCCAACCACAGATGTCACATTTTACAGCGATTTTAGAGTTGTTTCTTTCATATGTTCCCAGCACAGTAATTTTAGAATTTTGTGCGTTCAATTTGTCTATGAAATCTGTTGTTTTCATTTCTTGGCAAAACGAATTTAATAAAAAAATCGTTCACTTTCGAGAGTTTGTTTATTACTTCGACCACCAAGCAGCCAAGACAAAAAGGTGGGAAAATTTGAAGATGCAAACAATTTGCAGACAAAATCAGACACTGAAAAGCGCAAATAGCCTTAATGGCTATTTGCGCTTTAATAATGTGGTACCACCAGGAATCGAACCGGGGACACAAGGATTTTCAGTCCTTTGCTCTACCAACTGAGCTATGGCACCATCCTCTCTAAATAGCACTGCTATTCAGCGATTTACGCATAGCCCGTTCGCCCCTTGATTCTGTCTTTTCGTTGCGGTTTAACTGATGGTTTAACTCTCAATTCAACCGAGAAAATTAATAAATAGTTGATTATATGGTAAATAGTTCAATTAACAATAACACAAGCCAACCAATATAAAGATTAAATTATAGCTGAATATTGGGCAGAAAATCGGCGCAAAATTTTCCCCTCCTGCCGCTTTACCGTTTTTAGCAATTTTCAGTAGCTTTGATTTCTATAAATAAAAAATCCCCGACCGTATGGCCGAGGATATATTTTTCAATTAGATTGAATTATTTGAGGTCTTTGGCTTTTACCCGCACAACCTTACCGTCACGCACGACCACCAATTCGCCGTCCTCTTTCTTTGTTTTTTCAATCAGACGTTTACGGGCAAGCAGAATCCCTGCGTCGATTTTCTCCTGCATCTCCTTTATTTCCTCTTTTGTCATTATGCTATAAATTGTTCCAAATATTTCTCCTTAAACCCAGCTAACGGGAATTTGAAATCTCTTTGCCCACCCTCTGTTGTCGTGTAGTTGACAATAACCGTATCGTTTTTTATATGTAATTCGAATAGGTTTACTTGGTCATTTCTTCATTCAAGGATATTAGGCATTAGGAGCAATATTTCTGCGTTAGAATCTGTCAATGCGCATTTTATCTGTGCCGTTATATGTCCCCGTTTCTGAAAGGTTAGGGTTACGGGTGCATTTTTGTCCGTATCGTCAGGCATGATATACATAAAATCGCTGGGCGTAAATTCATTGGGATTGCGTGATACGGCCAAGCACATCCCGTAAAAGTTATCATAGGCAACGACTTTTCAAATCATCATACGTTGTTCATCGCCGCCCTGCTGTCATTCTGTTTTTGGTGTTTTGTTCATTTTAGCTAAAATTTATGTTGTTAAATAAATCTCTGATTATGATATAAATATACGAAAAAATTATGAGATATGCAAGTAAAATAGAAAGGACAAACTTGTGCAGAGGGTCTATAAGTTAACCCTTTTGCACAAGTCTGTCCCTCTGACTATTTTGTTTAGTAAATCAGTTCATAAGAAACCGACCCGCAATCTATTCTTGCAACAGTGCCATCATCATTTAATGTGTAAACGCCAAAATCATCGCTTTCCGATTCTGAATCACCTGAATAGGTGATATCAGCCTTATTAGGCAATTTAGCACTTTGCCTGCCATAGAATCCCAACAAATCAAGTGGTTCAAGTACGTCTATATATCCTCCATCAATATAAAATAGGTCAATATTAATGGGTGTGGCTGTTTGGGAATAAGAGTATTTTACCGTCGTTATGTCAGTGCCATCTTCATAATAATCGGTGAGTTTAGATTCTACAAGGTTTCCGTCTCTCCATGTACATTCGCTCACACGTTTCCGAGATTCATTATAACTATAACGTTGCTCAATACGTTGCAAGTAGCCGTTTTTGTATTCCATTCTATAATAATATGTCTCGTCCTTGTCAAAATCATTTTCTGTAACTTCTGTTACATAACCATCTGAATTCAATTTACATGTATAAGTTCTGTCGCTACCTTTTACAGTTAACGAATTTCCATTGTAGGTAAATTCATAAGAATCATTTCTCAAACCGTCTACTTTTTTAACACGATTTTCGGAATCATAGGTTATAGTGCTTGTCCATGATTCGTCCCATTCAGCACGAAAGACTATCTGTTTAACCCATTTTTCGGGAGTAGGCGCTTTCCCGCCATTGTCATCATCATCGGAACAAGCCGAGAAAGAAACTGCCGCAAACATAGCGGCCACGATAAGAAACAACTTTTTCATAAATGCTTTAAGTGTTATAAATGATTGTTTTATGAAGAATAAATTGAGTATGGACTATAAATATTAACCCTTTTGCACAAGTCTGGCCTATTAGGGGGCAATTAAGATATTCTCACTCGTTGACAAATCGTATAATGTGGTTACACTCTATACAATTAATTTTGCCCGTCTTTTCATCTTCAATAATAGCTTCTGTCAAAGGATAATACCGACCGTTATCAATATGATAAGAATCTGCAAATCGGTGAAACAAGCCTATTGCAGTTCTATTATCATCTCTACTATCCATAAAACCTGCTTGGGGGGGGGCATATTTATCCGATGTGTAATATTCAATTTTCCTTAATTTTTTCATAGCCTTTTCCTTTTAATCTCTCCTGCCATGTCGAAACACAGCAGGAACAGTTTAACATTTATTCATCTAATTCTGAAATGTTTGAAAATCTCCATGCACTCTTATAGGCATCAACGCATCCAACAGGCACTTTCAGCACAAAATAAGCACTTAAACCGTTATAAAAAACATTTTCTCCAAGTAGCTTCGGCGGAACCTTTGTACCAATTTTGAGCAATTGAAGACTCTCATATTTCGCAAAGGCGTAGTCCCCGATTTCCGCCACTTTTGTACACTCCGACATATCAAAAGTCGCCAAACTTTTTGTAGCTCCGAAAGCGCCATAATAAGTATTAGGTTTACTATAACCACCACCGATAGTTTTCAGTTGAGAACCTTTCTCAAAAGTTACGATTTTCAGAGAGGTGCAAGCATAAAATGCCGTTGCTTCAATTGTTTCTACGCTTGCTGGAATTTCAATAGATGTCAATGCGGTACAACTCGTGAAAGCGCCATAATAATCAGAACCACGATAACCACCAGCGATGGTTTTCAATTGTGACCCCTTCTCAAAAGTCACTGTTGTCAAAGAAGAACAACCTTTGAATGCACTTTCTCCAATCGTTGTTACACTTGCTGGAATTTCAATAGCAGTCAATGAGGTACAACCAAAAAATGTACTGGGGCCAATCGTTTCTACATTTGCTGGAATTTCAATAGATGTCAATGCGGTACATCTCATGAAAGACCCTCCGTATTCGCTTGTGCCAATTTTTTTCAGTCGTGAATCTTTTCCAAAAGTCACTGTTTTCATGGACGAGCAGTCGCAGAATGCCCACTGCTCAATCGTTTCTACGCTAGCAGGTATTTCAATAGAAATCAATGCTTTACATTCGTCAAATGCATGGCTTTCAATTGTAGTCACTCCGTTTGGTATAATGACAGATTTCAAGGCGCTTTCTGAAAACATGCTGGCTCCAATTGTTGTCAGTGTATTGGGAAGAATCAGATTCTCGACATTTGTAGATTCGTAAAATGCCCGTGCGGGTAATGCCGTAATATTTACTTCCGAGATGTCGAGGTCTATCAAATTTGGCATATTACGAATGGTTATAAAATCCTCGTCGTTCAACTCGCCCGTAATCTTCAATTTGCCTATTTCAGCAGAATTATAGTCTGCAAGAGTTTCCGCTAATTTTCCCTTTTGGGAAACATTTACCGTAATATCTAAATTTGCACCTGCTTGGTAAACGGTAACTGTTTCAGAAAATTCGGGTCCACCGTAGACATCTTGAAAAAAATATGTGATTTTTCCCTCCCGCGGGGTTTTACTTTTATTTTGTTCGATGTCAAAAATGGTTTCTTTGCTGTAATATTCTTTTGCCGTAATCCAGTTTTTACAATCGTCGGCAATTTGCATTTTACTCTTGAATTTTAAATATTTAACAGAAATCTCACCACCCATTATATCCACCTCTATTTTAGATGGTGAAATAATAATACGGCCTCTTTGCTGTTCAACTGTAAGTGTTTTAGATGCCGACCCGCAATTAAAGTAAAATTTTGCTTTTCGTGGTTCTCCGTCATTATTATCCATCACCATAAAGGTTACCTCATCCCCATCATCACCATTGAATTGGGAAGGTGTACACCATGATTCCCCACCTGTCAACGTCCAATCACGGTTGCTATGAACATAAATGGATTGCTTTTCTTCACTGCCATCAAAAGATAATGTGGTTTGACTAAGTTCAATGGTATCTTCTTTCGGATTTTGCTGGTCTATTTCATCTCCGCTATCAGAACAACCGCAAATCATCAGTACAGCCAGCGTAAATAAGAATTGCTTTTTCATAACTTTCTTCAACTTTGTTTTTCCAGTTCATCAACATGAAAGGTGCTTTGTGTTAAATGATTATTGTCACTAAACCACCTGCATTGAATTCGCGCATAGTTATCAGAGCCATCAATCATCTTGATTGGATACTCTGAAACCGTCATTTCGGGGCCTCCCGATTTGAGGACGACGACATCGCCAATCTTAAAATCCATAATTGCAAAAGTTTCTTACCGTATCAACTCCTGCTGCGGTGGGTTATGTACAAAAAGAAAGTGTGGAGTTGTTCGTTTATCTGATACGAGGTTCTGGAATACCTATGCGCAAATAAACAATACCCCACACCGAATAGAATATATCAGGAGATATATAGCTATGTACGGTGATGAGCGTTGCGTTCTCCTTGCGCATTTGAAATTTTCCAGATTTCGTATCAAGGATTAGCGAAACACTTTCACTAAACTAATATGTTACCGCCCATTAGGACGATGCCACAAAGTTAGAAAATGTTTCTCAATACGCAACACTCAAGCGGGGTATTGTAGATCCAAATTTCGGATTAAACTTTCAGAAAATCAAGATTGACATTCTAAAAAGTTCTTCATTGGTTGGGATATTCCATTATAAAAAATAAGCCGACATATTCCCTCTAATCGGGAGTTGCAAATCATTCCAACTCTCAATTATCGGGAATATGCCGACTTAAAATCTGTTTTGACGGTTTGGTAATGGCAGTAAGGATTACAAGTAGTCGATAATCAGCCGACCGACCAACCGAGTATATAGAGTGTTCCGCACGTTATTCTGCGGCTATCTTTTGTATTACGCTGTCCATACAGATAGCCTGTCCGCTGGCTAATCTTCCCCACCAACAGCAACCGTATTCCTCGATAATAACCTCTCCCTCGCGTTTCAGACATTCGGCCAGCCAACCGTCGATAAGCCACCATTCCATGACATCACCCAAGAAGGGATAGATATATTCTTCGGGAAGCAAGTTTTTGTCGAGCATTTCATCCACAACTGCGGTTTGATTCGTCAGTACGCAGTTCTCCACCAATCGCTGTGCCGTCATTGGATTCCTTGTTGTGCGGCTATGTTACGAAGCCATTGATTCGCGAATGTTGTGTGGCTGGCCTGCAAACGCGGGTTCAACGCTATTCCAACTTCCGACCATCTGACGCTGTTCTGCTCGATACCGCAATAGTCGTTGCGGTAGTAGTAAGGAATGAATTGCCGAGTTTCTTTGTGCAGGGCAAAGAGCATTTCGGGGTCTCGCATGGCATCGCCGTTCTGCTGTCCGTAATGAGCCAGCGAAAAAAAGTCGTACTTGTCGATACGGCCGATTAGTTCGATGTGGACGGGCATATAAGTACCGTCCGAGTTGTCGATTTTGGTTGTCTGTAAAGCTAACATTTTGCGGAAAATCTCCGCCGCTCTCCTGTCAAGTGTTTTCATATATGAAAAGGTTTTACATTCGACAATGGGGAGGGGCTTTAGTATGGAGTAGGCGTGTGTGCAGGGGATATATAATACGAGAATTTTGTCTGTAATGAACTTTCTTGTATATTTGGGTAAGCAATCAATTTTGATATGAAAAAGTTATTAATCATTCTATTTTGTTTATTTTCTCTAAATGTATTTTCAAAGTCTGTAAAATATACTTATAAGGCACTAAAAGCAGAGGGATGCAGTGTTGAATATTCTGCAACATGGCAAGAGGGAAAACCTTATTTAGTGGTTGCTGTAACATCAGACAGGTTGGTCTATCCAGAAAATCCTATACTAATGTTCCGCTGTTTTAATGATAGTATTATTAAATTGACGGGAACATCGGTTGCATCATCATCCAGTCAGTATGGAATTATGATAAATAACATATTAGCCCCTATATCAGAATTACGAGTTACGGCAGTTTTCCCAATGACAGAGAAGCAGGTTGAATTACTTAAAAATGGAGTTTCAAAAGTTTCTCTTTCAACGCTTCCTATTAAACACGAAAGGTCATTTAATAAAGATAAAATTGGACGAAAATTGCATGATTTTTTTCAGGCAGATAAAGATAAGGAAAACTCGTTCTAATCTACCGACAGATAAAAAAACTCCGACCAGCACAAAACCAGTCGGAGTTTTTTATCAAAAGAATATTTATTTGTCTCTTCTATCTATGGCCTTTTTTGCTGATTCTGGCAACAAATTAAATAATTCCTCTATTCGATTCTTTTCTGTAATCATATTAGAGGTAATTATATTCAACAATTCAAATAATGTTTTAGCAGTATCAACATTATCCACATCTAACGCAATTTGGGCAGGATGTACAGCTTTATTGCCGATAATACGAACAAAATCCAATGCTTGTTGAATTTTGAGGGGCAATCCCTCTTTTACTAATTTGGCAATATTTTTATCAATGGTATCTTCTCCTACTAATTCATTACATAAACGCTCAATAGCAAGCCGTAATAAGGCACAAGCGGCACGAGGGGATTTTGTGTATATTTCTCCTGCCTCGTTATACAATGATAGGACACAAGACGGCATATCAGGATTAGGTTCAATGGCAAGTATTTGAGGATAAACCATTTTGTCATCAATCCAGATTGTTTTATGTCCACAAGTGCCACATGTCGAAACGTAGACTATATTTTTATCATCTATTCCTTGCATTTGGCGGAGAGAACCTCCATCATTTGTCCATTTGTGTTGAGATAGTGTTTGACAATGAGGGCAAGTAAATCTTTCAGAATCTATAGTTGGTGCTATGTATTTCATATTCTTTTTTTTGCAAAGATACAAAAGAATAACATTAGTTTTATTTCACAATCATCCTCTTTCTAACAATGGTCACGCAGGCCGTTGTCCTGCCGTTGATTTTGGGTGCTGTTTCCTTTATCTCGTATCACTTGGCGAGGTCTGCGGCCTTTGCCGTGTGTCGAATCCCCAAATCGTCGTATATCCGTTGCAATTCCGTTTTGGCCTTGCTCTTGGGAATGAGTGTCTGTTTGGGAAACACCGTATCTATCATCTTCACGATTTTATACTCGCTCGGCAGTCGCATCTGTTTCGTCAACTCCCGACGGATATTGCCTACATGGTATTTCAATGCCTGCACTTTGGCCGTTCCCAATTCGTCGTATGCCTGCTTCACCAACGGATATTTAACAGCAATTCGGGCGCATAGTTCCTCGTGATTGTCCAGCGAGAAAAACGGACGGGTCGTTTTCAGTCTGTGGTATTCATCGAACAGTTCCTTAAACGTGACCCGTGCATTGGCGTTGCTCTCTATCTTCTCTATAATCTCGCTGAACGTGTGTCGTGTTATCGTGTAGCCGTTCCGTTGCAATTCGCTCGTAAGGTTTACATAAGTCCTGTAAATATGGCGGCATATCTTGAAATTCACGATGTCCATATTGGCGAGGTTCTTATCCACCACCAAACGGCAATCTTCTATCCTTACATATTGCTCGTTGATATAGGGGATTTTCGACAGCGTTTTGATACGGCTCTTTTCGGGCAGGGCGTTGATGTCTGCGGCGTATTGCTCGGCTTCGGCAAGAACACTCTTTGTAGATGCGACAAACTCGTCGAGCGTTACCTCGCGGCTGTACTTGGTCGTGGAGTAAACATGGATAATCTCACCCTTATACTTGGAATCCCGCAACCGTCCGCAAATCTGTGTGAACAGTGTGGAAATATCCAACAGCGTGTGGGACTTGTTGCCGTCGCTGACGATGAATGTCACGCCGTTCTCGTCGTAAAGGTCGCAACCCTCAAAGCAGGTAGAGGTGTAAAAGTTTATCTTCCTCACGGGGTCTGACGGCTGGCCGATTTCGTATGCCTTACCCAACTTGCGGCGGTTGACCTCGGCATTGTCCCCGCTAACCGAACAGACCACTTTAACATTGTCGGGAGTGAGTTTCGCAAGGTCGATTACCTTTGCAATAAACTCCACGCTGTTGACGAAGATATGCAGGTTGTGCTCCAATCCGCTGTCTAACACCTTGCGGCACTCCTTAACGATATAGTGGGCAGGTTTGGATGTCTGACGGGAACGGATATTGACTTCGATTAGATGCGGTCAGTTGATTTCGCAGATGGGCAGGTGTTTCAATTCCTCTAAAACATACTCTTGTTCTATCGGGGTAGCCGTCATGTAAGTTGCCCTATCGAATTTAGCGGCTTCTGCCAGCAGGTTTTTAATAGCAGTATGGCGAAACGAATAGGAGTTGAACAGTACGTGTCATTCATCCACTAAAAGGAATAGGTCTTTATAAGGATTAAAACCCGCAGTTTCCAAAGCCCGAATCGTTCGCGGCAGGGAATCATAAGTAACGGCAATCTTTAATAGAGAATGGCTCTTTGCATAGTTGATGATGTCCTGCTCTTGGATGCCCTCGTAAACACCCAGCACGGAAATATCATCCTTGCGGTAGATGGTCTTGTTCTTTACCAATGCCACGTAAGGCATGGCGATAATGGTCGGAATGGAGTTGCGGATGGCCAACTCGGTAGCACCGCATCCTGTCTGTTTCTTGTTAAATAAGCAGTTTGCGGGAATCTCCGTCAGAAAATCTGACAAGTAAATTGCCCCAGCTGGAGCGTCGATAGTTCAATTTTGATTTGTATTCATATTTATAAATGTGTTATTGTTAAACGTATCTCTTTATTTGAAATCTTCGTCTATATAATCTTCCATATTTTTTAATCTTGAAACTATACTTATAAAGGAAATCTTCATTTCGTACTCAAAAAATGTGGAAACATAGAGCAAAGACAAGGACAGCAAATAATGCCGTCCTTATCTTGCCCCTTTTCTCGGATTTGCTATTACAAATATAATAAAAATCTTTAATAAATGCAAGTTTAAGGGCTGGTATTTAGAGTGGATTTTACATGAAAAGCGGGATTTTTTGGGCGGTAATCGAGTATCGGATTAGCGTTATATAAACCTCGCAAACATGGTATTCATCAGTAATATTAGCATGAAAACATAGTTTCCGAGTGTAATATTAGTAAAAATGCAGTGTATTTCACCGTAACAATTACGGTGAATGACATTGCATCGACCGTTACTTTTACACTCTGTGCAATGTTGAAATTACTAATATTAGTAAATCGTATAAATTGATTTTAGTAAAATCAGTATATTTTATTGCATTTTTCTTGCTTGAATAGACATAATTTTATACTTTTGACGCCCGAAAGTTCTTTGATAATCATTGCGTTCAACAGCAATATATGGTATCCCGTATCCTGCGCGGGATGAAACAACAAATCAGCAGGTGTTTAAATATCTCCTATAAACAATTTAATGATGAACGGAAAAAATCCCGAATTGACTGTTGAAGCGAAGGTCGCAACCAAGAAAAACGCTGGCAAAGGCCGCACACCTAAATCGCCCGTTTGGAAAGTCCTTGACGATGCACGGAAGAAATTCAATGCACAAATCGTTAAGAGTACAAGTGTCAAACGCGAGTGTATTAAGGCTTGTATCGGCAAGTACTATGCAGACGATTTGCGGTTTTGGCTTGATTTATTGAGCCAAAGCGAAAAATTGCTGCTTGATTCCATGCGTTTTAACAAGGCTTGCGACAACCTCGGTCTTGCCCCTAAAACCGTTGCTCAACATATTCTTTTTGAGAGCGAAAAGACGGCGAAGAGGGTTTTGATTGAGGGAGTGGAAGCCGTCCTCGGAGAGCGGGTGAAGATGTTCACCGAACCGCTTTACGTGGACGAGAAGAAACTCTATGCCAACAGCAGTTCCAATGTGCAGGAGACGCCGAGCGAAGCATCTGCTACGTCTGGTTCGGCGGTAACTGCGGCTTAACATTGCTGGGATTCTGAGACACGTTTAGTCTTGGACGTTCATTGCTTCGTTTCCATGATGGGAACGCAGACGAAACAAAAACATTTAGAGGGGTGGCAATCCACAAGTGGAGACTGTGGAATTGCGCCCCTCGCTTTTTTGTCATTATTAAAGTAGATTCTGCATTGCCGCGTCGATTTGGCTGTTCTCGAAGCTATCCAAGTAAATCTGTGTAACCTTTTCCGAACTATGCCCTAACGATTCACAAATTATCGACGTGCTAACGCCCTCACGCTTCAATACGGTAGCAAAGCTATGCCGCGAAACATAGGTTGTTAAGTCGATAGGTATTTCTAACTCTTTTCCTACCTCCTTTAACCGTTCGTTCACTTTGGAAATGACTTTGTGAACTCGATTGCGTTGCTGTTGCTCGGTCTTATGAAACGCTGAAAGAATGGGAAACAAAAAGAGCGCACCATCTTGTCGGTAACGCTCTATAATCTCCTGTGCTTTGGGCTGTAAAGGTAGCCTTATCAATTTATGCGTTTTTCGTCGGGTGTAGATTAGCCGCCCGTCCACAATATTATCGGTTTTAAGATAGGCTATATCCACGAAATTAATCCCACCCATAAAGTAGCCGAACGCGAACAAATCGACTGCAAATTGCTTATAGAAATCATTACTGCGGTATTCTATAATCCGCATGATGTCTGCCTTACTTATGGCTCGCTTTGCCGTCGCTTGGTGCAGTTTGGAAACCTTGTAGGATTTGAACGGGTAATAATCCGCTTTCACACACTTTTCCTCAATGGCTACATTATAAACAGCCCGCAGGGTGCGGAATCGACGGCCTATTGTGTTTTCTGAAAAGCCCTGTCCCCGTAACCATGTTTCATAGCGTTTCAACCAAACTGTGTCGATGTCTGAAAAGTAGATATTCAGATGCCCGTTGAATTTCAGCAATGAATTGTAAACCTCTCTGTGCGATAACGCATAGCCCGTTCGCCCCGTTCGCTTCAAATTCTCGATTTGGGATTGAAATACCTCGCCAACGGTGCGTTTTGTATGTGTACCATCTATTAAGTGCTCTGTTAGCGATGTAGCCGTAAATTCTTTCTTCTCTGCTTTCAGTTCGATGATACGCTCGGCGAACTCGCTACTCTTGTCTGCAATAATCTTTTCGATATATGCTTTGTTGGGACAATTCTTTTTCGGCTGGTTCTTCGTAAAGTCCCAAAACTGCGGTAAAACAGACACGCCAAGGCTGACATATTTCTTTTTTCCGTCCTTGCAGACACGAATCATCAGCGGATGTGCGCCGTTGGCAAGAGTTTTTGATTTGTAACAGAGAATGTTAACACCTGCATCCATAGTGATTTTTGGTTTAACTCTCGGTTTAACTCAAAGCCTTAAACCACCGTAAAACCGCTACGGAAAAGACAAAAAGAAAACCACCTACATTGCTGTAAGTGGTTGATTTTCTTTGTGGTACCAGCGGGAATCGAACCAGCGACACAAGGATTTTCAGTCCTTTGCTCTACCAACTGAGCTATGGCACCATCCCGATATCGTGGTCAGGAATACTCCTTTCCGTATTATCGTGGTGCAAAGGTAAAAATTCTTTTTCAAATCTGCAAATGCCCGCTGCATTTTTTCTGCTTTTTTCAGTTGCGGAAACATCTCACGCCCTACCCCGGCTTCACAAAAAAAGGGAGGAGCCGTCGATGCTCCTCCCTCCCCTTGATCAATAATGCAAGCGATCTTACTTGAGCATCACTGCATTTGCATTAACGGCACGCCGTTCGAACGACGGCGCCGAAGTCAATTGCGGAACGGCCGGCTTCATATTCCGGTCCGCAGCAGCTGCAAATTTACCTGCCAGCATGGCTTTCCCCTTAACGGGGGCAGCGGCCGGAGATTTTTTCACCAGCGTAAACGGTCCGACCGGATAGTCGTCGGCCGTAAATCCGGAGTCGGCCGTCGGATTATACTTGCCCAGATAGTTGGACCCATTGTAAACGAACTGGTCCATCATAACCACCTCGGCCTCCACATCTCCCGTAAGAGTGAGTTCATTGCCGATAACCTTGCCCTTTCCGTCAGACATTATGGCACCGATCAGGCCCACATAGGAACCGCCTACCGGATAATAATATTTACCGCTTACATTCTTGTCACGGCAAAGAGCGACATAGCGAACGGTGCCGTCTCCGGTAGCTCCGATCTCCTGATAGCTCTGGATCATGATATAACCGGTTTCCTTGTCGAAAGTGGCAATTGCGGGGAACCGGTCGCGATAAGCCGAGATGGCCCATCCGGTAAGCGCAAAGTTGGTATTGGCGACCTTCGTGGAGAAAGTGACGTCGAAGGAGATCGGCTTGGCAGACTTCATCGAGGTCGTACTCGTCACGGTCCACGTACCGAGCCAAGCGGCATAAGCCTCATCGAGTTCGGGAGCCTTCTCCGTAGTGAATTCCTTCCTGAAAAGATCCGTCGTAGCCAGAACCACATTCTCCGTAGCGACGATGCCGAACCCGATGACCACATGATCCGTTTCCGAAGAGAGGTCCTCGAAGATCTCGCTCGCCGCGCCCTTCTTGCCGAGAGCGGAGACGATGAAATCGGCCGTATAAGTCCCGACCAAGGAGTTCATCTCGGAGATCAGCGACTTGATGATCGCCATGTCGCTCTCGCCTTCGAGATCCGCCTTTTCATAAACGTCGAAATAGTAATAATCGGTGGCGACGCTCGGCGTCACATTGACGGTCGCGCTGCTGAAGGTAATGTCCGCCGGATTAATCGTAAGCTTGTTATTCGAGCGGACGGGCTTGGGCGAATAGATCTTGACGCTTCCGTCTTCATTCTCGAAATAATAGTCCTCCTTGAAAGTCATCTCCGAAACCGTAGCGTTTCCGATCGTCAGGGGCGAATAGAATTTGAGACCCGTTTCGGTAAAGACAAAAGGAGCCTTGACGACCTCGCCCGCGGAGACCGAACCGTCGTCTCCGGGAGCCGGCGTGTAGGAGATCCTGAAAACGCGGGAAGAGAAGTTGTTGAGCCTCATCTCCCAGTCAATCGGATAGGCAACGCCATCGACCACGCAACGGGTATAGATCAGGTCCATCTTGGCAGCCGCATCCTGATAGCTCTGCAATTCGGTCTTCCAATTCACCCCCGCCTCGATCGGATAGAGGTAGGCGTAATTGTTGGTTTTGCGCCCCTTGAGTTTCACGAAATCGGCGGAAGCCTCCATGACGATGAAGTCGGAATCGCCCTCCAGACCTCCGTTGCTCGTACCGATGCCGAGTTCAGCCCCCGTCGTCGGCGAGGAGTAGAAGTGGATGATGTCGTTATTGGTGTCGAACGCGAGTACGGGACCGCTCTCCGCAACCACCGAATAGTAGGACGATTCGGTTTTGCCCGCAGCGAAATTCTCACTGGAAGCGACGACCGTATTGTCGGCATTGAATTTCAGGAAAAGCGTGTAGCCGCCGTAAATGCGCTCGCTTTCGGGATACAACTCCATCCGCCAGCCGTTTTCTGCGCCCTGAAGTACAGTGATGGCTTCCTTGACCGCCTCTTCAATACGTTCCGTCGCCGATTTCGAGAATTTATCCTCATCGTCCTTCAGGCAGGAATTGAAAAGCAGGGGCAGAGCCAGTAATATCAATATTTTTTTCATAAACATCCTTTTTTACTTAATTAGTGGCATCTAAATCGAGGTTCGGAAGTTCTTTCTGGCGGCGTAAAACGACTTTGCGCAATTCGTCCAGATCGATTCCCCAATCGTTCTTCATGTATTTGTCCACGATCTCGAATTTGGCTTCGAGCATCGGACGGCCCACCTCGCCGGCCGTTTCGAGCATCTCCTCCCAAGTGGCAGCCGTGTTGGTGACGTAGATGGAGCTTACCTCCACGAACTCCTCCTCGGCCGAAGTCGAAGCGTAACGGCTGATAAAACCGTCCTTAAGCGCCAAGTCCTCCGAAGGATAGACGTCCCAGCAGGCATTGCCGACATAGCGGATGCCCGTGGCCAAACCGGTGATCTGATTAAAATCCGTCGAGAAGGGTTTCTTCTGGTTGAGGATATGAGCGAATTCGTGGTGGATCGTCTTGAAATACCACTCGTTCAGCAGGTCCACATCGGTCGGGTCCATATTGTTGACGGCATAGAGCGTAATCTTGGTTCCGCCTTCGGCCGTACCCAGCACGACCTCGCCGTTGTTGTTATAGGCGGGACTGCCGACCAGAAAAACCATCTTCGGGAAGTAGCTGGTGATGAAGTCGCGGCTTCCGGTCACCTCGTCGTAAGCCTGCAGGCAGAGGTGCTTGACCAGCTTGGCCATCTGAACCGACTTCTCGTAGTTCGCGGGAGTCAGATCGTAGATCATGTCGCTCTCCATATCCTCATAACGGTAGCGGAACTCGATGTTATAAGGCTCGATATAGTTTTTGTAAAGCCACGCGTCCAAAGGCGTCTCCGTCGTCTGCTCCGGTTTGATGACACTCGTGCCGCTCAGATCGTCTTCGGAACACAAGCTGCCCGAAAAAGCGCAGACGAATGCGAATAATCCTAATATTGTTTTTTTCATAACGTTCAACTTTTATATATAGATCAGCGAATTATCATTATCTTGGATTAGGAGTCATGTCGGCCGCGAGCACATCGGCGGGCAGCTGAACGGCACGGCGGTTGTCCCGGACCTCCAGCGTATCGTCCACGCTCTTGATTCCCAAATCGTTGCTGGTCAGGGTGCGGCGGTAAATCTCGATGCCGAAGCGCTTCACGTCGAACCAGCGCAGGCCGTAATGCAGCGTCTCGTAGCGGCGCAGCAACAGCAGCGTATGAATCATGCCTTCCTGCGTCCGGTCGATTTCGAAAGCCGGGTTGAGCGGCTTCTTCGGAGTCGGATTCTTGGGATCGTAATCCGCAACCGATGCGGCCCAGCTCGAAATATTGGCCTCGGTCAACGTCTTGTATTTACTGCATGAATTCGAAAGATAGAGATTCATGTCGTTCAGGGCCGCCGTGTATTCCTTCTGCATGATATAGGCCTCGGCGCGGGTCAGCAGGGTCTCTTCGGCCGTGAAGAGCGGATAGACGGTATGCCTGTAGCCTGTTCCCGCCACCGGGTCGAGGTACTCGATCAGATAGGGAACACGGGGCAGCAGAATTTTGTCGATTCCGCTGACAAAGCGAAGCGGTTCGCACTTCCACGTGTAGGGAGCGAAGGGAGTATTCGTGCAGTCTATGCCCTCGTTATCGGCAATCATCTGTCCGTGATTGTACTGCATTCCGACACCGTATCCGCCGAATACGCGGCCGGCATACGAATAGGCGGTGGCCATCATGAAATTGCACGTCAGATCCGCACTGACATAGTAGGTAGCCGCCGTATTCAGTGTAGCGCCGTTGTTCATCGGGTATTCCAGCAGCTCCTCATAATTGCGGAGCGAACCGGCAGGCGAATTGGTCAGCGCCACCGTAGCGTATTTTACCGCCTCGTCCCATTTCTGGTAGTAGAGGTAAAAACGGGCCGCGAACGCATTGGCCGCACGCTTGTTGAAATGGTACTTGGGCACCGAATAGATCACGTCGTTTATCAGCGGCAGTCCCTCTTCGATATCCTTCTCGATCTTGGCGTAGACCTCGGCGACGGTTCCGCGCTCGTATTTGGGATCGAGTTCCGTCTCGGCCTTCTCCATATAGGGAATACCGAGATCGTCGGGATGCGCAGGATCGTAATGCTGGCAGAAAACGTTCACCAGCACGAAGTGGGCATAGGCACGGCAGATAAGCGCTTCGCCTTTTGCGGCGCTCAGCTTGTCGGTCATCTCCATCTTGTCGATGGCCTTGAGCACCTCGTTGGCGTTGGCGATAGCCATGTAGTGGGCTTCCCACGTGTGAGCGGCGTCTTCGTTGTCGGTTTCGGTCGGATCGCTCCATTCATAGCTCTCCTGCCAGAAACGGCTCCAGCCATCGTAATTGGCGCCGTGGTTATCGGTATTGTCGGAAGCCATTTCGAGGAAAAGCCACGGCTGGCTGTCCGCATAAGCCGATACCAGCATCTTGATAGCCTTCTCTTCCGAATCGATAATCGTCCGGTTGTCAGGCTGCTCGTCGAGGAAATCGTTACAGGAGGAGAGTCCCGCAACAAGAAGTCCCGCAAGCAGGAAATATATCAATTTGTTCGTTTTCATATGCTTTAAACTAAATTATAAACCGATTTTGAGCGTTAAGGTAAACTGCTTCGGCACGGGAGTGGCCACACCACCCGAATTGAAGAATTCCGGATCCTGACCGTTGAGCTTCTTGTCGGCATAGATCAGGAAGAGGTTCGTCGCCTGAATCTTGAGCGCGAGGTTGGACATTCTCAGCTTCTTGATCCAGCGCTTCGGGAAGTCGTAGGTCAGCGAAATTTCCTTCATGCGGATGAAATCGCCTTTGGCGATTCGGGCCGTAGAATAGTTGTAGGCATTGTAGGCGTACGACAGCTTGCTGTCATTCCGCACCTGACGGCTCGACACGATAGCCGGAACATCGGTGTATCTTTCGTCTCCGGGCGTCATCCAGCGGTTGCGGAACTCGCGCGGCATGGCGTCGAGGTCGTTATAGATACTGGAGAAGACCGGATCGAGACGAACGACGTTGCCGAACGAATAGGTGATGAAGACGTTCAGACGCAGACCTTTGTACTGGAAGATGTTGCCGAAGCTTCCGACGTCCGTCGGCTCCGAGGGACCCGAATAAACCAGATTGTCGAAACGCTCGGTCTCTTGGAAGTTGATATCGGTCGAAGTCAGCACGCCTGCTTCGTTGATGAATGTCGGAACGCCGTCTTCGTTCAGCCCCCGGAAATCGTAGGAGAAAAGCGAATTCACCGGGTAGCCCTCACGCGAGAAACCGATACCGGAAACGAGGTTGAAGGCACGGGTGGAAGTATTGAACTTGGTCACCTCGTTCTTCATGTGCGAATAGATGAAATCGGTGGTCCAGCTGAAATCCTTCGTCTTGATGTTCTTCGTCGAAAGCGAGAACTCGATACCCCGCGACTTCATCGTCGCGACGTTGCCGTACTTCTGGATCTGGCCGCCGATACCCTGCGTCATCACCCGACCGATCAGGTCGAAGTTGTCGCGCTTGTACCAGTCAACGGTCAGGTTGATGCGGTTGTCCAGAAAGCCCAAATCCGCACCGATATTCAGCTCGTGCTTCTTCTCGTAGGTCAGATCGCTGTTCTCCAGATCCTTGATCGTCAGACCCGACTCGGTAACGCCGGCCGAGGGGCGCCACGGCGAATAGCTCTGGATGACGGCGAGCGCATTGGTCACCGAGGGGCGGTCGGCCGTCAGCGAATAGGAGGCCTTGAGCGACAGGTGCGAAACGGCCTTGCTGATCGAATTGAAGAAATTTTCCTCGTGGACGTTCCATGCGCCCGAAACGTTCCACGTAGGCAGCCAGCGCGAACGGGTCGTCAGGCCCAGCGCGTTGTTACCTTCGTAACGCAGCGTGCCGTTAAGCGTATAGCGGCCCTTGTAGGAGTAGGTCCCATTGAAGAAGAAAGCGACGTTGCGGTAGTGGGTGTTGCCCATTTCGTAATAGGGCGAGTTATCCTCCTTGCCCTTCTTGAAGACGAGATAGTCGTAGAACGGAATTTCACCCGAATCGTACTGCAGGCCCCAGCCGCGGAACCACGTTTTCTGACGATCGCTCTGGTTGGTTTCCATACCGAGGTAAGCATTGATAATATGCGTATTGTTGATCGTCGTATTATAGGTCGCGGAGAAACGGAAGTCATAGGACAGCAGCCGGTTGTCCGTACGGGTGTAGATACCGCCGGCGGGCAGAATCGATACGGGAACGGCGTAAATATCATCCGGATCCTTGTACAGCAACGGGTTGTTGTCGCGAATCGTCGTCGTACCCATGGCCCGGTAGGCATTCGCCTGATTGGAAGCCTCGCGTACGTTATGCTCCTGCGAAGTTCCGGTATAGCGCACCGACGCCAGCGCCGAAGCCTCGAATCCCTTGAAAGCCTTCCACTTCAGTTCGCCTTGGAATTTCACATCGGCGACGTTCAGGTCGATATAGTTGTTCGCCAGTTCATGGAGAATATTGAAATCCGCATAGTTACGGACATAATACTCCTTCGGATCGAGCACGCGCGAAGTATTCAGGGCATACGAATAAGGGTTGATGTCGAAATCGCGCTTCACCTCGCCCGTTACATAGTCGGTCGTGGCGCCGAGCGTTCCGGGCGCTTTCTGCTTACGGTACGAACCGTTGGTAATCAGGTTGAGCGTAAGGGCGTCCGAGATATTATACGTCGCATTGAGATTGGCCGTATAACGGGAAATCTCGCTGGTCTTCGTCCATCCCGGATCGAAAAGGGCGCTGATCGACGCATAGTAGGCGGACTTCTCGGTACCCGAAGTGATACTTACCGAATGCGAGTGCATGACCGTATTCTGGAAAAGCTCCTTGAACCAGTCCGTGTTGCGGTACTCGGCCTTGCGCAGGTAGCGGTTGCGCGTCTCCACGGTGTTTTCCAGCAGTCCGGCATTGATCAGCGAATACATCTTGCCGTAAACACCGCTCGCCGACGCGTTGGTGACACGCGAATTGCCCAGCCAGCCCTTGTTGTACAGCTCCTGATAGACGGACATCTGGTCCTGAGAGTTCATGATGTTGAAATCGGCGTAGGAGGGAATCATACGATACGTGAACTCGCCCGTATAATTGATATGGCTGACGCCGGCACGTCCCTTTTTGGTCGTAATGACGATCACGCCGGCCATAGCGCGCGCACCGTAGATCGAGGTGGCCGAACCGTCCTTCAGGATATTGAAACTCTCGATATCCTCGGCGTTCAGACCCGCGATGGCGGAACCGATCAGCGTCGTGGCGTCACCCGAAGAGAGGTCCTCGGCCGAAATATCGGCGACATCCTCCATAATGACGCCGTCCACGACCCAAAGCGGCTTCGAGCTGCCGTGAATCGACGTCGCACCGCGGACGCGGATCTTGGGAGCGGTACCGAACGTACCCGATACGTTCTGCACCGAGACACCGGCCGAACGGCCTTCCAGACCGCGGCTGATATCGGCCAGACCCGATAGTTTCACATCGTCGGCAACCAACTGGTCGGATGCACCGGTGAACAGTCGTTTATCCGTTTTGGTCATACCCGTAACCACGACCGTCTCCACGGTCTGAGAATCCGGCTCGAGCGTGACCTTCACCTCAGGCGCAACGGCTACCGTAGCAGTCTTGTACCCCAAATAGGAGATTTGCAGTTCCTCGGATTTCGCCGGAACATTGTTCATAACGAAAAATCCCTGCTGATCGGTGGATACACCGATGGTCGTACCTTTGACGATAACCGAAGCGCCGATCACGGCCGCTCCGTTTTCATCAACGACACTACCGCGCACTTGTTTGGCTTGGGCGAATGCCCCCGCTGCAAACACAAGTACTCCAATTAACGATAGTAGGATTTTTTTTACCATAAGCGTTAATTTTAATTAATTTTAAAATAGAAAGCCAGCATCCTCTATTCGGGTTTGCAGATATCCCCAATGGTTTGACCTTCAGTACCGTTTTCGATTTTCGATGCCGGAAAAAGGCGCGAACGCAGGCACCTTTGCAACTATACGGCCACCTGAAAACACCAAACAACTCACTCAAGATCAACTGATTGAAAATAACCGAACAGGTAAGAACGTTACCAGAGTATAACCTTTCCGGGATGCTTGCGGGCTGAAACCGGAGCCGGAAACCGGGTGGAAAGTGCATAAAAAATGTGCGGCATCTAACGATGCCGCACATGGCGCCAGAGGGGAGCGATCCCGCCTGCGATGTTCTATAAAAGCCGGATCGGAACCGTCCGAGAACTCTTCATCACGGCCGCTCCGTTTTTGACCCCGTCGGGAATCGCGGCGCGCACATAAACGCCCGTCTCGGCGACGCCCGTGGCGCTGGTCAGCGTCAGCGTATTGCCCGACTCGTCGAAAGTGATGTCGTAAGTGCTGCCGAACGGCTTGCCGTCGCTGTATACGCCGCCGAGCATCCCGTTTCTGATCTCGTATTTTCCCGAATACTTCTGGTAGCCCACCTGCTCGATCCGCTGGTATATTTCGAACGAACGGTCCGCGCCGAAGGAGACATAGGCATCGAAATCCCGCGGAGCTTCGCCGTTCCACGTTTTGAGCTGCCATTCGCCGGCAAGCTGTTTTACCAGCGGCGACACCTTCTCCTTGTCCGACGATCCGCAGCCGGCGAACAGACACAAGCCCAGTGCGGCCAGTACGATATAGATAGTCTTTCTCATAATCTTCATGCGTTTATATTACAACCAACCTCCGTTTTCGGTCTGTACCGCGCGGGCGATGACGGCGAACTCTTTGGCGATCTCCATGCCGCCCATTGATGTCCCCGTGCCGAGACCGCTGCCTCCGGCAACCGCCCTGACCGTTATTCGGGCTACGCCCGGCTTGGTGCAGTGCAGTCTCAGCTTCCCGGACACGAAGGTCGGCTCCGCCGAAATACCGAGCTTGGTCCTGTCAGCCTGCGAGATCTCGACGCCGAGATAGGTCAGGTTCGCCGAAGCCTTGCCGAAGTACTTGTCGAGCGAAAGCTGCTGCTGTACGCCGACTTTCGCTTTCAGGCAGGGTGTGCCCTCGATCTGCATCAGAAGCTGGTAGGCGTCGATCGCTCCCGTACCCATCTGCTTGCGGTAGTTGCGCAGCTGCATGGTGGTCAGGGATTGTTTGGTGCCGTCGAGGTAGGTGTCGATGTCGTTCACCGAAGTCAGAAGCATCGATTTGAATTCGGCCACCGTATATTGCTTCCCTTTGGCCAGCGCGTAGGAAAGCCCCAGCGCGGCGACGCCCGATACGTGCGGGCAGGCCATCGAGGTGCCCTGCATATAGCCGTAATCCGACTGGTAAAGCTCGGACGGAAGCGTCGAAAGCACCTGCGCGGCGCTGCTTCCCGAAGGCGAGATATAGGCGTCGCCGCCCGGAGCCGCAACGTTGCAGCCCGGACCGTAGTTCGTGTAGTAGGCCGGCAGATAGTCGGGCGAGAAGGCGGTGACCGAAATGTAATCGCGGTAAGCGCCCGGATAACCGGACATGGCCTTGGCGTCGTTGCCCGCAGCGAAAATCACAAGTCCGCCGTCGAGAACGGCGTTGTTTTTCGTCGCGATGAAGTAGTCGATCGCCTGCTTTTCGATCCGCGCTCCGCTGGCGTAGGCGTTGTCGGTCGTGACCGCTCCGGCCGGGTAGCCCCACGAACACTGGAGAATCGACGCCCCGTTGTCGGCGGCGTATTTGATCGCTTCGGCGGAAACGGCGACCGAACCGCCCTCGCCGCCCGAAAATATCTGGCACGACATGAGTTTCACGCCGTCGTTCCTGCCCGTGCCTCCCGCGATGCCCGACACGCCGACGCCGTTGTTGCTGACGGCAGCTACCGTACCTGCGACGTGGGTGCCGTGGCCCGAATCGCCGATGTTCTTGCCTTTGTCGTCATAAGCTTCGACGTCCCATGTCAGCCGGCTCGTGCCCAGCGCGAAGTTGTAGCCGTAAACGTCGTCGGCATAGCCGTTGCCGTCGTCGTCGCGGCCCGTCGTACCGCTCTGCTCGGCCTTGTTGATCCACATGTTGGCCGCCAGATCGGGATGCGAGTACTTGATGCCCTGATCGACGATCGCCACGGTCAGCGACGGATCGCCCGCGGCGAGTTTCCACGCCTCCTCCACGTTGATATCCGCTCCGGCGCGCGTCGTTTCGGCAAATATCCTATCGCCGTTGTTGCTGTAGTGCCACTGGTCCTTGTAGCCGGGATCGTTGAAACCTCCGGCGGCGGCGCGCGTCGCCGCCGAACCGCCCCTGTAGGGACAGGCCCTGTTGTCCGAAGCCAACTGCAGTTTGGTGTTGAACTGCACGAAGCTCACCTCCGAAACGGCGGCGAGCCGCCCTGCCGCTGCGTCCAGATCGACTTCCTCGCCGAACGTTACGATATACCATTTATGCAGTCCCGCCGCGCGGGTGCGCTCTTCGGCGACCGGATTGCAGGGAAATACGCGGCGCAGCGAAGTGACGCCCAGTTGTGTGAAGATGTCGTCCACGGGCGCTATCCCGGAGCGCGTCACCGCCGTACGCGTAATCGCCGCAGCAACGGCGGTCTGTTCGACGTCCCCGACGGCATCGCCGTCGAAATAGATCAGCAGTTCGCCCCGCGCGGCATTCGCGGGAGCATTGACGATTTTGCGCATGGCGGCCGCCGGAGCCTCCTTGCCGCCGCTCTCTTCCATCGGGTCCGAGGCACAGCCCGCAAGGAACAGCAGCGCGAGCAGTAAAATTTTCTTGTCAGTCATGGTAGGTGAATTTAAAAAGGGAACCGGCCTCGCGGGCCGGCTCCCCGGTGATAGTCGTACTGTCCGAACAACAGTTTTTTATTCGGTTATTTTCGCGCCGGTCCTGCGGGTGAAGTCCGCACTCCGGGCGGCGATTCCCTGACGGAATTCCACCTTGGCCTTGGCGGCGCCCAAAACGGGCATGCCGACGATTTCGCACTCACGGCCGCGGTCGGCGGGCATTCTGTTTTCGCCGACAATTACTTTCGCAAGCTCCGGCCCGCGGAGTTCCACGTAATTGCCGGGCTGCACGGAGAGCGCCTTTACCACGGAAGCCATATCGGCGGCCGGATACAAATCCGGGTCTGCGAGCAGCAGCCATTCATGGAAGACGATGCCTCCTTCGCCGCCGGAGAATTTGTTCGTCGCAGGATCGTAGTCCGCATAGATTCCGAACCACATACCCGTGAACGTCAGATTGTTCGATGCCTGAAGCTGGGGATTGGGCACGAAAGCCACCAGTCCGTCGGCCACCGGCGCGCCCAAAAGCAGGCCGCGTCCGTTGTAAACTCCGTCGTCACCCTCGGCCGTATAAGCCACGTTCACGAAGTAATCCGTTCCCTGAAGCGTCACGTTGCCGATCAGCTGCGGAGCGAGTACGTAGAGAAGGCCGCCGTTCCACGCCATATACTGCGATTCGCCGGCATTGAACGCCTGAGGAGCGCCCGTAAGTCCGGACACCTTCACGTAGTCGCTGAATACGTTGTCGAAATCCGCATATCCGGAAGTCGTTCCTCCGTCTTCGACGACTACCTGTCCGAAGTACTGACGGGAGGTGTTGCCGGTCTTGTCATAGGCATCGACCGCATAATAATCCCACGTTCCGCAGTAGCCCGCCTTGGTCAGGCCGTTTTCGACATCGTCGTACGTATAGTGGATCTGCAGCGGATCCGGTTTGCCTGCCGTAGTCTGTTGCACGCTGTACAGTTTGCCGTAATAGCCGTTGTAAGCCCACACCAGCAGCACGTAATCCGTACCGGCGTTCAAGCCTTTATGAAGCAGCGAGAGACCCGTGTCGTTGATCTTGTCAATTTCTTCAGCCGTAATTGCCTTGCCGGACGTTTTGGCTATTTCAATCAGGTCCTCGCTGCTTTTACCGGTCAGGTCGGCACTCTTGAAGAGTCCCATGTAGCCCGATTCGATATTTTCACCGAATATAATGGAGCGGATAGAGTTTTCGGGAGTATGTCCCTGCGCTTCGAACTCCCACGTAAGCTCCGTACGGACGCTCAGCACGACGGGTTTGTCGTCGCCGGCCTTGACGTAGCCGAATGACAGGAATTCGTAGCCCTGAAGCTCGCCCGCCTCATCGTAAATGTTGGCAACGACGGTGTATTTGCCGGTCTCTTCGAATTGGGCCACGATGGTTCCGTCCGCCGTGATCTCCTTCGACTCGACCGTTCCCGCGTCGATGCCCGCCGAATTCGCCTTGGCGATGGCGTCGCCGAAGACTCCTTCGAAGAAGGCGTATTTCACCTTGGCGACGTCGGCGCCCAGTTTGGCTGCGATCTCGACCTTGCCGTCGGCCGGTTCGCTGTCGGTCAGGGCGAGCGAGAAGTCGTACTCCTCGGCTCCCGGCAGCATCAGACGCTGCATGCCGCCGGCGTTGCCGACATACCAGCCGTCGTCGCCGAACATCAGCAGTACGCTTTTGGCCGGGAATGTAATGACTCCGTTCACGTTGGTGCCGTACCCGCTGCCATTGAATCCGTTTTCCGGCACCTGCGAGGCAAAGCTGACGATACCGTCGCCGCTGTTGAGGAACACGCCCGTAGACTGTTCGGGCAGCCAGACCTTATCCGGATTCGTCGCGTCGATATAGGTAATGACGTCCGAACGGTTGCCCGACACTTCGGACGGAGACATGTTCAGCAGCGAAGCCAGATACTCCGCCGAGTAGACGTTGCTGATGCGGTAGTAGCCGGGGTTGTCGTCGCGTTCGTAGATCTCCACCTCGCCTTCGCCGTAACGGTTGGGAATTCCGTAGGCGGAACTGAGAATGTCGTCGCGCCATTTGCCCTTGGTCTCGCCTTTCGGCCCGGTCACGAGGTTCCATTTCACGCGGGTGACGGAGAAGCTTACGCCCGAAGCCTTTTCACCGTAGATGAAGGCGTATTTCTTGTCTTCGATCTGGATGTTGCAGGAATAGGTCGTACCGATTTCGGCATCGGGAAAAGAGACCTGAAAGGTCGTTTCCGTCGCCCCGTCGTCGAACGAGATTTCCGAAGCGGAGAAGATCGCGTCCTCGCTGCCCGTAACGGTCACGGGAACCGTGATGGCGTCGGCGTCGTTGGTACGCATGGCCGTGAAGGTCAGTACCGTCGGATCGGCCGGATCGAGTTCGAGGTCCGCGGCGTTGTCCTGCGAGGGGAAGTAAACCCCGTAGCAGCCGTCGGCCTCGGATTCGCCGCGGGTGTAGGTCGGATCGTCGGAACACCCTGCGAACACGAAAGTCGCAATAAGCGCGTATAAGAAATATTTGATTGCTTTCATATGTTTTTCGGTTTTAAATCATCCATGAAAACTTACGTTACTGCACCCACGGATCGATGATTCCCACGGGATTGGGGTTGTTCTGCGATTCGAGCGCGGTGTTCTGCTGGGTCTCCGTTTCGGGGATACAGAAGTTCCACCACGGTGCGCGGCCGTCGGTCGAGAAGCGGCAGTCCGAAGGTACGTTCGTGCCGACGTAGCCGGTTTTCAGGCTGTAATTCAGACGCTTGAAGTCGTAGAATACGACGCCTTCGCCCCATAGTTCGATACGCTTGTTCCAGATAATCTCCTCCACGACGTCGGCAGACGATACGGCCGAGGTGCTGAATTCCGGGTCGCGCTTGGCCATGAAGGTTTTGAGCAGCTGGAGACCTGCGGAGGCGTCGGCGTGCGCCGTAGCCTCGGCTTCGATCAGGTACATCTCCTCGACGCGCATCATCGGAATATCGGTAACGTTGCCGACGGAATAGGTCGCCGTCTCGCCTTCGGCGGGATGGAATTTCAGGTTCGCATAGGCCGGGAGGTTGGCGAACTGCGCCGCCGTCAGGTTGGTAATGTCGCTGTAATCGGCATATTTGGCGTCAGGCCCCACGAACGCGCGCTTGCGCCAGTCGGTGTCGGATATTTCGTTGTAGAAATTGCTGGTAACGCCTTCGAAAACGTATTTACCGCCATACCCCCACGTAGCCTCGCTCGAACGCCATGCCGCGAAATTCACGAGGTTGGCGATGCCTTCGGTAGACTGCGGGAGGTACCACATCCACGAATTGTTGGCTTTGTTGAAGCCCGTTTTGGGGTTCAGCCACTCCGTTTCGGTCATGATCGTGCATTTCGAGGCGTCGATGGCCTTGCGGGCATACGTCGCGGCGTCGGCATACTTCGACGAATCGAAGCCGCCCAGCCAGAGGTAAGCGCGCGCCTTGATGCCGTAGACCACGGCCAGACTCGGATTGGTCTTCGACGAAGAGGTGTAGTTGGCCAGCAGCGCCTCGGCGTCGTCGAGGTCCCTGAGGATGAATTCGAACATTGCCTCGCGCGTCACGCGCGGATTGTTGCGGGCCATATCCTCGGTGGTGTTCTCGTCCACGATCGGGACGGTCAGCCCCTTGACGCCCGAAACGTCGGTGTACTTGTTGTCGAGCGGATCGTACAGCCGGGCCAGATCCAGATAGAGCTGGGCGCGATAAGCTTTGGCAAAGCCCAGATAGCTTTTCTGCGCGTCGGAAAGTTCCACGCCTGCCAGCAGGCCGACCACGTCGTTGCTCGATTTGATGAACGTATAGTAGCAGTTCCACGGGAAGCGGCATACGGTCTGCGTCGGACCGATCAGAATGCCCGACTGCCAGTAGGTGAACCAGTCATATCCCGAACCTTCGTCGCCGGAGGAGCATATCACGTCGCCCGTGGCGGCGTCCGTAGCGCACATCATGCCCGGATAGCCGAAGTCGAAGCCGTAGTTGTTCGTCCTGCCGTACACCGAATAGGGGTAGGTCATGTTGACGGGGATGGCATTGACGATGGCCTCCACCGCAGTCGGCGAATCGCTGACCTGTCCGGAAGTCGCTCTGTCGGTGGGGAAGGTCTCTTTGATACAGCCCGTGAGCGCCATGGAGCAGACAAGGGCGAGTGTCGTTGTTTTCAATATGTTTTTCATTTCAATCCCTGTTTTATCCGTTAGATTAGAACTGTACGGTTACACCGCCCGAAATAGTGCGGATCGGCGAGTAGTTGGAGAAGTTGGTCGCTCCCGTGAACGAATAACGCGGGTCGAGTCCCTGACGCTTCGACCAGTAGACCACGTTGTCGCAGGCCAGATAGACGCGCAGTTTCTGTACGCCGAATTTCTGGGTGATCTTCGACGGCAGCGTATAGCCGACGTTGATGTTCGAGATGTTCAGGTAGCTCGCGTCGGTCAGGAAACGGTCGGAGACGCTCGTCGTATACTGGTCGCCGTATTGCAGACGGGGAATGTCCGAGCCTTTGTTTTCGGGCGTCCACGCCTTGAGGATGTCCTTGTGGTAGTTGGTGCCGACGGTGGTTCCGTAGGGCGACGACATGAAGCTGGCGTAACCCGAATCGTAGACCTTGCCGCCGATCTGGTAGTTGAACGAGATCGAGAAATCGACGCCGTAGGCCGAAACCGAGGTCGAGAAGCCGCCGTATACCGAAGGAATCGCGCTGTCGTGCAGGTAGCGGGTCGCGGAGGTGTAGTCCGAAGTCTTGGTCCGGGTGATCTTGCCGTCGTCGCCCTTCACGTCCTTGTACCAGAGCGAAGCGCCCGTTTCGGGATCGACGCCGGCGTAGGAACGCAGGTAATAGGTGTAGAGCGGCAGCCCTTCGCCGACGAAATAACTGCCGTCGATATAGCCTTTGTAGCCCTCCACGGTCGTGGATTTGTGTTCGGGAGCCAGATAGGTGACCTCATTCTTCACATGGGTCAGGTTCAGGTTGAAGCTCCACAATACGTTTTTCGTGCGGATCAGGTCGGCGTTCAGCTCCACCTCGACGCCGCGGTTGACCATGTCGCCCACGTTGGCGTAATAGGACGAGTAACCCAGCGACGAAGGAACCGAGAATGCGAAGAGCATGTCCGAAGTCTTGCGGTTGAAGAAATCGACGCTTCCGCTCAGGCGGTTGTTCCAGAAACCGAACTCCGTACCGATGTTCAGGTTGGTGTTGGTCTCCCACGTAATGTTGGGATTGCCTTTCTGCCCGAAGAGCACGGCGATTTCGCCGTTGTTGTTCTCGATCGAATAGGTGTCGGTGTAGAGGTAGTTGCCGATGTTGTCGTTGCCCTGCGAACCGTAAGATGCCTTGAGTTTCAGCATGTTCACCCAAGGAGCGTCGAACCAGTTCTCCTGATTGAGGAGCCACGCGGCGCCTACCGACCAGAAGTTGCCCCAGCGGTGGTCGGGGTGGAAGCGCGACGATGCGTCGCGGCGGTACGAACCGCTCACGAAGTAGCGGCCCGCATAGTCGTACTGGGCGCGCATGAAGTAACCCTCCGAGTTGTAGTCGTCGATGTAGGAGTGGGCGCCCGCGCCGTCAACGACGGCTCCGCCGAGCTCCTCGTTGTCATAGGAGAAGAGTTTCGACTTGGTGCCGCTCAGGTAGTAATATTTTTTCTGATAGTACTCGTGACCGACCATCAGCCCCACGTTGTGCTTGCCGAAGGTCTCGTTGTAGTTCAGAATCTGCTGAAGGTTGTAGGCGATGTCGCGGGTGTGGTACTTCGAAATCGTACCGCCCGCCTCGGCGAACTGACCGTAATACTGGTTGTTGAGATAGGTCGTGCGGGTTTCGTCGATGTTGGTGCTGCCGTTTACCGTCAGCTTCAGCCCCTTGTAAAGCGAGATGTCCACGAAGCCGCTGCCCGAAAAGGCGTTGCCCTCGGCCTTTTTCTTGTTGAGCCAGCTGGTCTGCAGTCCGTTGGCGCCGGGCAGCAGCGGACGGGTCAGACCCGCATTGCCCTTGTCGCCGTAGTCGTACATCTGATAGCCGTTGTCGTCCACCATGATGCGGCCCGAACCGTCGCGGATGTATACCGGGTAGATCGGGGGCATCTGTGCAGAGAACGCGAAGATGTTGGCCGTCGAGGAAGCCGATCCTTCGTTCGAGTTGCCGTTGCTGTTGCTGAAGTGCGCATACGACATGTTGCCGCCCACCTTCAGCCACTTCTTGGCCTGATAATCGGCCTTCAGACGCGCGGTATAGCGCTCCAGCGCCGAACTTTTGATAATACCCGTATTGTCCAGATAACCGAGCGAAGCGTAGAACGAGCTGCGCTCCGTCGCACCGGAGATGTTCACGTTGTATTCCTGACGGAACGCCGACTGGTAAGCCTCGTCGATCCAGTCGTCGGGCGTCAGCCAATACTCCTGTCCGTTGTAGATGATCTTGCGGCCCAGCGTCGCGTTCGGATTCAGCTTGCCGTTGGTGCCGATCAGCGCCTGCCCTTCGGGAACCGTATAGACGTTGTATCCCAGACCGCCCGTGCCGTTGGAAGTCAGGCCGCTGCTGGCCAGCGCATAGGCCTTCGCCGCCGGATTGGTCTGCGCATAATAGCCGTAGAGCGCCTTGAAATGCGTCTCGTAATACTGCGCGGGCGAGGTGATCACGTCGTACTCCTCCAGCGCTTTCGAGTTTACGCCCCACTTGGCGTCGATCGTCACGACGGCGTCGCCCGACTTCGCCTTTTTGGTGGTGACCATAATCACGCCGTTGGCGCCGCGGGCGCCGTACAGAGCGTTCGAAGCGGCGTCCTTGAGGACGGTCATCGACTCGATGTCGTTCGTGTTCAGGTTGTTCAGGTCGCCTTCATAGGGCATGCCGTCCACAATCCAGAGCGGCTCCTTGCCGGCGTTGATCGAACCGAAACCGCGGACGCGGATCGAGGGGGTCTTGCCGAGATCTCCCGACGTGCTGGAGGTCTGCACACCGGCCACGCGGCCGACCAGAGCCGTCGCCACGTTGGAGGTCTGCACCTTGGCAATCTCATCCGATTTTATGACGGCAGCCGAACCGGTGAAAGCCTCTTTCTTTGCCGTACCGAAGGCCACGACGATCACATCGTCGATCGCTTGCGCATCCTCCTTCATCGTGACGTTGATCCGGGTTTTTCCGGCGATAGGCAGCTGCTGCGGCTCAAAACCGACAAACGTCACCACGAGCGTGCCGTTCACCGGAGCCGAAAGCGTATACTCGCCGGCCGTGTTGGTCGTGGTCCCCAGAGAGGTCCCATCTACAATGACGGTCGCGCCTGCAACCGGATGTCCGTTTGCATCGGAAACTGTACCGGAGATCTGCCTATTCTGGGCCGTGGCATATGCCAAGAACACGAATACGGCAATTAACGATAGTACAATTTTTCTTACCATAAGCGTTAATTTTAATTAATTTTAAAATAAAAAGTTCACAAGCAAAGATAAACGTTTGGCGATTCATATACAAATAAATTTTTAAAATAATTTACTACTATTACACATATTCTGCGGATTAATGTCCGTCACTTACAGTTTTCCCGGCAAAGTGTCGGGCTGGTTACAGATTGTAACCGCCGGTTTTCGGTCTTTTCGGTGATTTCCGGTGATTTTCCCTCCGGGAAGGGGCGCAAGGGGCGGATGACGGCGCTTAGATGAGCTTTGTGCCGGCTTCGGGTGCATCCGGAGGAAGCAAATTGCGGTAAAGGGAGTTGATTCGCTTCGACAGACGTTCCATTTCGCCGTCGAGCTGCGAGTGCGTAATGGTGGCATAAATCTGCGTAGTTCGTATGTTTCTATGTCCCAGCAGCTTGCTGATCGTCTCGATAGCTACGCCCTGCGACAGGGTGATCGTCGTGGCGAAGGTATGGCGGGCCGAATGGAATGTAATCTGTTTCATAATGCCTATTTCGGACATGATTTTGTCGAGACAGGCATTGCACCAGCCGTTGCTCGGAAGGTCGAAGATTCGCTTGGTCCGGGTCATCGGCCTGTGCTTGAGCAGAATGTTGTAAGGCACTTCGAACAGCCGGACGTTTACTTCGGAACCCGTTTTGCGGCGCGTCGTACTGATCCACAACTGTTTATTCACCTGCTGGATATTTTCCAGCGTAAGGTCCTTCATGTCGATATAAGACAAGCCGGTGAAACAGCTGAACAGAAAGGCATCCCGGATAAGTTGTAAGGTGGGAGTGTCGCCCTCGTACTGCATCAGTTTGTTGATCTCGCTCATGGAGAGGTAATTGCGCGTTACGAATTCGCTTTGTAATTTGTAATTTGCAAACAGATCCTTGTTCATATAGCCTTTGCTGCGGGCCAGCATCAGGATGTGTTTGAGGGCGATCATGTAGATCCACGTGGTATTTTTCTTATGGGCGCACTCCTGCGCTATGTAGGAATGAAAGCCCGTAAGGAATTCGCGGTTGAGTTCCTTGAACATTAAATCCTTCCGGTTGTACTTGTCCCAGACGAAATCCGCCAGATGCCGGCATACACACCTATATTTATAATATGTGGTCATGCTGCGGCTGACGCCGACCATGCGTTTGAATTCGTCGTTGTGCTGCTTGAAGAAGGCGACCACGGTCTCCTGCTTGTGATTGCCGCCGAAATACATCTCTTTGACCATCACCGGAGTAACGAAGGCCTGCTCGTAAAAGAGCTTGTTGTAGCATCTCTCGATGTGAAATCGGATATTGGCCAGCTTTTCGTTGATTTGGACGGCCATGTTGCTCCGTCCGCAGACCCGCCCCTGTGCGGTGTCCCAACTGGCGGGAGTGACCGAGAGCCGTGTGGAAAATTGCGTCCGCTGTCCGTTGATCGTGATGCGTCCCATGATCGGGGCCCAACCGTTCCGCAGAGGCGCATTCTTCTTGATGTAGAATAGAACCTTGAACGTGTTTCTCATTGTTTTTAACAACCTTTTTCATTAACCTATACAATACACAAACCGCTTTAAAGATAATGATTAAGTAACAACCATATGACGCAGGATTGAGTCTAAATAGCTTATTTTCCCCTTGTTGTCGTATTCGGAAGGGTTACGCTGTAGTAACAGATGTGCAACCGATACAACGTCCTGTTGTGAGACAGACGTTTGGTTATCAATTAATTAGACTGCAATTGGCAGATTTGGCCGGAGACGGGCCTCGCGTATTGATTATGAACAATTTACATTATACTAACGCGGGCAGTTGACTTTTTATTTTAAAAAATTAACTAATAGATTAACGCTTATGGTAAAAAAAATCCTACTATCGTTAATTGGAGTACTTGTGTTTGCAGCGGGGGCATTCGCCCAAGCCAAACAAGTGCGCGGTAGTGTCGTTGATGAAAACGGAGCGGCCGTGATCGGCGCTTCGGTTATCGTCAAAGGTACGACCATCGGTGTATCCACCGATCAGCAGGGATTTTTCGTTATGAACAATGTTCCGGCGAAATCCGAGGAACTGCAAATCTCCTATTTGGGGTATGTTACGCAGGATGTGAAGATCCGTCCGAACATGCAGATTACCCTTGTTCCTGACGAGCAGACTATCGAGTCCGTCGTGGTTACGGGTATGACCAAGACCGACAAACGTCTCTTTACGGGTGCGGCGGACCGCCTTTCCGCCGAGGATGTGAAACTTTCGGGTATGGCCGATATCAGCCGCGGTCTGGAAGGCCGTTCGGCCGGTGTCTCGGTGCAGAACGTATCGGGTACTTTCGGTACCGCTCCCAAGATCCGCGTCCGCGGTGCGACGTCGATCTTCGGCAGCTCGAAACCCCTCTGGGTGGTCGACGGCGTGATTATGGAGGACGTGATCGACATCGACGCCGACGCACTCTCTTCGGGTGACGCCACGACGCTGATCAGCTCCGCCATCGCAGGTCTCAACGCCGACGACATCGAGAGCTTCAGCATTCTGAAAGACGGTTCCGCAACTTCCATATACGGTGCACGCGCAATGGCCGGCGTGATCGTCGTCACGACCAAGAAGGGTCGTGCAGGCGAGAGCCGCATCAGCTATACCGGCGACTATACGTTCCGTATGACGCCGCGCTACGCCGATTTCAACATCATGAATTCTCAGGATCAGATGTCGGTATATCAGGAAATGGCCGCCAAAGGCTGGCTCAACAACTCGACTATCGCAAACGCCTCTTCGAGCGGTGTTTACGGTAAGATGTGGGAGCTGGTCAACACGGGCAAACTCGAAAATACGGAGGCTGCGCGCAACCGCTACCTGCGTAAGGCCGAGTACCGCAATACGGACTGGTTCAAGGAGCTTTTCCGGAGTTCGCTGATGCACACGCACTCGATCAGCCTCAGTTCCGGTACCGAGAAGTCGCAGTACTACGCTTCGATGAGCGCCATGTTCGATCCGGGATGGACCAAGGCCAGCGAGGTGGAGCGTTATACGGCGAACCTCAATGCTACCTATAATATCTTCGACAATCTGACGCTGAACCTGATTTCGAGCGGTTCTTACCGTAAGCAAACGGCTCCGGGTACGCTGGCGGCGACGACCGACGTGGTATTCGGCGAGGTGAAGCGCGATTTCGACATCAACCCCTACTCTTATGCCATGAATTCGTCCCGGACGCTCGATCCCGATGAATTCTACACGCGCAACTACGCTCCGTTCAACATTATCGACGAACTTGGGCGTAACTACATCGATCTCAACGTCGTGGATACGAAATTCCAAGCGGAGCTGCGTTACAAGCCCGTCACGGGCCTCGAACTGAGCGCACTGGCCGCCATCAAATATTCGGCTACGACGCAGGAGCACAATATTACGGACTATTCGAATCAGGCCCGCGCCTACCGTGCAATGGCTACTACGGTGATCCGTGACAACAACCCGTTCCTGTATACCGATCCCGACAATGCGTATGCAGTACCTATTTCGATCCTGCCCAAGGGCGGTATCTACAAGCGCCGCGACAACAACATGCTGTCGTACGACTTCCGTTTCGCCGCTTCGTACAATACGGAGATCAACAACCAGCACATTATCAACCTCTACGGAGGTATGGAGGTCAACCAGAGCGACCGTCACGAATCTTGGTTCAACGGCTGGGGTATGCAGTACTCGATGGGCCTGATCCCCTTCTACGCCTACGAGGTATTCAAGAAAGGCAAGGAGGAGAACACCGACTACTTCGGTCTGGCCGACACCCATTACCGCAACGTCGCTTTCTTCTTCAACGGCACCTACTCGTGGAAAGGCCGCTACACCCTCAACGGAACCTTCCGTTACGAAGGAACGAACCGCATGGGTAAGAGCCGCAGCGCCCGCTGGCTGCCGACATGGAACGTCGCCGGTGCATGGAACGTACACGAAGAGAATTTCTTCGAGGCGCTGCGTCCCGCACTGTCGCACTTGTCGCTGAAGGCTTCCTACTCGCTGACCGCAGACCGCGGTCCCAGCTTCGTGACCAACTCGCGCGTCGTCATTACGAGCAATACCCCGTGGCGTCCTTCGGCCGGTGTTACCGAGTCGGGTCTGACGATTTACGACTTGGAGAACAGCGAGCTGACTTACGAGAAGAAGAACGAGGTGAACGTCGGTATCGACATGGGCTTCCTGAACAACCGCATCAGCCTCGCAGCCGACTGGTACAAGCGTGACAACCACGACCTGATCGGTGTGATCAACACGCAGGGTATCGGCGGTCAGGTGATGAAATACGGTAACGTCGCCGGTCTGAAATCTTCGGGTGTCGAGCTGACTCTTTCGACCCGCAACATCGAAACCAAGAATTTCAGCTGGTCTACGGACTTCATCTATTCGCACCTGAAAGAGGAGGTGACCGACCTGATGTCGTACAAGCGTGCCATCGACCTCGTATCGGGCACCGGTTTCGGTATGGAAGGCTATCCCTCGCGTTCGATCTTCTCGTTCGACTTCCAAGGCCTGAACGACGAGGGTATCCCGCAGTTCATCAACGAGAAAGGCCAGCTTACGACCACCTCGATCAACTTCCAAGAGCGTAACAACCTCGGACACCTGAAGTATTCGGGTACGGCCGATCCGACGGATTTCGGTAGCTTCGGCAACATGTTCCGTCTCTACGGCTTCAAGCTCAATGTCTTCATCACCTACTCGTTCGGCAATGTGATCCGTCTGGATCCGGTCTTCTCCGAATCCTACAGCGACCTGCTCTCCATGCCGCGCGAGTTCCGCAACCGCTGGATGCGTCCGGGCGATGAAAACCATACGGATATTCCGGTTATCGCCAACAAGCGTCAGGTCGAGAAGGACAACTACCTTTCGCGCGCTTACAATGCCTACAACTATTCGACGGCACGTATCGCCAAGGGCGACTTCATCCGCATGAAGGAAATTTCGCTGACCTACGACTTCCCGAAGCGCTGGATCAAGAAACTCCGTTTCTCGAACATGTCGCTTAAACTTCAGGCTACGAACCTTTTCCTGATCTATGCCGACAAGAAGCTCAACGGTCAGGATCCCGAATTCTTCAATACCGGCGGTGTTGCGGTTCCGGTGCCCAAGCAATTTACGCTGACGCTGAAAATCGGTTTATAACAGACGCTAAAGATGAAAAATATGAATACGAAAAAAATAACCACGCTAATCGTACTCGCGGCTGCCCTCGTGGCGCTTCCCGCTTGTAACGACTTTCTGGATGAGATGCCGGACAACCGAACCGAACTCGATTCGAGCGACAAGATCACCAGTCTGCTGGTTTCGGCATATTCCGAACATACCTACCCCGTAACCTGCGAATACGCATCGGACAATGTCGATGAAACGGCATTGGTTTCACCGGACTTCGAACCCGAACAGGAAGAGTATTACCGCTGGCAGGACGTTACGGCGGCCGTTACCAACGAAGCGCCGCAGGCCGTATGGAGTCAGTACTACATGGCTATTGCCGCCGCCAACCAAGCGCTCGACGCCATCAAGGAGCTGGGCGGCGCCGACACCCCGCAGCTGAAAGCCGCCAAGGGCGAAGCGCTTATCTGCCGTGCATACGCTCATTTCTGTCTGGCCAATATGTTCTGTCAGGCCTACAATCCGCAGTATGCGTCGGAGGACCTTGGCATTCCCTACATGGAGAAAGCCGAAACGATACTCGACCCCAAATACACCCGCGGTACGCTGGCCGACGTCTACTCCAAGATCGACGCCGACCTGATCGAGGGTCTGCCGCTGATCACCGACGAGTTCTACTCGGTGCCGAAGTACCATTTCAACCAGAAGGCCGCCTATGCCTTTGCAGCCCGTTTCTACCTCTTCTATCAGAAGTGGGACGAGTGTATCGCCGCCGCGAAGGTAGTGCTGGGAAGCGCTCCCGAAACGATGATGCGCGACCTTGAGGCGAACGGCAAACTGGGACTGCAGTCGGCCGACGGACAGACCCTGCTCCGCACGATGGACTATATAGACTACTCGCACAAGTGCAACCTGCTGCTGCAGACCTCGATAACCGATGCTCCCGGCATTTCGTTCGGTCCTTACAATGCCTACACCGGGTTCTCCCACGGTAACTGGCTGGATCAGACCGAAACCTTCCGCGCTCCGACGGCTCCGTGGGGCAGCAGCTACACGCTCTACTCTGCGCCGTATTCAATGAATACCGGTAAAGCCGACAAGTGTTTCGCATGGCGTGCGCCCTACCTCTTCGAGATCAAGGACCCGGTGATGCAGACGGGACTCGCGCATACGGTTTTCCCCGCATTTACGGCCGAAGAGACGCTGCTCTGCCGCGCCGAGGCTTACATCATGAAGAAGGAATACGGACCGGCTCTGAACGACATGAACCTCTGGATCAGCAAATATGTGAAGTCCGGCGCCCAGACGCTCACCGAAGCCAACGTCAACCAGTGGGCGCAGAACACGAGGGAGTATACCCCGGCCAACCCCACGGTGAAGAAACCTTTCGGTGAGACGGCTTTCCCGCTCGAAGCCGGCACGCAGACCAACATGTGCTATGCGCTGCTGCATCTGCGCCGTGTGGAGACCGTACACCTCGGTTTGCGCTGGTTCGACATAAAACGTTACGGCATTACGATTTATCGTCGCAAGCTGGCCAGCTACAACACGCTCGGAAGCGTTACCGACGAACTGCACGCCCGCGACCCGCGCTGCGCGATGCAGCTGCCGATGGATGTCGTTGCCGCAGGCCTGACTCCTAACCCGAGATAATCAGATGCTAACGATAAAACAGGATATACGATGAAAAAGAATATTATATTACTTATGACGGCAGTGTTCGGAGTGTTCGTTTTGGCGGGCTGCTCCGAGGACGACCTGAACAAGACGAGTGCTGTCCTCGACTCGCCTACCGTCGAAAACGATTTCGACAGATGGCTTGCCAAGAACTATATGGAACCCTACAACATCGATTTCAAATATCGTTTCAAAGATGTTCTGGGCGACATGGACTACAACCTGACTCCCGCGGATTACGGGCAGGCGATCAAACTGGCCAAGCTGACACTGCACCTGACGCTGCAGGTTTACGACGAAGTGACGGGCAGCAGGCAGTTCATCAGCGAGAACTTCCCGAAGATCGTCCATGTTATCGGTTCGCCGGCCTATAACGAAAACAACAACATCGTACTCGGTGTGGCCGAAGGCGGTAAGATGATGACCCTTTATCAGGTCAACATCATCGACTATCTGCTGAGCACGAAGAATATTGCCCAGCTCAACGAGCTATTCTTCAAGACCATGCACCATGAGTTCGGTCACATCCTCCACCAGACGCGGCCCTACTCGACCGACTTCAACGCCGTAACGCCTTCGAGCTACGTCGGCGACGCATGCTTCGACACCTACCGGACGGATGCAGCGGCTCGTCAGGCCGGGTTTATCACGCGTTATTCGTCGAAGGCTCCCGATGAGGATTTCGTGGAACAGCTCTCGCTCTACGTAACCACGACGGCTGCCGAATGGGAAGCCATTCTCGCACAAGGCGGCAGCGCCGGACGTCCGCTTCTCGAACAGAAGAACGATATCATGCGTGCCTACATGCTCAGCACATGGGATATCAATATCGATGAACTGCGAAAAGTGGTATTACGTCGGCAGAATGAGATTTGGTCGCTCGATTATAACATTTAATTCGTAAAAGAGATGAAAAAACTTATCATATTATTAGCGGTTTTGCCGCTTGTCCTCTCTTCGTGCCTCAAAGACGACAAGGACGCTTTCGGCAAAACGGCCAGTGAGCGAATCCGCGAGGTGCAGGAGGGCACCGAAAAGGCGCTGACCGGAGCTGCCAACGGCTGGCTGATGGAGTACTATCCCAGTGCGACGCAGGAGTACGGAGGCATTGCGATCTACATGAAGTTCCAGAACGGAACGGTTACCGTAACTTCCGAAGCGGGAGGCGCCGGCAAGACCGCCGAGAGTCTCTACTCGTACGATCAGGATTACGGTCCCACGATCAATTTCGACACTTACAATCCGTACTTCCATATCTATTCGGAGCCGAACTCCGGTGTCGGCCCGACCAATACGGGTATGGGAGGCGACAGCGAGTTCATCATCATGAGCTACGCGGCCGACAAAGTCGTTCTGCGCGGCAAGAAGACCCAGAACACCATCGTGCTGACTCCCCTGCCGGAAACCGCATGGAACACGATGTTCGGCAAATATTCTGCGGATGTGACCAAGATGGACAATTTCCGGTCCTACGAACTCGTTCTCAACGGCAAGACCTACGACATTTCGCGCGAGGTGGCGGCCGGTTATAACTCCCGTTATTTTTCGGTTGTGACTGAAAACGGAACGATTCCCGCAAGCTTCATCTACACGCAGGATACCGGACTCAAGTTCTATGAGCCGCTGGTTGTCGACGGAGTGTCGATCGAGGAGATGACTTGGAGCGGCGGCATGTTCACCGACGAGATGAGCGGCGCCCGGATTCAGGAAACGGTATCCAACAATAAGTTCACCTTCGCCGTATCGGACATCAAGGCTACTTCGGTCAACGTAGAAACGACGCCGACTGTTGCAAACGAGTACTACTATTTCGACGTCGTGCCGTCGAGTGCATTCGCAAGTGCATCGGATGAGGAGATTCTGTACGAACTGATGGACGGAATCACGTCGATGAACCAATTGTCGCTCGGCAAAATGATGAAAACGCTGACGGTAGATTCTGACACGGAGTACATACCCTGCGCATTCGGTCTTAAAATCGTAAACGGCTGGATCTATCCGATCACGGAACTGGCAAAGGGCACCGCTTTCATGAGCGGTCAGGGCGATCCGATGTCGCCGGAATACCAAGCATGGCTCGGTACATGGACCGTCACCAGTACGTCGTCCGAAAAGAGCAAGCAGCCGATTACATTCGACATCACGCTTGCCAAGAAGGTCGCCAACACCTCTTATTCGCTGACCGGCTGGGATATTTCGGTCCGCCGACTGACTTGGGCGGGAACTGCCGACTTCAAAGCAACCAACAATTCGTTCGAGATCATAAACGGGCAAGAACTCCCGTATTCGGATCCCAACGGTACGCCGTATCTTATCGCCCGCGGAATCGCAGCATCGGGCACCTATATCGTCTCTGGCAGCTATCCGGCTCTGACCGGCGTTATGAATTCCGACGGAACAGCTTCCGTTTCCTGCTATAAGGGCAAGTTCTCGGACGGCGAGGAGTTTACCGTAGGTACGGTAGGATATTTCATAGATACCGGAGGCAGCTACGGATCTTATGGTCCCGCAGCAGGATTTACATCGGGAGATCATCCGGTCGGACCGTTCAAGATGGTTAAGAAATCGGCTGCCGGCGTCCCCGCCAAAGCCGCTGCTCTGACGAACGTCAATACTGTAATCCGGTACCACAAATTATCGGATATTCCGCAGATGAATTTATCGTCGTTTCAGATCGGCATCAATGTAAAAGCTGCAAAGCTCGAATAAGAGCCCTTGCATTATTGATCAATAGGGGTGGGAGGAGTCATTATCGAATGACTCCTCCCAAATTTTAGAGGGATTACCATCGTTTGATCTGCATGAGTTCGGTATTGCACCGGACTCATGTTTGTCAATGGACTCTTCATAGGCGCGCAGGCGCAGCCGACTGCCGGAGAGGTCTTCAAGCGGAATGCAGGCTGGGACGGTTCGTCTCCATAAAATAATAAATAGAATAATAATTTGCATAAATCCGCACAAAATCGCATATTTGTATCTCAATCTTCCGTTACGAACCATTTATGGAATCTTTTTTGAACCATACGCCGGCGGCATATACTCCCTGTAAATCCGCTCCGGAAGATTTGCAGAGCCTATCTTTTGTCATCTATCCAAAATCATAGTTTATGAACAACAGAAAACTACTCATTTTTGCGTCATTCCTGCTGTTGGCGGGCTGTACGACCGATCCGGATACGGATAATAACGCGGGGGGGGGTACTTCCGCGCAGACTCCGTCGGCCAAGATCGTCAACACCTCCGCCGATGCGGCGGCCGAAACGCTTCTGGTCTATTTCAACGACCGTGCGGTCGAAACCATCGAAAGCACCGCTGCCGCAACCCGCACTGCGGCGACACGTTCGGGAGTCGCCTCCGTAGACGACGTTCTGAGCCGTCTGGAGATCGTTTCGCTGGAACGTCTTTTCACTTACGACGCCCGGAACGAAGAGCAGACCCGCGCCGCAGGGCTGCATAAATGGTACATACTCACCTTCGGCCAAGGCGCGGATCTGGAAAAAGCCGCAAGGGAGCTGGCCGGAGTGGCCGAAGTGAGCCGCATACAATTCGACACGAAACTGCAAAAGGCATCGGTCGGCAATCCCATGCCGTTCAGAATCGACGAGACGGGGACGACCCGCGCCGATTTCTCCGGCAGCGGCTTCAATGATCCCGGACTTCCGAACCAATGGCACTACAGCAACAACGGCGACAAAATGTTCGCGGCTACGACGGCCGCAGGCGCCGACATCAATGTTCCGGAGGCATGGAAACTGACCGGCGGCAGCCCTTCGATCATCGTCGCCATCGTCGATGAAGGCGTGAAATACACCCATCCCGATCTGGCCGACAACATGTGGGTAAATAAGGCCGAACTGAACGGTGCGGCAAACACCGACAATGATGGGAACGGCTATAAGAACGACGTACATGGCTACAACTTCGCTACAAACTCCTCCAATCTGACATGGAGTGTATCGCATTATGACAATAAAGGCAAATACGACGGCGATTCGGGCCACGGCACCCACGTCGCAGGTACGGTAGCCGCCGTAAACAACAACGGCAAAGGCGTCTGCGGCGTAGCGGGCGGCACGGGCAGCAACGACGGCGTGAAACTCATGTCGTGCCAGATTTTTTCGGGCGGCAAGGGCGGCACCATCTCGACTTCGGTCCGGGCGATCAAATACGCCGCCGACAACGGCGCCTCGATCATCCAGTGTTCGTGGGGCTACCCCACTCAGTCGCCGTTCACGTCGGACAGCTATTATGAAAGGAATTACGCCGCGGAAAAAGAGGCGATCGACTACTTCGTCTCGAAAAAGAACAACGACGTACTCGACGGTGGCCTTGCGATCTTCGCCGCAGGCAACGACGCCACCAACTTCGCGAGTTATCCGGGCGGCTACCGCAGCTACGTTTCGGTCACCTCGTTCGGCCCGGACTACCTGCCGGCCTACTACACGAATTACGGTCCCGGCTGCAACGTCGCGGCTCCGGGCGGCGACGCCAGCATCTCGCCCGCAGGAACCAGCGCCGCGCAGGTGCTTTCGACACTGCCTTCCGAGCTACCCGCAGAACTCGGCACCGACGGAGCCGACTACGGCTACATGCAGGGCACCTCGATGGCCTGCCCCCACGTATCGGGCGTCGCTGCGCTGGGACTCTCCTACGCGCTGGCCAAAGGCAGGCATTACACGGTGGACGAGTTCAAATCGATGCTCCTGACCGCCGTAAACGACATCGACTCCTATATCATCGGCGGCACCAAAAACGGCATGGTACTCCGCAACTACCGCAAGAATATGGGCACCGGATCGATCGATGCCTACCAGCTGCTGATGCAGATCGAAGGCACGCCCTGCCTGCCGGCTAAAGTCGGCGTACAGCAGGTGCTCTCGCTCGACAAGTTCTTCGGGCAGGCTTCGGCGAACCTGACCTACAAGAGCGCCGAAATGTCGCAGGCCGACATGGACAAGCTGGGGATCACCGCCGCGCCTGCGTTCTCGTACGGAAAACTGCAGATCAAATGCACCAAACCGGGCGTCGCCAAGATCAAGATCAAGGCCATGGCCGGAAGTTCCTCGGCAAACGGAGAGATGAGCGGCATGGAGATCACCAAGGAGTTCGCGATCATCGCCCGCGCGGTACAAGCCGGCAACGGGGGTTGGTTATAATATAAACGTATGAAAACTATGAGAAAGACTATCTATATCGTACTGGCCGCATTGGGCCTGTGTCTGTTCGCCGGCTGCGGATCGTCGGACAAGGAGAAGGTGTCGCCCACGGCAAAACAGCTCGTCGGCGAGTGGCAGCTCAAGACATGGACGGGCGAGACTCCGCAGGATTTCGATATTTACCTCTCGTTCGGAGCGGACAATACTTTCGAGATATACCAAAGGCTCGCCGAGGTAAAATACCAGAAATTCACCGGCAGTTATCAGGTGCAGAACGACGTGCTCAGCGGAAAATACAGCGGCGGCAAGAACTTCGGAAGCACCTACGACATTTCATTCAACGAATCGGGCAGCACGCTGACGCTGACCAGCGCCACGAACGTTACGGAAGTGAGCGTATACGAGCGCAGCACGATTCCGAATTCGGTCAAGGAGGGCGCCGCCGTGATGAAATCCACCCGTTCGGCGGTACGGCTGGCGCTGTAGGCCGTCCGCCGCAAAGGTCAAAACAGAGAATCTCCGGTCTTATGACCGGAGATTTTTTCATGCCGGAGTCATTCACACCCCACCGGCGGCCGATTTCCGGACGCAAACGCCGTTCATGTCCGAAAAACTGTTATATTTGCCCTCTGGAAGAGAAATTATATTTACAGAAACATCAGACGGACAGCCGGATAGCTCTCGATTTCCGTTTTGGCACATTTTTCACTATCTTTGGACAAAATACGTTACATATTATGAACATCACCGAAATTCTGCCCGGCATTCATTACGTCGGGGTCAATGATCGCACGACAACCCGTTTCGAAGGCCTCTGGTCGCTTCCCCACGGAGTTTCATACAACGCATATCTGGTCGCAGACGAGAAGGTCGCCCTGATCGACACCGTCGAAGAGGCTTTCGGAAGCCGTTTGTTCGAAAATATCCGCGAGACGATCGGCGACCGCCCGATCGACTACCTCGTGGTCAATCACATGGAGCCGGACCACTCGTCGTCCATCCGCGCCCTGCGCCTGCTCTACCCCGACATCCGGATCGTCGGCAATGCCAAGACGCTGCAAATGATCCAAGGCTTCTACGGCATCGACACCGGGACGCTCGAAGTCAAGGAGGGCGACACGATTTCGCTCGGCGCGAAGACGCTCTCGTTCTACATGGCGCCGATGGTACACTGGCCCGAAACGATGGTCACGTGGTGCGCCGAAGCCGGGACGCTCTTCTCTGGCGACGCTTTCGGCACGTTCGGGGCTATCGACGGCGGCATCACCGATTCGCAGCTCGACCCGTCGCGCTACTGGGACGAGATGCGCCGCTACTACGCCTGCATCGTGGGCAAATACGGCGGCCCCGTGCAGAAAGCACTGGCAAAGGTCCGCGGACTGAACCCCACGACCATCTGTTCGACCCACGGTCCCGTATGGCAGCGGCAGATTCCGCAGGTAATGGATATTTACGACCGTCTGAGCCGCTACGAGGGAGAACCCGGCGTAGTGCTCGCCTACGGTTCGATGTACGGCAACACGGAGCAGATGGCCGAACGCATCGCCCGCGAGCTTGCGAGCCGGGGCGTCGGCCCGATCGTCATGTACAACCTTTCGTTCGCCGACGAATCGGTCGTGCTGCGCGACGTGTTCCGCTACGACACGCTGATCGTCGGCGCGCCGACCTACAACGGAGGCATCTACCCGCCCGCGGCGCGCCTGCTCGACCTGATCGCCGCTCGCTGCGTCCCGCAGCGCAACTTCGGGTGGTTCGGATCGTTCTGCTGGGCCGGGGCCGCCGTGCGCGGCATGGGCGAATTCGCGCAGCGCATGAAGTGGGAGCCGATCTGCGATCCCGTGGAGATGAAGCAGGGCTTCTCGTCCGGCTGCCACAACTTCTGCAGCCGGTTCGCCGACGGCATCGCCGAGCGCTTCCGCCGCTGAACATACACACACCAAAAACTCACAATATGAAAATCGCAGTCGTAGGAACGGGGTACGTCGGTCTGGTTTCGGGGGCTTGTTTCGCCGAAATGGGCCTCGACATCACGTGCGTCGATATAGACAAAAAGAAGATCGACGGGCTGAACAACGGCGTCATCCCGATCTATGAACCGGGGCTGGAAGAGGTCGTCCGGCGCAATGTCGAAGAGGGCCGTCTGCACTTCACGACCGAACTCACGGATTGTCTTGACAACGTGGAGGTGGTCTTCTCGGCCGTAGGCACGCCGCCCGACGAGGACGGCTCGGCCGACCTGAAATACGTGCAGGAAGTGGCCCGCACGTTCGGCCGGAATATCAAGAAATATACGGTGCTGGTGACCAAAAGCACCGTTCCGGTAGGTACTGCGCAGAAAGTCAAGGCCGTAATCCGCGAAGAGCTTGCCCGGCGGAAGTGCAAGGTGCCGTTCGACGTCGCTTCGAACCCCGAATTTCTGAAGGAGGGCGCGGCTGTCAAGGACTTCATGTCGCCCGACCGCGTGGTCGTGGGCGTCGAAAGCGAACGGGCGCGCAAGCTGATGACCAAGCTCTACCGGCCGTTCCTGATCAACAATTTCCGCGTGCTGTTCATGGACATTCCCTCGGCCGAGATGACCAAATACGCCGCCAACGCCATGCTGGCGACGCGAATTTCGTTCATGAACGAGATCGCCAACCTGTGCGATCTGGTAGGCGCCGACGTCGAGATGGTCCGCAAAGGAATCGGTTCCGACGCCCGCATCGGCAGCAAATTCCTCTATCCGGGCTGCGGTTACGGCGGCTCGTGCTTTCCGAAGGACGTGAAGGCACTGGCCCACACGGCACACGAACACGGCTACACGATGCAGGTGATCGAAGCCGTGGAGCGGGTCAACGAACGCCAGAAGTCGATCGTTTTCGACAAATTGCAGCTGGCGCTGGGCGACCTGCGCGGCAAGACCGTAGCCGTCTGGGGACTCGCCTTCAAACCCGAAACGGACGACATACGCGAAGCACCGGCATTGGTCGTGATCGACCGGCTGCTCGAAGCGGGAGCGACGGTCCGCGCATACGATCCGGTCGCCGCCAACGAATCCCGCCGCAGGCTCGGCGAAGAGCGCGTTTATCATGCCGCGTCGATGTACGAAGCCGCCGAAGGAGCCGACGCCGTCGCGCTGATCACCGAGTGGAAGCAGTTCCGCATGCCCGACTGGACGCTCCTGCGTTCGGCCATGCGCGACAACATCATCGTGGACGGCCGCAATATCCTCGACAAGGAGGAGGCGCTGAACGCCGGATTCCGCTATTACGGCATCGGGAAATAACGGGTGCAGCGGCATCCGGAATGCAATCCGGCAGGCTGCAGGAAGCGGTAAGCGTATATAACACGAAGGCCGGAGCATACACTCCGGCCTTCGTGTTATCGTCTCGGCGATCCTACATGCGGACCTTGACGATGATCTTGCGTATGCTTCCCTCGCCCACCATCGGCGCATGGCCGTCCTCAGGCATGAGGATCGTAAACTGACCGGGACGGATCGTGTAGCAGGTCTGCGGCTCGTCGTCGAAGAGCTGAATATCCTTCTCGGCATCGAACCCGCCCAGCGGTTTGCTCAGGACAGCACGTTCGCTCCAGCCGAAGGTCTCGCGCTCGCCGCGGACAAGCACCTGAATGTCGAGATAGGCGTTGTGGATTTCCAGCTTGGCGTCGGCGGGCTTCTTCAATTCGGTATCCATGACATTCACATAGATATCCTTGCCGTCGAGTTCGTGGATACCGGATTCCATCTTCTCCCAGTCGGTCGAGGCGATGAAACCGAAAGCTTTTTCCAGACGCGGATTCAACGAATAATAGAGCGCGCTGTTTTTCAAAGAGTCGAAAATCATAATTATATCGGATTAGTTGTTCATTGCATTTTTCCGCAGCCGGACGACGACGGGATGGTGGTCCGAGTAATCGACCGTGGGCACCTCGTACGAAAGCGCATCGAACCCCTCCGAGCTGAGCACGTAGTCGATCCGCAGGGTATTGAAAAATCCGCGGAACGTATGCGAATAGCCCGAACCGCACTGGCTGAAAGCGTCGTTCAGTCCCTTGGCCATGGTGCGGTAAACGTACGACATGGGCGTATCGTTGAAGTCGCCGCAGACGATGCACCGCGAACGCCACGCCTCCACCACCACCGCGATGCTGTCCACCTGCGCGGCACGCAGCACGCTGTTCTCGCGGAAACGGCCCGCCATGCTCCGCAGTTTGTCCTCGCGCGCCGTATCGGAGAGAAATCCGCGGCTGGTGAGGTAGTCGTTGTCGGCCGCCTTGATCGCCGTCGAACGCAGGTGGTTGTTGAACACCCGGATCGTATCGTCGCCGATCAGCAGATCGGCCCAGACCGAGGTGCCGGGGGTCAGTACGACGCCGGAGCGCAGGATGCGGTATTTGCTCAGGATCACCAGCGGCGCGCCGTAAAGCGAATCGGGCGCCTGCGTACGTCCGAAAACAGCGCTTTCGTACTTCTCGTCCAGCAATGCGAACTCGTCGGACTGCCCGGCCAGCCGCGCGTTGAACTCCTGCAGGCAGATGATATCGGGATTATGGTCGCCGATCAACTGCAGCACGTCTCCCACGCTGCTGAGTCCGTTCTCGCCGTAGAATCCCCGCACGTTATAGGTCATCACCTTGAAGGCGCGGCGGTCGTACCTCTCGTCACCGTAATTACGGCGGAACTCAGGTCTGTAGAAAAGCGACACCTTGAAAAGCCCGACGATCACCAGCGCAACCATGATTCCGGCCCGCACCAGCCGCCAGCGGATGATCCAATAGAGCGCCAGAACAACCGTGACGACATAGACCGCCGGTGCAGCCAGCCCCAGCACGGGGAAGAACCACACCCGGCCCGGATCGACGTAGGGGACGAAAAAGGTGACGACCATCGTAACGGCCGTTACGGCCGTCAGGAGCGTCATCAGCAGATCGAGCAGCCGCAGCAACAGACTGCGCCGCGGCTTACGGCCGCGGTCGCTGTCATAACCGCTGTAATAGGTCTCGGACATAGGGTCAGAAACGGATTATGCCCCGCTGTTTCCACCATTGAAGCAGCAGGAAGCCCCACAACATGCCTCCCACATGGGCGAAATGCGCCACATTGCCCACGCCGCGCCAGCCCAAGAACAGTTCGATCACACCGTAGATGACAACGAACCATTTGGCCTTCATCGGAATCGGGGGAATCAGCAGCATGATGACCGCATTGGGGTGCAGGACACCGAAGGCCAGCAGCAGTCCCATCACGGCGCCCGAAGCGCCGACCAGCACCAGCGGGAATTCGCCGAAGGCCAGTGCCGTCAGGTATTGGATAAGCGCCGCGCCGATGCCGCAGACCATGTAATAGGTCAGAAAGCGTTTCTGCCCCAATTCATACTCCAGCGTACGCCCGAACATCCAGAGAGCGAACATGTTGAAGAAGATATGTTCGAAATTGGCATGCAGGAACATGTAGGTGATGAACTGATAGACATGGAAAAACGGCGTACCGAGCGACAGGGCGCAGTACTCCATGATCGTATTGCCCGCCTTCGGCAGCAACGCCGTGGCCATGAAGATCAGGACGTTGATGATTATCAGATTCAACACCACCGGGGGCGTCTGGAAATAATTCCTGTTCATAAATTATCTTTTTTCAGTTTCGTTGCGGTTTTCTCCCCGTCCCGTCTCTCAGGGCTGCAAACGCGGCCCGGCCTGCATTCGCAAACCCGATCATGCGGGGAGCGGTTTTCAATTTTCCGCCCCGGAAACAAGCCGCATGGAGCCGGCCGGATCAGGGCGCCGAAAATTTATGCAAATGTACGTTTTTCCGCCGGATTATCCCAACTTGGCCCGGATATCTTCGACGGTTATCTCGGCGGTTATGGCTTTGCCCGATGGCGAAAAGCTGAAATTGCCCGAAGCGGCCAGCCGCGCGAGCAGTGCGGCGGCTTCGTCGCGCGACATGAGGCGCGCAGTCTGCTTCG
>ULUC01020707.1_pt1 | contig 48597 bp, 46 predicted proteins | sample 1958151 | NCBI WGS metagenome assembly ULUC01 (sample SAMEA4835750, study PRJEB28245) | human gut metagenome | biome: gut microbiome; material: fecal sample | place: Denmark | collected 2008
TGGTTGATACCGCTAAATCCGCTCATTTTCTAACTCCTTTTCTTATTTAACATATCATTTTAGATAAAATGTTATGTTAAATTTTAAGCTAATTAGGAGTTTTACTAATGCTTTATACTGTGTAAACTTTTGTAACAAAAAATTTTTAAAAGCTAAAGTTTTGAAAAAATATGCCGTTAACAATACTATAAAGAATACATTTTATCTATTTTGTATTCTAATCGGAAAAGCGATATTTTATAAGAGTCCAAACAGCCTGAACTCCATCTTTCCAGGTTATTTTTTTACCTTCTTCATTTTTTCTTGCATTATAAGAAATTGGCACTTCCATAAAACGGACATTACGTTTTAAGACCTTTGCCGTAATTTCAGGTTCAAAATCAAACCTGTTAGACTTAATAGAAATTCCTTTAATAACATCTGCCCTAAAAGCTTTGTAGCAGGTTTCCATATCTGTCATATAAGTTCCATAAAGAACTCTTGTCATTAAAGTCAAAAATACGTTTGCAAGATAGCTTAGAAGCAAGAAATTACCGTTATTACGTGTATCTGCTAGTCTTGAGCCATAAACGACATCGGCTGAATTAGTTGCAATAAGATGTACTAGAGGTTTGTAATCTTTCGGATTATACTCCAAATCAGCATCCTGAATGATAATAACATCCCCCGTAGCAGCCATAAGCCCCGTGCGAAGCGCAGCACCTTTACCCATATTACGCTGATGATAAAGTACTTTATATGGTAGTTGAGAATATAATTCTTTTGTACCATCAGTTGAAAAATCATCAATTAAAATAATTTCTTTTTCCAGACCAAAATCAACTTCTTCTATACGCTTGATGATTTCTAATAATGAATTTTTCTCATTATAAACAGGTACAAGTATTGTAATTTTATTCATTTCTCCTCCATTATTTAAATATTACTTGTCTGGCAGGTAATTTTATTATATTATTATACAATAAACAGAGAGGGTGAAATGACTTTAGAAAATTTTATTTATGAGTCAGTTTCAGAAATACTCAATGGCGGGTATGAAGAAGTAAAAAAAGATATAGAAAAACACAAAGAAATATATAAAGATGATACAGCAATATGCTTTAGCTTATTGGCTCTTGGAGCATTTTTAAACAAAGATAACCAGAGTTTTTATCAGTTTATGAATGATGCGGCTTTTCTTGTAGATCAGTCAGCGGACGCTATTACAAAAATTTTCCATGAAATGATTTTAGGCTTTGTTAACTTCAGCGAAAAAAACACAACCCTCTATGCTATTAACTATAACAAAGCAAGAAAACTTTCTATTAAAAGTCAAAAAACTGAATTTTTTGAAAGAGTTAATAAACTTCTAAAATGTCCGCCGATTAGTCATTACAGCAATCATAATCAGACAAAGGATCCGTTAATTGCACTTGTAAATATAGGTCAGGCTGTTGCAGCTGAAAAGAACATTGATTTGTTAATTAAAACAATCGCAGAAGAAACTAAAACAGCGTTGAATGCTGATAGATGCACTATTTTTATGTATGACAAAGAGAATAACGAACTTTATTCCAAAGTCGCAACAGGACTTGACACTAAAGAGCTGAGAATACCTGCTGATAAAGGACTTGCCGGTCATGTTGTACAGACGGGAGAAACAATAAACATAAAAGATGCTTATAATGATAAGCGATTTAACCCGAATGTTGATAAAAAGACAGGTTATAGAACTAAAACAATATTATGCATGCCTATAAAGAATTTTAATCAGGAAATTATTGGGGTTTTTCAAGTATTGAACAAATTTGATGAGTATTTTACGCCCGATGATGAAGATTTGCTTATTGCAATTGCATCCAGTGCAGGTATTTCATTAGAAAATGCACAGCTATTTGAAAGGCAAAGAAAGCTTCTTGAAGAACAGAAAGTAGTGCTTGACAGTTTCATTGAAACTCTTGCCACATCTATTGATGCGAGAGATAAAATTACATCAGGTCATTCATCCCGAGTAAAAATGTATTCATCTCTTATAGCTCAGGAATTCGGGATGGAGAAAAATGATTTGTACATCTTAGAAAAAGCTGCTGCTCTGCATGATATTGGTAAAATCGGAATAAGAGATTCTGTTCTTCAAAAAGAAGGAAAGCTGACTCCGGAAGAGTACAAGCATATTCAACAGCATGTAGAAATTACACATCACATTTTAGAAAAAATTCATATGTCAGAAGATTTTAAACAGATTACTGAAATAGCCTGTTCGCATCATGAAAAATTTGACGGAACTGGATATTACAGACATCTAAAAGGTGAAGAAATTCCATTTGGTGGAAGAATATTAGCAGTATCTGATGTTTTTGACGCAATTACATCAAAAAGACACTACAGGGACAAAATGCCTATTGAAAAAGTTATTGACATTATAAAAAATGGGGCTGGGTCGCATTTTGACCCGCTGGTTGTCGATAAATTTCTCGATATTAAGCTCAGCAAAATAGTTGGAGTTTTCATCACAGAAAACCATATGGTTATTGATAAAGAAGATTTAGTAACATTAGAAAAATATAACCTACTTGATTTATATTACTCAATAGTAAATAATTGTAGTAACAAGCTATTGCAAGTATTTAATAAATATTATGTAGGAGTAGATTTAGAGCACGAATAAAATGTTAAAACAAATAATTATATCAGCATTAATACTTACAACAGCAGCCTCGGTTTATGCGGAGGAAGTCAAACCGCTTAAAGTTAAGGCAGAAACTAACGTTGCCAATATGGATATGGTAATCAAGGATAACTTTGTCAAAGCAAAGTATGCATCTGCAGAAAACAGGTTTGCTCAGAGCAACGTGAAAGCTTCTTATGATGATTTTAATGACCTTATACAGAGGGCTTCACATGATGATTATGTATTTCTTGTATATGGTATAAAAATGGCTGAGTATGGTTTCTTTGATTTATCTGATACCTTAATCAATAAGCTTGATATAAATAATTTTACGGCATCTTATATTAAAGACATAAAAAAATATTATTATCCGTCTGCAATGGTGAGCCAGAAAGATTTGATATATCTTGCCGATGCGTATTCTAATATTATGTACAACAATATGGCAATCGAAACGACATCGGAACTTTTAAACAGTACGCAGGCTGCTGACAGTGATTACAAAAATTATTTGATTTCACTGGGGTATTACAAATCAAACAATCTGCAGCAGGCGTTAAAATACATAAATAATGCAATTGTTCAGAATGATACTAATGTTAATTATTTATCACTTAAAGCTAAAATTCTGGCAGATTCTAATAAACCGAAACAAGCACTAAAAGTTCTGGATAAAATAAAAAAGACAGATTTTCAAACATTTGATTTCCAGAGAAAAGTAAGATCAGTTGAAGAATATATTCTATATAAAACAGCTAAGGCAGAACCTCTAAAAGATTACCATCTTGCATATTATTACCATTTGCAGGAAAAGAGCCTCCTTGCCACTAAAGTACTTCAATCGGCGATTTTACAGGCTAAACAATACAGCCCGCTTATATTCTCACTGTTAGGTAAAATTTATTATGAAAATGATGAGCCGTTAAAGGCTCAGGAATTCGCCTCTCGTGCATTCAGAGAGGATAGGGATAATTATCTTGCAGCAATAACACTTGCTGATTTAAGCTATGATAACCGCAAGTACAGCGAAGCCTTAAAATATTACCAGAAAGCAAAAAAATTAACTAAAGATGCAGAACCTTCTGTTGGTATGGCTAAATCATATCTTGCACTGGAAAAAGATAAAAAATCTAAAAAGATGTATGAAAAGTTATTGAAGAAATATGAGTCAAACGAAGAATTACTGGTTGATTCACTTCAGGTTTTCCCGCAAAAAGCTGATTATTATCTTCCAAAGGTTGCTTCAATAGATATTTCTAACAATGATATCTGGTTAGGCTTGGCTAATCTTGCTATTAGGGACAAGAATTTTACAATGGCTACAACTTACCTTAATAATTCTTATTATATAGACGCAAATAACTTTAAATATTATTATTATCTAAGTCTTGTACTTAGAGCTAAAGGTGATATAGAACTTGCAAATCAGTCTTTAATCAAATGCTCAAGATTAAATTCTGATTATGCATCAGATGTAAATCCGGGGCATAGCGTGTATGAAGAGTAATATTTTAATTGTAGAAGATCATGAACTAACAAGATTTGGACTTAAAACAGCATTTGAATCCTGTGATTTTATTGATAAAATCTACGAGGCAGAATCTGCTGAAAAAGGTTTAGAAATTGCGACTGAGCAAGAAATAAATTTAATTATTATGGACTTAGGTCTTCCTGGCATGAATGGGATTGAAGCTACAAAACGCATCAAAGACCTGAACAAAGATACTAAAATCGTAATACTTACATCGCATAATGATGAGCAGGAAGTATTAAACAGCTTAAAAGCAGGAGCCAATGCGTATTGTTCAAAAGAGATTAATCCCAAACGGCTTATTCAGGTTGTTCAATCAGTTTTAGACGGCGCAGCCTGGTTTGATCCTTCAATTTCACATATTGTTCTGGAAGCTGCCACAAAATCACAGAATATAGCTCAGACTAAATCGGAAAAAGATTACGGACTGACTTCCCGTGAAACCCAGATTTTAAAACTTATTACAGAAGGGTACAGCAATATTGAAATTGCTAAAGAACTTTTTGTAAGTATTAATACTACCAAAGCACACGTTGCAAGCATATTGCAAAAACTTGAAGTAGATGATAGACTACAAGCAGCACTAAAAGCATTAAAAGAAAGATTGGTTTAGTAAATGGACGGAATTGCTTCAATACTTGTAGTAGATGATAACCCGAAATACTTAGCAGATGCTCTGCCTATGTATGGATATGACGTTACTGTTGCTAATGACGGGTTAGAAGCTTTAAAAATACTTGACCAGAAAGAAGGCGCTTTTGATTTAATTCTTCTTGATGTAATGATGCCTAATATGGACGGGTGGGATACATTAAAAGCAATTAGAAGCAATAAAAAGATTAAATACATTCCTGTTATTATGATTACTGCTGTTAGTGAAGACCAGAAGGTTGTATCAGGCTTAAGAATAGGAGCAGATGATTATATTGTTAAACCATTTATCCTGCCAAATCTTCTTGCTCGAATAGAAGCAGTACTAAGACGCTGCCAGTGGCAGAAAGAGGCAGCACCAAAACAGGAAGCCGGTTTAAATAAAAATGTTAATATAGACGCACTTACACCTAAAGAAAAAGAAGTACTTGCTCTTGTTGCAAAAGGAGCAAGCAATCAGGAGATTGCAGACCAATTATATGTAAGAGATGTGACTGTAAAAACACATTTGAATAGTATTTTCAAAAAATTGAAAGTTACAAATAGAACGCAGGCCGTATTGCTTGCAATGCAGATGAATTTGATTAGCTAAGAAGGAGTTAATAAAACAATGTTGTCAAAAGAAGAATTAGTCAATCTGGCACTAACTGATATTGAATCATTTAATAGAGAAATAAAAAATGCAAACGGAAGTATTGATTTGAGTGAAACAGATTTCAGCGGCTCAAGTATTGAGGGAGCAGAGTTTATAAATGTTGATTTAACTTCTTCAACATTTGCTGACAGCCATTTGACAGAAGTAAAATTTGACGGCTGTGATTTAACATCTGTAGACTTTACAAGAGCGTCTATCATTGAATGTTCATTTAATGAATCTGTTTTAAACGGAACGGATTTCAGCTATTCTAAAACTGACTACTGCAATTTTTCTGACGCTGATTTGGCAGGAGCCATTTTTCAAGGAGCTGATTTAACAAATTCAGATTTCTCTGCCGCAGAAAACTTAAATGCTTGCAGATTTGATGAAGAAACTATCTGGCCGGATAATGAATATCTACCGGAAGATTTTGATTCAAACTATGCTTCTGATTTATCTTCACTCCAGGATGAAGATGATTATCAACAATCAGATTATTAAATCTTCCAGATTTTTGTTTTCAGAATTAACAGTTTTATATTGTATATTAGAGGACAGCTTTTTAAGCTGTTCTTTAATTTCATATTTATTACAGCTCATCTTCACATACTCATCATCCATGCCGATTTCCTTAAAGCCCTTTTCTTTGTATTTTGATACAACATCAATAGGACCGTCAATGACAGCCGAAAGCTTGATTAATTTTATTTTTAACTCTTCCGCGAGCTTAAACATCTGATAAAACAGGGTGCTGCCAGTATAATTCACCCTTTTTCCATTCGGCTGCGGTATGTCGCAGATTGCATCAAGGTAAAAACTTTTAATATCGTCAAAAAATGATAAAATACCGCAAGGTCTAGAGTTTGATACTGCTAAATACGCTTTGCTGCCAGCATCTTGAGCAGATTCAACGGCATAGTTGAAAACTTTCTGCCAGCGCTTACGATCGAATTCCGGAATATCTCTCAAACTTTTATCAAAATCAACAGAATCTTTCAATTTTTCCAGAAATTTTTTATCTTTTGATGTAAGTTCATATAAATCAATTTTGGTTGTGACATTTTTAAATGTATTTTTAGTCACGGCCAAATGTCTAGCTCTAAATGTCTGGTTATTAATCTCCATACAAAAACTAAACTCTCTAAAAAATAAATTTGATAAAATGTTACAATAAATTTACATATGCACTTGTAAAATAAAATACTTTAAGGTACACTTGAGATACACTGGTAGAAAGAAGGAAATAGAACTATGTCAAAACAATGTGAAGTATGCGGAAAAAAACCTATTAAAGCAGCTAAATTAACATTCTCTCATAAACAAATTGTAAAAAGACAAACTCCAAATTTACAAGACATCAGAGTTAATGTAAACGGACAAACTAAGAAAATGACAGTTTGTACTTCTTGCTTGAAAGCCGGAAAAGTTCAGAAAGCTGTTTAATAAGTAGTAAAATTAAAAAAAGAACCGGAGTTGTAAGCCGGTTCTTTTTTTAACTCAAATTTTCATGCGCCTGAGCCACAACATTTGCAACAGGCAGCTTGCATTCTTCACCTTCTGTACTAAAATGAACCAGATACTCAATATTGCCTGCAGGGCCTTTAATAGAAGAATATGTAAGTCCTCTGATTACATATCCTAGTCCGCAAATGCAGTTTAAGACATTGTTAATAACCATCTCATGAGTCTTTTTATCTTTCACTACTCCGCCTTTTTCAACCAATTCTTTGCCTGCTTCAAATTGAGGCTTAATAAGACAAATCATTTCATGAAAATCAGGTTTCATAAGAGTTTTTAAATTTGGCAAGACTTTTTCAAGCGAGATAAATGATAAGTCAGATACCAGCAAATCCGCCATAACTTCACCTTCTGCATAAATATCATTCACTCCGCAGATTTTCAAGTTTGTTTTCTCTATGGTTTTAACCTTGTCAGAGCTTCTTATTTTCCAATCGAGCTGTCCATAACCAACGTCTACTGCATAAACAAATTTTGCACCGTTCTGCAAAAGACAATCTGTAAAGCCTCCAGTTGAAGCACCGGCATCAAAACAAATTCTATCCTGTACATTCACATCAAAGCTCTCAAGAGCTTTTTTAAGCTTGAACCCGCCTCTGGATACAAAAGGCATTGATTTAACCTTAAAATCATATTCTTTTGAAGGATCTATTTGAAACCCTGCTTTTGTAACAACTTCTGTTCCAATCATTACATTCCCTGCTAGAATTGCAGCAGATGCTTTGCTTTTATTCTCAAAAAAGCCCAAATCAACAAGTATTTTATCTAAGCGTTCTTTAGATTTACCCCTTTTCAAATTTCAAAAAACCTTTCTGCATTGTTAGTTGTAATATCAATAAGTTCGTTAAGCGGCATTTGCCTTAAATTAGCAATTTCTTCTGCTACATATCTTACATATGCCGGAGTATTCGGCTTACCCCGGAAAGGAACAGGTGTAAGGTACGGAGAATCTGTTTCCAAAACTAATTTATCCAGAGGAATTTCCCGCGCAACATCTTTCATTTTTACAGCATTTTTAAATGTTACAACACCGCCAAGTGCTATATACCAGCCCTTTTTTACACATTCTCTCATAAATTCTACACTACCGGAAAAGCAGTGAAAAAGAGCTTTTGATGATTGATTGTACTCAAGAAGTAAATCATACGCGTCCTTATGAGCTTCCCTGTCATGGATAACTATTGGCAGATTAAGTTTATTTGCCAGTAAGATTTGCTTTACATAAACCTCCTTCTGCAAATCAACAAAAGATTTATCCCAGTAATAATCAAGCCCAATTTCGCCCACCGCCTTAACTTTATGATTTTTAGCAAGTTCTATCATTCTGTCTTCGACTTCTTGAGTATATGTTTTTGCCTCAGATGGATAAATGCCAATCATTGCATAAATGTTTTCATCCGCTTCAGCAGCTGCAATAACTTTTTCCATCGAAGAAACTTCTACAGATGGTATCACAGCCTTTTTTACCCCGTAATCTTTCATTAGCTGCAAAGTTAATTCAATAGGGGCTTCAAGCATATCTATATGAGCATGTGTATCTATTAAATATTCTTTCATATTAGAAATTATATCATGTTAAAAACAAACAGCTTTATATTCACAATTACACTCAGTTTTTTTAGGAGGAATTTCATCACTATTTATTTTTCCGGCTGCATTAACTAACCTTTTTTGATATTCTTCTCCAAGTTCAGGAGAATATTCAACGGCAAGCTCTTCTTTATTTTTCAAATCAATATAAATAAATTTCACCTTATCAGTTTTAAAAAATTTACTTACTGCAAGAAGATAAATCATAGTTTGATAATCAAATTTCGCATTCTTAGGAGCTGAACCTGTTTTGTAATCAAGAATATAATATGTATCATCTTCTTTAACAAGCGCATCAAGACGACCTCCAAAGAAAGCATCTCCTAGTTTTAGAGATAAATTATATTCTGTATTAACAACCTCATATCCAAAATATTTTATGCCCTTTAAATAGTTCCATACCGCTGCTTCACGTTCAGAAAGAGAAAGCTCCATTTTATCAATATTTTCTCCGCGCAAATAATATGAAGCAAGGGCATGGATGTTTTTTCCAAATTCAAAAATATCATCATTTACAGGCATAGAAATATTTTTGACATAACGTAAATAGAACTTTCTCGGACAAAGTTCGTAAGTTTTCAGCATATTGGGAGAAATCATCAAAAACATGTTAACCCTCTAAATAAGTATAATCCGGATTATTTTTTAATTTTTCCTCAATCTGTTCAAATGTTGCCAGCCCTTCAGTAGCCCCAAACTCAGAAACAACACTGGAAGAATTAACTGATGCATACATAAGTGACAATCCAACATTTAATTTTGTTCTCTCTAAAGCTGCGCAGAAAGTTGAAGCAAAAGCGTCACCGGCACCCAAAGTTGAAATTACTGGAGAAGGAAATACAGGACAAAAATAGAATTTCTGCCCGTCATATGCATATGCCCCTTTGCCGCCATCTGTAATTACAACAATCTGATAATCCATGACTTTCATGGTTGTAAGCATTTTCTTCACATCTCTATGAATAAGTTCATGTGAAAATTTCTCAGTCTTCGTATCTGGTCTTACCTGAATACCTGTAGCCATTGTAGCCTCTTCTTTATTCATAACCACAATATGGGCAGATCTGAGAATTGTTTTAATGTGCTCAAAACCTCTTTTAATACTTGTCGAACCTGCATTAAAACAGATTTTTGTATCATGCTCATGCGCATAATCAACAATAGACTCCAAAACTTTATTAGATTCTCCGTTTAACGGCGCAACATAGATTAAATCAGCATCCTCAATGGCTTTAAAATTAATTTCACTTTCCATAATTTGAGCATTTGCTCCTCTATGAGCAAGAACAGTTCTATCACCTTGAAAACTTACCAGAATTATTGAAAACCCTGTGGATGCTTCTTTATTTTGAATTATATTAGCTAAATTTACATTTTTATTTTTGAAAGCATCTAAAATACCTTCTGAATAAATATCCTCACCTATTTTAAATATAGCAGAAGTATCAAACCCTAAATTAGCAAAATTACAGGCTGTATTAACACCGCCGCCTCCAACATTTGAAGAAAAGGTTGTAATATCAATCTTCGAACCATATGGATAACTCATAAAATCAGAATTTTTTGTCTTCGAACATACTGAAACTATATTTGCATCATCGCACTCAACAAAAACATCCATTGTAGCGCTGCCGATTGTTAATACCTTTGTCATAATACTTCCTCCTGTAATATTTATATTTTAATACAAATAGCAAAAAAAATATTTACAGGTATTATATAAATCAGGAGGTAAAATATGAATTTAAATATTAACAACGTAAATTTTCAAGGAAGAAACGAAGTTCTTTATGGTCTTAAAAAAGCAGCTCAAGAAGCACAAAATATTGGCAGAAACAGCATTCAAGCAGCAGGTCCCCGTCCCTTAATAAAAGATAAGGAAATATATCAAGCTAAAGGAGCTCTAGATGCATACTGCGACATGGCAGTCAAAGATGACTGGTTTGTAGAAACAATAAATAGTATTTCACCGAATGTTACTAAAGAAATTAAGGAAACTCTAAGCCCGATAAAAAATGACTATGCAAGTGCATACCCTCATGAAACATTTATCAGTGCAATCAAAAATGCAGTAGAAAGCGCTAAAAACAATGCTGATACGAGCCTTAAAAATTTCTTTGAAAAAATTAAATTGTAAAAATTTGTAAATATTAAAGACGTACATAGTGTATTTTTTATTTAGTTATTCTATAATGTTTGTATACAAGGATATGTGAGTTATATATAAATAAAAAGAGAGATTATAATTCACTATGTGATTAGGGAATATAGTGCAGATTTCTGCACCGGGTCAGAAAGGTTAGGGAATGGCTCTTACAATTAATACAAATATGTCGTCTTTAATAGTACAGAAGAACTTGAATGCTGCGACATCAATGCTAAACAAGAGTATTGAAAGAATGACGACCGGGTATAAAATCAATCATGCAGCCGATAACGCAGCAGGTTATTCTATTGCGACAACCTGGAAAACACAGTTAGGATCTTTAGATGTAGCATCTGATAATGCCTCAACCGGCGCAGATATGCTTACAACATTAGAGGATACTTATTCCTTAATTACCTCACATTTACAGCGTGTAAGAGATTTGACCGAACAGGCTGCCAATGGAACTTATGGTTCTGATTCATTAAAAGCAATTGCTTCTGAAATTACTGCAAGACTAGAAGAAATTGACCGTATTAGTGCTAACTGTGAATTTAACGGTTTGAAGATGATGGATGGTTCACTAACAGATGATATTAACCTTCAAGTTGGTTTATACAGTGATGCAGCAAGCAGAATTGCTCTTGATGCTTCTTTATTCCAAAATGGGCATGTATCTGCATTATTCAAAACTTTTGGCGGTGTTGGCGGTGCTACAGTAGCAGAAGTTGCAAAACTTTGTTCTGGATATGATGGAAAACAAATTACAGGCGGACAAAATGAAATGCTTAATAAGATTGATGCTGTAATTAGTGAAATATCTGCAAGGACTACTACACTTGGTGCTGCTCAAAACAGGATTGAATCTGCTGTTGAATCAATAAATGTACAGTCAGAAAATATAACATCATCACTTTCTACATTAAGAGATGCTGATGTTGCTGAAGAATCTTCTAATTATATTAAAGCTCAAATACTCCAGCAGGCATCTGCAACATTACTTGCAACTGCTAACCAAACACCGAGTATTGCTTTAAACTTAGTATAAATTTTAAATTTGTTGTTGATTGGGATATGTACTTATATATGAGCTTGATATTAATCAAGCTCTTTTATTTTACATAAAATATGCTATAATTATATTGGTTATAATATATAACATTTCTATCAAAATGTTATATATATTTCAAATTACTACTATATTTAATACTTTTTACTTTTTTTTAAATTTTTCCAGCATTATTATTCTGCGTGTATCTGTTATCCTGCCTGATAGCATAACATTTTGATAGAAATGTTATGTTAAAGAAAGGAAAAGTATGATTGCGAAACACATCATTAATTGTACAGACAAACGCACAGCTATTAAACATTCTATAGCAAAAGGTTTTTCTCTTGCAGAAGTTCTTATTGTTGTAGCTTGTGTAATAGTAATTGCATTACTGTGTTTACAGGTACTAAAAAAGATTATACCGGATAGAGAAGCTCGTATGTTTAAAAAGGCATATAACCTAACTGCACGTCTTGTTCCTTCTATGGTACATGATGAAGATTTGTATCCGGAAGTTGACGGCAAAAATGCTCCTCAGTTTCTGGGCAATACTGAATGGGTTATTTATGAAGGCAAAAAATATGAAGGCACAACTAAGTTTTGTGGACTTTTTGCCGCAAAAATAAATGCGCTCTCTGAGGTAAGCTGTATTGCTAACGCCAGCCTTGATGGGAAAGCTACACTTAAAACAAATGACGGGATTGTTTGGGTTCTACCTGTTACAGATTTCAAAGAATTAAAAACACCTGGTATAATTCAGATAGACACAAATGGTGCGAAGAAACCAAACAAAGACGGTTATGACAGATACAAAATATATGTTTATCAAGATGGAACTGTTTCAGATAAACCTGTAAACATGCCGGATTTGCCGGTTATTCCGGATGAACCTGGCAATCCTGGTTCAAACACTTCTAGTAGCACTTCAAGTAGTAGTTCTGGTACATCATCTACTACTTCAAGCAGTTCTAGCGGGACTTCTAGTAGCAGCAGCTCTAGTACATCTTCCGGCACGTCATCTGGTACCTCAAGCAGTTCTAGTGGGACTTCTAGTAGCAGCAGCTCTAGTACATCTTCCGGCACATCGTCTAGTACTTCAACAACTTCGAATACTTCAAACAGCTCAATTACACCACCATTTATCCCTGAAAGAAATCTTGGTTTATCTTTAGATGGAAGTACCTGGATTTTATTCACTAAAAATATTGATGGGCCTAAAAAGAAAGGTTGGAAAAGAGTTTTACCTCAAAACTTGGCCAACGATACTTCACTGGTACTCAATTGGGTTAGCCATTATTACACTATAGCTTTAAATAGACAGGGGGTTGATCAGGATTGCCTTTACTCTGCATATTTAAGATTAAAATCGTTATATTCAGAAGGAATGCGCCAGATTTATACAGAATGCGCAAATGGAAAACCTTTAGAAAGAGGCAAAGGTGCAATGGTATCATTCACTTTTGAAAACAAAACATACCAGGCTGCTTATGCTCAGGATGATGATGGTAAAGAATTTAATAAAAGCTTAAGTGCTGCATACCAAACGGCAAAAGCTAATCAGCTGGGTTTGTGGTTAAGAGTTTTAAGAGATCGATATAGATATGAGCTTGAGATAAATACAAAATGTATAACCGGCTTACTCCAGAAATTCTATGAGGAAGAATTGGATAAAAAATATAAATAATCTTGTAGAAAGAGGAATTAATTGTTATTAATTCCTCTTTCTCTATTGCTATGAATTCATTTTTCTGTTATTCTTGAAACGTAGATTAGGAAAAGAGGAGTTTTTTATGGATTTAATGAAGGGTAAAAAAGGTATAATCTTTGGTGTTTCTAATACACATGGTATAGCCTATGGTATTGCAAAACAGCTATTTGACGAAGGTGCTGATATTGCATTTACATACGCCGGCGAAGCTATGGAAAAAAGAGTTAAACCTATTGCAGAAAGTATGAACGCTAAGCTTATCATGAGCTGCGATGTTACAAAAGAAGAAGAAGTTGAAGCAGTATTCAAAGAATGTGAAAAAATATACGGTAAATTAGACTTTGTTGTCCATGCTGTTGCCTTTGCACCTAAAGAAGATTTGATGGGCAGATTTGTTGATACTTCTAAAGAAGGCTGGGATATCGCCCTTGGCGTTAGCGCATATTCTCTTGTAAGAGTTTGCAGACATGCAGAACCTCTTATGAACGAAGGCAGCTCTATTTTTGCATTAACATATCTTGGTTCTGTATTATCAGTTCCTAGCTACAATGTAATGGGTGTTGCAAAGGCTGCATTAGAATCTGCTATGAGATTCCTTGCTGTAGACTTAGGCAGCAAAGGTATTCGTGTTAACTGCTTATCTTCCGGACCGGTAAAAACACTTGCTTCAATGGGTATTGCAGGATTTTCTAAAATGCTTAAGGCTGCTACAATGAGAGCTCCAATGAAAAGAAATGTTTCTTTGGAAGACGTTGGAAAAGCAGGTTTATATCTTGCATCTGATTTATCAAGCGGTACTACTGGTGAAGTTATTTACGTTGACTGCGGATGTCATTCTGCTTACGCTTCAGCTGAAGAAATGGATGTTATCTCTAAAGCAGAGTAGAACTAATACTTTAAGCGGATTTGCATAAATATGCAAATCCGCTTTTATACAAAAAAAGATAGGATGTACATATGAAAAAAATATTATCAACACTTTTTTTATTAACAGTAATTCTCTTTAATGCTTTGCCATCTAAAGCTATAACATACAAAGAAGCAAGCGAAAGTAATAAACCTATGGCAATACTCGTATATGCAAGCTGGGTTGATAATCTGGAGGATATCAAAAAGGCTTTTAGTAACATGGAAAATAAATATAGCCAGTCTTACAATTTCGTTTATCTAGATATTGCATCTGAAGACACTAAACTTTTCAACCAGAAGTATCATATTTATCCAAACTTGCCATATGTCCTTTTATTTAAAGACAGAGGCAGAATATCAAGATATCTCCAGAAAAACTGTGTAAACGATGAAGCTTGTTTTACAGAAAAACTTAATTTCTTTGCTAATTAAAGATTGTTTTTAGTATAATCTATGCCGCCAACGGCATTATATAAAGATATTGATGAGATAACATTGTCGATTTTTGCGGCAATGTTTCTCTGTTTAGCGACGTATAGATTTACTTCTGATTTCATTTCATCAAGCATCGAAGAATCTCCAATGCTAAATTGTTTTTCTGCTAATATATGCTTTTCCTTTTCAATAAAGTAATCTTCATCCGACTTTATAAGATTTGCCTTTGTTGTCTTTGCTTCTGCAAGAGCGTCATTAACCTCTTGAATTGATGTCAGTACAGTTTTTTCATAGCTCTCTACAGCTTTTTTATATTCGTACTTATTTATTCTATATCTTGCCATTTTAATTCCTCCGGTAAATATATCCCAACGAGGAGCTATCCCGGCATTAGCAAGAAAAGTTTCTCCTGCAAACATTCTATTCCATTTATAGGCATTAAAACCAAGATTGCCGTAGAGTATAAATTTGGGAAGAAAATCACGCCTTGCAACTCTTACATCAATACCCGACTTTTTCACATAATCTTCCGAAGAAATTAAGTCTGGTCTGAATTGAATAATAGTTGTAGAAAGAGTTTCAGGAGTTTGAGGGGAAGATATCGACTGATAATCAGAAAGCTCAATTGCTTTATCAGTATTGAGGCCTAGCAGAACAACAGCCTCATCATTCAATATTTTTTTGTTTTCCTTAAGCTTATTCAAATCTTTTTCAAAATTAACTAATATCTGCTTTTCATCTAAAACTTCATTTATTGAAGCCAGTCCCGAATTATACTTCTTTTCAGTCATGCTTACAATATTTTTTTGTAAATCAATGATTTTTAAGAGATTTCTTTCAAGTTCATCCATTTTAATCAAATTATAATAATCAGCTGCAAAACTAGAGGTTATATAAATATATGCAGCTCTTTCCTGCTGTTTTGCAATTTCTGCCTGTTTTTTGGCACTCTTACGGTTCAAATAATTCTGTCCCCATATATCAATTTCATATGAAGCATTCAGAGGCAAAAATATTTCATTTTGAATATATTTAGGAATTACGACAGAGCCAAATTGTGTTCGCGGTCCTCTGAAAACTCTGGATACACTTCCGTCAAAACCTAATTGAGGAAGCTGATTTGCTCCGGCTAGTCTAATATTTTCTTCAGCTTGCTTTGTTTTTAAAGCTGCTATTCTCAGGTCATGATTATTTTCATATAATGTCTGGAAATGATTAATTAACACTTCATCATTATAATTCTTCCACCAGTCCATATTCATATAATCCAGACGGTTTGTACTTTCTTTTGCACCGACTGGAAGTGAAATTAAAAATAAACTTATAATTAGAATTTTTTTAAATGTCATATTTACACTTATCCTTCTTGTGTTATTATGATAACACAAAGGGATTTTATGAAACAAGATATTTTATTAGAACAAAAAATTGGTTTAAGACTCTCTAGAATAGGGCTATTATCTAAGATTTTTGCAGGCCAGCAGTTTGTAAAAAATTGTTTTGATATTACTCCTGAACAATTTACTGTACTATATACACTTAAAATAAATAATGGTATGTATCTGCGCCAGCTTGCATGCGTTACTCTTAAAGACAGACCCAATATAACAAGAATTGTTTCTATACTTGAGGCAAAAGAATACTTAACATCTGCAATAGATAAAGAAAAAAGAATGGTGAAAAAGTTATACATCACTGAAAAAGGATTAGATGTGTGCGAAAAAGTACTTCCTTCAATATTAAATATCTGGCAGGATACAGTGGCAAATATTTCAGAGGAAGAAATAGAAAAATTTTTGGAAACGTTAAATAAAATAGAAGTTAATTTAAAAGACAAGGTTGTAATACAAAATTAGGTGAGATTATGGCTAGAAAACATGAAGACAAGAATGATAAAGATTTTATAAAAAAAGCAAAAGCAAGATTAAAAAAAAGACGTCCGGAATATAAGAAAAAACGTGTAATAGTACCATCCATAACAGGTGTTATATTAATTATACTAGGTATTGTAGCTGCAATACACTCTACTTATTTTCAGTCAACAGATGATGCATTTGTAGAAGGAAGACTTGTGTCAATTGCTCCAAGGGTTGCAGCACCGGTCGTAAAACTGCTTGTAGACGATAATCAGGAAGTTAAAACAGGCGATTTACTGGTAGAGCTCGATCCGAAAGACTTTGAGGTTGCATTAGATCAGGCAGAAGCTAAGCTTGCAGAAGCAAAAGCAGGTTTAAATATTGCTGTTAAGCAGGTTGATGAGAGTTCATCCAAAGTTAACAAGTCTTATGAAGATATTACATCAGCCTCTTCAAAGCTTGATTTTGCCCAAAAAGATTTTGCAAGATATAAAGACCTGTACAAAGATGGAATTGTATCAAAGCAGGCTTATGAAAGAAGTAAAACTGCTCTAGAAGTCGCAGAGGCAGAGTTTAATGCAGCTCAGGAAAACTCTATGGCCTCAATGCATGCTCTTGATTCAAATAGAGCTAAAACACAGGCTGATGAAGCACTAATCAAACGTCTTGAAGCAGAAGTAGAACAAGCAAAATTGAATTTGCAATACACCAAGATTTACGCCCCGCAGTCCGGTAAAATTGCAGCCAGAAGTGTAGAAAAAGGTAATTATGTTAATATCGGTCAGCCTTTAATGAATATTGTACCGGAGCAGGTTTGGGTAGTTGCTAATTTTAAAGAAATTCAGCTTACTCATATGAAGGAAGGGCAAAGCGTAAGGATTAAAGTGGATACATATCCCGGCAAAAGATTTAAGGGCCATGTTGAAAGTATTCAGCGCGCCACAGGAGCTAAATCAAGCTTATTTCCGCCGGAGAATGCTGTAGGCAGCTACGTAAAAATCGTCCAGAGAGTTCCTGTCAAAATATTGTTTGATGAAGATATCTCAGGTTATAACATTGTTCCTGGTATGTCAGTTGTACCAAAGGTAAGAATAAAAGATGGAAGAAAAGAAAATTAACCCGTTTATAATAGCTATCGCAGTACTTCTACCATCATTTCTGGCACTGGCTGCGTCATCTGGAACTAATGTAAGCCAGCCGCATATCGCAGGTTTTTATGGTGCAACTCAATATGAAGCAAATACCGTTATCACCTGTTACATAATATCAGGAGGCCTTATGCTTCCGGTTACAGGTTATCTTGTAAGGCTTATAGGCAAAAAGTTATTATTTATATATAGTATCATTGTATTTGCTATAGGCTGCCTGCTCTGTGTAATTTCTCCAAATCTTCAGGCGCTTATTGGTGCACGAGTTATTCAAGGTATTGGAAGCGGCTGTATATTGCCTTTATGTCAGGCAGTTCTACTTGAAGTTTTTCCAGAAGAACAACGCGGGGTTGCTATGGGATTATTCGGAGTTGCAGCAATGTTTTCACCGCTTGCAGGCCCTTTTATTGGAGGTTATTTAACTGATAACTACTCATGGCAATGGATTTTCATTATAAATATCCCATTGTGTCTTTTATCTTTATTATTAGTCAAACTGTTTGTTCCAGATGAACAGCCGGTTAAACAAAAATATAACAAAAAATTTGATATCTTCGGGTACGCTTCTATCGTAATAGCAATGGGATGCCTGCAGGTTGTACTTGACAAAGGACAGCAGCATAACTGGTTTGATGAAACCTGGATATGCTGGTTATCAGGTATTTGTATATTTTCCTTCGTGTTTTTCTATGTTTGGGAGCTTGAATATAAGTATCCTGTAATTGATATCAGAGTATTTAAGGACAGAAATTTTCTATTCGGTACCTTTGCAAGCGCATTTATAAATGTTGTTTTATATTCTACTCTGCTGCTTGTACCAATGTTCGTGCAGAGTTTAATAGGCTATAGTCCTTCTATGTCAGGACTTTTAATGTTTCCAAGAGCAGTCGTCTGTTTTATCGGATTGATTGCTGCTGGAGAAATATCAAAATACGTTGAAGGCAGACTGCTTGCCATAATAGGATTTATAATAATTGCAATTTCACTTCTTATGCTTACACAAATGAACCCGAACTCTTCTATGGAAAGCATTATTCTGCCTAATATACTGCTTTGTATTGGAGTTCCTATTGCATTTGTACCAATTACAGCGCTGTCGTTTCAAACTTTGCCGGCGTCTAAAAATGCTGATGCAGCTGCATTGCATGCTCTTTTTAAGAATATATTAACAGCAATGTCAACTTCAATATCTTCTACATTTATTGCAAGAGTATCACAGGTTTATCAAAATTACTTTGTAGGGAATTTATCACCACATAATCCGATGTTCCTGTGTAAATTTACAGCACTTCAGCACAAATTTATGCGGTATTATCCGAGTGTTGTAGCATCCAGAAAAGCTGACGGAATGCTGTATAAACAGCTTTTAGCTCAAGCCCGGCTTGCTTCCTTCTTTGATATTTTTACAATCCTTGCACTATTAATGCTCTTTGCTATACTGTTAGTGCTGCTTCTAAAAAATAAACCTAAAAATGTAAAGAATTGTAAATAAATATTTAAAGACTGAAATTCATCCTAAAAATATTACTTTATTAATATATAAAGTTGAAGATACGATGATATAAGAAAGGATGGCAATATATGGTTGCAGAAGCAAGCGGAGCTGGCAAAACGAATGGTGCAAATCCTGTATGGTTTGATTTTGCTCAAAAAGATGCAGCACCAAAAGAAACTGAACAGCAAAAATTACAAAAAACTAACGTATGGGACTATGCAAACGCAATGCAAGCCGGTGCCTATATGGGCTAAAGATTAAGAAAACCTGAAGTTAAACTTCAGGTTTTTTATTATATAATACACATATGAGAGAATATGAAAAAATGATTGCCGGGTTAGATTACTACCCGATGAATGACGAAGAGTTAGTAGAATTAAGAAGAATCTCACTGGAAAAGACCAGAGAATTCAATGCTGAGCCTGATGCTGACAAGCGTGAAGCTATTTTGAAATCTTTTTTAGGAAAAATGGGAAAAGGGTGTTATATTACTCCAAGCTTGTTTTGTGATTATGGCTGCAACCTTGAACTTGATGACAATGTCTATTTTAATGCAAACTGTGTCGTTCTTGATTGTGCTAAGGTTAAAATCGGTGAAAACACATTTGTTGGGCCGAATACACAATTTTACACACCTATACACCCGCTGGATTACAAAACAAGAAATACTTTTATTGAATCTGCAAAGCCAATAACTGTAGGCAAAAACTGCTGGCTGGGTGGAAGTGTTGTTGTACTTCCCGGGGTTACAATAGGTGACGGATGCGTTATAGGAGCCGGAGCAGTTGTCACAAAGGATATTCCGCCAAATTCTCTTGCGGTAGGAAATCCTGCAGAGGTAATAAAAACTATTGAACAAAACTAAGACCGGTAAAATACCGGTCTCTTTTTCGCAATTTATTTAATGTTTGCTTAGTCATGGACTTTTTGTTTAAAAGCGTGCTCTTTTCTGTCATTTTCCAAATTTGGTGTGTCTATTTCGAAGACATAAGCATCTGCAGGTGCAAGATTTACTCTTAACTCGTTTTCGCTTACCTGAAATTCACTTGTTTCGCCATATTCAGGCACCATGTTTTCTAATTTCTGTGTTTCTTTTAAACCAGGTATTTCGATAATCCCTGTTACATTTCTATTTGGATTTTTATTTGCAACTACAAGTATAGTTCTGCCATTGTTATGTCTAGCATATGTAATAATCTGGTCATATTTATCTTCACGTTTATCAAGTTCTATAAAACTGCTGTTTCTATCTGCCAGTACGTCCAGATTTTCACTTCTCATCTTGAGAGCACCTTTCATGACTCTTTCTATATCAGGACAATCACCACCAGGCTTTCTAGAAAGATTAAACAGAGCTAAACGATATCTATGCTCGTTCATCAATGTTTTTTCAGTATAGGTTTCAATATTTTCTGTATCTCTATATTTATAATCATAATAGTCACCAGTCTGGAAACCATCAATAAAATACGGATTACACATTGGGATTGTTGACTGTAAAATTGTAGTTAGCTTACAGAAATTTTCTCCGCCGTGAATCATTGAAGAACTGTCATCGTGTGTCAAGAATGAACCAATTACACTCTTCCCTGCCGGTAGTCTATGAGATAAGTCTAAGTTTAATTTTACATAGTCATTAAAATCCGAACAATTTCTCCAGTCATGGAATATATGATACTGTCCATAATATTCATCAAAGCCAGCTCTTAATAAATCTTCCGGTCTATCATAAGGCATATTTACCATTGGAGAAGCACATTCATATGTATAGCTTTCAGCAAGCCACGCAAATTCTGGATCTCTTTTTCTTGAATAATTAATTAAAACATCCCAGAATTCAGGCGGTTTTGCTCTTGCAACGTCAGCTCGTATACCATCAATACCAAGGTCAATACAAGCATCTACATATTGCTTATGCATTTCCAATAATTTTGGATTTAAAGTTCTTTCTGCCTCATCTGCCCATGGCTCAAACATTCTAATATCAGCCCAGCCCTGAGGTGTTTTATCTTCACCGTTCCTTCCATATGCCATAAGTTCAGGTTCTGCTTCAAACATATCAACAGATGCGCAGCTTGGAAGATCTAACATAACTCTGATACCGCGTTTATGGCATTCATCAATTAAAGCCTTGAATTGTTCATCAGGGGTTCTAGGATCATTCTTATCAACAATCATTGGATCTATAGCAAGATGTCCGTCGTCAGTTACGTATTTTGCAGGAGAATAAAGCGAACCTGCAGTACCCATTGCATTCTTCTTTCCTGGCGGATGAATTGGAAGAATATGTATTGTATTAATGCCATCAGCTTTTAATTCATCCAATCTTGAAATTGCACTTAACAAAGTACCGCATTTTTCACCTGTACTCAACGTTACTTTATCATCGCCGTTTAAATCCTGAGCTGTAAATGTTCTTGGGACAATAGCAAGCATTACAGCCTGATTATTCTGAATCATTGTCCTCAAATTATTTTTATAAGGTGCTTTATTAGCAGCCGCTAAATCAATCTTTTTAACTGCAGGAGCATTTAAGCGCGCCAGATTTTCAAGATATTTTGCAGATACATTACTATCTGCATTCTTTTCTTCTGAAGGCTTACTAACCAACGGCTGCTGTGCTGCAGCAGCTCTGAAATTAACTGGCATAATTTTAGCTATTTGCATCATCATTCACCTGCTTCTGTATATTTTGAGGATTTCTTATTTTACCAAAACCAAACTGCGCCAGAATAGCTGTACCAAAGACTGCCCCGCCAATGCCTGATGCTATTCTTAGCCATTTTTGATTACCATATCTTTTTCCTGCAGCATTTTTAATCAAGTCTACCGGATTTTGTGCAACAAGATTAAATTTAGCCATTCTTGTACGGGATGATTTTGTATAGTTGTTAACTGCATCGCCGTTTAAAATATGCTGAGGTTTTGTAAAATCTATATTATTATTGCCTATAATATCCTGAAATCTTTGAATATAAGATTTTAAACGACCTTGGATATTTCCGGAAGCTAAATCTTTTGATGCGTCTAACCCTTTCTGAGTAGTATTATCCAAATTAGGAAGCCAAATTGTACGCATCAAATCTTTATAATACTCAGGATTATTAATCGTATTAAGCTTCAATGTATGATCTGAAGATGTTGCTGTCATTAAAGCTTCTTTACCTTTTGCAAGAATCTCTTTGTCATATCCGCCTTCCGGAATTGGACGTTTATAGACATCAAATAAATGTAAAATTCTATTGAATGAATTATTTGCACCTTGATATCTTTCAACGATTCTTGAAATTTCCAGATTTTTAGAAGAACCTACACCTTTTGAATTATATTTAGCATATTCCAGACGTCCGGCATCATCTAAATTATCCCAATATTTAATACCTGCATACTTATCTTTTTTAACACCATCAAGAAATTCATACAAATCTTTTCTTGATTTAACTGAATTTGACAGAGTAGAAACATCTTCTTTTACAAGCCTGTCAATTGTATTCTTGAATTTTCCAATGTTATTAAGACGTTTTGCAGTATTGTTGTAATTGTTTTCAATTCCTGATATTAAATCTTTCATATGAGAAGCTGTATCATTTTTGCCATTGAGGTTAACTTCCATCTCTGACATAACTTTAGAAAGTTTTTCAATAGCTTTTTGATATTTTACTTCATCTTTTGTCAAAGATTCAAGTTTCTTTTCAAAGATTTCCTGAGCATATTTATCAGACTCGCTGATTTGTTTTAAATCTTTATATTTAATATCAAGTACATCTAAGAGCGTACTTTCAAATTTACCGTAAGAACGAGCAATTACAGTTTCCGGAGCATACTCAATCTTGAACGATTTACATTTATCCAGAACTTTTTGATTTTCTTTAAATTCTCCCATAACTTTTGCAAAATCAACAACATCTTTGATATTGTTTTCACTTACATAATGTGAGGAATTACCTTTAATCTTTTTAGATATTGAGTCTAATACTTCATTTTCATAAGCTTTAAGAGCAGTTTTAGAAATTCCGGACTCATTTTCCATATTCTTTTCGAAAAGTTTTCTAAATTCACCTTTGATATTTTGCAGCTGCTCTTCAGTTATTTCTTTTGAACCGGCTTTTCCTAAGATTTCATTTATTTCAGAAGTTGATGGAACAAAAACTTTTTCTAAAGTTGCCCTATTTCTTGAGGATAAATTTTCCTTAATAGAACCAGCTATATCATCAGCAAGATTGTCAGGAAGCAAATAAGATTTTACTCCATTTTTCTCATTCATAAAGATTTTTTCAAGGTCAGCTTTAATCCCCTCAGAAGCATTTGCATCCATATTTTTTGTAAACAGCTTCATCAGGTTATCAAACTCTGCCTTTGGCAATTCTTGATTTTTATAATTAACTAATATTTTTTCAACATCTTTGCTTAGTTTATTAGCAGGAATGCTATTTATTTGCTCGGACATTTTTTCAGTAACATTAAGAGCATGATTAATTTTAGAATTATAGCGGGAATTTCTTGCTTTTTCTAATGCCGGAGCAATTAACTTCTCCAGCCCGCAGCATATTAAAGCTGAGAATACAGGTACAGAAGCCGCAGTCATCATCCATAGGGTATTATTCTGAATACCAATTTTTCTCATTTGTTCTTTGGTTAAATCATCTCTGTTTTTAACACCTCTAGGGATACCAAGTCTATCGCCTATGATATCTAAATCTTCCCCCGGATAATCCCCTTGATACATATCAAAAGGAATATAATTAGGGTCTTGGAGTACAGATTTTTTACGGCCTTGATCATCAATATATTCTTTTCCGATATCAAATCCCTGAACAATTCTTGAAGGAGCATTTATTGCGACTTGCGGATAAATAGACATTGCTGCTAAAAATGCACCCAGACCGGCATATTCCATGATTCTAACCATAGGATTTTTGGTTCTTGCTGCAAGCATAGTTGCAATTCCGATACCGCCCAGCTTAAGCCCTACATCATTGAGTCTGCCAAGCTGGTGGTCGTTGGCATTTCCCTGAAAACCATCTTTTACCGCCTTCATATCATACGCAATATCTTTAAGAAAATACTTAGGAAGCATTGTCCATGAATCATGAACCAGATGTCCTTCCGGCGGAAGCGGTTTCACATTTTTGTCAGTTTTAATAGTCCCCTTTGCTTCTCTGTAAGGGATATGAGACTTAGTATTTTCAATATTTGGTTGAACAGGATTAATTGCCATACTAAATCACCGTACTTTCTTTTGATTTGTCCATAATATCTTTATTTGCCAATTTTCCCATATGTCTTGCCTTGTAAATAACATTTGCTGTACTTCCTACAGTAAGTGCTGCTGTAAATAACAGCCATGCTTTTCCGGCATGCTTCATAAAGCCGCTTTTGCCTGCATCACCGGTCCATAGAGATTTGAAAGCCTGACCGAATGATTTTCCGAATGTCTTAGAAATATTTACAAAATTTTCTCCGGCATTTTTCATACGGCTAGCCATTTTGGTTCCAAAACCCTCTCCAGGTTTTGCAATATGACGTTTTCTATTTGAAATTGCATCAAAGAAATTAGTCCAGCTGTTCTGAACAGCAAGTCCAACGCCAACGCCAGCCCAAGCATATGATGATAGACTCTTCGCTGTCTTGGTTGTTGAGATAATGCTTTGAATAATAGGAGTTGTTTCTGTTACAGAATCATTCAAATCTTCACCTAATCCAATTTTCTTAGCAATTTTATCGTAATATTCGACCCCGATATCTTTTTGGATTAAATCTTTTCTAAAGAATTCCCTGCTGTCATAAACTTTTCTCTGCTGTATTTGCGGAACTATATTAGCAGCTTCTCCAGCTTCTTTTGGAAGAGGATAATATACATGCTCAATCGGAAGTTCTATATCAACACCGGTGCCCCAGTAAACAGGTCTGGTAACTAAATCGTTAGAGAGTGTTTTAAACAAACCATATAAAACAACCCCGAGAGCCATTTTATTTCCATTAATATTTGCAAGTTTCTGGGATTTCGGGTTCAAATCTTTCAGCAGATTAAATAATCCCATAAACATAGCACTTCCAAGTAAATATGGCACAATCCCCATTGATAAAAATTCATAGAAATCTGAGTTTACATCACCCTTAAAGCCTTTTACAGGATACTGCAAAAATGCATTTGTTGTTTTCTGGTATTTTTGCTGCATTCTTGTACGTAAAGTATTAGGCAAAATTCTGGATTCTACTTCACCGTTTTCTTTCTTCTCCGGTTTAGCTCCAAACATAACATTATTATCTGCTAATTTTACTGCTTTAATCATACGAACCCCATCTGGTACCTATATATTAAAAGTCCCTAAAATTTTATTTTTTGCTATTTAAAAAGCATGAACTTTACATTTTTTTACAATGTTTTAGACATATAAAACACACACAATTAATTTAACAAAAACAAAAAAATAATACAAGAAAAAAGGACTATATTAGTCCTTTTTCAACTATTGCCTTTCTCCTAATTCTTTGTCCATAAGGTAAAGCGAAACCTTGTCTTCGCCAAAGAGTTCGAGGCGCTTAATTATATCGCGTACTGTCTGTTCTTCTTCAACCTGTTCATCTATAAACCAGTCTATAAAAGAAAGAGTAGTTCTGTCGCATTCTTCTTCTGCAAGTTTTGCAACTTTCATGACAGATTCAGTGATACATTTTTCATGTTCAAGTATTTTATTAAATATTGAGATAATTCCATTAAACTCAAATTCAGGAGTTTTTATCTGCTTCAAGGTTACAAAGCTGTTTCTTTCAATCAGATAGTCAAAAAGTTTAAGGCCGTGTTCTACTTCCTCCTTAGCCTGTTTCTTTAGCCATGAAGAAAAACCAAATAACCCGAGTTCTTTTAAATATGCAGACATTGAAAGATATAAATATCCTGAAAAGAATTCTTTGTTAATTTGTTCATTTATAATTTCATTAATTTTGTCACTAATCATTCTTATTTTCTCCCCATAAACCGTGTATATTACAGAATTCTATTGCATCAATTTCTTCCGGAAGGCAGGTTATATTAAATTCCGCAATATCACCAGGATTTAAGTACTTAAGATGCAGTTCAGATTTATCTTTTTTATAAATTTCTATAAACTGAATATAATGTTCAGGAAGCATTGGATGAGATTTCACCTGTACAAATCTGTCATTTTCCCTAAATTCTACAATTGGAGCATGCTTCTCACCTGTTTCACTTTTGTCATGCTGAATAGACTGAAGTTTCATAGGCTGGCCGCAGCAAACAAGCTCTCCGGCTCCAGATAGAATAACTTGAACCAGATTTCCGCATACTTCACATTTATATAACTGTAATTTTTCTGTTGCCATATCGATATCCTTTCTGTATTTTATATGTTACCTGCTTACTATTTATTTTCATTGCCGGAGATGGCAATTTATGTTACTATCTAATGTATGGATAATTTTTTCTCTACAAATACTTCACAGGAAAATAATTCTTTAAACTCGCAGTATGATAATTTAAAAGACAACTACGAAAAAATTTTTATTGAAGCTGCTGAAAGTATAAGAAGAGAAATTAATCAATTTAAACCTGATGACAGTGTTTGTAAAAAATGTACTGTAAAAGATTGTAAAATTGAAAAAAAAGATATATTCTCGCCATACCCGATGAACTGTGAATACAGGGACTGGCAGCTTAAGACTTTGACTTTTTTAGCAGGTGATTACAAACAAAAACTCAAAGCTGCATACAAATCTATAATGGATAAGAAAAACGAATACACCTGCAGCAGATGTGCAGCCTGCTGCAAATTAGCAGTAAGCGAATATTCTTACACTCAGCTTAAACAAAGGGCTATGAGAGGAGATAAATTTGCTTCTGACTTTGTTTCAGTTTTCGTACCTTATGAAAATGAAGAAGATGCAAAAAAAGTTAATCCTGAATATTTTGAAATGCTTAATGAGCTTGTCGAGGATAAAACTTACTACTATTACTGTCCTAAACTTGACGGCAACGTTTGTACTATATATGAAAATCGTCCGAATATATGCAGAGAATATCCTCATAATCCGCTTAAGCTGCTGCCTGCATCTTGTTCTTTTAACGCATGGAAAAATGAAGTTGCTCATCAGGCAATGCTTCTTAAAGCAAAAGTGGATATTATAGAATTTTATAAGGAAAAGCTGCAATAATGATATTAGCCGGAATGAAACTTGAAGAAATAGAAGATTTAATGAACAAGCTGGGAGCTACAAAATTTAGAGCAAAACAGATTCATAACTGGCTTTATGCTAAATCCGTTTCCTCAATTGATGAAATGACAAACCTTTCTAAAGATTTTAGAGAACATCTTAAACAAACAGCTTCTGTGACCGAAACAAAAATAAAAATTAAACAGGTAAGCAGTGACGGAACAATTAAGTATCTAGTAGAATATCCTGATGGTGAGTGTGTAGAAACAGTTCTTATGCGCTTTGATAATCGTGCTAATCTGACGGCCTGCGTTAGCTCTCAGGCGGGATGTGCTGTAAATTGTTCTTTCTGCGCAACCGGAAAAGGCGGATTTAAAAGAAATCTTACTTATAAAGAAATTATTGAACAGGTTTTAACAATTCAAAGAGATACAGGGTTAAAGGTTACAAACATTGTTTTTATGGGGCAGGGAGAACCGCTCTTAAATCTGGATAACGTCCTTAAAGCATTAGAAATTTTTAATAATGATTTCCAGATAGGAGCAAGAAGGATAACCATTTCGACAAGCGGGATTATTCCTGGCATAAAAAAACTTGCAGAAATGGATTTGCAATCTACACTTGCAATTTCGCTTCATGCACCAAACCACAAACTGCGTGCAGAACTTATGCCTATTGAAAACAAATATCCGCTTGATGAGCTAAAAAAAGCTCTTCTTGAATACATTGAGAAAACAGGACGCAGGATTACAATTGAATACATTCTTATACATGGTTTCAATGACACTCCTGCTGCAGCTAAAGAACTTGCATACTTCCTTAAAGATATAAAATGTAACATTAATCTGATACCGTATAATTCTGTTATTGAAAATGATTACAAAAAACCATCCGGAAATGATATTATGAAATTCAAATATCTGCTTGAGCATTCAGGTAAAAAGGTTACAGTAAGACTTGAAAGAGGAGCAGATATTGATGCGGCTTGCGGCCAACTAAGAGGAAAACAAGGATAAAACTATGAGCAATGTTTATCAAAAAAATATATCAGCATTAATACAAAAGAATCCGGTACTTGCACGCAGAATTACAGATTATGTTATTAAAGATGTGCCTCAGCTTATAAACGAAAACGGGTTTTACAATCTGGTTTATAAAAATACCCGCCTGCACAATCCTACGAATCCGTTAGGAGAAGCACAGGAAATATTTGCAAGAGCAGAAAACACACCTGTTGCAATCCATTTAATATATGGTTTAGGCCTTGGATATTTGTTTCAGGTAGCCTCGGCTAACTCTATCGGAACTGTTATACTTTATGAACCTGATTTAAATATTTTAAAAATTGCTTTTACACTTGTAGATTTCTCTAAAGACATTGAAAAAAACAATGTATTCATCGCAGACAACATTGACCTGCTTGGAGAGTATATTCATAAGAAATCAAATACAAAGAATACCCCGCTTATGCTGACAACCAGAGCATATCGGGAATTAAATAATGAAACTTTTGACGAAATGGTTGAAAATATTCAAAGAATGATTGGATCATTCAGTCTTGATTTGAAATACACACAGGAAAAGTTTTATCCACTGACAAGAAGCATTATTAGAAATATACCTCAGCTTGTAAATGAAATTCCGTTAACCGCTATCAAAGATGTATTCAAAGGCAAGACAGCAGTAGTAGTATCAGCAGGGCCTACTTTAGACAGAAACATTGAAACGCTAAAAAAATACAGAGATAATATTATTTTAATTGTTGTGGGAACTGCCATGAAAACTCTGGCAAAACATAATATTACTCCTGATTTTTTATGTATTATTGAGGCCTATGATTCATCTAAACAGATAGCCGGCCTTGATTTATCAGAGGTTAATTTTATAACAGAACCTTACTCAAATCCTAATCTGAGAAATTTCAAATTTAAACAGATTTATTCGCATATATCTCAAAATATGCCTGTTAACTCTATCTGGAGCAGTCTGACAGCTCAAAACATAAATGAATATTTATCAAAGGGAACTGTTTCATATACAGCACTCAATACAGCACGTATTCTCGGATGCTCAAAAATTGTTATGGTTGGTCAAGATTTGGCATACATTGAAGGTCAATGTTACAGTAAAGATTCTGCTTACAAAGACTTGGAATGTAGATATAATAAGGACAATAACAGATGGGAAATTACAGCAAAGAATTTTGAAGAATTTGCAAACTCGCTGAGTAACTCTCCTGACGAAGAAAAGCGCAAAAAAGCTGCAGAAAATCGTTTGAGGAATTTGAACAACTCTCTTTATTATGTCAAAGGCATTAAGGGTGACAAAATTCCTACAGAATCTGTTTATGCAGCATTCATAAAACCGCTTACAGAATTTGCAGAAATGTTCAATGATAGAGAGTACATTAATACGTCTATGGAAGGTGCGCAAATTGACGGTTATAAAAACATGCCTCTTGAAGAAGCTCTAAAAGATACTCAGCCTATAGAAACGAGAGAAATAAAATCAGATTATAAGTTGGATTTAACCTCTCTTAAAACCAACATTACAACAGAAATTTCTAACCTTAAAAAAACAAAAGAAGATGTTCTTAACGGAGAAAAAGCTGTAAAAACGCTTAATAATGATTTAAAGAGATATAAAGCTCCGACAGTTGAAGTTTTAAAGGATTTAAAGAAAGTTTCTCAATTATTCTTAAACCTCAGTACCTCTAAGGCCGGCACATTATTTGATTTTATAACTGCATCAGAAAAAATTGATATAGATTATGAGATGAAAATGACCGGAAACTTTACAATAGAAACGTTAACTACACTTATAGCCAAGTTTTCAAACTATTTTAATAATGCCGAAAAGAAGATTGACAGAGTTATACAACTATTATCAAATACGCTGGAGAAACTATGAAAGTTTTAATACAAAGAGTAAAAAAAGCTTCTGTTACAATTGAAAACAAATTATATTCTGAAATTGAGTCCGGCATACTTGCTCTTGTAGGAATAGAAAAAGGCGACAGCACTGAACAGGTAGAAAAACTTGCAAAAAAAATAGTGAATCTACGAATTTTTCCGGATGAAAACGATAAAATGAATCTGTCACTCATTGACACATCAGGAGAAATGTTAATAGTATCACAATTTACTCTATGCGGTGACTGTAAAAAGGGAACAAGACCAAGTTTTGACAAATCAGCACCTCCGGAAGTTGCAAACGAGCTTTATGAATATTTTATCAAAGAGGTTCAATCATACGGAATAAAGACAGGAACAGGTGTTTTCGGCGCAATGATGGAGGTTGAATTAATAAACGACGGTCCTGTTACATTTATGCTGGAGGCACATAATGGATGATTTTAAACACTACACCGTAATGCTTAATGAAGCTGTTGATGCATTAGAGTGTGAGAAAGGTAAGATTTATGTTGACTGTACGCTCGGAGGGGGCGGCCATAGTGAATTAATCTTAAAAAGAATTTCGCCAAACGGCAGACTTATTTCGTTTGATATTGATGATGAAGCAATAAGGCATGCTAAAGAGCGCTTGAAAGATTACCCAAACCTTACAATAATCAAATCTTCTTATACAAATATCAAAGCAGAGCTTCAAAAATTAGGTATTGAAAAAATTACAGGCGGGGTAATCTTAGACCTCGGCGCATCTTATCATCAATTGACAAAAGCTGAACGCGGTTTCTCTTTTTCAAAAGAAGCTCCGCTTGATATGAGATTTGACATGGAAAGTAATTTTTCCGCCTATGATGTAGTAAATACATACTCGGAAGATGAATTGGTGAGGATTTTTAGTGAATATGGAGAAGAAAGATTTTCAAAGAGAATTGCAAAGAAGATTGTTGAAGTTAGAAGGTCTAAGCCGATTAGAACAACGAAAGAACTTGCTGATATTATTATCGCTGCGACTCCTAGGATTAAGTCTAATATACACCCTGCTACAAGAGTGTTTCAGGCTATTCGTATAGAAGTTAATAATGAGTTAAAAAATGTAAATTTTGTACTGCATGACATATTGGATTTATTAGATAAAGGTGGTATAATTTCTGTAATAAGTTTTCATTCTTTGGAAGATAGAATTGTAAAACAAATCTTCAAGTTTGAGAGCCAGAAGTGCAGATGCAATGAAATGATTTGCAAATGCCCGCCGCCAAGAATCGAATTAGTCAACAGGAAACCGATAATGGCGAGCGAAAAGGAGATTTTGGAGAATCCGCCGTCACGAAGCGCAAAATTAAGAGTCGTTAGGGCTATTTGATGTTGCGGATTTAAACCTTGGGAGCAGAGGAGTATATATATTGGTTTCGGCATTAAAAATCAACAATAAATCCGGGTTAGACTATTTCATAAAAAAACTTGCGGGGGAAAATAAAAAAGAATATCAGGTTCAGGAAAAGACGAAGAAGTCTTTTGTTGATAAGTCGGTTCAAAATCTCGCTGTTAATAGTATAATAGAAGGGTACTTTCCAAAGGAGAATTTAGTCAAAGATATGGCAATAAAACGAGTTAATAAAACATTATGCGTCATATTAAGCTTACTAATAGGTGTTGTTATTGTAAGCTATTACTTTGTTATCTCCTGCGAGATGAAATTAAATGACCTCAGCCGTCAGACTGTCATTCTAAATAATGAGAATGAAGAACTTCAAAACAGACTTGATACACTAAAATCATTCAACAATGTAGATAAAACTCTGCAAGAGAATAATATGCTTCAGAGAGCAGGACAGGTTATTGAAACACCGGAAGTCACAGTTGACACACAGGTTGCGGCAAAACATCGGGTAAAAAAGAAAATTTTTGATTACGCAATAGGTTTTTAAAAATGTTAAAAATAGTATGCGGAGCTGGAAATGAAGATTGCGAGAGTGTTAAAAGACTGGTTTATGTATATGCAAAAGCCGGCTGTAAATATTTTGATATATCGGCAAGAAAAGAAATTTTAGAAGCTGCTAAAGAAGCTGTTTCACTAGCCGGACTTGAAGATGCCCATTTTTGCGTAAGCGTAGGAATCAAAGGTGACAAGCATATTACAAAAGCTAAAATAAAGGAAAGTGTCTGTATAAAATGCGGTAACTGCCTGCGTCACTGCCCCAATGATGCGATATTTCCATCTATTATGGTTAATGATAAACGCTGCATTGGATGCGGCACTTGCGCAAAAAAATGCCCTACAGGTGCAATGACAATGTATGAAAAGGATATTAATGTCAAAGAAATCCTTCCTTATATGGTAGAAAACGGGGTAGAAATTCTTGAACTGCATATTATGGGACATGACAAGAAGGATTTAGATTACAAGTGGGGAGTGATTAATGATTGTAATCCTAAGTATGCTTCAATCTGCATTGATAGAGAATTTTTCGGCAATAAAGAAGTTATTGACCGCGTAAGAAATATGATTGCTCATAGAAAACCATATACAACAATTGTACAAGCTGACGGAATTCCTATGAGCGGTTCAGATGACAGCTACAAAACTACCCTTCAAGCAGTTGCAATGGCTGAAATCATTCAGAATGCAAACCTGCCGGTGCATATAGTTCTATCCGGCGGAACAAACTCAAAAACAGCAGAGCTTGCAAAAATGTGCGGTATAAATTACTACGGTATAGCAATTGGATCCTGGGCCAGAAGAGTTGTCAAACCTTATATTAACTCTCCTGATTTCTGGGATTGTTTGGAATGTCAGCATCAGAGCATAGAAAAAGCAAAAGAACTCGTTAAAGCTTCTGTTTAGCCAGTCTTTCCAAAGCTTTTTCAAAATCAGCTTTGGAAATTAAAATCTTTTTTAAATCTTCGAAACCAAAAGTTCTTGCATCCATTTTTTCATGAAGTCCCAAGCGTTCTATTGCATTAAAGAATGCATCCGTAATCATTTCAGCAACATCCGCGCCGTTAAATTTATTCTCGAACATAGCAGTAACAAGCTTATCTACAGAAACATCTCCAAAAAGCGGTTGATTTTTAGAATGAATTTTAAAAATTTGTTTCAATCCTTCAAGATTTGGCATAGGAATTTCTATATGCAGTCCGAAACGTCCAGATGCAAGAAGAGCCGGATCTATTAAATTTTTCATATTTGTAGCTGCAACAATAAATGCAGGAGCTTTGCTCTTTTCTAAATCACTCATACAACCGAGAAACTGATTTACTATAGGGTCATCAAAACGAGCATTGGAAGACCCATCCCTTGTTTTAGCAATTGAATCAAATTCATCAATAAAAGTAATTGATGGGGCATCAGCCACTGCTTTTTGAAAAACATCTCTTATTGATGCTTCAGAAGCACCCACCTGCGCACTTTTAAACTCATTTGCGTTAAATTCTCTATACTTCGCACCGGTTTCAGATGCAAGCGCCTTCCCTAATAAAGTTTTTCCGCATCTTGGCGGTCCCCATAACAGAATACCTTTATTCAGCCTTATATTTTCGAAAACTTTCGGATAATTTATCGGACGGACAACATACTTTTTAAGTGTCGCTATAGCCTCATCTAAACCTCCGATGTCTGCAAATGTAAAAACTTTCTTATCATCAGACGTATTTGTTTCTGTACAAAGAGAAGTCACTGTTCTTTTATTAAACTCTTTAAGGTTTGTTATAGATTTCACCTTTAAATATTTTTCTGCATTTGAAGGATTATATTTGTAAGGCGGATTAAAAACAAATTTAGGTTTTTCTCCCCAGAGCAACTCACCAGTCCTTATTTCCTCGCCGGCACGAAGTTCTTTTACAAGCCCTGCTTTGAACTGGTGTTTATCACTATCAAAATCTTCTTTCGGCCGTTGCACAGTCAGAGGGAAAAGATTTCCCACCCCCATAATAAAAAACTTATCTTGTCTCTTGAATATTACAAAATCTGAATCTAAGGTAATTTTATTCTTCAAATCTTTTTTCTCAACATTCAATGTATACTTTTTTAATATTGGAGTATCTATCTTATCCGAGTTTTGTGACAAAATCATATCAGCAATTTCTTCATTTGAAGTCACAACAAGCAATGAATGTTCGTCCAAAGCTTCTAAACCATATCTAAATTTCTCTGAAACATCAGGAGATCCAAATATACCCCGAAAAACCATATTTGGTGCTGAAACTTTAGAGTGTAATTTGTACCGATTATTTAATAAATTAGTGCTATTTATTCCGACTATTCCAACTCTCATTTTAATCCCCGTGTTTATCCAATTATTTTGCTAAAATTGAAAGTTTTTCTCCTTGAATTGGCTGCTCAGGCTGTTTATACGGATATGATGCAAAATTATATTGTTTATTGTAATAAACTTTCTTCGGCGCACCTTTAAATATGATATTCTTAATATGTTTCAAAATCATTACGCCATTTTTAGCAGTCTTGCCATCCATTACAATTTTTCCGCCGTCTTTTTTAACAATGCCGAGTTTTCCGCCAATCTCTTTTACAACATACTGCGTTTTATCCTTGGCATTAGCGTTTGTAAATACCGTACCAACCGGAATTGCAATTCCTGCTCCAAGCATAATTGCATCTACTTCAGATTTTGGAAGTATTGGAATGTATTTATTATCTGGATTTATTGTTTCTATATTATTTTCTTCAAAGAATTTTTTACGTTTTTCCTCTGTATCCAAACCATATTTTTCAAAATAATTACATCTATTTGAAAAATCTACATCACCGGCATTAAACAGAGTTACTGTCATATCACCGTTTGCACTCTGCATCATATAAGCAATCTTAGCAAAATCTTTTGATAGTAACCTTCTTTCTTCCTCTAATTTTTTCAGCTCTGCACTTAATGCTTTATCTGCAGTTTTACTCTTTAATTGCTCATTTATCTCATTTATTCTGTCACCAATATTCCCAAGTCTTGCCGTTGCTTCACTTCTTGTAAAGTTGTGAGCCTTAACCTCAAGAGCATAAGGAGTACCATTATTCAACGGAGCAAGTTCAGGATTACTTCTGTCTTTTAAAGCCCCGTTCATTGCACTCATAACAGTTCTTCTATATTTCGCAATATCAGATTCACCTTCGGTTTCTGTCCAAGGAAGAGCATTTCTGTTTTGAAGGTATACGTTTTTAGCTTTCTCTTCATAACCTGTCATACCAAGTTCATCACCTGAATACATAGTAGGTATACCAGGAAGCCCTTTTAAAAATTCCATAATCATTGAAGCTTTTACTACAGCTGCCTCTGTAGCAGATTTATAAGCAGAATCAATTATAGTTTCTTTATTTTCTATAGGCTTGCCTGATTTAAATTCTGCTTGCTTAACAGCCATTTTTAGAGCGACTTTAAGATCTCTTGCTGCATATCCATTCTTTTTCATTGCAGTTACAGGATCTTCAATACGCTTAAACCCTTCTGTATTAGCTAATACAGTATTTTTATCATATTTTTCTGCAAAAGCTTTGAAGCCTTCATCTAATGATTTCTTAGGGTTTGTTTGGGTATAAGCATCCTTGAGTAATTTTGCAAGCTGAACCGTATATAAACTATACTTGCCATAATCACTCTGACTGCCTAAAATATCTCTTGCATTTGCTTCATTACGTTCTTTTATTTTCGGATCTATATCCTTCCAATCCAAATCACCATGGACTAAGTAGTCAGAAATCTTTAACTCATTAGCTTTCTTTATTACTTCTGCAATTTCTGCATTTGTAAGGGCTACACCAGAGAGCTTCAAAATTTCTTCGAAAGCTGCTTGTAAAGAAGAAAGTTCTTTAATCTTAATTTTCTGCATACTATCAGTAACACCTTCACCGAGATAGTTACCATTAGTTAAGTCAATAAGCGCATCAATTAAGCGTTTTTTATCTTCTTCTGAAATTGATTTTTCTTCATTTATTACATCCATCAAAAGCTTGCTTGTTGCAACGGCTCTTGCTGATGTAGTTAAGAAGTAGTCATTATTATCAACATTTAATCTTAATTCTATTGGCACATCTGCTGCTGTTTTTGCACCAGATAATACTTCTATTGCAGCCTCGCGGGTTTTATGCCCTCTTTCATCTGAGCCAAGAATATTAGCATGGAACATTGACATATCAACTGCCAGACCATGAATCATACGCGGCTTATCATGGTTTCCCATAAAGGTATACAGGTTTCTCAGATAATCAACACTTCTTGTCTGCATTAGCAATTCAAAACGAGCTTTAAAACGGTCATGATTTTCGCTGTTATCAGTAGTACCAGTGTCAAATGAAGGAGCAAAATTCGTTAATAAATCCGTAAAGAAATAAGAATAGGCAGCTTCAGAGGTAATACCTGTTTCGTTAAAGAATTTTACAAAAGTATCAGGTTCTCCATTAAATTTCTGTCCTACATTTGTCATATTATTATAAGGATATGCATTTGAACCATATGTTTCTTGAAGTAATGGTTCTATATCTGTAATTTCAGCAACCAAGTAGGAATTTGGATTTTCTTGTTTTACTCCTTGTACAAATTTCTCCCAAAATTTTATTACAGCATCCCAGTTATCATCAAAAGCGTTATCTTCATTACGGATTGCATCCATATCAATAACATCTTTGCAGGCATCAAGCCTCCAGTCTAAACCGAGACCTGTTCTATCAACAAGAGCCTCAGCGATACGGAAACTGGAAGTATCTGTACCGGATATTCTTTTAGATATAGCCCCTGATACATAAGAAATATCACTATCAGAAAGATGTTTAATTCCCTTTTCTATTTTCTTTTCTAGTTTCTCAGCTTCGTCTTCCGGACTGTTTCCGTTTATATCAAGAGCCTTTAAGCTAGTTCCTTCTTTCAAAGCTTCATAATCATAAGTTATTTCGCCATTTGGCAGAATTTTTGTCTTAAAATTATCACCGCCTAATGATTTGAGGAAAGCATATTTAGTAATATCCTGACCAACAAGCTCCATTACATATTCGCCGTATTCAGTATAGTCGCCGTTACTATCTAAAAGTTTTTCATTAGCTGTTTGATTGACCTGCTTAATAATTGCGTCAGCAAAGTCTTTAATTTCATTATTAAATAAACTATTTACTCGTTTGTAGTTTTTTACATATGGTTCAACAAGATGCGGATTGTTCTGTTTCATCAAGTCAAATCTTGAAACTCCGACTGTTTCATCCGTTGTTGCTCTGTTTGAGAAATATGATGTAGAAAGTACACCTACAGTATTTTCACCAAATTCCAGAGTATCAAGAGGAAGTTTCATTAATGATTTTACAGTCACATCATCCTTAACCATAACTCCTTTTGGGGCTAGCAGGTACTGTCCGTTCAATATATTGCTGAGAGCTTCATTATTAAGTTTAGCTTCTTCCGGCAGCTTTCCATCTTTGATTAATTTATTGATGTCTTCAACTGTTTTTGCTTTTCCCACTGTTTGAGCAGTATAAATGGTCTGAATATCTTTAACTTTACCAGTCCAGTATTTTCCAGACTGAATAGTCAAGTCTTGTACTTCTCTAGCACCGCGCTCAATCATTTGTTTTTCATAATCACGTTCAGAACGGCTTACGATTGCCTGCAGTAATTTTTCATCGTAGCCGGAAATACCGTAATTCATTTTTACCATATCAGTGTTAGCATCCCAGGTAACAAATCCGCCCTCTGTTTTCTTATCAATTTTAAAGTTAGAAAACTGAGCTGCCATGATTGTACCGTCAGCAGAGTCAAGGTTAATATTCTTACCAAATTTTTTATTTAGTTCATTAATAACATCAATTCTTCTATCATATTCTTTAGGGTCAATCTGGAATATAAAGTTAATTACAGTATCGTCATGGTTATTTATATCAAGCGCTTTGCCTTCTGTTAATTTTTCATAGTTAATTATAGCTTTATCTAATGCTTTTATCTGCTTCTCGCTTGCCTGAGAAGCATCATAAATCTGAAACATTGTTTCTTTTTTAGAATTATAATCAGGATTTACGATTTTTTTATACGTACCATTTGCTTGAAGCTGATAATTATAAGGTGCATTAACAACTCTAAATCTCAGGTTTTCCTTATTTTTAGGGATAGCCCCCAGCCCCAGATTTGAATTTTTCAAACCGCTCATTCTGAACCAGTAATATGATTGAGGAGTTTTTTCCGCCCATCTCAAAGCATACTGGAAGTGAATACCTTCAAGTCCTTCTGAAGTAAATGTACCATCATAAACGTATTTCATCCCATTTGTATACAAATCTCTGAAAAATGATGCAAAGTTTTCTGTATTCCCCATGTTCGGAGAAACCTGCATGTTGTTTTTATTCCAGTATCCGAGAGACCAGCCTTTGGAACCGTTTGCAATCGGAGTAGAGAACATATATTTGTATCCATTTTCCTTCAAGTAAGGAATTGCCTTCTGAGCACCTGCAATACTTCCGCCGTAAATATTAGAAAAGTTTTTTATAACACCTTCCATTTTATTTTGGAAATCTTTATCATAATAGATTTCACCGGTATTTTCTTCTGTAAAACCTCTATACATTGCACCTGGCATTAGAGAATCAGGAGTAATCAAATACCCCGCACCTTGAACTATTGGAGTAGTTCCCTTGCGTGAAACAAGTGTATGTGTATAATTGCTAATAGGATCTCCAACATAATCAAGAGTTTTTGTACCATCTTTTGATTCAACTAAACCAACATTATGCACTTGTAATCGATTTACATATTCGCCATTTTGCTCTTTAACTTTAACACCGGTATCAGCACCTTCCCAGACAACCTTCCCTGTAGATTTGTCTTTTCTAACCACTTTATATGCAAAAGGCGCATCTTTATCTAAGTTAGTAATATCCTGTAAATTAACATCTACACCTTCCGGTTTTAAAGGTATTGTAGCAATTGGAGCAGCAGAAAGCTTATAGTTATAGTTTTCTGTCGGCGCAGCGCTGAAAATCTGGATTTCGCAGTTTTCTTTTTCACTGTTAAATGGAAAATTAAAACGCATTACCGTTTCGCCCAAATCATTCTTTACGTGCTGGTAGCCTTTAAACCCGATATTCTGTACACTATTAATTTTATTTACAAACACCTTCTGAAACTCCTTCTAAATATATAAAGAATGTAAAAAAATATTTTTTGCCATTTATCCGGCATGTAAATTAAAAATTTTACAAAATTTAATATTGTATATAATACACATTACCACTAAATTTCACATTTAATTATATTACATAAATATCAAATTTCAATTTCTATTTTATATAATGTCTGCCTGAGTATACTACCTCTTTCCAGGAGTTCAATTCCTTGAATTTTTCAAGAATTTCTCTGGTTCTTCTTGCTGCTGAATTTATAAAACCGGCATTTACACTGAATAGTTCGCCCAGAGAAAGTTTTTTGATATCATGACTATATTTCTCGCCAAGTATTGAGAGCTTTGTCATAATATTTTTAATCTTATTTTTGTCCCCCCATATTACTTCATAAAAATCCTTCTCCCGCTCTGTCCATATTTTTCCCATAATTTTATCAATGCTGTCGAGAGTTTTATATGCAAGGTAGAAACATGCCAGTACAGATTTATTATTTTTTCCTTCTGACTCGTTAATAAAACTTTTTTCACTGTCATTATCAATTTCTTTTAGCAATTTTACCGCACTTTCCTCAGTCGGAGTATCACCCAGTTCGATATTTTTATACTTTATACCGTATTCTGCAGCAAGATTTTTTAATTGTTTATTCTCTTTATCAATCTGGATAATTTGTGAATAACCTTTATGCCTTAAGTACTCCAAATCTTCTCTTTGTTTCTCAAGATTTTCTGAGGTTATTTCACCTGTGCTAAACTTTGAATCAATATAGAACAAATCTTTAATGTTACTATAGTTTTTAGGATTAAATACTGTTTCCAAATATTTTTGTGCAGGCAAATCCCAGCTGCGTTTGTATCTAAGACCGTTAAGAAGCATTTTATCCCACGTTGCCGGTTCGTTTCTATAAATATCAAGTGCCCGTTTTATTGTATCGCAGTATGATTTGTAAGGATCATCCGTAAGGAAAAGAGATTTTTCTGTTTTAAACCCGAGAATTTCTTCGTCCTTGCCTTCCCGCGGATCTACAATAATTTCGGCAAGCCCTCCAGCGTTAGATACTATCGGAATTGCCCCCATCCTCATACCCTGAAGCTGAACTAGTTCAAAAGGTGCAAATCTGCTGGGAATTAAAACTGTGTCCGATCCTGCATAAAACTGTGAAATATTGTTTATAAAACCGTCACACAAAACTGCCCTGCCCGGATATTTATACACTACATTCTCCAGATACTCTTTTATAAGAGCATAATCTTTACTAAAATCCGGCCCTGCAAGAATTATTTGTGCATCCTTTTCTTCTTCAAGCAATTTTTCTGCTGCTTTTATTACAATATCAACACCCTTCTGCTGTGGATCGTATCGTGTAATAAAGGTCGAAACGAGTGCATTCGGGTCATTCTCAAGGAAACCATACTGCTTTGCACCTACTGTTTTATTAAAAGCAGTTTCCTTATCTGGTACCTTGGCCCCTAAAATTTCCTGAAGGTAAGATTTATTCATAGCTTTACCGGTTTTATAATCTAACAAATTGGAATTTGTTTCAAGCTCTTTTTCATTAGCAGAAAATGGATACTTTACAGGGTTAGTTGTTTCTTTTTCAGTTGCAGCAGGGTTATGGAGGCTGTAATCCATACCGATTGTTATGCCAAAACTCTTAAGCCTTTCTAAGTTCATCAGGTTAGAAACACCATCTGAATACCTGTCTTCCTCTGCTAATTCTCTTATGTATGTATCAGAACAACTTACTATTGAATCTGATGTCCTAACTGCAGGTACATAAAAGTTATAATATTGTTTAAACCACCCCTTTTTAGGAAAACTGTCCATAACCATACTATCCATAAATCCAAGATGATTTGTTGTGTATGGAATATATTTTTCATAATTTTCAGCAACTTTTAAATAAGCCGCTTTATAATCACCTCTCGAAATTTCTTCATTAATATTTAAAGGATGTAACTCGCCGGCTCTAGCTTCAACTGCTCTGCTGATTTCTTCAAGAAGAGCCCTTACACGCGGTTCAGCACAATGTTTGTCAAGTTCCTGATTGTTCAAAATATATGGTGCAGCTACAGGTGCACCTACACGCCCCTGATAGACAGGCCCGAAATTATTTATATTTGCTATTTTAATTTTATCCTTATAAAACTCATCCTTACTCATAGCTTCAATAATCGGTGCAGTTGTCCATTCATATGACATAACGTATTTAGGGTTAAAATCTTCAGCATCTTTTAGTTTTTTAAGAGCTTCAAGTCCTGCTTTACAGAAAGCTTCCTGATTTTTAACCTGATCCATTATCCAACCCTGATACTCTGTTTTGTTATTAGAAACATCATCAGGACAATAAAGAACATACACAGGAAACTTTACACGACTGTCATTTACCTTAAAAATCTTCCCTTTCCCGCTTTTTGTACCATAATCGTAATCAAAATCTATTCCAAGATCATCAACAGGAAACTCCTTGCCTTTTGGTGTTCTATATATCTGCTGTCCCTTATCATTGACAGGAACTCCGCCCTGAGCATTAAGCAGAGGAATTACACATCTCACATCCATACCGCGTTTATTTAACTCCGGTGCAAGTTCGCCTACAACATCAGCCATACCGCCTGTTTTATTTATCGGAACTGTTTCAAAAGAAACAAATGCAACCTGCTTTGGATTTTCTCCGCCTTTAAAAGCGATTGTTGAATATTTATTTTGTAATTTCTCAGATTTTTTTGCACGTATCCTATTTGTATAACCGGTATTATTTACACTTACAGCTAATATCATCTTTTACCTCCGTTCTGGAGTATCCATTTCCAGCAGCTTGTTATTATCTCATCTATATTTTTTTGAGGCGCCCATCCAAGATCTTTTTTAATTTTTGTATTATTGGCAATTAAACTTGGAACTTCGTCTTCTAATGCTGCTCCTATACGAAGCTTTAATTCCTTACCGGTTATATCAATACTTTTTCTTATAAGCTCACCCAGAGAAGTTCCCTTACCGGTACCTAAATTATAAGTTTGAGAAGCTGTATCCGGTTCTAAAAGCTTTGCCGCAGATTTACCAATTGCCTCTGTAACATCATCAACATGAATAAAATCTTTTACACATGTACCATCCGGAGTAGGATAATCATTTCCCATTAATGTAAACAGCCTATTATCCTTTATCAAATTTAGAAGTACCGTTATTACATTTTTACCAATATCCAAATCATTAAACCCGTGAGCTCCGGCGACATTAAAAAGTCTTAGGATTGTAGATTTTAAACCATAAACCTTGTAATCATTAATCAATTGTTCTGTAATGAATTTTGTTTTTGCATAAGGGGTTTTGGGAACTGGTGTTCTTTTTTCGGAAACTCTTCCTTGAACAGTTTTGGGATAAATTGATGCTGTTGAAACATACAAGATATTTTTAACATCATTGTCAAGCATAGAGTTAACAAGATTTCTTGATGCAATAACATTGTTATCATAATATTTCCTTGGATTAACTATTGATTCGGAATTATATGTTGACCCTCCAAGGTGGATAACTGCATCCACAGGCTTATTTTCTTTTAAAAGTTTATTGATTTCTGCTTCATTAGTCAAATCAAAATTTGCAAAAGAACATAAACTCTTATCAGTCTATAGCGGTTTATCTCTGCAATAATAGTATCTAGATACTCCTGTTTATATTTATCTCTGCAACACACTATACAATTAACCCCGTCATCTGCAAGTTTGGGGACCAAATGACTTCCAATATATCCTGAACTGCCGGTAATTAATACATTCGGATCATATATACCTTTAAACCCTAAATTACCGGAATTTATTTTACCTATTAACATACAGACCCTTCCTAATAATTCTTTTCTTCCTCTGCTAAAATTGCAAAGTTAATTTCCCTTAATTTATTCCATAAAGTATCTTTAAATACCTTCATATCCTCTAAATCGCTTTTAGCTTTCATAATAATCTCTGCAGCCACACCGGAATTAGAGTAATTATTCAAAAGATCATGATAATTTTCTATAACCTTTTGCACTTCCCTATATTTTAAGAGAGTTTCAATTTTTTGTTTCTGCAAAGAATCAAATACAGCAACATTTTTATCGCGAATGCTGTCCAAAAATTTTAAATCTCTGGCTGATGCCTTGCAAGACAGCTGGTTGGTTTGTAATGTAACTTTCAAGACAGAACTCCTTTCTTTAAAAAGGATAAACCGCCTAAAAATAAAATTTGCTAGTTAATGAGAACTATTTTTTAAATATCCACTCCAGACATCATATTAATAAGCGTATCGATTGTATTCTGCATATTAACGCTGTCTGTAGTTCTTTGCTGTAAGAATGCATTGATTTTAGGCATCATTTCAATAGCAATATCCAGTTTCGGATTAGTTCCAGGCTGATACATACCAACGTCAATCAAATCTTTATTTTCCCTGTACATTGCCATAATTTTACGAAGTTTAGCAGCAGCCTCTTTATGCGGCTGGCTGGCAATTGCAGACATAAGTCTTGAAATACTGCCCAGTATATCGATAGCAGGATAGTGGTTAGCTTCTGCAACTTTTCTGGATAAGAAAATGTGACCATCTGTAATACCACGCACAGTATCAACGATAGGATCATTAATATCATCACCTTCCATAAGTACGGTATAAAAAGCTGTTATTGAGCCCTTTGGACTGTTTCCAGCCCGTTCAAGGACTTTTTGAAGCCATGAAAATATTGAAGGCGGATAACCTTTCATCGTTGGCGGTTCACCAATTGAAAGTCCAACTTCACGTCCGGCCATCGCACAACGCGTTACAGTATCTGTCATCAAGAAAACCTTTTTACCCTGATCCCTAAAGTACTCACAGACTGCTGTTGCAGTTAATAAACATTTTTGTCTGATTAGAGGCGGCTGGTCACCTGTTGAACAGACAAGTACTGATTTTTTCATACCTTCTGGGCCAAGAGCGTCCTCAACGAATTCTTTAACCTCTCTGCCGCGTTCTCCTATTAGCGCAACAACGTTTACGTCTGCATCAGAATTTCTAGCAATCATACCGAGAAGTGTACTTTTACCGACTCCAGAACCGGCAAACAAGCCCATACGCTGTCCGCAGCCGAAGGTTAAACATGAATCAATCGCCCTTACACCTGTAGAGAACATTTCTGTAATAATAGGTCTTTCAAAAGGTCCCGGCGGCGGTCCTTCTACAGGACGCCAGAGAGCGCATTCTATATCCATAGGCTTGCCGTCAATCGGATCTCCCATAGGATTTATCAGCCTGCCGAGCAGAAAATCTCCCACAGGAATTATAATAGGTTTTCCGGTCGTTGTAACAAGACTTCCCTGCCCGATTCCCGTACCGTCATAGAGCAAAAGCAATTGCGCAGCATCACCTTTAAACGCAACAACTTCTGCCGGTTTTTTCTCGCCGTTTGCAGCTTCAATATAGCATAAATCGCCAATTTTAAGTCCTGGAAGCTTGACTTCTACAGTCAAGCCAACAAGTTTTGATACGCTGCCTTTAAACTGGTACAAATCAAGATGCTCAATTTTCTCACTTACGCGGGATTTAAGATTGTCTATAAATTCCTGATCGACTCCATCCATAAGTTTATTTTAGCATAGATTAACCGATTACGCTAATATTCTATTAGTCCAACTTCGAGGCAGGCTTGTAGTAATATTTAATCTTGTAATATTGCTTGTGCCTGCCATCAAAATGTCTACGTTCGTAGCACTAACCGCGGGCGCAGATAGTCTGGGCTACATAAACACCTGAGGCAGAAGCTTGTATTAACCCTCTTGTTACACCGGCTCCATCACCGATTGTAAATAGATTTTTAACCCCTTCTGTTTCAAGTTCATTTGTCAATTTTACCCTTGCTGAATAGAATTTTACCTCTATACCGTAAAGAAGTGTATATCTGGAAGCCGTCCCCGGTGCAATTTTATCAAGCGCAAACAGCATTTCAATAATGCTTTTCATTTGCCTGTAAGGTATTACAAGGCTCAAATCACCCGGAGTTGCGCAGCTAAGAGTTGGTGTTATGATACTTGACTTAATTCTGTCTGGTGTTGAACGTCTTCCTTCAAGCAAATCGCCAAATCTTTGTACTAGTATTCCGCCTGCAAGCATATTAGCAAGACTTGCAATATGCTGCCCGTAAGCAATAGGTTCTTTAAATGGTTCTGTAAACTTTTTGCTTACCAGAAGAGCAAAGTTTGTATTATTTGTCTTGATGTTTGCATAGCTATGCCCGTTTACTGTTGCGATACCGTTATAATTTTCCTGCACTACCTCACCATTAGGGTTCATACAGAATGTTCTAACTTCATCTCCGAATGTCGGTGAATAATACACCAGCTTTGACTCATACAACTTATCCGTCAAAGGTGCAAACACAGGAGCAGGAAGTTCAACTCTTACCCCGATATCAACAGCATTGTTAACCATGCCTATTTTATTTTTAGCAAACTCATGTGTAAGCCAATCTGCTCCTTCTCTACCAGGTGCTATAATTGTATATTGTGCTTTTATGGTTTCTCCGTTATCAAGAACAATACCTTTAACCTGTTCACATTCTACAATAAGGCTTTGGGCAGTAACATTATTGAGAATTGTAATTCTTTCATCAAGAAAATCCTGCATATGTTTTAGAACATCAAGACTCCTTTCAGTTCCTAGATGCCTGACAGGAGAATGTACGAGCTTTAATTCAGCTAAAGCAGCTTCTCTTTCTATTTCTCTAAAAACTTCCATGTCAGTACCAAACACTTCATCAGTAGCACCATGCTCCAAATACATGTTATCAGCGTACTTAATAAGCTGTTCAACTTTTTCTCTTGACATATAATCTACGAGGTGGCCGCCAACATCAGGCGTAAGTGTTAGTTTACCATCAGAAAATGCACCGGCTCCGCCCCAGCCGCATAAAAGACCGCAGCGTTTGCAGTTTACGCATTTTGGCGAACCTTCTCTAATCGGACATTTACGTTTTTCTATTTTTTGCCCTTTTTCAATAAGAATAACTTTCCATTCCGGACGCAGCTTAATTATCTCAAGCGCAGAAAATATTCCGGCAGGACCAGCGCCGATGATTGCAACATTATACATTGATAATACTCCTAACTACCCTATTACTTATTTACAATAGCTTAAACAGGTTATGAAATCAATATATACTCATATTCTTTGTGATTATATACTTCTAATTCTTGAGAATAATTTTTGTCAAATTCGCTTACATTTCTTTACATACTAATTGCTAAACCTCAATTTTTATGCTAAAATAGACCCATAAAAGTGGTGTAGAAAATTAACTGGTATAATTCACGGTTTTTATATATTGGTGTGTTACTTATAATATAGGAGAAAAAACGATGAAACTGATTTCTAAAGAAACAAAGACAGTTAAATCTGCATTTAGTGACGAATTCGAAAACTACCTAAAAAAACAACAGGTTAAAACAACTTTCAATGGTTATGAAATTCAATCATTCTCATGGTATAGAAAGGCTTTGGGATTAGCATAGGAGTTTTACAGAGATTTAGGGAGTATGAAAAATTTAATCTAAAGGACAGAACTGCTGGTTGTGTGTAGTTTTGTCCTTTTCTAATGGACTTTTTTCGTACCAACTTCATAGCCTGGAATCATAAGTGCGAGAGGAACAATTCTGGCAATAGAATGTACATACTTATTATCAGATATATAAGATGCTGCAACAACCATATCATCTACGTGAGCAGAAAAATCTGTTGCCTTGACACCTCTTTCGTTTTTATTCCTGAACAATAGATTACCGAGCTTGTTCATAAGAATATTGGCTACATAAACTCCTGTAAATATACCGGCAATTGCAGAAGCTGCCTGAGCTAGCTTACCAAACTTCTTACCGAACTTAGCAAAAGTTTCTACTGTAATAATTGGTATGGAAATATTACCAAGCTGCATGATTGTTTCACGTCGTTTTGCTTTTCTATTCTCAGGATTTTTATCAACCATATATCCACCGGCAAGCCCACCTATACAAGAGCCTGCTCCAATAGTTATAACTTCTTTATCGTGGAATTTTACATTTGCTAAGAAAGATTTTTTAATATTTTTAAGCATTTTAGCAGGGTTAAGTGAATATCCTGATTTTTTGGCCAGTAATGCGCAGCTGGCAGCAGTACCCAAAACAGTCATTCCTGTTATGACAGCTCTTTCTTTTTTTGAGTAAGAATTCTCACCATGAGATTTTCCAAGATGCTGAAAATTTTGTTTATTTTGACTAATAGGACTAATGTTCATACTACTACCTTCCGGTTATAGTAAAACACCAAAATAATCAAAATTGCTCATATGTTAAATTTTCTTAACATACAGGAGAATAGAATTTAGATATTTCTTCAAAATATTTTTCTAAAGCCTTGTAGCCGTTATAAATTTCACTGGTAACCGTTGAATATCTGCTGGCAACAATATATTTAAGTTCTTTACATCTTATTTGCAATAGATTATCAGCATCTTTTCTCAATAGTTCGTTATTTGAAGTAGACCATTTTTTCAAATATGATAATTCTTCATTTATTTGCTTTATTGTAGAGTATTCAAGTGTATTAAAGTCGTATTTCTTTAACAATTGAACATCCGCATTGGTTATTCGGCTCTGAACTGCCTGAAATCTATAAACTCTTTTGATAATAACATAATTATCTGCAATTCTTCTGTGGGAATAAGGAACAGCACTTTTGGCCAGTAATGCAGACGTTGACAATGCTGTAAACGAATCATCATCTCTTGATAAAGTACTCTGAATCGGATTAACCGTCACAATCTTCTTATTATCCACGTCAAAACTCCTTTCCTCCCGTATATGACAATCTTATACTAATAGCAAAGGTTTGTCACTATAATTTGAAACAATATTTACATAATTATACAAAAAATTAAGAATTAACACTGTCCAGCAGTCCGATAACATTTTGCGCTTTAAGGTTTCTGGAAGATGCTAAAAGGGTTGCAGATGCCTGTTGTAAGATCTGGTAACGGATGTAATTTGAGGACTCCTCTGCTATATCTACATCTCGCATTGTTGAACGGAATGATATTAAATTATTTAAC
>ULUC01048283.1_pt1 | contig 46461 bp, 38 predicted proteins | sample 1958151 | NCBI WGS metagenome assembly ULUC01 (sample SAMEA4835750, study PRJEB28245) | human gut metagenome | biome: gut microbiome; material: fecal sample | place: Denmark | collected 2008
AGCAGAGCTTGTTAAGAAGATGGAAAAGAGTGGAGCTAAGGCTTACTTAGTTAACACAGGATGGAATGGAACAGGTAAGAGAATCTCTATTAAGGATACTCGTGGTATCATTGATGCTATCCTTTCAGGTGCTATTAATACAGCTCCAACAAAGAAGATTCCTATGTTCAACTTTGAAGTTCCTACAGAGCTTCCAGGAGTAGATCCAGCAATCCTTGATCCAAGAGATACATATGCTGATGCTTCTGAGTGGGAGACTAAGGCTAAGGATCTTGCTGCAAGATTCAATAAGAACTTTGTTAAGTACACAGGTAACGAAGCTGGTAAGGCTTTAGTTGCTGCTGGTCCACAGCTTTAATTTTTAACCATTACAGAGTTTGAATTATGATTATATACCTGCGTCTGAATTGAATTCATTCGCAGGTATATTTGAATTTTTTTGACATATAATATTGTGTAATCAGTAAAGAAGATGTATAATCAATACATCGGTACAGATTACGTATCAATTGAATATTTCCTGGGACGTTCGCAAAACCACATTATTTTGATCCTACATTTCATCGACGGGATTCCTATATCTCCATTCCAATGTCAAGCCTCCTTAGTCAGTGGAAGGCAGCGGTCTGGATGCGGTTGCCCACCTAGCTTCGCTAGGAGTCGAAAGCGTGGGGAGCGGCGTTTTGGGATATTATTAACAGGCTGTCACATAAGTGACAGCCTGTTTTTTGCGCGAAAAGCGATGAGAATATAAAATTATAAAAGCGTCCATGCTTGCATGCGTCGCTTTTTATGATTTTATATTCGAGGAGCAACGCGACAATGCCAGAACTTAGTTCTGGCATATAAGCTTTTTGCGCGAAAAGCGATGAGCATACCTAGTTCTAAAACTTCAATTCTCAGCATATACTATCAAGAGCTTGTCTGAACAAGGACACTTAATTTAGTATGGAGAATAGTATATGAAACAGAGAACAAAAATAATATTCTTAGCCTATTCTGCACTGGTGATTTTTATGTCATCAGCATGTATATATATGTCACATATGATTAAATCAAGATATCAGGACACATCGTCAGAAATTAATATTTATAAAAATGTATATGTAACTAATATAGAAGACAACACGATAACTGCCAATATGTATGGAAATATAAAGAAATTCAGTAGTGGAAAGATAGCAGAAGATGTAACCGGGTGTTTATGTGATATTACAGTTGAGGATGGAAAGATTGTTGGAGTTAATACCAAGACGGATGTTGTAAGTGGAAAGGTGCTGTCAGTTTCACAAGACAGCGTTGAAATTGAAGGTTATGGCTCTGTTAAGCTGGATGAAGACTTTATTATGTATGAAAAAGAAAACTCACTGATAAGTAATTACAGCAGTATAATTGTCGGTTATGCATTACAGGATTTTATTGTGGCGGATGGAGAAGTCTGTGGTGCTATTAAGAATAAACCTTTGCAGGCTGACAATATAAGAGTAATTATCAAGACAAGCGGATTCAGAGATATATTTTTTAATGAAGCAGTTTTTTGTGCTGATTCAGGGATGATAGTTGAGACTGGTGAAGAATCTTATGAGACAGCACCCGGGGAGCCGGTTGTGTTTAATCCGGATACAGAAGACTTTAATGAGGGCAGAATAAAACTAATTCCTAAATCGGGTGAGATACAGTTCCAGTCAGTAAACAGAGGCGTGGGAACACCTTCATATGGCGGAACTATTGAAGTTTCACTGTATGACGAGGGAATTGTTGTTGTAAATGAAGTGGGGATAGAAGATTATCTTAAAAAAGTTGTCCCTAGCGAGATGCCGTCAGGGTTTAATCTTGAAGCACTGAAATGTCAGGCTGTATGTGCAAGAAGCTATGCTTATACGGAACTTTCTAATAACTATTATAGTGCTTATGGAGCACATATTGATGACTCAATACAGTTTCAGGTATATAATAACTCACCGCGGGCAGAATCAACAGATACTGCAGTAGATGAGACAGCGGGACAGGTGCTATCATATAACGGAGAAGTTGTTAAGACATATTACTATTCAACCTCATGTGGAAGCACAACAGACGTTACACTCTGGGGCAATACAACAGAAAACTATCCGTATTTTGTTGCAGAGTGTGTTGGTGGAGTGGACAGAGGGCTTACACTGACAGTTGAATCGGAGTTTAATACATTTATAAAAAGTGAAAATGAAGCTGATTATGATTACGACTGCACCTTGTACAGATGGAGCATGGAGGAATCTGTTAAAGAGATAAGTGAAGGATTTGCACGCTCTACAGGGAAGAGTGTAGGAAATATAAAAGATATTGAAGTACTTGAGCGTGTTAATGGGGGAGCGGCTGTAAAAGTTAAGGTTACAGGTGATAAAGGCGAGACAGTGATAGACAGTGAATCAGCGATTAGGGCAGCATTTGGCAATGCAAATGTGGATATGAACACTAAGTCAGGAACAACAAGATATGCTAATCTTCCAAGTACATTCTGTGTGTTTGAAAAAGTGATGGAGGGTAAGAAACTGGCAGGATTCAGAATAACCGGAGGCGGCTACGGACATGGAATCGGCATGAGTCAGAATGCTGCCAATAAAATGGCAGAATCCATGACTTACGCGCAGATTCTGGAATTCTTCTACAGAGGTACTACGCTTACTCTGATTTCTTCCCAAGATAATGCCTGAATACTTTTTCATCATTGATGAAGTAGTTAATCTCTGCACCGATGAATATTATAATCATGCAGGCATACATCCATATAAGTGCTATGATAATAGTAGCAAGGCTTCCGTACATGTATGAAAAGTTCGGTGAGTGGCCGACATAAAGAGAATACAGTGCTGTAAAAAGATACCATCCTAAAGCAGAAAAGAAAGCTCCTGGAATCTCTTTGTAGAATTTTTTGCCTCTTCTTGATACAAGTGAGAATGCTATAGTAAAGAAGAGTGTGAATATACTTGGGAAGAGAAAATGTTTACTGTTAAATATTCCTCTGAATATCACGACTACATTAGTAAGCTGTGGTATATATTTCATAGTGAAGTTCATAATATTGTTACCAAATACCATAAGTATAAGGCTGGCAATAATAAGAATCATAAATATAAGGGCATAGATACTTGCTCTTATTCTCTGGAAAAGCCAGTTCTTCTGGTTACCTTTTCTGTATATCTGTTTTAATCCACGGACTATAGCCATGAATCCTTTACCGGCAGCCCATATGATAGCAATTGCGGTAATGAGGGTTAATGCTGTTGTTGAATTGTCATATATATCAGTTAGCATTGCCTGGACAATAGACTGCAGCTGAGTTGGAAGAACGCCATATATTATTTTTAAAAGGTCTGCTTTGGAAACCGGCAGAAACTTTATAAGGCTTAAAAGACCAATAAAAAACGGGAAAAAACTCAGCATGAGATAGTAACATGCTGAGGATGCGTAGTCGCCGATGCGGTCTTCAGATATTTTAGTGACAATTCTTTTGATTAATAATATTAAATTGAGCATTCTTATACCTTAATCCTTAATTGAATGTTTTCAAGATATTATATGTTATTTTATAGAATTTAGCAATTACTTGCAAACAGCAGTTATTTTATGTAAAATGTGATACGTGTAATTATGCACAGTAAATATAGCGAGGCAGATATGGGAATAAGTGTTAAGCTTCAGGTGTTTGAAGGACCTTTAGATCTTCTTTTACATTTGATAGATAAGAATAAAGTTAATATATATGATATTCCGATTGCAATGATTACAGAACAGTATATGGAATATGTTGAGCAGCTAAAGAAGGAAGATCTTAATGTGGTAAGTGAGTTCCTTGTAATGGCGGCAACTCTTCTTGATATTAAGTCAAGAATGTTACTTCCTAAGGAAGTGGATGAGGAAGGCAATGAGGAAGATCCAAGAGCAGAGCTTGTTGAAAAGCTGTTAGAGTACAAGCTGTATAAGGCTATGGCACAGGAATTAAAGGACAAGCATACAGATGCAGAGAGAACCTATTATAAGAAGCAGAGTATTCCAGAGGCGGTTGCAGCATATACACCACCGGTTGATCTTACAGAGGTTATTGGTGATACAACACTTATGCGTCTTAACAGAATATTTGCTGATGTTTGTAAACGTAAGGAAGATAAGATAGATCCTGTACGAAGCAAGTTTGGAAAGATTGAGAAAGAAGAAGTTACCATGAGTGAAAAGCTTGTGGATATTAAAGCATTTATGATGGAGCATGAGAGCTTTAGTTTCAGGGAGCTTTTGTGGAATAATCCGTCAAAGGTTGCTGTTATAGTAACATTTTTAGTTGTGTTAGAGCTTATTAAGACTGGATTCGTTGAGGTTAAGCAGGAATGCCCTGAGGATGATATATTCATAAGGGTGGTAAGGGATCCTGAGCTTATTGAAGATATAACAGAGGAGTAGAATGATGAGTTTAGAACAGATGGAAGGCATAATTGAGGCTGTGCTTTTTACTATGGGTGATTCTGTGGAAGCAGGTAAGCTTGCAGATGCCATAGAACAGGATGTGGATACAACTGTTAAGATAGTACACAATCTTATGGATAAATATGAATCAGAGAACAGGGGAATAAGAATCATTGAGCTTGAGAACAGCTTCCAGCTGTGTACCAAGCAGGAATATTATGATGCACTAATAAGAGTGTGCAGCCAGCCAAGAAGATACACACTGACAGACGCGGCATTAGAGACATTGTCGATAATAGCATATAAGCAGCCTGTAACTAAGATTGAGATAGAGAATATCAGAGGTGTTAATTCAGACAGGGCAGTGAGCAAGCTTGTTGAACTTGGTCTTGTAAAAGAAGTTGGAAGACTTGATGCACCGGGAAGACCAATGCTTTTCGGAACAACAGAGGATTTCCTAAGGTCATTCGGAGTACAGTCGATAGACGAGCTTCCAACAATCAGTGAAGATATGGTTGAACAATATAAGGAAGAGGCAGAGTTAGAGCTTGCAAGCGAAAGCTTTGATGCAGATAATCAGGAAGATTCTGATGGTCAGATAACATTAGGAATATAGAAAGGAAGTTGACATTATGGAAAGAAAGAATGCATGGAAGAAATATTCAGACGAAGATAAGAACAATGTATTCACATTTGCAGAAGAATACAGGACTTTTATATCTGAATGCAAGACAGAAAGAGAATGTGTAAAGAAGGCTGTAGCACTGGCAAAGAAAGCCGGATACAGAGATTTACAGGAGATAATAGCAGCCAATGAGACACTTAAGGCTGGTGATAAGGTATATGCTGTAAATATGAAGAAGGCAATAGTGCTTTTTAATATTGGAAGTGAACCGATAAGCACCGGTATGAATATACTTGGGGCACATATTGATTCACCAAGACTTGATATCAAGCAGAATCCTATGTATGAAGATTCAGACCTGGTTCTTCTTGATACACATTATTATGGAGGAATCAAGAAATACCAATGGGTAGCAATTCCTCTTGCACTTCATGGTGTTGTTGCATTAAAGAATGGCGAATGTGTTGAAGTTGTAATCGGAGAAGACGCTTGCGATGCGGTTGTTGGAGTATCAGACCTTCTTATACACCTGGCTGCTAAACAGATGGAAAAGAAAGGAAGCTCGGTGGTTGAGGGCGAGGACCTTGATATCCTTATAGGAAGCATGCCGTCAGCATCAGACAGTGATAATACAGATGAGGATAAGGAAGAAAAGGAAGCAGTTAAGAAGAATATTCTTGCAATTCTTAAAGAAAAATATGGGATTGAAGAGGAAGATTTCTTATCAGCAGAGCTTGAGGCTGTTCCGGCAGGACCTGCAAGAGATTATGGTCTGGACAGAAGCATGATTATGGGATATGGCCATGATGACAGAGTGTGTGCTTATCCGTCGCTTATTGCACTTCTTAATACACCACAGGTTACAAGAACTGGCGTATGTATTCTTGTAGATAAAGAGGAGATAGGAAGCGTCGGCGCAACAGGTATGCATTCAAGATTCTTTGAAAATATGGTCGCAGAGGTTATGGACAGATGCGGTGATTATTCAGAGCTTAAATTAAGAAGAGCACTTGCTAATTCTTATATGTTATCATCAGATGTAAGTGCAGCATATGACCCTAATTATGCATCAGTGTTTGAAAAGAAGAATTCAGCATTCTTTGGAAAAGGTATGGTATTTAACAAGTATACAGGTTCAAGAGGTAAGAGCGGTTCTAATGATGCTTCTGCTGAGTTCATTGGAAAGTTAAGAAAAGTTATGGATGATGCAGATGTGTATTTCCAGATGGCAGAGCTTGGAAAGGTAGATGCAGGCGGTGGCGGAACAATTGCATATATCTTGGCTAATCTTGATATGAATGTAATCGACAGTGGAATTGCTGTACAGAATATGCATGCACCATACGAGGTAATAAGCAAGGCTGACCTATATGAGACATTAAAGGGATATGAAGCATTTTTACAGATGTAAAATGTTTGTGTTAACGAAAGGACAATAATATGAAGTGGAATAAATATTCAATCCAGACAACTACAGATGCAGTTGATATGATAAGCAGCGCGCTTAATGATATAGGAATTGAAGGTATCGAAATTGAGGATAATGTACAGCTTACTAAGGAAGAGGCTAAGTCAATGTTTGTAGATTTCATTCCTGACCTTCCACCTGATGATGGCAGAGCTAAGGTTAATTTCTACATTGACAGTGAAGAAGATGATGGCTCAATGCTTGAAAAGGTTAAGGCAGAACTTGAAGATTTAAGAATGTTTATTGATATTGGTGAGGGTACAATCACAGAATCAGAGACAGAGGATAAGGACTGGATTAATAACTGGAAGCAGTACTGGCATACATTTACAATAGGAGACTTATTCATTAAGCCTACATGGGAGCCGGAGACAGAGGAGATGAAGGGGCATGCTGTACTTAGCATTGACCCGGGAACAGCTTTCGGAACAGGTTCACATGAGACTACAAGAATGGTTATAAAGCAGCTTCAGAAGTATGTTAAAGATGGTGATGAGGTGTTAGATGTCGGCTGTGGAAGCGGTATACTTTCAGTAGTTGCATTAAAATATGGTGCAAAGCATGCATTTGGTACAGACCTTGATCCTAATGCAATTATTGCATCAGAGGAAAATGCAGAGCAGAACAATATAGATAAGAAGCAGCTTGAGGTTATTGAGGGTAATATCATTGATGACAAGGCTGTTAAAGATGCCTGTGGCTATGAGTGCTACGACATTGTGTGTGCCAATATCCTTGCAGACGTATTAGAGCCACTTTCAACATGCATACATGAGCATATGAAGCACGGCGCTTACTTTATTACTTCTGGTATTATAGATACTAAGGAAAAAGAGGTAGCAGAGGCATTTAAGAAGAATCCTGAGTTAGAGATAGTTGAGATTAACCATGATGGCGAGTGGGTTAATATCACAGCAAGAAGGAAGTAGTGTATGTATCATTTTTTTGCAGAGCATGAGAATATCCATGATTCATATATAGATATAGTTGGAAGTGATGTTAATCACATTAAGAATGTATTAAGATTCAAAGAAGGCGACAAGCTTCTTATAAGCAGCGGAGATAATGTTGATTATGAATGCAGCATTGCTTTTATGTCAGATGAATATATAAGGGCAGATATACTAAGCAAGGACGAGCAGGGAAAAGAACTGCCTTCAAGAATAATTCTGTTTCAGGGACTGCCTAAGGCTGACAAAATGGAACTTATAATACAGAAGGCTGTAGAACTCGGAGCATACAGTGTTGTTCCTGTAGCAATGAAAAGAAGCGTTGTAAAACTAGATGCGAAGAAAGCTAAAGCTAAGGTCGAACGTTGGAATGGCATTGCATTAAGTGCAGCCAAGCAAAGCAAGAGAAGTATCCAGCCTGAAGTGACAGAAGTTATGACATTTAAGCAGGCACTTGAGTATGCAGGAAAGCTAGATAAGCTTTTACTGCCATATGAGTGTGCAGAAGGCATGGAAAAGACCAGAAAAGTGATTGAAGAAATCGGACATGGAGAATCTGTTGGTATATTCATAGGCCCTGAGGGTGGATTCGACAGGTCAGAGCTTGACGAAGCTGTAAATGCAGGATGTGAGATAATCACACTAGGTAAGAGAATATTAAGAACTGAGACAGCGGGAATGATGCTGTTGTCAGTGCTTATGTATAATATGGAAGAATAAGCGGAAAAGAGGCAATATGGAAGCATATCTTGATAATTCTGCTACAACGAAATGTGCAGCAGAGGTAGTAGAAACAGCAGTAAAGGTTATGTCAGAAGATTATGGTAATCCATCATCAAAGCATATGAAGGGCGTTGATGCAGAGAAATATATCCGTGAAGCTAAAGAGGTAATAGCAAAGACTCTTAAGTGTCAGGATAAGGAGATACTCTTTACTTCTGGTGGAACAGAATCTAATAACATGGCAATAATCGGAACAGCAATGGCTAATAAAAGAAAAGGAATGCACTGCATAGTATCATCTGTGGAACATTCATCAGTTAAAGAGCCATTCAATTTCCTTGAAAAAGAAGGCTTCAGAATAACATATCTTCCAGTTGATAAAGATGGAATAGTTGATATAGAGGCTCTAAAGGATGCACTTGATGATGAGACAATACTTGTTTCAGTAATGTATGTTAATAATGAAATTGGTGCAGTTGAACCGATTGAAGAAATCGGACATATAATTAAAGATTATAATCCTGATATTGTATATCATGTTGATGCGATTCAGGCTTATGGTAAATATAAGATATATCCTAAGAAGCTTGGAATTGATCTGTTATCAGTCAGTGGACATAAGATTCATGGACCTAAGGGAAGCGGATTCTTATTCATTAATGATAAGACAAGAATCAAGCCTATTATATACGGTGGCGGACAGCAGAAGGGCATGCGTTCAGGAACTGAAAATGTTCCTGCTATAGCAGGACTTGCAACTGCTGTAAAGCTTATATATAATAATGACTTTGAAAGCAAGATAGCACATTTGTATGAGTTAAAGGATTACTTCATAGATGAGCTTGAAAAGCTTCCTGATGTGCAGGTAAACAGCAAGAAGGGTACGGATTCGGCACCACAGATTGTAAGTGCAAGCTTTAAGGGAGTAAGGGCAGAAGTGCTTCTTCATTCACTTGAAGATAAAGAAATATATGTATCATCTGGTTCAGCATGCTCATCTAACAAGCCGGGACTGAGCAACACACTTGTTGCAATCGGACTTGATAAGGAACTGCTTGATTCAACACTACGATTCAGCTTTTGTTATGAGACAACTAAGGAAGAACTTGAATACACAATAGAAACACTTAAACAGCTGCTTCCAATGCTTAGGAAGTACACAAGACGATAATTGTGTGAAAATAGATTTTCACACACAAGATTTGTGCTTTGCACAAATCTTGATATGCAAAGGAAAGGCGGAAAACGATGTATAAAGCATTTTTGATAAAGTATGGAGAAATAGGAGTTAAGGGAAAGAACAGATTCATCTTTGAGGACGCCCTTGTAAGACAGATTAAGTTCTCACTTAAGGATGTTGAGGGAGAATTTGATGTAAGAAGAGCAGATGGAAGAATCTATGTTAATGCACTTTCGGACTATGATTATGATGAGGTGATTGATAGTCTTACAAGAGTATTTGGTATAGTTGGAATCTGTCCTGTAGTTCAGATTGAAGATAACGGATTTGATGACCTTGCTAATCAGGTTATCAATTATCTTGATAAGGCATATAAGAATAAGAATCTTACATTCAAGGTTAATGCAAGAAGAACAAGAAAGAATTATCCAATGAACTCAATGGAGATTAACATGGAGCTTGGTGGAAGAATTCTGGATGCATTCCCAGAGATGAAGGTTGACGTGCATAAGCCTGAGGTTCTTTTACAGGTAGAAATCAGAGGAGATGTTATTAACATTTACTCTATTGAGGTTCCGGGTCCTGGCGGAATGCCAATCGGAACAGCAGGAAAGGCGATGCTTTTATTATCAGGCGGTATTGACAGCCCTGTTGCAGGATATATGGTTGCCAAAAGAGGTGTACAGATTGAAGCAACATACTTCCATGCTCCTCCATATACAAGTGAAAGAGCAAAGCAGAAGGTAATTGACCTTGCAAAGATTGTATCTAAGTATTCAGGCCCTATTACACTTAATGTTGTTAATTTCACAGATATCCAGATGGCTATATATGAGAAATGTCCACATGATGAGCTTACAATCATTATGAGAAGATATATGATGAAGATTGCTGAAGATTTAGGAAAATCAAGCGGATGTCAGGGACTTGTTACAGGAGAGAGTATCGGACAGGTTGCAAGCCAGACAATGGCAAGTCTTTACTGTACTAACGAAGTGTGTACAATGCCTGTATTCAGACCGGTTATTGGTTTTGACAAGCAGGAAATTATTGATATATCAGAAAAGATTGGCTCATATGAGACATCAATACAGCCATTTGAGGACTGCTGTACAATATTCGTTGCAAAGCACCCTGTAACCAAGCCTAATCTTAATGTTATCAAGCAGCATGAGACTAACCTTGATGGAGTTATTGAGGAGCTTTACAAGACAGCAATTGAGACAACAGAAAAAATCGTAATTGAATAAAATAAAACCGCTTTATCTGCAACAGATAAAGCGGTTTATATGTTCTTACACATCATTACTCAACGATGTATGGCTTTAATACGGCAAGGATTGTATCAATATCATTGTCTGCATGAATGTTCAGGTCAATTGGCTTAGAAAGATCAAGACTGAATATACCCATTATAGACTTGGCATCAATTACATATCTGCCAGAAACAAGATCAAAGTCAACATCGAATTTAGTGATATCGTTGACAAAAGATTTTACTTTGTCGATTGAATTTAATGAAATCTTTACAGTTTTCATTAGAATACCTCCTTAAATGTTTTTCTATAAACTATAATATCTATTTGTTAAACCTATGTCAATAAAGAAATGTAACAAAAATTAACAGGAAATGAGGATTAAATTGAAAAAAGTTGCTATACACAGTCTGGGCTGTAAGGTTAATTCCTATGAGGCAGAATCAATGGAGATAATGCTTAGGGATGAGGGGTATGAGATAGTGCCTTTCAGTGAAGATGTTCAGGCTGATATATATATAATTAATACATGTTCAGTAACTAATATTGCTGACAGAAAATCAAGACAGATGCTGCATAAGGCAAAGAAGATGAATCCGGAGGCAGTTGTTGTTGCTGCTGGCTGTTATGTGCAGGCAGACCCTGACGGAGTTAAAAAGGATGAATGTGTTGATATCATTCTTGGCAATAATATGAAGATAAGTATTGTTGAAGCATTAAATGATTATTTTGGCGGTTCGGATAAAACAAGCTATCTTGTTGATATTAATGACAAGTATCAGGAGTATGAATCGCTTAAGATTAACCAGACAGGGGAACACACAAGAGCGTATATCAAGATTCAGGACGGATGCAACCAGTTCTGTTCTTACTGCATAATACCATACGTAAGAGGCAGGGTAAGAAGCCGTAAGCCTGAAGATATAGTAAATGAGGTTAAGACGCTTGCAGCTACAGGTGTTAAGGAGGTTGTTCTTACAGGAATTCATATATCATCTTATGGAACAGACCTTGAGAATATAAGTCTTATAGAACTTATAGAGGCAATCCATGAGATTGAAGGAATTAAGAGAATACGTTTAGGTTCGCTTGAACCAAGAATAATTACAGATGAATTTGCAAAAAGGATTGCCGGCTTAGAAAAGATATGTCCACATTTTCACTTATCATTACAGAGTGGATGCGACAAGACATTAAAGGCAATGAACAGAAAATATAATACAGAAGAGTATTATGAGGGCTGCGTAAAGTTAAGAGAAGTGTTTGATAATCCGGCAATAACTACTGATGTAATCGTGGGATTTCCGGGAGAGACAGAGGAAGATTTCCTTGAGACACGCAAGTTCCTTGAGAAAGTACATTTTTACGAAATGCATATATTCAAATATTCAAGAAGAAAGGGAACTGTTGCTGACAAGATGAAGGAGCAGGTAGCAGACACTGTTAAGTCAGAAAGAAGTGCAGTTCTGCTTGCGTTAGAGAAGGCACAGTCACTTGAATACAGAAAGATGTATATCGGAAAAAGGCTCGAAGTTCTTATAGAAGAATTGACAGAAATAGATGGCAGGTCATATTATACAGGATATACAAAGAACTATATAAGAGTGGCAATAGCCGCTGATGAGTTTAAGGATAATCCTGTTAATGATATATATGAATGTATGGCTGATAAGCTTATCTGTGACGGGATTACTATATTAGCGAGGTATAATTAATGTCAAGAAAGAATACTAAAGGAACAATATTAGCTATAGATATGGGCAATACTAATATAGTTATTGGCTGTGTTGATGATGATAAAGTAATATTTGAGGAAAGGCTGAGTACAGACCTTTCAAAGACAGAGCTGGAGTATGCCATCAGCTTTAAAAATGTTCTTGAAATCTATAATATAAAATCAGAGGATATTAATGGTGCAATTATATCGTCAGTTGTTCCACAGCTTGTTAATGTAATTAAAGCTGCTGTTGAAAAGGTTGTAGATATAGAGCCTCTTGTTGTAGGACCTGGAGTAAAGACGGGGCTTAACATTCTTATGGATCAGCCGAAGCAGGTGGGAAGTGACTTAATAGTTGATGCAGTTGCAGCGACACATGATTATGGCGCACCGGTTATTATAGTTGATATAGGCACTGCAACTACTATAAGCGCAGTTGATGAGAATGGTAATTATATAGGTGGTGCAATTCTTCCGGGAGCAGGTGTTTCAATGAATTCACTTTCATCAAGAACTGCGCAGCTTCCAAGAATCAGCTTTGATGCACCAAAAGGACCGGTTGGAAAGAATACGGTTGACTGTATGAAGAGCGGTCTTATATACGGACATGCAGGAAGTATAGACGGAATTATAGACAGAATAATAGATTGCTGCGGGTTTGGAAAGAACGGAAAGCCTGCTGCAAAGCTTGTGGCAACAGGGGGGCTTAGTAAGGTTATAATTCCATTCTGCAGAAACAGAATTGAGACAGACCCTGCACTTCTTATAAGAGGTTTGAAATACATTTATGATAAAAATGTCTAGAAAGTGGCTGAATAGGCGGGAGGAGATAATATGCTTAAGGGAAAGACAGTTGTTCTTGGAGTAACAGGCAGTATAGCAGCATATAAGATTGCTAATCTTGCAAGTATGCTTGTAAAGAAGCATGCCAATGTGCATGTTATAATGACTGAGAATGCATGCAATTTTATTAATCCGATAACATTTGAGACACTTACAGGAAACAAGTGCTTAGTTGATACATTTGACAGAAACTTCCAGTTTAATGTTGAGCATGTCAGCCTTGCAAAGCTGGCTGATATATTCCTTGTAGCACCTGCTTCGGCAGATGTAATAGGAAAGATTGCAAATGGGATAGCAGACGATATGCTGACTACAACAATTATGGCATGCAAATGTCCAAAGCTTATATCACCTGCGATGAACACTAATATGTTCACTAATCCTATAGTACAGGATAATCTTAAGAAATTAGAGCATTATGGATATGAAATTATCCAGCCTGACAGCGGTTATCTTGCATGTGGAGATACAGGTGCGGGAAAGATGCCATCGGAGCAGGTTCTTCTTAATTACATCTTAAGGACAATAGCTAAAGATAAAGATATGGCCGGAATTAAGCTTACAGTTACTGCAGGACCTACAAGAGAGAAGTTAGACCCTGTAAGATTCTTATCTAATAATTCCACTGGAAAAATGGGATATGCAATTGCTAAGATGGCAATGCTTCGTGGAGCGGATGTAACACTTATATCAGGAAAAGTAAGCCTTGAGCCGGTGCCATTTGTTAAGATGGTGGATATTGTTTCAGCAGAGGATATGTATAATGCAGTAATTAAGAGTGCTAAAGACGCAGATATAATAATCAAGGCAGCAGCAGTTGCAGATTACAGACCGTCTGATGTAAGTGAAGAAAAGATTAAGAAAAAAGATGGTGATATGTCAATTCCTCTTGAGCGGACTAAAGACATAATAGGCACACTTGGAAGCAATAAAAGAGATGGATTGTTTCTGTGCGGATTCTCAATGGAAACAGAGCATATGCTTGACAATTCCAAGGTGAAGCTTACAAAGAAGAATCTTGATATGATAGTGGCTAATAATGTCAAAGTGGCAGGAGCCGGATTTGGAACAGATACCAATGTGGTTACTGTTATTACTAAAGACGCAGTCGAGGAGCTTCCTATGATGAGTAAGGAAGAGGTTGCTGACGCACTTCTTGACAGAATAATGAAAGCAAGACAATAATAAAAAATAAAAACAGGCTGCCGGTTAACTGGCAGCCTGTTTTGCTACATATCTTCGCCAAGTGCCTTGATTCTTCCGTAAGTACTTAAAAGATATAAGCCAGAAAGACCTACAAGTGCGTAGATTATACGGTCAACCATAACTGATCTGAATATAAAATGCACAAGATTAAAGTTGAGGAAACCGATAAGTCCCCAGTTAAGCGTTCCTACAATGGCAATTGTAAGAGCAATGTAGTCTATAGGTTTAGAATTCATAAAATGCCTCCTTAAAAATTGCGGATTTGGTTTTGAAATTAGTATGGAAAATGTAAGATAAATCATACTGGAAAAATATGGATTTTGTTGAGAAAAAGTGGAAACTTGACGACTTTAAACCTTGTATCAGACTGTCTAAAATGCTACAATTACAGTGTTTGTTAATCAGCACAGATAAAGTGCGGAAATAATGAGGTTTATCATGGCGGGAAAGAAAGTAGTCAGATACAGAAGAAAGCCGAAAGCAGCAGCAATTATATTTGGAATAGTGCTGGTATATATTGTGTGCTTTATAGTTATATATGTTTCAAAAGCAAAGGTACAGACATATGAAGTTGAAGTGGGTTCACTAATGAATAATGCTTCATTTACAGCGGTTGCCTTAAGACAGGAAGAAGTCTATAATTCTTCATATTCTGGTGATATTAACTATTATCAGCGAGAGGGAACAAGAGTTATGACTGGTGATACAGTGTATACGGTTGATGAGACAGGAAGAGTTTCAGATATACTTGCACAGTATACATCAGGAGATGGTAATGCACTTTCAGATGAGAATCTTACAGTCATTAAGAATACACTTACTAATTACAAGACTGAGTATGCAGACAGTGGATTCAGTGCAGTTTATGACCTCAAGTCAGATCTTAATGCAACTGTACTACAGTCTATTAATGAGAATATTATGGCCAATCTTGATTCAATTGTAGCAAGCACAGGAAGTCAGGACCTTTTTAAGACTGTGAAGTCAGATAAACCGGGTATAGTTGTTTATTCGGTTGATGGTTATGAAGGAGTCACCGAGGAAACAATTGGCAGTGTTGACTTTAAGAAAAAATCATATGATAAGCAGAGTCTTAAGTCGGAAAAGCTTATTACAGCCTCAGATCCTGCATATAAGCTTATTACAAGTGAGAACTGGACACTTATGTTTCCGATTACACAGTCAGATATAGATAAGTATTCTCTTTCATCTAAGGATACATTATCAATTAAGTTTACCAAGGATAATATTACAGGCACATTTCCATTCAAGATAGTTAATGATGGTAAGAACTCATATGGTGAGATAACATTATCAAAATATATGATAAGATATGCTACAGAGAGATTCCTTGATATTGAGATAATTGTGTCAGGAAAGTCAGGAATCAAGGTTCCGGTATCAGCGGTAACTGAGAACGAATTCTATAAGATACCTAAAGAATACCTCATAACTAATGGTGAAAAGGGTGATTATGGATTCCTTGTAGAACAGAGCGATTCAGATGGTAAGCTGAATCAGGTATTTAAGGCTGTTGATATATATAAGTCAAATGATGAGGCTGTGTATATTAAGAAGACAGAACTGGCAGCCGGCACTGGAATAATCAGGATGGATTCAAGTGACAGGTTCGTTGTAGGACCGGTTGAAAAGCTTAGAGGTGTGTATTGTGTTAATACAGGATATACAGTATTTAAGCTTGTAGAAGTAATAGATGGCAATAATGAATACTACATATTAAAACAGTCACTTAGTCATGGTGTGTCAATATATGACAGAATAATTCTGGATGCAGACAAGTATTCAGAGAATGAGATGATATATTAAAGCTTTGGTATATCAGATTAATGACATTCAGGAGGCATTATGTTAAAGGATAATCTTATTGAAGTAGAAGAGCATATTAAGAAAGCATGTGAGAAATCAGGAAGAAATCCAGAAGATGTGTGTCTTGTTGCAGTAAGCAAGACCAAGCCCAAGGATATGCTTATGGAAGTATATGACTGTGGAATAAGACAGTTTGGAGAGAATTATGTTCAGGAGATGGTGGACAAGGCAGATACACTTCCTAAGGATATAACATGGCATATGATAGGACATCTGCAGAGAAACAAGGTAAAATATGTTGTAGGACGAGCTGCATTGATTCATTCAGTTGATTCAGAAAGACTTGCCGTTGCAATAAGTGATGAAGCAGTAAAGAAAGGCCTTATACAGGATATTCTTATTGAAGTTAATGTTGCAGGAGAAGAGAACAAGTTCGGTGTAACATGTGAAGAAGCGGAAGAATTTGTGAAGAAAATAGGAGTGCTTCCGGGAATTAAGATAAGAGGATTCATGACAAGTGCACCATTTGTTGAAAATCCTGAAGATAACAGGAAGTATTTTAGAGAATTAAAGCAATTACTGGTTGACATCAATAACAAAAACATAGATAATGTATACATGAATGTTTTGTCCATGGGGATGACTAACGATTATACTGTTGCTGTAGAAGAAGGGGCAACTCATGTAAGGGTTGGAACAGCGATATTTGGAGCCAGGGACTATTCACATTAATATGTTTTGGGGATACTAAAGAAAGTCAGATTATTAGATATAGGAGAGTGTTTATAATGGGAATGTTAGACGGTTTAACTAATATGTTTAAGATGCATGACGATGATGATTTTGATGACGATTACGAAGATTACGATGATGATTTCGGTGATGACTACGATGATGAGAAACCATCAGAAAGAAAGAATCTTTTTGGAAGGAATACCAAGAAAGATACAGTAGCAGACGAAGATGTTTCATATACAGCAGAGAAGCCAAGATTTGCTTCCAAGTCTAAGGTTGTTCCTATGAAGACACAGTCTCCAAGAGGACTTGAAGTGGTTGTAATAAGACCAGAATCTATGGAAGATGCTAAGGAGATAACTGATACACTTCTTACAGGTAAGGCAGTTGTGCTTAACCTTGAAGGAATCCATGTTGAGATAGCACAGAGAATAATAGATTATTCTGCTGGTTCTACATATGCAATAAGGGGTAACCTTCAGAAGATAACTAATTATATTTTCCTGGTGACTCCACCTAATGTAGATATTTCGGGTGATATTCCTGAGATAGTAACAGGAGGAATTGATCTTTCATCATTTAACAAGAATGAAAACAGATTTTAATTGATCTTCACAGCCACCCACATATAATGGGTGGCTGTTTAAGTATAAGGATAAGGGAGAATGTTATGAAGTGTATTAATGTAAAGTGCGAAGGTAAACCAGCATACGATATTGTGATTGAAAGTGGATTCGGGGGACTTTCAGAAGCCTTTAATAAGCTTGAAATAACAGGGAGAAAGTTATGTATTGTGACAGACAGCAATGTAGGTCCTTTATATGCAGAACAGGTAAAGAATGAGCTTGAAAAAACAGGAAATGCGGTATATGTGTATACATTTGCAGCAGGAGAAGAGAATAAGACTCTTGACACTGTACAGGATGTATATGAATATCTTATAGAGAATCATTTTGACAGGAATGACTGCCTTGTAGCACTTGGCGGAGGAGTTGTTGGTGACCTTACCGGATTTTCTGCGGCAACATATCTTAGAGGGATTAAATTCATACAGGTTCCTACATCACTTCTTGCGCAGGTTGACTCAAGTATTGGCGGCAAGACAGGCGTTGATTTCAGGGCATATAAGAATATGGTTGGAGCATTCCATCAGCCAAAGCTTGTATATATGAATATGTCAGTGCTTAAGTCACTCAGTAAGAGACTTTTTAATTCTGGATTTGGTGAGATTATTAAGCATGGTCTTATTAAAGACAAGGAATATTACAACTGGCTTAAGGACAATGCAGAAAGCATAAAGGCGCTGGATACAGATGCACTTGAGCATATGATATATGTGAGCTGTAACATCAAGAGAGAGGTTGTTGAGAATGATCCTAAGGAAAAGGGAGAAAGAGCATTGCTTAATTTCGGACATACATTAGGACATGCTATAGAGAAAGAGATGAATTTCTCGCTTTATCATGGGGAATGTGTTGTTCTTGGAATGATAGCTGCACTTAATATATGTGTGGAACTTGGAACAATTACTGGCGAAGAAAGAGATGATGCGCTTAATACATTTGCATTATATGAATTCCCTGACCATGTAACAGGAATTAAGATAGATGATGTTATTGCTGTATCCAAGAATGACAAGAAGATGGATGCCGGAAAGGTTAAGTTCATTCTTCTTAAGTCAGTCGGAGATGCTTATATTGACAGAGATATAACTGATGACCAGATGAGAAGAGCACTTGAAGGTGTTATAAGATAAATGATTAATAACGGAGGCTGAAAGTGAATAATAAAAAGAAAATATTCAATTTGTTATTTTATATTATAGGAATTGTTGTTCTGACTGAATTAGACCAGATTACCAAAGCACTTGCAGAAGCGAGGCTTTTGGGAAAACCGGATTTTAAGATAATAGGCGATGCTTTCGTATTCTCTTATCTTAGAAATTCAGGTGCAGCATGGGGAATGCTAAGCGGTAGGATTAATCTGTTTCTTGTGTTTACAGTTATAGTTATGCTTATAGTAACTTATGTAATTATTAATCTTCCTGCAACAAGAAAGTATATGCCACTTCTTATAACATGTACATTACTTGTATCTGGTGCAGTAGGAAACTTTATTGACAGGGTAAGATTCGGATATGTAAGGGATTTTATATATTTCAAGCTTATTAATTTTCCGGTATTCAATGTGGCAGACTGCTATGTTACTGTTTCAGTTGCACTGCTTATAATTCTTATTCTTTTTGTCTATAAAGAAGACGATTTCGGATTCTTAAAGTTATCGAAGAAGGGTGATAATAATGAGTGATTCAGTGCAGAATTTAATTGCTGAACCAGAGGATAAGGGGACAAGAATAGATAAATATCTGTCACAGGAGTTAGAAGATGTGTCAAGGTCACGCATACAGAAGCTGTTAGATGATGGAGATATTACGGTTGATGACAAATGTGTCAAGTCCAACTATAAGCTTAATGGAACGGAACATATCACAATAACAATTCCTGAACTTATTGTGCCACAGATACTCCCGGAAAACATACCTCTGAATATAATATATGAAGATGATGATGTGATACTGATAGATAAACCGAAGGGAATGGTTGTACATCCGGCTGCAGGACATTATACAGGAACAGTTGTCAATGCACTTATGTATCATTGCAGGGATAATCTGTCAGGAATTAATGGCGTTATGCGTCCTGGAATAGTACACAGAATAGATATGAATACCACAGGTGTTATTGTTGCATGTAAGAATGATAAGGCACATAATGATATTGCTGCACAGCTTGCTGTCCATTCAATAACAAGAAAGTATTATTGCATTGTCCATAACCGCTTTAAAGAGGAAGAGGGCACAGTGGATGCACCTATAGGGCGTAATCCAAAGGACCGCAAGATGATGGCAGTTGACAGAAAGAATGGAAAACGTGCTGTCACACATTACCGTGTACTTGAGAATTTTGACAAATACAGTTTTATAGAATGTCAGTTAGAGACAGGCAGAACTCATCAGATAAGAGTACATATGGCAAGTATAGGACATCCGATACTTGGAGATGATGTGTATTGTCATGCCAGGAGTGGATATAAGCTGCAGGGACAGACACTACATGCGGGTGTTCTTGGATTTATACACCCGTCAACAGGTGAATATATGGAGTTTATAGCACCATTGCCCGAATATTTTGAGAAGCTGCTTAAGGATTTAAGAAATGGAGGTAGCAATTGAGACGCAGGGAATTTATAGATATGATATTGAACAGTATTTCAGATACATTTGATATATACCATAATTACTGGTTTGAAGGTAGAAAGTTTGTTATATATGCTTACAGCTATAATAAGAAAGACAGATTTTCTACAACAGATGATGCCAAGTTATGGGACTCAAAATGCTATGAGCATCTGTTTTTCATTAATTGTGATACGCTTGGCATGAAAGAGCTTGATGATTTATATGATTTTGCTGTCAATAAGATTGAACCGCATTTTGTAAGAGGTGACGGAAAGCTGCCGGCTAAGAATCATATGTATACACATATATCATTTATAATAATCACAAGAAACCAGGTGCTTCCTGATGTTGAGAAGGCACTTAAATCTAAGAATTATAGTAAGAATTATATGTTTGGTGCAAGAGGTTTTTCTAATATCAGACTGGCTTGTGTTACCCCGAGTAGATACAGTGTGATATCTAATAAGGCTGGAACTAAGATAGCAGAATTTCTTACAGAGATACTCTTGCATATAGACCATTATGAAGAATAAATAATAATTATTAAAGATTAATTTAATTATGCTTAATATGTAGATTTTACCACAGAAATAATGTATAATATATCTAAAGTATTTCGTATACAATTGAAACCAGGAGGTAGGAACTATGGATGAGAGAACAGTTATTACTATCGGACGAGAATTTGGAAGCGGTGGACATGAGATAGGCATGAAACTGGCAGAGAAGCTGGGGATAAAGTGCTACGACAAGGAACTGCTTGAACTTGCAGCTAAGGAGAGTGGACTTTGTGAAGAACTTTTCGCATCTCAGGACGAGAAGCCTACTAACAGTTTCCTTTATTCTCTTGTAATGGATACATATTCACTGGGATATACTAATTCATATGTGGATATGCCTATTAATCACAAGGTTTTCCTTGCACAGTTTGATGCTATCAAGAAACTTGCAGAGAGAGAATCATGTGTTATTGTAGGAAGATGTGCTGATTATGCATTGGAAGATAATCCATATGCAGTAAGTGTATTTATCAAGGCAAGTCTTGATGAGAGAGTACAGAGAATTAAGAGAATCTATGAACTTAATGATTCTAAGGCTGCAGATCTTATCCAGAAGACGGATAAGAGAAGAGCAAGCTATTACAATTACTACTCAAGCAAGAAGTGGGGAGAAGCTAAGAGCTACAATCTCTGTATAGACAGTGGACTTGTAGGAATAGATGGTGCAATTGATATGATACTTAAGTTTATTGAATTAAAAGAGAAGAACATGGGCAAAGATATTTAATTCACTTTTAATATATACACGGTTGGTAAGTTATGGATTTTAATGGCTATAAGAGAACGAAGAAGTTTGATATTAAGAGATGGTTTAAGGGAACTAATTCAATCGTATACCTTGTTATACTTGTTGTAATGGTTCTAGGACTGTTGTTTGTGTTAAGAACTGTTATCAGTATGCATAACAGCAATAAGAATGCTGATAATGTATCACAGGAAGAGACCACTGGTGAAACTGATTCATCAGAGACGGATACACAGACACAGACAATTGCAAAGAACCAGTCGTATTATATCAGAATAAGCATAGCGAAGCATACGCTGATTGTTTATCAGCTTGATGACAATAAAGAATTCTCTATTCCTGTTAAGGCTTTTAAAGTGGCTCTAGGACCTAAAGTTGCTCCTGCCAAGACGGCTATATCAGAGAAATCTTTATGGCGTAAGATTACAGATATATATTATGTCAGATACTCTTCAAGACTTGATAATGCTGAGTATCTAAGTACCGCAACATATTACAGCCAGAGTGATAATAATCTTAATCCAAAGTCATACAATGCCATAGGTCAGAATGTGTCGGAAGGTTCAATACTTATGACATGTGCCAATGCCAAGTGGATATATGAGAATTGCGGTGCGAAGACAACCGTAGAGATAGTTGAAGATTTTGATATCAGTTCAGATATTAAAGTTGAAGGCATAAGCCGGATAGCTGATGATGCATATAGGGACCCGACTGATAATGTGAATGGCAGCAGTAATATACAGAATAATAACGTTTCACAATACAATCAGACAGAGGCTGAAACAGAAGCTGTCACGAATGATGACAGACCTCAGGAGACTGAGGCACAGACACAGAAGAATGATTCTGGAGAGACACAGCCGACAACTGTCAGTCAGCAGGAGACTAATACTCAGCATACCCAGTCATCAGAGGCACAGAAGCCGTATGACAAGATCGTGTCAGAGTAATTTAACAACATATTTATAATAATAATTAATCCCTTTTCGCTTTTTATAAAGCTGAATGTATGCTATAATAGGTACATTCGTGTATTTATGAAAGGAAAAGGGATTATTTTATGTCAAACATTATTATTTTAGCAGCAATTATACTTTACCTGGGAATGGTAGTGTGGATAGGTGTAATCTGTTCTAAGAAGAACAGTGATGTAGGAGACTTCTATCTTGGTGGAAGAAAGTTAGGACCTGTTGTTACTGCAATGAGTGCAGAAGCGTCAGACATGAGCAGTTACCTGCTTATGGGTGTTCCGGGACTGGCATACCTTACAGGTCTTGCTGATGCAACATGGACAGCAATTGGTCTTGCACTTGGTACTTACCTTAATTGGCTTATTGTTGCCAAGAAGATAAGATTATATTCACATGGTTATCAGGCAATAACACTTCCTGATTATTTCTCTAAGAGGTTCGGGGATGACAAGCATGTAATTACATTAATATCTGCAGCACTTATTGTAATATTCTTTATACCATATACAGCATCAGGCTTTGCTGCCTGCGGAAAGCTGTTTAACAGTCTTTTAGGTTTTGATTATCATGCAGCAATGATTGTCAGTGCTGTTGTTATTGTACTTTACTGCACAATGGGTGGATTCCTTGCGGCAAGTACATCAGATCTTGTACAGAGTATTATTATGACATTCGCACTTGCTGTCGTTGTAATATTCGGAATTGTGCAGGCTGGGGGAATGGGAGCTGTACTTGATAATGCCAAGGCACTTCCAGGATATCTTGATATGTTCCACACCCATATTGCAGAGACTAATACATCAGGTGATTATGGATTCTTTAAGATTGTTTCAACACTTGCATGGGGACTCGGATATTTCGGAATGCCACATATCCTTTTAAGATTCATGGCTATTGAAGATGAGAACAAGTTAAAGATTTCAAGAAGAATTGCTACTGTATGGGTATTCATATCACTTATTGTTGCAACAGGTATCGGTGTAATCGGTCTTACACTTTCTAAATCTGGTATTATTGATACTTTAACAGGAAGCGAATCAGAGACAATTATTGTTAAGATATCACATTATCTTTCAACATTTAACCCTGTAGCAGCATTTATAGCAGGAATTATCCTTGCAGGTATTCTTGCAGCTACCATGTCAACAGCAGATTCACAGCTTCTTGCAGCTTCATCTGCTATATCACAGAACCTTGCGGTTGAGGTGTTACATATTAATATGTCTAAGAAGACATCGATGCTTGTTGCAAGACTTACAGTTGTTGTTATATCAGTTATATCAATATTCTTTGCACTTGATCCAACAAGCTCAGTATTTAAGATTGTTTCATTTGCATGGGCAGGTTTTGGTGCGGCATTCGGTCCTGTGGTTCTCTGCTCACTTTTCTGGAAGAGAGCTAATAAGTACGGAATTGTATCAGGAATGATTGCAGGTGGAGCAATGATATTCATATGGAAATTCGGTATTGCCAAGCTTGGAGGAATATTTGCTGTATATGAACTGTTGCCAGCATTTATCTTCGCAACATTAGTTATTATTGTTGTAAGTCTTGCAACAGGAAAGCCATCTAAGGAAGTTATGGACAAGTTTGAAGAAGTTAAGAATATGAGCAAATAACTATAGAGAAGGTGCTTTATATATGGGATATACAATCGCAATATGTGATGATGATAAGAATATGGCAGACAAGCTGACAGTTTCATTGAAGAATGAGTTCATGAAAGCAGGCAGGAATGATGTAATCATAGATTACTATGACACAGGCGTGCAGTTACTGGAAGCTCTAAAGAATAAAATGTATAAAGCAGTACTCCTGGACATCAACATGGAGCCTATGGATGGATTCTCGGTAGCAGAGGCTATTGGAAAATCAGGATACAGGACTAAGATTATATTCGTTACTTCGCATGAAGATGTTGTATATGATACATTTGATTATACTCCGTTCTATTTTATCAGAAAGTCAAGATATGAGACTTATGTACAGAGAGTCGTTAAGAAGCTAATCGCCATTGATGGTTATGAAAAGACGATTGTTCTTGATGATAAAGATGGAATTATCAATATTAATTCAGGTGATATAACATATGTTCAAAGTGAGGACCATTATCTTACAGTACATACGGCTGATGGGAATTCCTATGTAATCAGGAAGAATATGATGGAATTCGGACAGGATATAACAGGTACGGATATAATAAGGGCTCATAAAAAATATATGATTAATTACAGGTATATTTCAAGAATCAACCAGAGTACTAATGAGGTTATTATGAAAGCTGGAGAAACTCTTAAACTTGGAAGAAGTTATAAAGATACATTTATGAAGGGATATATGCAGTACAGGCACAACAGACAGACATATGAATGATATATTGTTAAATATTGTTAATATCAGAATGGCAATAATGATATGTATAGGAGTAATACTTGTAAGAGAGATATATCTGGTACTGAACGGCTATATTGCTAAAGCAGCGTATGTGGTATCGGCACTGGTTGTCATTGCTATAGCAGCTATTACTTATGGCGTGATATATATTGTAAATGTTAATCTTATTATATATAAAACGGGAATGTATGAGTTCACTGTTATAGTTATATATATGACATTGATTGCACTTGTGAATACATTTAAAACAATCAGACATGGCAGTTTTACGAAGATAGATATAATTAATATAGCAGCATATGTTTTGGTATTATGTTTTAATATATATATGTTAATCAGATTAGGAATTTCTGATGGCGGCCATGATGTCATGCTGATTATGAACATTATAGTGTTAAGTCTGGTGCTTGCAATTATATTCTATAGAACGCTTGTAAGGCTCTATCAGGAGAATTACAAGGGACAAGAGGCAGAACATTTAAGAAATGTAATAGAGTCAGGTGAGGATTATCTTAAAAATGTTCAGGCAATGGATAAGCAGGTAAGAACTGTAAGGCATGATATGAATAATCAGCTTCAGGTTATATATGGTCTGCTTTCACAGGAAAGATATGAGGAAGCTAAGGATTTTCTTAAGCAGTACAGTATAAGTCTTGAGAAATCAAGGAATATATTCATACAGATAATCCGATATTCAATACGGTTATTAATAATAAGATTGAATATGCCAAGAGTGAAGATATAATAATAACGACAGGTCTTCATAAGACATTAAAGCCTATGCATGGCAACGACCTGTACACAATTATGGGAAATGTGTTAGACAACGCAATAGAGGCTGAACTTAAAGAAGAACCGTGTAACAGGGAAATAGAAATCCGTTCTGTATGGAATGGCAATGATATGATTATAACTGTAGAGAATTATATATCGAAGTCAGTATTAAATGATAATAAAGAGCTTCATACAAGTAAGCAGGACAAGAAATCACATGGTCTTGGAACTCAGATTATTAAGAAGCTTGTAAAGAAGAATAATGGAACATGTGATTATCATGAAGAAGGTAATATGTTCTGTTGTGAAATAAGATGGTGATAGAGCCGGAACAGTTGGATTAATCCTTCTGTTCCGGTTTTTGCAACTATACTTATAGTCACCATGGTAGTTCACGACAAAGTTGCTGTCGTTCACGACATTGATGTTGAAAAGGGGAAGCATGAGCGATACTATAATTATAGAGAACATGTACAGGGAGAATTAGTATGAAGATATATAAAACAATACCATGTTTTTTCCTTATGGCTGCGTTGTGCGGATGCACAACGCAGTCCATAGAGGACGCTAAAGCAATAGAAGAGACAAAATCATATGCATACAGATATGAGTATGAAACTGATTCAGCAGGGGAGGCAGTAACTAAGATATACAATGAAAAGCCAACCTATGATGAGAATGAGCAGGTAGAAGAGTATCAACAGGGACCATTGAGCAATAAAACAAGCATGATGAAGTTCATAAAGATGAATGAAACATTTGAATATTATGATTGTGAGTTTACGGTAAAAGAAGCGGTGGCTACACGAAATTATAATTATGCGAAAGAAATTATTGATGATAAATATATAGATGAAGTTATGAAATATTTTAAGAAACAGATTGCGTATGATGTCGATGGTAATTTAAAGGAAGATGACAATCGCACAGTGTGGATTAAGATACATATGAAATATAATGGCAATATTTCCAAAAATGTTAATATGTGTTCAGGTTTTGTTGTTAAGAAAGATGATGGGAAATTATATCCTTTTGGAGTGCAGTTATTTGTAGACAGAGAGGAACGTTTTACGAGCAGCAAAGATAATTCTATAGCATACTGTATGGACATTAATCCAGAAGATGAGTATGATATGTGGATTGGATTTGAAGCTCCTGTTGTGAATAGCTGGACGTATTATCTTGAAGGTTCATTTGGATATATATTCCAGCCTACCGGTTATACTGGATATCTTATAGAACTGGACATAGAAGATAGGGGATAATTATGCATGAATTAAATATTTTATTAAAGATAGAATTTAGAAGAGCATTTAAGAATAAATTGTTTGCCGCAAGTATTGTTATAGGTCTGGCATTGGCAGCAGGTGCATTTATCCAGACTGTTGTACCTCATATAGATGTACTTGGGGGATATGATGGAAGCGTGGCAAGTTATCCTCATTCAGTATTCACTTCATGGATGGGAATCGGAATAGGGTATGATATATGGGCGACTGTTTATTTATATGTATGTATATTACTTGCAGCATTGCCATATTGCTCAACATTTGTAAAAGATAATAACAGTCAGTATATATTGCAGTATTACAGCAGAATATCAAAGAACAGATTACATATTGCAAAGTTCATAACAACTTTCGTAGTTGGAGGATTGATTGTCGTAATTCCATTACTTGTTAACCTGATAGCAACAATGATGTTTGTTCCTGCGTTAAAGCCAATTGAAAATGGTCTTTTTATGGGAAACGGTTCTTCTTTTATGAATGTATTATTTGTGAAACATACGTTCATATATACGTTTATATATATTGTGCAATTCTTTATATATGGAGGAGCATTTTGTGTAATTGCCCTTGCTTCGTCATATATATTTAATAATTCTTTTCTGGTGATGCTTATGCCATTCGTTACATTTTATGGTTTGGGTGTTGTTTCCAATATGTTAAGGAATATGTTTGGAATGGACAGCTTTAATCCGATGAGATTACTGGCTTCTAATATGTTATCTGATAAGCAGCTTGCTGCATATATATTAGAACCAATAATTATAACTGTTATAAGCGGTATCATATTTTTTGTGAAAGGAGCAGATAATGAAGCATTGTAAATTAATAGTTTTATGTATAAGCTCTATTGCAATAGTAATATGTGCGGTGATGATTATAAGAATAAATGTGCTGTATCCTAATGCAGAGGTTATAAGTTATACCAAAGATAATCCGGTTGATATTAATGGTCTGGAAGTTAAGCCAATAGATTACTCGGTATATACATTAGATGAATTTTCGGAGATATCTTCGGAGTATGACAGGTATCTTAAAAGAGAGAATAAAGATAAGAAGCGGGTTGTTGTATTTACATTATCAGTAAGAAATACAACTGATGACATTATTAGTTATAGTCCATCTTTTGTCATGGTAATTGAAGAACTGTGTGCAAGTAATGGTGCATTTCCAATAATTAATAATGACAATCCATCACAGCAGAGTATTAATGTTTTGCCGGGTGAAGAAAGACAGCTGGTATTAAAAAGCATGCTTTCAACATCAATGCTTAAATACGAAAATTTTGATAAGATTGAATCATCAACAATGACGCTTGTATATTCGTTCTATCCATATAGAAGAAAGCTTGTATTTGATAAGAGGTGAATTTATGGGAAACAGAACGTGGAAAAAGCTGTGTTTTGCACTGATATATTTGATACCGGTTATTATATTCATTAGTACGCTTTCTAAAATGTATAAAGTGTTCTGGAATGTGAACGCATGCATGTCAGATTATTATCTTGCCGTATTTGATTGGAAGACGATTTCTTTCATGGGATTATTCGAGATGATATATGTATCTTTTGTATCTATTGTAATTATTAAAAGAAATATGACTTCGAATAGAATTGTTCTTTACCAGTTAATGGGAAAAATGTGGAGAGACTGCATTAAAAGAGGCATATTAATAACTTTGCTTATTCCAGTGGTTAATTGTCTGATTATAATGCTGACAGGGTTAAGAGAAGGGGCAGTTTTTGGATGCAACTGGAATATTACAGGAAGTTTAGCTAAAACATGGATACCTTATCATGAACTGGCATATGAGAATACATTTGCGGTAATAGTCCTCATGTTATTACTGGATATCTTAAGACTTCAGATTGTTTATGTGCTTTTATGTCTGCTTTACTGGATTACAAGATCGGCTGTGTGGAGTTTTATCATAATATATTTTAATGTATTATTTTTAAGTATAGGTAAAACAGGGCTGTTTGACAGATTTGTGATGTATCAGACGGACATGTACATATATGGAATATCTGTATTTAACAATATAGTACTGCCTGTTATTATCTGGGCGGTGTGTGCAGCAGTAAGTTATCTGACATTCAGGTTTTATAGAAAGGACATGCTTAAGAACTAATGAGATGTTTTATTAATGTATTTAAGGCAGACCTGAAAAGGTTCTGGAATATTGCATGGAAATTATACATAGCATTTGCAGTGTATTCTTTAATGCAGGCTTTAATATTCTTTGCTAATATGAACAAATCAATCAATAAGGGGAGGATAGCAGCAGTGTCGTTAGGCGACAGCCTTATGGATTTCTTTAAAGGAGCTAAAGAGTTCTATCCCGAAAGAAATCTGGCGATGGATATTCCGGTGCTTGAGATATTTGTCCTTTTATTTTTGCTTTTTATTGTTGCGTATTATATTAATTCGGACAGGAGTGCGTTAAGCAGGAGCATAATGATTGCCTCGCGTTCACCAGTGTACTGGTGGGTCAGTAAATATATTATCGCAGTATTAGCTGCACTTGTATATATGGTTGTGATAATTGTAACATTTGCAGTCAGTGGCTTTGCAGTTCTAGGAAATAAGTTCAGTCTGAGGATGCATTTTACCGCCAGAGAGAACATAAAACTCATACTTGGGAGTGAAGATATAAGCTGCCAGACCAATGTTGTTTTACTTATGGTTCTGTGTACGCTTAGCTTAATTACTGCATGTATTATAATTCTGCTGGTTTCATATGTGTTTAACTCTATATTTGGATTTATTATTAATCTGTTGTTATTCATATTCAGCATATGTTATATGAAGTGGTTTGGTTTCTATAATTATATGATGATGTACAGAATCCCGCATGTTTATGACAGATGGTATCTTGGAGCGTTATTAATGCTGGGGATAGATGTGGGGATTATGGCTGCTGGAATTATATATTCAAGAAAAAGAGATTTTCTGTAGGAGGAGTAAGTATGTATATTGAATTGAAAAATGTATCTAAGAAAATTAAAGGCATTGATATTCTTGATGATGTCAGCCTTAGAATGGAATCTGGAAAGATATATGGTTTCAGGGGAAAGAATGGAAGCGGTAAGACAATGCTTATGCGCGCAATAGCAGGTCTTATCAAGGTTACAGGAACAGTTGATATTGATGGGAAGATATTAGGAAAAGATGAAATGTTTCCGCCAAGCATAGGTATTCTTATAGAGAATCCGTCATTTATAAGTAATTATACTGGGTTTGAGAATCTAAAGACTCTTGCTTCAATCAGAGAAAGAATTGATGATAACAAGATAAGACAGACACTTACTGAGGTTGGGCTTGAACCGGATGATAAGAGAACATTTAAAAAGTATTCATTAGGTATGAAACAAAGACTCGGTATAGCGGCTGCGATAATGGAAGATCCAGATATTATTATTCTTGATGAACCGATTAATGCGCTTGATGATTCAGGAACTGAGCAGGTAAGGCAGATTCTTATGAAACATAAGCAAAGAGGGGCACTCATTATTATTGCATGTCATGATGCTGATGAACTGGAATTCTTATCAGACGAGATTATAGAGATAGCAGAAGGAAAAATACAACCAAAGAAAGATAAGAAAAGCAATAAGCAGTAAAAAATAAGTTCCTGCAGTATCCAGTGCTTCTGGCACAATGGAAACTGCAGGAACTTTTTGTTAATCTTCGTCGTTAATATCTTTCTGTGAGACAGCAGCAGCTATAACTGATATGATAACTACAGCAGCAATAATAGCAACTGCAACACCTATAATTGGTCCGATGAATAACATAAAACTCATAACATTACACCTCTTCGAACATATTTATTATATCCATTATATATCGGTTTTATAATATGTACAAGCAATTAAGCGTCTTTTTTAGATTCTTTTTCTTCTTTAGCAAGGTTTTTGTTAGCAGTTGAAAGCATAAGCTTGATTCTGTTTAACTGGTTAACTTCGGAAGCACCAGGATCATAATCTACAGCAATTATGTTAGCTTCAGGATATGCTGCACGAAGCTCTTTGATAACTCCCTTTCCTACAATGTGGTTAGGCAGACATGCAAATGGCTGACAGCATACGATATTGCCTACACCATGATGGATAAGCTCAATCATTTCACCGGTAAGAAGCCAGCCTTCACCAGTCTGGTTGCCAAGTGATACGAAGTCCTTAGCATAATTAGCAGTCTCACTAATCTTAGATGGAGCATCGAATCTCTTGCTTTCTGCAAGTGCCTTGGTTCCGGCTTTTCTGAATGTCTCAAGTATCTTGATAAGTGTACTTGAAAGAATAGCCCCCTTCTTAGGTGCCTTTAATAATTCATGCTTATATGTTGAATTCTGCATGCAGTAGAGCAGGAATCCCATAAGGTCAGGCATAACAGCCTCTGCACCTTCTGCCTCAAGTAACTCAATAATGTGGTTGTTAGCAGCAGGCATGAACTTAACAAGAATCTCTCCAACAACACCAACTCTAGGCTTCTTGATATCCTTAAGCGGAATATTATCAAAATCCTTAACAATAGCACGGAGGTTCTTATTGAACTCTTTCATATGAACCTTATCTTTAGTAAGCTGCTCAATGCAGACCTTCTTCCATTTTTCATGAAGTGCATTAACTGACCCCGGAACTGCCTCATAAGGTCTTGTGCGGTACACAACATTCATGAATATATCACCGTATTCAACAGCCATCATAGCTTTCTTAAGCATTGGTATGTCATAGCTGAAGCCCGGATTAGATTCAAGTCCCTGTGCACTCAGTGAGATTACAGGAACATCTGGAATACCAGCCTTTATGAGTGCTCTTCTGATGAATCCGATATAGTTGGAAGCACGGCATCCACCACCTGTCTGTGACATAATCACAGCAGTTCTTGAAAGGTCGTATTTGCCTGAAAGAAGGGCGTTCATAATCTGTCCGACTACCATAAGTGAAGGGTAGCATGCGTCGTTATTAACATATTTAAGACCTACATCTACTGATGACTTGTTGTCGTTTTCAAGGACTTCAATATTGTAGCCGCATGAATTAAGTGCAGGACCTAATATGTCAAAATGTATTGGTGACATCTGAGGACAGAGAATTGTGTAATTCTTTCTCATATCTTCAGTAAACTGTACTCTGTGGTAGGCAGATGACTGAATCTTTCTCTGGTAATTCTTCTGTTCACGGACTCTTAATGCTGCGATAAGAGAACGTACTCTGATTCTTGCAGCACCAAGGTTATTAACCTCATCAATCTTAAGTACTGTATATATCTTTCCAGACTTAGTAAGTATATCGTTGACAGCATCAGTAGTAACAGCGTCAAGACCGCAGCCAAATGAGTTAAGCTGGATAAGGTCAAGATTATCTACTGTCTTAACATAGTTAGCAGCAGCATAAAGTCTTGAATGGTACATCCACTGGTCAAGGATAATAAGAGGTCTTTCCACCGTTCCTAAATGTGCAACACTGTCCTCTGTAAGTACTGCAAGTCCGTATGAATTAATAAGCTCAGGAATACCGTGATTTACTTCAGGATCAATATGGTAAGGACGGCCTGCAAGTACGATACCGCGCTTTCCTGTCTCATTAAGGTATTGGATTACCTCTTCACCCTTCTTTCTCACATCATTTCTGCAAGCCATCATCTCGTTCCATGCGTCATGGACTGCTGACTTAACCTCAGAAGAAGATATGTAAGAGAATTCTTCAACAAGTCTCTTTAAAAGCTTTTCTTCACTCTCAAATGACATGAATGGATTTCTGAAATCTATATTCTCTGTTTTAAGTTCTTCTACATTATTCTTAATGTTCTCGGCATAAGAAGTAACGATAGGGCAGTTATAATGGTTGTTAGTACCTTCATATTCGTTATGCTCATAAGGTACACATGGATAGAAGATAAATTTAACTCCCTGCTTAATAAGCCACATGATATGACCATGTGCAAGCTTTGCAGGATAACACTCTGACTCAGATGGAATTGATTCAATACCTAATTCGTAAAGCTTGTGGCTTGACTGAGGTGAGAGTACAACCCTGTATCCGAGCTTTGTGAAAAATGTATACCAGAACGGATAGTTTTCATACATATTAAGAACTCTTGGAATACCTACAGTACCTCTAGTAGCTTTTTCTTCTGAAAGAGGTTCGTAGTCAAAGAGTCTGTGGAACTTATAATCAAAAAGGTTAGGAAGCTTTTCCTTATTCTTTTCTTTACCAAGTCCACGCTCACATCTGTTACCTGTAATGAACTGTCTGCCGCCAGAGAATTTATTGATTGTAAGGTGGCAGCTGTTAGTACAGCCTTTACATCTTGTAAGCTTTGTCTCATATGTAAGAGAGTTAATCTTATCTATAGAAAGCATAGATGATTCTGATATACCATCATATCTTTCTCTTGCAATAAGGGCAGCACCGAAAGCACCCATGATACCTGCGATATCAGGTCTGATTGCCTGAACGCCTGTAATTTTCTCAAAACTTCTAAGAACAGCGTCGTTGTAGAATGTACCACCCTGAACAACGATATGCTTACCTAAATCATCAGGGTCAGAAATCTTGATAACTTTGTATAAAGCATTTTTAATAACAGAATAAGCGAGTCCGGCAGAGATATCTGCAACTTCAGCGCCTTCCTTCTGTGCCTGCTTAACCTTTGAATTCATGAATACTGTACAACGTGTTCCCAAGTCAATAGGGTGGTTCGCAAATAAAGCAGCCTTGGCAAAGTCCTGAACCGTGAAGTTGAGGGATTTTGCAAATGTTTCTATGAATGAACCACATCCTGATGAACATGCTTCGTTAAGCTGTACCGAATCTACAGTCTGGTTCTTAATCTTGATACATTTCATATCCTGTCCACCGATATCGATGATACAGTCTACTTCAGGGTCAAAGAAGGCAGCAGCGTAGAAATGTGACACTGTTTCAACTTCACCCTCATCTAACATAAGAGCCGACTTGATAAGTGCTTCGCCGTAACCTGTTGAACATGATTGTACAATCTTAGCTTCCGGTGGAAGCAAGGTATATATCTCTTTAATAGCTTTAATTGTTGTGGCAAGTGGTGAACCGTTATTGCTTGAGTAGAATGAGTAAAGAAGATTACCGTCTTCATCAACTAAAGCAACCTTGGTTGTTGTTGAACCCGCATCGATTCCGAGATAGCAGTTGCCCTTGTAAGATGCGATATCAGCAGTCTTAACATGATGAGAGCTGTGACGCTTTGTGAATTCATCATATGCAAACTGGTTCTCAAAAAGAGGTTCCATACGTTCAACCTCGAACTCAAGCTTAATCTTTCCTTTAAGTCTTGCGATAATGTCTTCTACAGGAACACATACATCTTCACTGTAATTCATTGCTGAACCAACAGCAGCAAATAAGTGTGAATGGTCAGGAGCAATAATTTCATCCGGACCTAAGCTTAATGTACGGATAAATGCCTGTCTTAACTCTGATAAGAAATGAAGTGGTCCGCCTAAGAATGCAACATTGCCACGGATTGGCTTACCACATGCAAGACCACTGATTGTCTGGTTTACAACAGCCTGGAATATAGATGCAGAAAGGTCTTCCTTAGTTGCACCTTCATTGATAAGAGGCTGGATATCAGTCTTGGCAAATACACCACATCTTGCGGCGATAGGGTATATTGACTTATAGTTCTTGGCATATTCGTTAAGTCCCATTGCGTCTGTCTGTAGCAGAGTTGCCATCTGGTCAATGAAAGAACCTGTACCGCCGGCACATATTCCGTTCATTCTCTGGTCAATACCGTTAGTAAAGTAGATAATCTTGGCATCCTCACCACCAAGCTCGATTGCAACATCACACTGTGGAGCATAATCCTGAAGGGCAGTAGACACGGCTACTACCTCCTGTGTGAATGGTACTTCTAAATGCTTGGCAAGAGTAAGTCCGCCTGAACCTGTGATAACAGGATATACTTCAAACTCACCAAGTTCTGCCACTGCCTTTTCAAGAAGTGACTGGAGTGTTTCCTGGATATTCGCAAAATGCCTTTCATAATCAGAAAATAAAATATTATTATTATCATCTAAAACAGCGATTTTTACAGTTGTTGATCCAATATCAATACCTAATTTGAATTTGTTCATAACCTAATACAGCTGTAGCTGTCCTCCTTAAAATAAATATACAAAAGTTACCCATTGCATAGTGACTTTGGCGAAAAAACGCAGAATATGTCATTTTCTATGCAACTTATGCATTATAGAGTAAAATGGAATAAATTTCAATATTAATAGGAAATAATAAAATAGCTTTAATTATTTATGGTGGATATTTTTATTAAAATTTAAGAACTTAAGAGTAAGTTTAATTGACATCATATTGTTTTGTTTATTATAATTTCTTGTATATGATTATGAATTATTAGTCTGTAACATGTGTAAGACTGAAAGGAACATTTTATGAACTGGTTTGCTAAATTTGAGAAAAAATTCTCTAAGTATGCGATTAAGAATCTTATGTTTTACATCATTGTCCTTTATGCAATAGGATTTGTGATGAATACATTTTTTAATGGATTATATGACGCATATTTTTCACTTGATTTTGCTATGATTTTCAAAGGACAGGTATGGAGACTCATCACATTCATATTACAACCGCCTTCTAACAGCATAATATTTGTGGTATTTGTGCTGTATTTCTACTATCTGATTGGTTCGGTACTTGAAAGAATATGGGGCTCGTTCAGATTTAATGTATACTTCTTTACAGGAGTTATCCTTAATATACTTGCATCACTTATTATCTATCTTATATGGGGATTAAGCTTTAAATTAAGTACGAATTATATTAATCTTGCGTTGTTCATGGCATTCGCTATGGAGCAGCCGGATATGGAGGTTCTATTATTCTTCATTATCCCAATCAAGATTAAATGGATGGCAATACTTGATGCTGTAATATTCGGAATTACTATAGTATTCGGATATCTTGTGCCTTTTCTTCCAAGAAATGTATGGTACAGCCTGTATGCAGCAGGTTTCCTTGCACCATCAGCGATTATGTGTTATGCCAACGCAACGGCGGCGCTTGTGTCAATGCTGAATTTTATAATATTCTTCTTCCTGTACAAGAAAGGCCCGGCAAAGAGCAGTACACAGAGAAACTTCGACAAAGCAATGAGAACAGCAAAGAAAGCACAGCAGAATGCCAGAAAAGACTATTGGCAGCAGAATAATACAGCACAGTCTGGCACATATGGTTCTGCGTCCCCAGACAGCAGAACACAGGATAGTCAGGCACAACACGCGAAGCGCGGCGTGCCGAAGCACAGATGTGCAGTATGCGGAAGGACAGAACTTGACGATGAAAACCTCACATTCAGATTCTGCTCAAAATGCGCCGGCAACTACGAATATTGTTCCGACCACTTATATACCCACATCCATGTAACCGGGGATAAAAAATAAATCAGCTTTTCTACCACTATCAGGGCAATTGAAGTGTAGGCGGAGATATATAGATGTGTCATATGCTGGAATTTTTTGAGTCGTGTGATAGTTAAAGCCGTCATCTGCATAGCGCAGTTCAAAAAATCGCGTTCAAGCGGAGCGCGTTGATTTTTTGAACAAAAAAAGCGAAGCGGATGACGGCTTTTACTAGCACCAGACGAAAAAATCTGCCAGCATATGATACATCTAAATATCGCAGTGTATACTTCCAACACCCCAAAAGCTTGTTAAATAAAAAACTTAGTTGATTTGACACGCAAATATGTTATTATATTGTAGGTATGTGTTTGAAAAGATTTTAATTATTTTGGAGGAAACAATGAAAAAGACTAAGATTATTTGCACAATGGGTCCTAATACTAACGACAGAAACCTTATTAAGGATCTTGCGTTAGCAGGAATGGATATTGCAAGATTTAATTTTTCTCATGGTGATCATGAGGAGCAGGCAGGAAGATTTGCCTTAATTAAGAGTGTAAGAGAAGAACTTAATATCCCTATTGCAACTCTTCTTGATACTAAGGGACCTGAGATCAGAACAGGTGCTGTTAAGGATGACAAGAAGGTTACACTTGTTGAGGGACAGAAATATACATTAACAACAAGACAGGTGCCAGCAGATGATAAGATTAATATGGTAACTTATGCAGGTCTTCCAGAAGATGTTACTACAGGTAATATTATTCTTATCGATGATGGTCTTATTGAGCTTAAGGTTGATAAGGTTGAAGGTACAGAGATTGAATGTACAGTAATTAATGGTGGTGAGCTTGGTTCTAAGAAGGGTGTTAATGTTCCTAATGTAAGCATCAGACTTCCAGGCATCACAGAGAAAGATAAGGAAGATATCATCTTTGGTGTTGAGCAGGGATTTGATTTTATCGCAGCTTCATTTGTAAGAAATGCAGCATGTATCGAGGAAATTAAGCATCTTCTCTGGGAGCATGGTGCAGATATTCCAGTTATTGCTAAGATTGAGAATGCCGAAGGTATTGCTAATATAGATGATATCATCAGAGTTGCTGATGGTATCATGGTAGCCCGTGGAGATATGGGTGTTGAGATTCCTGCTGAGGAAGTTCCACACGTTCAGAAGGAAATCATCAAGAAGTGTAATGCTAAGTATAAGCCAGTTATCACAGCTACACAGATGCTTGATTCTATGATCAGAAATCCAAGACCTACAAGAGCTGAAGTTACTGATGTTGCTAATGCTATTTACGACGGAACAGATGTTGTTATGCTTAGTGGTGAGACTGCTAATGGAAAGTACCCATTAGAGGCTGTTAAGATGATGGTTAAGATTGCAGAAAGAACAGAGCAGGAGATTAAGGGTCATTCAGTAGAATATTCTAATCTTCACAGTAAGAGAAGCATTTCAAGCGCTGTATGTAATGCTGCAGTTCAGACAGCAGATAACCTTGGAGCTAAGGCTATTATCTGTCCTACAATTTCAGGATTTACAGCAAGACTTACATCTAAGTTAAAGCCAGAAGCTGAGATTATCGGATGCTCTCCATACGATAATGTTCTTAGAAAGATGCAGATTTACTGGGGTGTTAGACCTATTAAGACAGCAACAGAAGCTTCTACAGATAAGATTATTGAGCATGCATTAGTAGTTTCTGAACATGCTGGTTTCGTAGAAGAAGGAGATACAGTAATTGTTTCTGCTGGTATCGCTACATCTTCTGATCCTTCATCTAAGAGAGGACTTACTAACACAATGAGAGTAGTTACAATCTAGTACATTTGATACATTTATTTCGGAATGAGGCTTGATTTTAATGTTCTATTATGTTATAAGTAATACACAATTAATATTACAAAGCGTTGATGGAAACAAGTAGGTTATTACTGAACTTACAGAAAGCAGCCGGTTGATGAGAGGCGCAAGGGTAAGGGTAACTGAATACATTCCGGAGCGGCGAACTGAAAGCATATTGTAAGTAGGGGCAGCCGGAGTAGCACACGTTATAGTGCATAAGTCCATGCTGGTGGACTTAATGAGGTGGCAGATGCGAGTCTGTCATGAATAAAGGTGGTAACACGTAAGTTCAGGCTTTCGTCCTTTTAAAGAAGGGCGGAAGCCTTTTTTGTAAGCAATGAGCCATGCAAGCCAGAATGTGCTTGCACAGATTCTGGCTTATATGGCGAATGCAGATAATGAACAACGGAGGTCGCAGACCGGGAGTTGTGAATTATCAAGGCTCGGGAGCAGCAAAGCTGCGAGCGCAAGCAGCAATAAAAAAGAAAGAGAGGAAACAAAAATGACACTTTATGACGAATTAGTTGCAAGAGGTCTTATTGCACAGGTAACAGATGAAGCACTTATCAAAGACCTTATTAACAATGGAAAGGCTACATTTTACATCGGATTTGATCCAACAGCAGACAGCCTTCATGTAGGACACTTTATGGCACTCTGCCTTATGAAGAGACTCCAGATGGCAGGAAATAAGCCAATCGCACTTATTGGCGGTGGAACAGCTATGATTGGTGATCCATCAGGACGTACAGATATGAGAAAAATGCTTACACCAGAGCAGATTCAGCACAATGTTGACTGCTTCAAGAAGCAGATGGCAAGATTCATTGATTTCTCAGATGACAAGGCATTACTTGTTAATAATGCTGACTGGCTTCTTAATCTTAACTATGTAGAACTTTTAAGAGAGGTTGGAGCATGCTTCTCAGTTAATAACATGTTAAGAGCTGAATGCTACAAGCAGAGAATGGAAAAGGGATTAAGCTTCCTTGAGTTTAACTACATGATTATGCAGTCATACGATTTCTATATGTTATACCAGAAATACGGCTGTAATTTACAGTTTGGCGGTAATGACCAGTGGAGCAACATGTTAGGTGGAACAGAGCTTATCAGAAGAAAGCTTGATAAGGATGCTTCAGCTATGACAATTACACTTCTTCTTAACTCAGAGGGTAAGAAGATGGGTAAGACAGCTTCAGGTGCTGTATGGCTTGATCCGGATAAGACAAGTCCTTACGATTTCTACCAGTACTGGAGAAATGTTGATGATGCAGATGTTCTTAAATGCATCCGTATGCTCACATTCCTTCCACTTGAAGAGATTGATAAGATGGATAGCTGGGAAGGTGCTCAGCTTAACAAGGCTAAGGAGATTCTTGCTTATGAGCTTACAAAGCTTGTTCATGGTGAGGAAGAAGCTAAGAAAGCAGAAGCTACAGCAAAGGCAATCTTTACTGGTGGGGATGCAGCTAACATGCCTACAGCAAAGCTTGAAGCAGACAGCTTTACAGATGATGAAATTGATGCAATTAATCTTGTGTTTGGAGCAGGACTTGCAACAACTAAGTCAGAGGCCAGAAGAACTATCCAGCAGGGTGGTGTTTCTGTAGATGGAGAGAAGGTAGCAGATATAGCAGCTAAGTTCCCTAAGAGTATGTTCGAAGGAGACGGAGTAGTTGTTAAGAAGGGTAAGAAATCTTTCGTTAAAGTATCTGTTAATTAATTGTTTCCCTGAAAAGGAAGGATTATGAAAAAAGATGAGATTACAAGGGTGAGGCTTTTAAGCCTCGCCGTTCTTATGGCTCTGAGCCTGTTTATTTTATTTGTTCTTGTAGGAAATAATGAATTCGGAAAGATTATTAGTAAAATGAATAATAATTCACTTAATATTTCTGAAAATCAGAATTCAGTATACAATCTGTATTACTATACGGGATTTAATGTTGTATATCAGTTATTTTTCTCACTGACGGTATTATTTACGGCAGTATCACTTACAGGAATTCTTTTAAGAATAGGCAACACGGGTATAATTGCTTCTGTTGCTGCTATATTTAATATGATGACTGGAATATTGCTTTTAATGGCAAGAATATTGGAGTCGTCATCATCAATGCACGCATGGATAGATTCTTTCTATATTGATGGTGTGGTAAAAGGACAGATTGAGACAGCACAACTGATGGATAAAATACCTGTGTTGTATATATTGTTGGTGATTTTGGGAATACTTGAGCTGATGATGGTGAAAAGCTCCGGTATCAGACACATAAAAATGTTTTCTAAAAATAAACAGACTAACGCAGTGGTTTTTCTTATGCCTGCTCTTGTTATATATGTGTGGGAAGGCTTTATAAGAAGGAATATATTGTCAGAAATTATAAAAAATGGTGATTCCCAAAGAATGACAGTTAATGAATATCTTACCGGATATTATATTGGTAATAAAATATTCTTTAACTGGTCATGGATGATAATGCTTTTAATAGCAACCATTCTTTGTATAATTATACAATCAGGTATTATCAAGGGATTAAGCGGCAGGGCAGGAATGTTGGCAGGTATCGGTATTCCGGCACTTGTAACGATAATGCCATCTGTAATATATGCATTTAACCCGCCTGCACTGTTTGGATATATTACGCTGGATATATCGTTATGTGATATGACTGATAACGCATTTTACATGTATCTTGTAACTTTCTGCGTGTGCATGACGGCTGCATACATACTGATATATCTTGTGATAAGCGGGCTTCTGGATATGAGAAAGCTGGCAGGTATATTTGTTATAAATGTTGTTATAAGTGTAATTCTTATGATTATTGTTTCGGGTAAATCTTCGCTCGCAATCCAGTATATGCCATGGATAGTGGCAGACTGCGCATCAGTTATACTGGCGTTTATATGTGTGGCTGTTAAGCCTGTTAATAAGAAAATGGCTGAGTTATGCGGTGCCTCCAAAAAAGTCTGACTTTTTTGGGCACCGCATGATTAAATTCTGATTCAGCCATTATTTTATAACTGTTTTATATTGCTTATGTCGGTGTCTGCAACCATTGAGTAGTTGGTGTAATACACAACGAATCCCGGTTTGGCACCGGCAGGCTTTTTAACTTCTTTCTTTAATACATAATCGACTTCAACTTTTTCCTGCTCACGGCCTTTAGAGTAATAGGCGGCAAGGCTTGCTGCTTCTTCAAATGTTCTGTCAGGAACTTCCTTTCCATCTGTTTTAAGAAGTACATGAGAGCCTGGCATCTGCTTGGCGTGAAACCACCAGTCATTACCGTTGCCTGTCTTGAAGGTAAGTTCGTCATTCTGTATGTTATTCTTTCCAACGTATATGTCAAATCCATCGCTTGATACAAAATGCATCGGCTTGTTGGCTGTGATTTTGTGCTTTCCTTTAACAGTTCTTTTAATATATCCAGTTTCAATAAGCTCTTCCTTAATGTTAGCAAGATCAGCTTCTGTTATTGAAATCTCAATTGCATTGATAATAGATTCAAGGTAACTTATTTCTTCAGTGATCTCCTGAATAAGACGGATTCCGGCTTCATAGGTTCTTTTAAGCTTGTTATATCTTGCAAAATATTTGTTAGCATTCTCAATTGGTGTGAGAGTGTTATCAAGCGGAATCTTAATTGTAGTATTATCGTAGTAATTAAGTGCTTCATATTCCTTAGAACCTGCAGGAATACTGTAAGCGTAGGTTGTAAGAAGTTCGCCGTAGATACGGTATTTGTCTTTTTTCTCAGTGTCCTTTATCTGTTTTTCCTGAATGTCAAGCTTCTTGTATGCTCTTTCAAGATGTGTTGTTACAATTCTTCTTATATCAACAGACTTCTGGTGGATTCGTGTTGCAATCTCTTTCTGTCTGTAATAATCGATAATCAGTCTGCTTATCGAATCATATTCTGTGTGGTTGTCATACATAGAAAGCTTCACAGCGGCAAATTCTGCAGGCACACCGTTGTCGGTTACCATATCGGGGTGGTAGATACCATTTCTTACATCAGACATAAGTGCGTCAAATACGTTGTATAATGCATCTTTCATAGGCTCATCAAGGCAGTTGGCAGGGTGTCCGCCATCAACTCCGGCACGGTATGCAAGCTCTTCTGCTATACATGTGCTTATTCCTGTATAGCTTGAAAGCAGCGCCTTGACAACAGGTACAGGCTTTGTAAATACTGTTTCGTCAAAATGCTTTCTGTCAGCTTCAAGCGGATTAATCTTGTCAGAAGTATTAGGAATGAAATAAGGTCTTCCAGGTAAAACTTCCCTGACTGAGCTTGTCTGTGCTGATATATGCTTGATACTGTCTAATATAGTATTATTGTCGTCACATAATATTATATTGCTGTGCTTGCCCATGAATTCTGCGATTATGTGCTTTCTGCACAGGTCACCGAGTTCGTTTAAATGTTCTGCCTCAATATCAATTACACGTTCAAATTTTGGTTGTGTTATAGATATTATTCTTCCGTTGTTCAAATGTTTTCTAAGAAGCATGCAGAAATTCGGTGCAGTAGCAGGGGATGGCTTGTTATCGTCTGTAAGATATGCAAGAGGAAGCGATGCATTTGCAGATAAAACAAGTCTGTACTGACCAGATTGTGTCTTTATTGTAAGCATTATTTCATCGGCTTCAGGCTGTGATATCTTGTAAAGTCTTCCGCCGTTAATTGTGTCGTTTAATTCATTAACAATACTGGATATTGTAATACCATCGAATGCCATAATGTCTCCTTTAATTAGTAATATTCATTAATCTTATTGCATTATATTAACATACTTATTGCTGTAAGTCTTGTTATCTTTCACAAAAATTGGTATACTTTCCTAAGCATTATATGCGAATGGAAGGATAGAAACAATGATTAAAAGTATGACAGGCTTTGGCCGGAGTGAAATTGTTAAAGGTAACAGAAAGATTTCAGTTGAGATTAAGTCAGTTAATCACAGATATCTTGAAGCAGGTATCAAGATGCCTAAGAAGCTTAATGTATTCGAGAGCAGAATGAGAGACTTACTTAAGAAGTATGCAACAAGAGGCAAGATTGATATATTTATTAATTATGAGGATGATTCAGAAAGTCAGGTTAATCTTAAGTTCAACCAGAATATAGCTGATGAATATATGGCTATATTTAATAATATGTCCGAAAAATACAATCTTAAAAATGATATGACTGTTGGAGGTCTTGCCAGATTTCCAGAGGTTATCACAATGGATGAAGTGCAGGAAGATGAAGAGGAGTTGTGGCATTTTATAGAAGAAGCCATGAAGGCAGCCTTAGAACAGTTTGTTAATACAAGAATTCTGGAAGGTGAGAATCTTAAGAAAGACCTTTTAGGAAAGTTAGATCACATGGAGGAGCTTGTTGCATTTGTTGAAAAGAGAAGTCCTGAGATTATGAAGGAATACCGCAGCAAGTTAGAGAGTAAGGTTAAAGAACTTCTTGGCGATACAACTATTGATGAGAGCAGAATCGCAACAGAGGTTATTATATACGCAGACAAGATATGTGTTGACGAAGAAACTGTAAGATTAAGAAGCCATATCGAGCATGCAAGAAAATGTCTTAACGAGGATGGCGGCATTGGAAGAAAGATGGATTTCATTGCACAGGAGATGAACAGAGAGGCTAACACAACTCTATCTAAGGCTAATGACATTGAGATATCTAATGCAGCTATTGACTTAAAGACTGAGATTGAGAAGGTAAGAGAGCAGATTCAGAACATTGAGTAGGCTTTCAATATATTTTTAATGGGTTTTGATTAAATTTACTTGATTGTTTCGGGCTTGTTAGGTATAATAACTTGTGCACTTTATGTGCAGAATGAGGTAATTATATGAGCAAAGGACTATTATTAGTTATTTCAGGATTTTCTGGTGCAGGAAAAGGAACTGTTATGAAGCGACTTTTAGAGCTTCATGACGAGTATTCACTTTCTATATCAGCTACAACAAGAAAGCCAAGAGAAGGCGAAGTTGATGGAAGAGAATATTTCTTTAAGACTGTAGAAGAATTCGAGAAGATGATTGCTGAAGATGCTTTAATAGAGCATGCACAGTATGTTGGCAATTATTACGGAACACCTAAGGCATATGTTGAAGAACAGCTTGATAAGGGCAACAATGTTATTCTTGAGATTGAGATACAGGGTGCCATGAATATCAAGAGAATGTTCCCGGATGCAGTGCTTATGTTTATAACACCACCGTCAGCGGCAGAACTTGAAAAGAGACTCCGTGGCAGAGGAACAGAAGATGAGACGACAATTAAAGCCCGTCTTTCAAGAGCAGCAGAGGAAGCAGAAGGTGTTGAGGATTATGATTACATAGTTATCAATGATGAAGTCGATTTATGTGTCGGCCGTATTCATGATATTGTGTTATCTGAGAAGATGAAAGCTGAGTATAATCTTGGACTGATTAATAATATTAAAGAAGAATTAAAGGTTTATTCGAAAGGAGAATAATATAATGATACATCCATCGTATACTGAATTAATGGCTGTAATTAACAGTGAGGTTGAAGAGGGCGAGCAGCCTTTAGTACAGAGCAGATATTCAATTGTTAAGGCAACTGCTAACAGAGCTAAGGAAATCATCGATGCAAGAAGCGTTGAGGAGAAGATTGCCAAGGCAAGAATTGAAGCAAACAACAAGGAAAAAGAGAAAGAAAAGGACAAGGATAAGGTTGAGGAGAAGAGAATCTCTAAGGAAGATGAGAGAAAGCTTCAGGTTGGAACTCCTCTTGTAAGATGTTCAGAGAAAGACAAGCCATTATCAATCGCAGTTAAAGAATTCTACGAAGGTAAGGTTAAGATTCTTGGAAGTACAGACGAGAATACTTCATTATAATTAACAAAGACTGATGTTAATGGCAACTGCTTGTATGGGCGGTTGCCCTTTTGTGCGAGTAGTGATGAGAATACAAGCGGGAATCACACAATCATGCTTGCATGTATTGTGTGATTATCGCTTGCATTCGAGGAGCACCGCGACAACGACAGAACGAAGTTCTGGAGTATGAGCTACGAGAAAAAATGAGGAGTTTGAAATTTTATGACGAATAGATATGATGAGAAAGAAAGACGGATTCACTGTGCATTTTCAGAAAAATGCGGTGGCTGTGATTATGCCGGGATGAAATATGATAACGAGCTTGCAGTTAAGCAGAAGTACATTGAAGAACTTTTTGGTGAATATGTAAAAGTTGATGATATTGTTGGAATGTACAGACCAATATATTACCGCAATAAAGTTCATGCAGTTGTAGGACTTGATGATTCCAGAAATGTGATAGCAGGAACTTACGAGGAAAACAGCCACAGAATAGTTGATACATTAGACTGTATGATTGAAGATTCGCAGTGTACAGACATTATTAAGGATATTAAAGGACTTATAGCCTCATTTAAATATCAGCCATATGACGAAGATGCGGGAAAGGGAATGATCCGACACATTCTTTTAAGAAAAGGATTTTCGACAAAGGAGATTATGCTCGTTATTGTTACAGCAGGAGTTACATTTCCATCAAAGAACAATTTCCTTAAGGTATTATGTGAGAAGCATCCCGAAATCACTACAATTGTGCAGAATATTAATGACAGGCGCACAAGCATGGTGCTTGGAAAGAGAAATATTGTTCTTAAGGGAAAAGGTTATATCGAGGATGTGTTGTGTGGCTGCAGATTCAGAATAAGCCCGACATCATTCTATCAGATTAATCACCAGCAGACTGAAAAGCTGTACAAAAAGGCAATCCAGCTTGCTGATATATCAAAAAATGACACTGTAATTGATGCATATTGCGGAATTGGTACTATTGGAATAGTCGCCTCAAAAAAGGCTGGCAAAGTTATAGGAGTTGAGCTTAATTCAGAAGCTGTATCAGATGCTAAGATAAATGCTTCAATTAACAATATAAAGAATGTCACATTTGTTAATGCTGACGCAGGAGATTTCCTTGTTGAGTATGCGAAAAATGCAAAGGCAGATGTTGTTATCATGGATCCGCCAAGAAGCGGAAGCACACCGGAATTCCTTAATTCTCTTCTTAAGATTAAGCCAGACAGGATTGTGTATATTTCATGCGGACCTGATACACAGGCAAGGGATATAAAGGTGTTGATTAAAGGTGGATATAAGGTTACGGCATGTCAGCCTTTTGATCTGTTCCCGCATACGGAGCATGTGGAGACGGTTGTTCTTTTGTCCCAACTGAAACAAAAGCCGGA